>VFQS010000149.1_pt1 | contig 93641 bp, 95 predicted proteins | sample 3512361 | NCBI WGS metagenome assembly VFQS01 (sample SAMN10412375, study PRJNA504923) | tailings metagenome | isolation source: Relicate 1 Philex TSF3 active mining | place: Philippines | reverse complement strand
TTATCTCAATGGTTTATTGGCTTTCTAGACTATCCCAAAAAAGTGACATGCTCCCTATCAATATTGCCCTTGATTGGATCTTGTCACTTTGCTTGGAGAATAGCTAGTATCGTCCCAGTACTCAATTTTTTGCCAATAGTTTTATATATTGGAATGAGCTTTATTACTTTTAATTTGTATGCAGATGACAAGTATCGAGCAAATCATGGAAAATGGCGAACTTCAGAAATAACCTTACATTTATTTGAATTTCTAGGAGGATGGTTAGGAGGATTTATAGCTCAAAAAATGCTGCGCCATAAAAACATTAAAAAGTCCTATCAGAGCGAATTTTGGTTTATCGTGATAATACATTATATTTTTTGGATTGTATGGCTGATTTTTAGTGAAGCATATTTAAAACAAATATCTCCCATAAGACTTGGGAAATAAGAGGAAATAATATTTAATGATGGTTTGTTCTAAAAATCTGTTGAGTTGCTTGTAATGCAATATTTTGTCAATGGGAATTCATGTGTTTAGGTAATTTAATTAACAAATAAAAAGAGAGGCGCTTTGCGCCTCTCTTTTTATTTGGAGTATAAGCTCTGTAGAGTTGGAATAAAGGAAGGATAGGAAATTGCGGCGGATTCGGCGCGATTAATTGAGGTTTTGCCTTTGGCAACTAGAGCCGCGATCGCTAAACTCATCGCCACACGATGATCGTCATAGCTATCGACCTCAGTACCTGTCAGTACTTTACCGCCGACGATTTCCATCCCATCGGGACGCTCAGTCACATTTGCGCCGAGTTTGGTTAATTCCTTCACCATTGCCACAATGCGATCGCTTTCTTTGACCCGTAACTCCTCAGCATCCTCGATGATCGTTGTTCCTTCTGCACAACTAGCGGCGATCGCTAAAATGGGAATCTCATCAATTAAACGAGGAATGACCGCTCCACCGATGCGGCAAGCCTTGAGAGATGCGGAACGCACATGTAAATCCGCAACGGGTTCGCCTGTAACTTCGCGTTCATTTTCATAGGTAATGTCAGCTCCCATTTCCGCAAGAACTTCTAAAATCCCTGTACGAGTCGGATTAATTCCCACATTCTCAATTACTAAATCTGAATTGGGAACGATTGATGCCGCGACTAGCCAAAAAGCGGCGGAACTAATATCTCCGGGGACGGTTACTTCTTGACCAACTAATTTTGCACCACCTTTAACGGAGACCGTATTGGTGTCAACATCGACGCTGACATTCGCGCCAAAAGCTGCCAACATTCTTTCACTGTGATCACGCGATCGCTCTGGCTCGGTGATAATCGTTTCGCCATCGGTCATCAAACCTGCCAGCATGATGCAGGACTTGACCTGCGCTGAAGCGACGGGGGATTGATAGTGAATTGCTTTGAGATTTTGTCCTGAAATTGCGAGGGGTGCACGCGCTCCATTTTCTCTACCCCAAATACTAGCTCCCATTTGGCGCAAAGGATTGACGACACGGGACATAGGACGCGATCGCAAGGAAGCATCACCTGTGACTGTAAAAAAGCGATCGGGATGACTCGCTAAAATCCCTAACATTAACCGTAGCGTAGTACCTGAATTACCCGCATTGAGAACATCTACGGGTTCCTTGAGATTACCTAGCCCGATTCCCTTGACGATCACTAAATCTGAATTTAGCTCAGATATTTCCGCACCCATCGCCGCAAAACAAGCTGCGGTACTACGAGGATCTTCTCCCAGTAGTAGCCCGCGAATTTGCGTTTCTCCTTCGGCAAGGGAGCCAAGCATCAACGCCCGATGCGAAATGGATTTATCCCCTGGAATTGTAATTCTGCCCTGTAACCCCTGAGGCAACTGGCTAGAGTCAATATTGAGGATATGGTTGGGGTGCGTAGTGGCAAGGTCAATCATGTTAAAGTCAGTTAGCAATTACTATTAGATTACAGTGCTTTGCGCTCTCCGTAAAACATAGAGTTTTGTTGAAAGTGTTGCCAAATAACCCTTTCAAGAATAGTTGCTCATAGGAAGAAACCATGAATGCCACGCCCAATCCTGAAGATATTAATGCGATCGCGTCCGATAGCAGCACCGATAGCAATACCAGTAGCAATGCTGAAAGTGTTACGCCTCCTCCACAAAATTTAGGGACATTTCTTGATCGCCTGTATGGGACATTGTTTTTGCCCCAAGTCACCTTTGAGCAACTCAAGGCATATCCGTCATTTGAGCAAGCAGCGATCGTGATTGCTTTAGTCAATGCTTTGGAAGCTATTCGCCTTGATCACTTATCGATTGTGAGAATTATCGGCTCGGTGATTGGCGGGAGCATTGGCTGGTTATTTTTCACATTTCTATTAAAACAATTGGCTAACGTGTTTCAAAAGAATGTGGAGATGCTGGAGTTACTTACCCTTACAGGTTTTGCGAGTTTACCTTGGATATTCATGGCTCCTGCCCTCAGCTTGCCACCCCAATCCCGTTTTCTTGGCGCGATCGCTGTGATCATCTGGTTTATCGTCTGGCAGGTATGGAGCGCATCGGTAGCCCTAGGCATTAAAAGCTGGAAAACTCTAGCGATTATTCCCTTAGCGATCTCTGGCGGTGTCGTTGCCCTCATTTGGCTCGGTAACACCATCAAGTTGCTATTGAGCATTAGTTTTTAAGTAGATTAAGCCAAAACTTGTGGCGCACGCGCAGTGTGCGCCACAAGTTTTGGCTTAATCTAAAAAGCTTTTAAACTAACGCTGGCTGCGAAGCCTCTATGGTTTGTTCGTAATATTTTTGTAACTGTCGCGTGGCAGCATCCCATCCCCATTTTTCTGCTTCGCGACGGGCTTCAATACACATTGCTTCATGGCGATCGCGTAATAGATTTTGAGTAGCTGTCACCAAGCCATCGCGATCGCTTGGCTCAAATAAATAACCATTAACGCCATTAGTGACAATATCGGGGATGCCGCCTGAGTTCGCGGCAACAACAGGACAACCCGCCGCCATTGCTTCTAATAGCACTAAGCCGAGGGTTTCGGTACGGGATGGGAATAGAAAGGCATCGCTAGAAGCAAAGGCAGATGCGAGATCATCGCCCCTCAGATAACCAACAAAATTAGTATTTGTTCCTGCAAAGATTTTTTCTAGTTCCTGACGATAGGGCCCGTCACCGACGAGGGCAAGGCGACTATTGGGAATAGTCTGTAATACGGGTAGAATTTGCTGAATCTCCTTCTCCGCCGATAGTCTACCTACATATAAAAATAAAGTATCTTCGGGATGTCCTTGAGTAAGGCGCGATCGCATTTCGGCACTTTTAAACCTTGGATGAAACTGCACCGTGTCCACACCACGCTGCCATAGGTCGAGCCTTTCCACACCATGCGATCGTAACTCATCGATCATCGCTGTGGACGTACAGAGATTTAACGCAGCCTGATTATGCGTATTCTTTACCAAGTCCCACATCACCCCTTCGAGAAAGCCTAAACCATAATGCTGCAAATATTGGGGTAAATGCGTATGGTAAGAAGCCATCAAAGGATAATTCATCTTTTTGGCATAATAAATCCCTGCCATTCCTAAAATTGCAGGATTAACGACATGGATCAAATCAGGCTTGAACTGTTCTAGGGCATGACCAATCGAAGGGCGTGGCAAGGCTAGTTTTAGTTCTGGATATAGAGGAAAATCAAAGGCAGATACCCCATAAATCTGAGCACCGCAATATTCTGTAAGCCCCCCGTCGGGTGAAAATACGAGGACTTGATTACCGAGCTTGACCAAATACTCAACGGTATATTTGAGGCGGGTGACGATGCCATCAATTTTTGGCAAAAATGTCTCGGTAAATATGGCGATACGCATAGTATTCATACACGTTGGCTATAAATCTGACAGGATCATACAGCGCTTTGCACTCAAATCTAAATGAAGATATGTTTTGAAAGTCTTGCTTCGCAACGCTTTCAAAACATATTTTGTAGTTCGTTTAATAAAAAAGCACCCAATGGGTGCTTTTTCTTTTACTAGAAGTTAGAAATTGGATTTTTGACCGTATCCTTGGCAATTTTCAGATATTCCGTATTAACCCCTGATTCACGGGTGAGCGAAACCTTGCCAGTACGGGCAATTTCGCGAATGCCAAACTTGTTTAACATCTTCAAGATCGCAACCATCTTACCGGGGTCACCCACTACCTCGATCGTTAAGAAATCATCAGCCACGTCAACGATACGAGCACGGAAAATTTGCGAGATTTCAATAATTTCGGAGCGCACGTTGGGAGCAGCATTTACCTTAACGAGCATCAACTCGCGCTCAACACAAGGAATATCGGTAAAGTCAAGAATAGTGATCACATTGATCAGTTTGTGCAACTGCTTAGTGATCTGCTCAATCGTGTGATCGTCGCCTGAGACAACCATCGTAATGCGCGTAAATCCATCTTGCTCAGCCGTCCCGACCGCAAGGCTCTCGATATTAAAACCTCGGCGGGCGAACAAGCTAGCAATACGGGTCAGTACACCTGCCTCATCTTGGACGACAACGGAGAGAGTATGTTTCATGGTGAAAAATTCGGCAAATAAACAGCACAGTAGACTATATTAATGACTTTGGTTACCTTATTGCGACTATCAAGCTACATATTGCATAGCTTTTCTCGATAGCTATTAAAAGGAAATAGTTTATTGTGGAGGATGGGCAGCGCTCTGCACGGCTCATCCTTAAGTCTTTAGCACTATCACTAAACCTTCTATTTCTTTAAAGAATTTATCTCCAAATTCTCTACGGTTAGGACTGATGTAATGCCGACGAATGTACTGGGTTTTGAATAGATGTGTTACGAGCACTGTCTGCGCCACATCCATATCAATGCGTAAGTCTTAAAGCCTATTTAGGGTTTGTGTAGTACAGATAAATTTTGAAAAAGTTTGAAAAGCAAACTTTTTCAAAATTTATCTGTTTTTGAGAAAGCGCAAAGCGTTGTACAGCCTATTGAGGGAGCAAATAGCACAATAACAACACTTAGAAAACCAAGTTTTGGAGAAAGCCTTTTGTCTCTGACTGAGTATTTCAGCATAGTTATAAACAAAACCCAGATTCCTGTAACGCTTGCGCGGCGAACGTTACAGGAATCTGGACTTTAAGTTTACTTATGCTTGACTACTTACCTAATACTTTGTGGTTGATTGCTTGGTAGTGCTAAATAGGTAAGGATGGGCGGCGCGAAGCGCCGCCCATCCTTACCTCAATAAATCCTTTCCTTTTTAGGACTACCGATTTCTTCTATCTCTATCTCAGTATTGATTCAGTAATTTTTGTACTGGTTTTGTCGGAACTTGAAATTGCTCTACTACTTTGCGAATGGATGCGTTTCCTAAAATGATTTAGGCTCGCTATAGCAATCCTAAATGTTTTGTGGAAGCGCACCCCGAAGGGGTGCGCTTCCACAAAACCAAAAATCTACAAATGATTTAGGACTGCTACAGCACATACCAATCAAACTCTGCACCTCGGTTGATTGAAAAGCGCTATATATCCATAAAAATGGGAAACGATGCGACTAACAAATTTTCTCTTTGTTTATATTTCATTCGTTTAACGCTTAGATTTTATGTTTTGCTATTGTGTACTCGATTTGCGATCGCTAGATCTAAAACACAAGCTAAACTAGGAAAAACGACTTCACTAGTGCCAAGCTTAGCAAAAATGACTTCATCATCGATTTCAGTTAGAGAATTGCCGCTGTTCCCCTTACCTGAGTTGGTGTTATTTCCGGGACAGTCTCTGCCGCTTCACATTTTTGAGTATCGCTATCGCATGATGATCAACACGGTGTTAGAGAGCGATCGCATGTTTGGAGTACTTATGTGGGACTCGGAAGCAGGTAAGCCTGCAAATGTTGGATGTGTCGCTCAGATTTTGCAATATCACCGTTTGCCAGATGATCGCTTTAAACTTTTGACTATCGGACAACAACGGTTTCGAGTATTAGAATATGTCCGCGAAACCCCCTATCGTGTGGGGCTAGTGGAATGGATTGAGGATGAGCCTAGTAGTGACGCGCCATATTTACTAGCTACGGAAGTTCGTGAATTGCTCAATGATGTAATTCGACTCTCCCAAAAGCTAACCGATCAAGAAATCGAATTACCAAAAATCCCCCGTGGTCCTATCGAATTGTCTTATTGGGTAGCGAGCAATTTTCAAGGGGCTAGTCTAGAGCAACAATCACTACTAGAAACCTGTGATACTGCGGCGAGATTGCGGCGTGAAGCGGAAATATTATCTTCGACAAGAAGCCAATTAGCAGCTCGTACAGTTTTGAAGGATACTTTTAAGGAGATCTAAAAACAACAAATAATTTTTATTAGTTACTTATACTTATAGGCTCCTACCAAATACAAGAGCCGATTAAGGTATCCAATTTACAATCTCTACAATACGCAGGTATGGGAAAAATGTTTGTTCTTTCGCAGCAACGACTAAAGACATTCCCTCGTTTTGTAGCAATTGTAATATTGGCGCTAATTTACTATGGCATAGCGGAGATTTCCCGTCATGTAGCTTCTACGCCACAGTCAGTTACACCTGTCTGGCCCCCTGATGGCTTTGCTTCTGCTGCGGTTTTAATTTTTGGCTATCAGATTTTACCAGGAGTATTAATTGGGTCGTTTCTTGCCAATATCTGGGCATTTTTTAATGCAGATAGTTGGTATGTGGCGATCGCTTCAGTCATTCAGGTTATAGGAATTGCGATCGGCACAACGCTTGGTACTGGCTTCGGTAATTACTTGTTTCGACAAATCATGAAGGGGAGAAAGCTATTTAAACGTTTGAATGACGTTTATAAGTTTCTTCTTTTAATAGGTTTGATTGCTCCTATGATCAACGCTACCGCTGGCGTAGTTTGTTTATGCTTAGGAGAAAAGGTTAGTTGGTCAAGCTTTGGTGAGATTTGGCTAACTTGGTGGATTTCTAATGTTGCAGGGATATGTATATTTACGCCTGCAATTTTAAGCTGGTATGAATTCTATTTAAAACATCTCGATACTATTCGAGATCCTAAGCGGTTATTTTTTGGTATTCAGGCTCAAATTTCACAAGTTAATCTATGGCGAATTATTGAAATAATCACCTTAATTATTATTGTGATTTGTCTTAGCTTAGCTTCATTTTACCAAGAATATCACTTGGAATATATGTTAATTCCTTGTCTAGTTTGGACAGTACTAAGATTCGGTCTTTTGGGGACTACAAATTTAATTGTTGTGATTACCATGATTGCCGTTTCAGGGACTGTTAATGGTCTAGGTGCATTTGGTGATGATCCGACCCATTCATTAATTTCTTTGCAATCTTTTATTGTGGTAATGGTTGTAACGACTCTTAGCCTAGTCGCGATATTAGCAGAGAAACAACAGGCGATCGCTAGCTTACAGCAATCAAAAATAAGACTAGTGAATAAATCGATTCAGCTTGAAAGTAGTAAGGCAAGTTTGAATAAAACTGCTTTAATTCTAGAAAAACAGAATCTTGCATTAACAGAAGCTAAAAAAGCTGCTGAAGAAGCAAATCGGACGAAAACAGAATTCCTCTCGAATATGAGCCATGAATTGAGAACACCTCTCAATGCTATTTTGGGCTTAGTGCAACTATTACATGAATCTAAAAATATTGACTCTCAAGAGAGACTAGATATTCAAACAATTTATCAATCAGGAACACATCTACTTAATTTAATTGATGATATTCTCGATATCTCTAAGATCGAAGCTGGCAAGATGGAGATACATCTACAAGATGTTTATTTGCTAAGATTATTAAAAGAATTAGTAGAAATCATCCGAGTTCAAGCCAATCAAAAAAATATTGAATTCATATATTCATTTTCTACTGACTTACCAAAAATAGTTCATACTGACAGTAAGAGGCTAAGACAAATTCTTTTAAACTTACTCAGCAATGCTGTTAAGTTTACAAATAATGGTCATGTCATATTCCGAGCTTGTTTATCTCAAACTACAAGAGAAGAAATTGCGAAAATATCAACAAATATATTAATAAATTTTGAGGTTGAAGATACGGGTATAGGCATTTCTGTGGATAAATTAGAATCTATATTTGTAGCCTTTGAGCAAGTTGGCGAAACACAGTTTAAAAATCAAGGTACTGGATTGGGATTGGCAATTAGTCAAAGAATTGCGGAAATGATGGGTAGTAAAATCATTGTCAGTAGTCAACGTGGTGTTGGGAGTATTTTTCGATTTAGTGTTAAATTTCAAGTTCGTGAATCCAATTTGTCTGTCAAACAAAATGTATCGATCATTAGTGGTAAATCAGTTTTTGAGCAAAGCTTATCACAGAGGCTACCGTTAAAAATTCTAGTTGCTGAAGATAATATGTTTAATCAAAAAGTTGCTCATAAAATTTTGAGTAGGTTGGGTTATGAAATTGATATTGTTGCTAATGGTTTAAAGGTTTTAGAAGCACTTAGAAATCACATGTATGACGTGATTTTTATGGACGTGCAAATGCCTGAAATGGATGGTTTGGAAGCTACTAAGAAAATTGTGAATGATTACCAACGATCGCATCGTCCCTATATTATTGCGATGACCGCCAATGCTATGGATGGAGATCGCAAGATTTGTCTAGATGCGGGTATGGATGACTACATTAGCAAGCCCGTTAATGTAAATTTGCTGGTAGAGGCACTATTGCGATCGCAATCTAGCACACACAAGGCTTAGACAATGGGTTTTACAATTGTAAGTAGATAAACAGAGATTGTTTCGCCCGCTGCGCGAGCGAAACAATCTTTTCGGTTTTCAGTTTATTTATGCCTAGCTACTTAGTAGGTTGTAGATTTTGTGTTTTGTGGAAGCATCCCCTATGCTTCCACAAAACACATGGATATAGCGTTTACCAGTCTAGTGAAGTACAGGTTTGTTTCCCCGCCGCCTTCGGCGGGGAAACAAACCTATGTACCTCGCTTGCTTGAAAACTGCTATATAGTCAAGTTCTTGATTTTTGAGGAGAGTTAATAGTGAAAATTGGTGTGCCAAAAGAAATTAAGGATCTTGAGTTTCGGGTGGGGCTAACACCTGCGGGAGTAGTGGCTTTAACTGCGCGATCGCATCAAGTTTTTATTGAGACAAATGCGGGGCTTGGTTCGGGCTTTAGTGATGAGGAATATATCAAGGCAGGTGCAAAAATTGTGGCTACTCCCCAAGAGGTGTATGCCCAAGAAATGGTCATCAAGGTGAAGGAACCCTTGCCCAGTGAATATGACTTACTACATCCGCAATTGATTTTATTTACCTATTTACATCTCGCGGCTGATCGCCAATTAACGGAGGCTTTGATCAAGTCGGGTTCGACCTGTATTGCTTATGAAACTGTGCAGTTAGATAATGGTCAATTACCTTTGCTCGTACCGATGAGCATCATTGCGGGAAGGTTATCGGTACAGTTTGGGGCGCATTACTTAACTAAACAACAGGGTGGCAGTGGCGTTTTACTAGGTGGTATTCCGGGGGTGCGCTCTGGTCATGTGGTGGTGCTAGGTGGTGGCGTAGTTGGTACTGAGGCTGCCAGAATGGCGATCGGGCTAGGTGCAAGGGTGACAATTTTAGATGTCAATTTAACTCGCCTTGGCGAACTTGAATCCCTATTTGGCTCAAGAGTCCAACTGTTATATAGCAATGCCAGCAATATTTCTGAATCCGTGATGTCGGCAGATTTGGTGATCGGTGCTGTATTGATTACGGGCAAACGTGCGCCTACTTTGGTTAAGCGGGAATTAGTGCGTCAGATGCGATCACATTCCGTCATAGTCGATGTGGCAGTCGATCAAGGTGGTTGTATTGAAACGGTGCACCCAACTTCGCACACACAACCCATCTATGAAGAAGAAGGGGTTTTGCATTATGGTGTTCCGAATATGCCGGGGGCTGTACCTTGGACAGCGACCCAAGCTTTAGTTAATGCCACCTTGCCCTATGCCTTAGCTTTAGCCGATTTTGGATTGGAAGCATTGGAACGCGATCGCGCTTTGGCAAAAGGTGTCAATATTCAAAACGGTAAAATCATCTATCCTGCTGTAGCAGAAGCATTCCCCGATTTATAACTACCGTCATTTTTGTTAGGACAGCAAAAAACAATAATGTAAGGCGGCACTTCGTGCCACCTTACATTATTGTTTTTTGCTGTCCAAGAATAAGTAAGTAGTGCAAAGCGTCACTTACTTAACGTGAGTTCGATAACGCCATTTGCGCGGCGCTTCGCGCCGTGCAAATGGCGAAAAATGGTAAAAATCGCTTAGCGATTTTTACCATTTTTCGCCTTCGTCAAACTGACGTTTACTTATTCTTGGATAGTGTTAAAAATCCTCATAGGTTTGGGTAACATCGTCAGTGTTACAAACAGAGCAACTACATACTTAAACCAGTTGCTAGAGACTGAGACCAAGTTAGGGTCTAAGAATGAGGATAAATCATGAAAGCAGTGCGATTAAATCTTGAAGACAGACAAGCGTGGCAGAAACTACAACATGTTCTGACTAGCCTTGCTTCCGATTATATGGATCTAGTGGCTGCCGAACAAACGGAATTTAAGTTTGAACAGCAAGTTCTATCTATTGCTTTTACTTTGATTGCTGCTAATTCCGATCGCGATCGCCTCAACGAATTTACTCAAAGCATTGACCGTTATTTCAATCGGTTGCAATTGGTGGGTGTACGCCGCATTGAATGGGAATTTTACATCATTGGGGAAGATGTTCCAGTCTTAGTACAGGGAAGAGATATTCCATTAATTGCTGCACCTGCTCCCCTTCCCAAAAGTGCTCTTGCGCGTCCAGAGGATAGGCAATCGCTCACTCGGAATTCTCCCAAAGGATCTCTATCTAGAAGCAGATTTAAAGTAGGCAATCTTGTTCGGAGTTTTCGGGGTTGGTTGCTTGATCCGAAAACCATTGCTGCTGCCCGTACCACGAGTCGCATTACGATCCGCGATCCTAAGGGAGCCTTAGAAGCAATTCGGACTAGTGCGATCGCCAAGTTTAATGACACCATTCAATGGGTTGATACTTTCCCTTGGGAAACTTGGACTAAGGAAAAGGCGCAACAGATCAAACGCCGCCACCAACGCAATCTCGTCCGTGCCGTAATTGAAGATGTATTGGTGCTGGGGGTAGTGCTGATGTGTCTATATTGGCTAACCGAAGCTCTATCGGGACCAACGATTAATCTGGCGCTATTGCCTCCACGCCATTATGACAACAACATTACTAATGTGCAGTACCGTTGTGGCAATCCCGGAGTCACCCTCAAAAACTATGTCTGTTTAGGAAAGGGAATGCGTTATGACCAAGTGGCTAGCATCTTGGGAGGAGAAGGCAAGCCTCTCGGTATCGATCATAAGTATGGCGCTCGCGCCGTGATTGTTAGCTGGACAAACAATGACTTAAGTATGAATGCCACCTTTGTCGATGACAAGTTAGTTACGAGAGCCTATCGTCAACTGACTGCTAGCAAATAGCAAGGCAGTGTTACAGCAATTCATAAAAATAGTTTTTTGAAAGCCCACCTAAGGTGAGCTTTCAAAAAACTATTTTTATAATGAGAATTATTGGTAATCCTAAAATAAACAAGGTTCGATTAAGGGCGTACAGTAAAATAAAGAACCTATTTTCGATGTTACGGCTTCGCCGTAACATCGAAAATAGGTTCTTTATTTAAGGGATAACACTTGCTTTGAAAAGATTGTCTAAAATTTTTAGCTTGTTAAATTTGCTGACATTCATAAGCTTGATAACAGCATCAACGGCGATCGCTGCGAATCAGAAAGCAAATACATCACGGATTAACCAAATCTCTCAAGCCGATCAACGAGCTGCTGATGAATATCGTCAACTGGGGCTTTCCTATCGGAAGCAAGAACGTTTTGATGATGCGATCGCAGCTTTGCAGCAATCTGTCAAACTCGATCCCAAAAATATCGATGGTCGGATTATCCTCGGCTGGACACAACATCTTGCTAAAAAGCATGATGCTGCTGCCACATCACTCTGGGAAGCAATTTACCGATCACCCACATCTCTTCAGGCTTTTAATGCGATCGGCATTGTCTATCTCGTGCGGGGTGATCTACCCCAGTCGGTAGTTTTACATAGTTGGGCAGCAATTCTCAAAACTGATAACGAGATTGCTCACTACAATCTCAGCCTCGCCTATCAGCGTTTAAAACAATATGACCTCGCGATCGCCTATGCCCAAAAAGCGATCGAACTAGAACCTAGCAATCCGCATCCTTTTGTTGCTCTAGCGATCGCCCAATGGACATCTGGCGATCAGACGGGAGCCAAAAAAACATTTCGTGATGCGATCGGAGTGGATGTACGATATCGTAGTTCCGACTTCTTAAATTTTCTCAACGAAGCAGGTTTTAGTAATGATCAAATTCAAATTTCCAAACAAGTTTTAGCCAGTTCATAGGAAGTTTTCTATAATGCATCTCGTTCAGTTAACATAATCAATACGCATGAAATTGAGATAAAATAATATGTAAATTTTCAATATTTTAGCTATGGCAAATGTCCGATTGTTGCGATCATAACTGTATTAATAGTGGGTAGGTTATTATTACTTATCTAGTTTAAAATCTAAAAAATTTTGTTTGGGTCGCGAAAAGCCGAGGATAGATAGTGGAAAACCCAAGAACATTCCGTATAGAGCGTGGCATTGGTCAATATGACTTTAATGATTACTATGCTGTATTAGGCTTACCACTGACAGCAGAGGCTTCCCAAGTGCGTAGGCGATATCTCTCAATTGCAAAGTGTTTGCATCCAGATATTCACGGGCGCACTCCGTCAGAAAAGCAAGTTGCTACACAATATCTATCTAAGTTAGTGAATCCCGCCTACGACGTGCTGTCTCAAGAACGCGAACGTACAGAATATTCAGCAATTTTGAAATTATTAGGCAAGCGCTTAATGAAGCGTAACCAGACATTTACACCTCAGTCAGAACTTGCCAAAAAATATTTAACTGCGGCTACAGATATCAATTACGAACAAACAATTCATACTATTGCGAAAGTTCAGTATCACGATCTTGACCAAGTCTTGGAGCAGATTGGGTTGTTAAGTGAACTAAATTTAGTGCATATTCTCCTGCAAGAAGGATATAGACATAAATCCCATGATGCTGTGAACTTAGGAATTAGTAAACCCAAAGCGGCTGTACCCAGTAATTTGTCAAGCAACATAAATCAAAACACTAGTACGACTAATAGCAGCAATACTAGTGGTAGTAGAGTCAGTTCTACTTATCCCAATAGTACAAATAGCGGCTATCAAATGCGGACTGAAGCGCAAGTTTCTCCCCGTAGTGCGGCAGGTAATACGAATAACGCCACATCTAATGTGAATAATAATGCCTCGAATAGTATAGGGCAAACTCAAACTGCAGCTAGCAATAATGCATCTGGTTCTAGTAATCAATACATTCGCCAAGCCGAAGACTATATCAACCAAAAATTATGGGCTTCAGCGTTAAAAGAATTACGCAGTGCGATTCAAATGGATTGTAACAATAGCAAATGTCATGCTTTGTTAGGTTTTGTCTATATGAATCAAAAGTTATCAGGCATGGCAAAAGTGAGTTTTCAGCAGGCTCTGAAACTAAATCCAGAGGAGCCTTTGGCACTACAGTATATTAACCAAGTTAGTGGCGTGTCACCAATTCTAGAAAAAAATCAAGCTAAGCCTAAGGAAGAAAAGAAAGGTGGATTTTTTGGTTGGTTAGGTGGAGGCTAAAAGTGTCAAAAATGTGATGCTAAACATCGCATTTTTGATGTGTAAGTATGAATGAGCATCAATTATCTCTACAAGAACTCAAACAAGCGATCGCGCAAAAAGCCTTAGAGCTAGGATTTACTAAAGTAGGGATTACCAAAGCTGTCTCTGGGAGTGAAGCAGAGCGCTTGCAAGAGTGGTTATCTCTAGGCTATCAAGCGGATATGGATTGGATGGCAAATCCCAAACGCCAAGATATTACTCAGGTAATGGCAGGGGTGAAGTCAGTCATTTGCGTAGCGCTAAATTATTACACTCCCCATCAACATTCAAGCGATCGCCAAGTGGGTAAAATTTCTCGCTATGGCTGGGGACGTGACTATCATAAGGTTTTGACTAAAAAGTTAAAGGCTTTGGCTACTTGGTTAGAGTCACTGGGTGAGTATCAAGGGGAAAGGATTCAAACTCGTTACTATGTGGATACGGGGCCGATCGCAGAAAAAGCCTTTGCTCAAAGGGCGGGAATCGGTTGGATTGGCAAACATAGTAATGTGATTACTCGCGACTATGGTTCTTGGTTATTTCTCGGAGAAGTTCTCACCAATCTTGAACTTGAACCTGATCGCCCCCATACTGAACATTGTGGAACTTGTACGCGCTGTATTGAGGCTTGCCCAACGGGAGCGATCGCTACACCCTTTGTAGTAGATGCTAATCGCTGTATTGCTTATCACACCATTGAGAACAAAGCCGAGCAAATTCCCGATGCGATCGCCACTAATTTACAAAACTGGGTTGCAGGTTGTGACATTTGCCAAGATGTCTGTCCTTGGAATCAGCGCTTTGCTCAAGAGACCTTAGAAACTGATTTTCAACCCTTTCCTCATAATGTCGATCCCCAATTAACAGATTTAGTAAATATGACTGAAGAAGAATGGGATCAGCATTTTACAGGGTCAGCACTGCGAAGAATTAAGCGAGATCGCTGGCAACGTAATGCCCAAATATTAATCGATAAGGGACGAGCAGTAGAATAGCAGAACTCAATTTTTGGGGCTTGGCAAAGCCAAGCCCCAAAAATTGAGTTCTGCTATTGACGCTTGCATAAGCTAAACGGCTGATATAGATTCTTTAATAAGAAGCTTAAATTAGAATGATATCAACAGTAAATTTGAATAATTAAATCATCTTGGCTGACCTAAAGATTGTTCGACATATTAAAGATGGTGCAGAGCGCTGGAATGCTTGGCGTGAAAAATCTCAGCCTGAAGAGATGAATTTGCAAAAAGTAGACCTCTCTGGTCTCAAGCTTAGTGGTATCAATTTAAGTCAAGCTAATCTCAGTAAAGCTAATTTTAGTAAAGCTGACTTAAGTAATGCTAATTTGACGGGAGCTAATCTGAGTGGTGCTGTATTTCCTAATGCTAACTTAAAGGGAGCCGATTTGCGTGGCGCGATCTTGGCTCAGGCTAACATTAGCCAAGCGAATGTCCAAGATGTCAATTTAGCTGGGACTGACTTGCGATCGCTAGAACTTAGAGGCATCAATCTTGGCTCAGCGAACCTCAGTGGTGTAGATCTACGGGGAGTGAACCTTAGTGGAGAGAATTTCAAAAAGATAAATCTTAGTGGTGCTAATCTTAGTGGAGCATCTCTCCAGAATACCGATTTTAGCGGAGCCAATTTGAGTAATGCTAATCTAAGCAATGCCAAGATGAGTCGGGCGAAACTGCGAGGCACATTACTAACTCATGCAAATTTATGTGGAGCATTGCTTGATTTTGCAGATATCAGTATGGCTGGCTGTTTGATGTCAAACTTTAGTGAGGCGATCTTAAATAAGGCAGTTCTCAATAAAGCTAATTTAGGCAGTGCAATTTTAAGTGGAGCGCAGCTAGTCGGCGCAGAGTTGTGTGACGCTTTTCTGGAGGATGCTTTTTTGAGTATGGCTAATTTAACGAAGGCAGATCTTAGTTATGCAGATTTTAGTCGCACCTACTTATATAAAGTGATTTTGGCTCAGGCTAACTGTATCGCAACTAAGTTTCGTCATGCTGAACTCAAAGAAGCTGATCTCAGTATGGCAATTCTTAAACAAGCAAATTTTGCCGTGGCTGATCTTCAGAATTCATACTTAGGTGGTGCAGACTTGAGCGGTGCAAATCTCATTGGTGCGAATTTACAGAATGCAAATTTTGCGAATGCTAACTTAACTGGCGTAATTGTAGAAAGCACTATTTGGGAAGGAGCTAATTTGCAAGGAGTAATTGGCTTTTCACTCTTGCAAAAATGAACTCTTTTAGGTTTTCATTTCACCTACGGTGAAATGAAAACCGCCATATCAAATGCTAGGATGCACATAGGCGCATTTTGATATTCTCTATAGTGATTAAGTATGGGAACCATTGCATATTTAGATTGTCCGACAGGCATTGCAGGTGATATGTGTCTGGGGGCGCTAGTGAACGCAGGTGTCCCATTAGAATATTTGCAAGATATTGTTCATAAATTGGGACTCGATCGCGAAGTGAAGCTATGGACAGAATCTGTCTATCGTGGCGGCATTCAAGCGACAAAACTCCATGTCGAGTTATTAAATTATGTCGGTAATGAGCCTCCAACCGTAGCCGCCACTGATTTCCATGAGCATAGCCATGAGCATCCCCATAGTCACTCTCACGATCATGACGCGCACGATCATGGAGAACATTCTCATAGCCATAATCATCATGAAAACCATGACCATAAAGAGCATCGGCATTTGCCTGATATTGAGAAAATCATTCGTCATGCTAAATTACCAGCGCAGGTTGAGAAGTGGAGTTTAGCGATATTTAAAGAACTAGCGATCGCCGAGGGAGCCGTGCATGGGATTGCGCCCGAAGCAGTCCATTTTCATGAAGTAGGAGCGATCGATGCGATTATCGATATTGTCTGCACCTGTGCAGGCTTTGCTTGGTTAGAAGTCGAAAAAATCTATTGTTCGGCTTTGCCTGCGGGTGGTGGTTATGTCAATTGCGATCATGGCAAGATGCCCGTGCCTGCCCCTGCAACCTTGAAACTATGGGAACTACATGGTGTAACTACCTTTGATAATGGCATTCGTAAGGAATTAGTCACTCCTACAGGAGCGGCGATCGCTGTCACTCTCAGTGCAAAGTTTGGCGAAGTTCCCTTAATGAAAATCAAAAAAGTCGGTTTAGGGGCAGGTTCTCAGGATTTAGAAATCCCTAATGCCTTACGGTTATGGGTTGGGAAGAGTAAGTCCAAGGATAAAAAAAAAGATTAGGGATTAATGCTGCTTTGATTCAAGAAATTGACAAACAGCAAACAGTCGCAAGCATTACGGAAACTATCGTTATTATCGAAACTCAGGTTGACGATATGTCTGCTCAAGCGATCGCCTATACGATGGAGCAGTTATTGCAAAATGGCGCTCTGGATGTGTACACCCAAACAGTGGGTATGAAAAAATCCCGCAACGGAACTCTCATTACTGTTATTTGTCATTGCGATCGCCAGTCTATTTGTGAGCAAATTCTCTTTCGGGAAACTAGTACTCTCGGTATTCGCTATCGTTTGCAAGAGCGCAAAATTCTCCATCGTGAGATTTTTGAAGTCACAACGGAATATGGCAAGGCGCGAGTGAAGATGGCATGGCGGGATGGCTTCTGGACAATTCAACCAGAATATGAGGACTGCGCGAAGCTAGCGCGATCGCATCATGTGCCATTAACGCGCATTCAAGAAGCTGTAAAGCTTGCAGGAGAAAGTTTTTTAGAGATTGGCACAGCTAATCTCTAATTAAGAAGCGGATTTATCGCCTGAAGTCAGTAATAATTTTAATTTGAGATCGATCAGGTTAATATCGGCGAGTCCAATTTGCACATCACCTTCGAGGACGATGCCTGTACTAATCAAGCGATCGAGCAATTCCAAAATCGATGACTCACTTGATGACTGATCTGGATAATAGGCTCCGCGTCTAGGGAGCAGCTTCCCAAATTCACCGAGATCGAGATTGAGATCTTCGGGATCAATTTCTAAAACTTCACAAAGATTGAAAATCTGTTTCTCTAGAGCTTGTAAACTATCCGCCGCTCTCTCGATTTCTGACTCAGTTAATTTTTCTGCATCCATCCGCCGAATTACCTGCGCTTCCATTAACTGTCGCAACAATTCCACCAAAGTGAGAATCAATGGCGCTAGTCCAGATTTTTTGGGCTTGACGATTAAACTATCATTGCTATCGGTCATGATGTTTTTGCAGAGTTATTTAGCGGAAGGGATCATAGAAGTTTAATCTGCCATAGCCCAGAAATTGGGTGTTAGGGCGATCGCCTTGCGGGGATGCAGAGACTCCAAATAGATAGACACCATCATAACGGGGATTGCGAACTGGTCTTAGTCCAACTACTAGTTGGCGATTAAGCTCACCATTAGCAGCAATTGGGGGATCAAAAGTAATGATGATTTTCTTTTGATCGCGATCTTGATTTTGGATAATTTCAGCTTTACCAGAGATAGGAAGGCGATCGCCTGATGGCAGTTGCAAATAGGCAATTGTTTCATCAAGCTTAAAGTCAATCGTCTCGAAACCTTCTGATTGGACTATTTCCAGCCTTTGTAAGTTTTCTCCCATACTCTGGGGAAGCGCGATTTTGAAATAATAAGTGGCATTTCGGGCATAGATATAATTTTCAGTGGACTCCGCCTCTAGAAATGTCGGCAAATGCACGAAATAAGTCTTACCATCGCGCAACTGCACTGCTCCTGCTTCCAAAATCGGCAATCCTAAAACTGAAAAACCTAAAATTGGTAGCAATGCGATCGCTATCATAACTTTTTTATACATAAACACGTACCATTTTGCTAGCATTGTACGAATAGCTACTTTTTTCGCAGCGATAGGCTTAACGAAAGCCTGACACTCTCATTAAATGCTATCTCATTAAGATAGAGGTATCTACTGTGGTTTCTTCCCCTCCAACATCATCGAATGCCGTACTCAATCTTGAAGGTGCGCTTTCATCTAGTATAGATTCAGCTAGCACAAGTTCTGATCGTACCACAGCCAATAAAATCACTCGTTCCATGATTGCTATTCTTGATTTCGGGTCTCAGTACTCGGAGCTAATTGCTCGACGTATCCGTGAGACACAAGTTTATTCCGAAGTTTTACCCTACAATACACCAGCCGAAAAATTGCTGAAGTCAAACATTCAAGGGATTATCTTGTCAGGTGGTCCAAGTTCTGTTTACGATGAAAGTGCGCCACAATGTGACCCTAAGATTTTCGATTTAGGCATTCCTGTTTTAGGTGTTTGCTATGGAATGCAGCTAATGGCGAAACAGCTCGGCGGCAATGTCGAACGTGCTGATCGTGGAGAATATGGCAAAGCAGAATTACAAATTGATGATCCCACAGATCTACTCACCAATGTAGATACTGGGATCACCATGTGGATGAGTCATGGAGACTCGGTAGTGGATCTACCTAAAGGATTTGAAGTGCTTGCCCATACTGCAAATACTCCCTGTGCCGCGATCGCTGATCATGGCAGAAAGTTGTATGGCGTGCAATTTCATCCTGAGGTAGTACATTCCGCAGGTGGCATGGCAATGATTCGCAACTTTGTTTATCACATTTGCCAATGCGAACCAAGCTGGACTACCGATGCCTTTATCGAGAATGCGATTCGTGAAATCCGCGAGCAGGTTGGAACCAAGCGCGTTTTGCTAGCCCTCTCAGGTGGGGTGGACTCTTCCACACTTGCCTTCTTACTGCATAAAGCGATCGGCGATCAACTCACCTGTATGTTCATCGATCAAGGCTTCATGCGGAAGCTAGAACCTGAGCGCCTTGTCAAACTGTTTGAAGAACAGTTCCATATCCATGTGGAATATGTCAATGCCCGCGAAAGATTCCTCGAAAAGGTAAAAGGAGTTACCGATCCCGAACGAAAGCGCAAGATCATCGGCGGTGAATTTATCAATGTCTTTGAAGAAGAATCTAGCCGTTTAGGACCTTTTGACTTTCTCGCTCAAGGTACGCTCTATCCTGATGTGATTGAGTCAGCAGATACTAACGTCGATCCTGCCACTGGCAAAAGGGTTGCCGTCAAGATCAAGAGTCACCATAATGTCGGCGGCTTGCCTGAAAATCTGCGTTTCACGCTTGTGGAACCTCTTCGCAAACTCTTTAAAGATGAAGTGCGTAAGGTTGGTACTGCTCTTGGTCTTCCTGAAGAGATTGTCAAGCGTCAGCCTTTCCCCGGTCCTGGTTTAGCGATTCGGATTATTGGCGAAATTACTAGCGAGAGATTGAATACTTTACGCGATGCCGATCTGATCGTGCGTCAGGAAATCAATCGCGCAGGTCAATACAATAATCTCTGGCAAGCCTTTGCGGTGCTATTACCAACGGTTCGCAGTGTTGGCGTAATGGGTGACAAGCGCACCTATTCCCATCCTGTGGTTTTGCGTCTAGTCAGTAGTGAGGATGGCATGACTGCGGATTGGGCAAGGGTTCCATATGAGCTATTGGAAACTATTTCCAATCGCATTGTCAATGAAGTGGAAGGTGTCAATCGGGTGGTGCTAGATATTACATCTAAACCCCCCGGCACGATCGAATGGGAATAAATTAAATAGAAAGGGGACGCATTGCGTCCCTTTTTTATTGCGATCTATATTGCGATCGTAGCTTAGATATTGTTTTTAGTGCAATCAATCTACTGTTAGAATTTGCTAAGATTTTAAAAACTAAAATATGCGAGAGATGTAAAGTGATGATAACTACAGAAACTTCCACTCAAAGCGATATTAGACGATCTCTAATTCAAGAAATTGAACTAACTTCAGATAGTGTTTTAAGTGAAGTTTTAGACTTTCTATTATTTGTGAGAGCAAAACATTCACAAGCTGATTTGAATATAAATGCTAATAGCTATGAAACTGATGAAGATATTAAAGATGCTAAAGCTGCTCTAGCATCCGTTGATTCTGAAGGTACTATCTCTTGGGATACTCTGAAAGCGAAATAGATCTATGAATATTTTTTATTCAAGCTATTAGCGGTAAGTTTCAAAACATTAGTCTAGAAGAGTAAGCAATGTTAAAAGTTGCTTGTCGCAGCAGTATCAAGTTTCTATCTCACGAGAATTTTGAGATTTATTGAATATGAAGGCGGATAAAAAAACTCAGTTTTATAGCTAGTCCAAAGCAAAGTTTCATAATATTTTAGTCTACAAAAATTTTACCAACATCAACCATCGTTTGAAGGAGAAAATTCCAATAGCCAAGAATTAAGTCGAATGAAGGATCATCTTGAAAAGATAGATTTGAAAACGACCATTTTCTCAACACACCCGTTCCATGAGCTTCAGGAGTTCGATAAACGTTATCAAACTCCTCTAGGTTTGGTATTATCTCTTCAGCAAATGCGTTAAAAACTTTATGCTTCTCAGGATCTGATTCGATGAGTGTACTGACTATTTTTTCAAATGCCTTTTTTCGGCTTTTAGCATTCTCATAATCTTTATATTTTTGGGGTATAAAGGTTAGAACTAAAAAGCCCATTATTTTATCCCACAAAGCTCGATAACGTAGAATAAATGAAGAGCAGGCTCTATGAAAATCAATTCTCGCGAAAAACTCTAGATCGGAATCTAAGATAGAAAACCCTTTAAGATTTTCTTTTGCAGTAAATTTGTTCCGACTAGTAAACATAGTTTGATGCTCTAACCAAAGCATAGAAAAGTTTATTTTAATATCTAAGAAAGATGCAAAAACTTTTCCACCGTCTTCACGCGTTTGTGAATAGTTATACGCTTTAATTAGTGGAAGGTGAGGAAGGCAGACATGTGCTCGTTCTTTTTCGTACTGATGTAGTAATTCTTCAAATTTAATCACTTCTTCTCGACTACTTAGCTTGAAAAATTCTTGATTCATATTTTTCTATATAGTTTGGATAAACAATCACGAAGTATAGAAAATTGATATGCAATACAGTTTGGTTTAGATATGTGAGGGACGATCTCTTAACCTATTTTTTAATCCCAGAGAGTTTTTATTTTAGATGAAGTCCTTAACATCTCATCTCTTGTAATCAACGTTGTTTGATAATAACTAGCCGTTGCCGCAATCACGCGATCATGAATATCCCATTCTTTTGGTAATGTCAGCATTACTTGAAAAACAGGAAAATCAAAAGCCACTACTGTAAATCCATCTCCCTGATTAATTTGTTTCAGAATCTCCTCAACCGTTACTTTTACCTTGCCTTTTTCAGCAATATGCATAAGTTCAGCCAAAACAAGAGTCGGAATGAGAATTTGAATCTCTCCTTCTTGAGCCTGATTAAGAAGATTCTCCACTAAAGATGACAAACGTTTGTCTTCAGCAATAAACCAAGCTAGAGCATGAGTATCTACCAAATAAGTATCCATTTGATTATCTACTCTTGCCAAGTATTTGTATCTTTAAAAACAGCACTTCTCGCTTCAGCAAAATCATCATCATTGATCTCAAAATCTTTCCATAGACCTTTGATAGAAGTGGTTTTACGATGACCCTGTAAAAATTGATGATTGACAATCTTTTTTAAACTTTCAAGCTCTTCTTGAAGAGACTGAATGCGAAGTAAAACATATTGACTCATAGCAATTACCTCTTTAATAATCTGATTTTATACTCTAACCATCCACAACTAACAACAAGAAACTTCACACTCTTTCACTGTGATCTCGCACATTTTGGGTATTAGCTTCCTTTAAAACACCTCGAAATGATTGGATAGAATATTTAGGGACAAGTGTAATTGAATCGTTTTTTAGAAAAACTAAAAGCTTTTGTCCTACCTGTAAATTTAACAAATCTCTAATTTCCTGTGGGATAGAAATTTGATATTGTTGCGACAAAGTAACTTCTAACATTACTTATCCCCTCCATCCCAAAGTTCAGAAATATCGTGAACTCTACCTGCTTTAACATCTTCTAAAGACTGACGCAGATCTTCTAAGATTTTTTCTTTAGAATCGTCATAATCTTCTATTAATTCACCAACATCTGTTTGTATTTCTAGCTGTACTGATGAATGTTTAGCTCTAATAAACAAAAGAAAGTCTAGAACTTCGCTTAAAAGATAATCTGAAGTCTGATCAATTTCTTGGATTAACGCCTGTCTAACATTTATTTGTGTAGAAGTCTCTGTAGTTAACATGGCTTAACCTCAGTTCAAAATTACATATAAAGCTAACATACTTAGGAATTATAGTGCGATCGCCGATCTTGTAAGTTTTCTTACCTTAGCGAACAGGAAATTTATTGGTGATGGCGCGATCACTTAACCTATTTTTTAATCCCTGCTACGGAGTCGTTTATCTACCAAGCTTTGCTCCGCAAAATGCTAAGAAATCTTGCTGCTGCCAATTCTTAAATGCTTTCTTAAGTACCTATGGCTTGGACTCCGCTCAGCTAAAGTTAGCTGAGCGGAGTCCAAGCTAGATAACTTTGGTAGGACATTTTTCATCTGCAAGAGCTTTATTCCTAAAAAGCAAAGGATTTATTTTAGGTAAGTGGTCGGCGTGATGAGCCGACCACTTACCTATTTAGCATTGCGTAAAGGAGTTTCTTGCCCGTAGATAAACTTACGCTCTAAGTTATTGCAGATGAGCCAAACGGCGATCGCTATGACCGCAGCCGTAGAACCTACAGCAATTGTCAAGAGGTTTGCAGTTAGGAAATAACTAATTAAAGGGGTAACTGTCCATACGATCGCCGCAGTGATAATACTTGCTGTTTTGAGCGATCGCACAGTTCGCAAAGCCTGACGACAACTAGCACATTTAGAAGTGTGGGAATGATAACGATCTAAAAGAACTTCTTTAGCAATTGGTGGAGTTAACCGATGTCCTAGAAAAGGATCAGCTTTATAGCGATTTACCCATTTCCGTAATTCGGAAACGTAAGTATCAGCAGATGTTGGTAAATAGAAAGCCTTGGCATAATTACCATCATTTTCGGGTTTAGCAAGTGCCTGTTCTAGATAACGCTCTTGATAATGCAGAAAGATTTGATCATCCTCAAGAATTCCATTCTGTCCAATATGAGAATACCAACGGGGCGTGATGCTTATAAAAAATCGAGGGATTGCTGAATTGAACTGAAAAGGGAACCGAGCAAACATCCGACATTCGCCTTTGCGTGTGGGAGTCGCATAGACCACTGTCATAGTTCTGCCAAATTGTTTGGAAGTGAGGTCATGCCACATCAATGAGGGCGCAATAAAAGTCGAATCCTGTCTTCCTAACTTGCCACGGCGAGGACCTTCTTCCCATGTGCCATTAAAGCCATGTTTATTGGTTTCTGTAATTTCTAAAAACATTGGTGCAGCGTTAGCACGATTACCGACAGACTTGTGATGGGTAAAGGGTAGATGACTAGCATCAAGGACGTTTTCTAAGAGGGTAATTGCATCATAGGGAAGATCCCGAAAAGTACCAAATAAAGTCCATTTTTCTGGCTCAGTTTCAATAGGATCAACGATGGGGATTTTGACATTGGGGGCATTTTCAGGTTTGCCAGCGTAAATGAAGAGCATTCCCTGACGTTCTGCGGTAGGCAGAGATTGTACACAAGCACGTTTTGATCTATGAGCCTCGCCATTTTCTGGCTGTTGAGGAATGCGATCGCAACTGCCATCACCCTTAAATGCCCAGCCATGATATGGGCATTCGAGTAACCCATCCTCAGCAATTCTACCTTCCGATAGAGGTACAAGGCGATGGGGACAGCGATCGTCAAAGGCTTTCCATGCTTGACTATGACAATCCCACCAAATTACGAGGTCGCGTTCTAGTAAGGTAAATTTGTTAGGTTTTGTTTTATCTAAATCTTCGAGATAAAAGACGGGATACCATACCTCTTGCCAATCAAAGCGATTAGGATCTGCTCCCCCCGCAGGCAAGACTTGTGACTGTGAATCGTTAGCTTTGGTATTTAAAGGGTTAATTTCATCTCGCAGCAAGGTATTTGCAGTCATAGGTATAGCTAAACCTGTCAAATTGTAAAGTTATGTATAGTTTAGCCTGCGATCGCCAAAAGCAGTGTTTCACCGATGCAAGGAGCTAGGCTTTTTATATGGGGTGATGCGTTTGTTACAAAAAAATGATAATCTTAATAAAAAGTTAAGTTTTGTTGCTCCCCAAATCCTATGCTTCGTCTCGAACATATTCAGAAAATTTATCCCACTGGCGAAGTCCTCAAAGACGTTAACTGGGAAGTCAAAACAGGTGATCGCATTGGTTTAGTTGGTGTCAATGGTGCGGGGAAGTCAACACAGCTCAAGATTATTGCAGGGGAAATCGAACCAACCGCAGGACAAATCGTGCGTCCTTCGAGTCTGAAAATCGCCTATCTCAGTCAAGAATTTGATATCGAAGAGACTCGTACTGTCAAACAAGAGATGTGGCAAGCATTTCAGGAAGTGCGCGAAATTCAGAAGGAATTAGCAATTATTCATCATCATTTGGAAAATCTCAAAGATGGTGAGGACTATGAGCCGATTCTCAAAAAGATGGATCGTTACCAGCGTCAGTTTGAAGATCACAATGGCTATGAATTGGAAAGCCGTATCGATAAGCTATTACCAGAACTAGGCTTTAAAGCTGACGATGGCGATCGCTTAGTCAGTGAATATAGCGGCGGTTGGCAAATGCGGATGGGCTTAGGCAAAATTTTGCTCCAATCGCCAGACCTATTGCTATTGGACGAACCAACGAACCACTTGGACTTAGAAACCATTGAGTGGCTAGAAAAATATTTGCGATCGCTAAGTACACCGATGGTGATCGTCTCCCATGACCGCGAATTTTTAGATCGCCTCTGTACCTCAATTGTGGAAACTGAGCGTGGCGTGTCCACTACCTATTTGGGCAATTACACCTCCTACCTCGCCCAAAAAGCTGAAGCCAAAGCTGCCCAGAGTGCTGCCTTTGAACGCCAACAAAAATATATCGAAAAGCAACAGGTATTCGTTGATCGCTTTAGGGCAAGTGCGACCCGTAGCACCCAAGCCAAGAGCCGCGAAAAGCAATTGGACAAAATCGAACGTATCGAAGCACCTGAAAGCGATGTTCGTACTCTCAAATTCCATTTCCCACCTGCATCTCGTAGTGGGCGCGTCACCGTCGAAATTAAAGATCTCACCCATGCCTATGGGGATCAAATTCTATTCTTAGGCGCAGATCTAGAAATTGAAAGAGGCGATCGGGTTGCCTTCCTTGGACCTAATGGTGCAGGCAAATCTACGCTTCTCAAAATGGTTGTAGGTAAAGAACCCTTCAACGAAGGTGAAATCAACCTTGGTCATAATGTCCTCATTGGCTATTTTGAACAAAACCAAGCGGAAGCACTCGACTTGCATAAGGACGTATTTCATACCATCCATGATGATTTCCCAAAAATGACCCATGAAGAAGTACGTGGTGTATTGGGTAAATTCCTATTTAGTGGAGACACTGTATTTAAATTAGTACGAGATCTTAGTGGTGGTGAAAAAGCACGTCTTGCCCTCGCGAAAATGTTGCTCACTCCAGTCAATTTCCTAATCCTCGACGAGCCGACTAACCACCTTGATATTCCTGCCAAAGAGATGCTAGAAGCAGCTTTACGTGAGTACGAAGGGACTGTTGCTGTCATCTCCCACGATCGCTATTTCATCTCCCAAGTTGCGAACAAGATTGTGGAAATTCGTGATGGTGATCTCGTCGTGTATGCAGGTAACTATGCTTACTACCAAGAAAAAAAGGAAGAAGAGGAGCGAGAAGCTAAATACAAGGCGGAAGTGGCGGCTAAAGCAGCTAAAGATGCCCTAAAAAAAGAGAAGGAGCGTGCAAAGCAAGCAGAAAAACGTCAAGAAAAGCAACTGCAAAAGGCAAAAGCCAAGTAAAATACCATCATCTAAGTAGCTAAGCATAATTCTGTGAGATATATAGCTGTCGCCATTCTTACTAGGACATAAAAAACAAAGAGTGTAAGGCGGCGCATCGCGCCGCCTTACACTCTTTGTTTTTTGACTTGTTCTGATACAGGTGAGTATAGCTTATAGATCCGCAAGCATGCTAGGTACAAAGATTTATCCGCTGTCTTTGGCAGGGAAATAAACTCATACGTCACGAAACGCTATTATATGCTTCCTGTAGTTAGTCCGAACTACCCAAAGCTAGAAGCTGTAATTTTATGTAGTTATAGTGCAAATAGTTTTTACTTCAGTAATATAACGGCATAAAATTAAACTAAGGGTTTTCTGATGAACGAAAGAGACGCTATCGTTCTTTTAGATACAAGCACAATTCCTATGTTGGATCACTTTGCTAGGAAACGCAAACTGATAGAACGTTATTCCCAAGGAGAAAGAAACTTTGAGGGAATGGATTTGATGGGATTAGATTTAAGCAAAGTTGACCTTAGTAATGCAAGCTTACGCAATACCAATCTCGGTTTTGCAAATTTATGGGAAGCAACTCTTTGTAACGTTGATCTATCAGGTGCAAACTTATCAGATGCTGATCTATGTGGTGCGTCGCTCTTAGACGCAAACCTTAGTAATGCTAATATCACACGCACTAACTTTAGTTATGCAGCCTTGAGTGGGACTAGTTTTGCCAATGTAATCCTAGATGGTGCAAATTTTCAGACCTCTATTTTAAACTGTACCAATCTTCGTAGCATGAGTTTTGTAAGAGCTAATCTGCAAAAAGCCTATCTTCTAGAAGCTAATCTTTCTAAGTCAGATTTGAGTTATGCGAATCTGCACCATGCTTTTTTGTTTAGAGCAAATTTAAGTCGTGCGAATTTACAGCACGCTAATCTCAGTGAAGCAGATTTAAGTGAAGCCAGTCTCCACGGAGCAAACTTAAAAGGGGCAAATTTAAGTGAAGTAGATTTACGTGAAGCTGATCTCGATCGCATTGACTTTAGTGAGATCAATTTACGTCTGGCTAATTTGAGTGGCTTAAACTTGAGTAATGTGAATTTCAGTGGTAGTAATTTAAGTAAAGCAATTTTACGGGGTACGATTTTACGTGGTGCTTGTTTCAATGCTGCCAATCTATGGAACGCGGATTTAACTAATGCAGATTTGACTAATGCAGATTTAACTAATGCAGATTTATATGGTGCTAACTTTGATGGTGCTAATTTAAAATATGCAGTTTTAGATGTGGGTTGGAGAAATAGTGTCAAGATTTGACAGACGACTTTGCCAGATGAGAATGTCTCGCTGTGCATCCGTTAGCTATAGGTTACGGCACTTTGCGCTGACTTGAAATACAGAAAAATCTTTGAAAGCATTTCAAAGCCGCACTTTCAAAAATTTTCTGTGCTTCTGCAAGCTTCAACAGTGATTGCTATATTTAAAGACAATGAAAGAACTGTTTAGTTTTCACGATCCAAATTTATTGCGAATGGCGTTAACCCATCGCTCCTATGTCCATGAAAATCCGAATGTAGGCGAGGATAACGAGCGCCTAGAATTTTTGGGGGATGCTATTTTAAATTTTCTAAGTGGTTCTTACCTTTATCGTCAACATCCCGAATTAGGTGAAGATGAGTTGACACGTCGGCGCGCAGCTCTAGTTGACGAAAAGCAACTAGCTAATTTTGCGATCGCCTTAGAATTAGATACACAAATTTTGCTAGGAAAAGGGGCGCTACGTGATGGAGGCAATAAAAGTGATAACCTGCTAAGTTGTGCGTTTGAAGCGATGATTGGCGCATTATATCTAGATCGCAATTGTGATGTGGAGTTAGTTCGACCTGCGGTGGAAGCGCTGTTTGCCTCAGTACCACCTGAGTTAGTAAATACTCGTTCCGATCTAGATGCGAAGAACCGCTTACAGGAATGGGTGCAGTCTTATATTGGTCACACCTTACCTCGCTATATCACCGAAAAAGTAGGCGGAACTGATCATACGCCCGAATTTGCGTCTAAAGTATATGTTGGCGCTCGCTTATATGGTCAGAGTCTGCGAAATTTTTCTAGTAAAAAAGAAGCAGAACGTGCCGCCGCGCTTGACGCATTAGAACAAATAGAAAGAATGTTATAAGCCAATATTTCCATTGCGTGACAATATTGGCAAGGAAAAAGTTATGGCAGAAGATTGGTTGATTATTGGCAAAATTGTTTCACCGCAAGGGCTCAAGGGTGAGGTAAGAGTTTTATCCTATTCTGATTTTCCTGAGCGGTTTGAAACTGCTGGCAAGCGTTGGATTGCACCATCAGAAAAAGTAGAACCCCAAGAAGTGAAAATGCTATCTGGGCGTGAATTGACTGGTAAAAAGAATCTATTTGTGGTGCGTCTTGAAGGAATTAACGATTGCGATCAAGCTGAGGCTTTGCGTAACTATGTAATGATGATCCCCGCTACCGATCGCCCTTACTTAGAACATAACGAATACATGATTGCTGATTTGGTAGGTTGCAATGTTTATCATCAATCGACAGGTAAGCTTTTGGGTGAAGTGATTAGTATTATTGCCGCAGGTAATGATCTGCTAGAGGTTCGCAATCCTGATAATGAAGAGATCGAATTAATTCCTTTTGTCGAGCCGATCGTTCCCTTTGTGGATATCCATCAAAAAAGAATTGAAGTTACTCCTCCCCGTGGACTCATCGATAAGTGGCTAAATGCCGCCTCTTAAGTTTACGGTATGATTGAAAAATATAGCTGTGTAATGCTTTCCACTTAATAGAGCAAAAAATCATGATTCCAGAATCAGGCGAAGGTTTTAAATCGGGCTTTGTTGCCTTAGTCGGGCGACCCAATGTAGGCAAATCGACATTGCTTAATGCTCTTATTGGTCAGAAAATTGCGATTACTTCGCCTGTTGCCCAAACTACTCGCAATCGTTTACGCGGAATCCTGACATTGCCCACAGCGCAAATCGTACTAGTAGATACGCCCGGAATTCATAAACCACATCATTTACTCGGTCAAACTATTGTCAAAAATGCCATTGGAGCGATCTCTTCTGTGGATGCTACGGTTTTAGTAGTTGATGGTAGCGATCGCATGGGAACTGGCGATCGCTTTGTTGCCGAAACCATTTTACAGAGCAAAGTTCCTGCCATTCTTGGTGTCAATAAAATTGATATGTTAGAGGAATCTGCTGCGAGTGAAATCTTGGCAAGCTATGAAAGCTTTGCTGCCGAGCATGGTTGGCAAGTTGCCAAGTTTTCGTCAGTGACAGGAGAGGGATTAGACACATTGCAAACGATGATGTGCGATCGCTTACCAGAAGGTCCCTACTACTATCCACCAGATTTAGTCACCGATCAGCCTGAACGGTTCATTATGGGCGAATTAATTCGTGAACAGATTCTGTTATTAACCCGAGAAGAAATTCCCCATTCCGTGGCTGTCAGCATTGATCAAGTTGATGAACAGCCTAAAATTACGAGGGTCATGGCGACTGTTCATGTTGAACGTGATTCACAAAAGGGAATTTTGATTGGCAAGAAAGGACAAATGCTGAAGGAGATTGGTACTCAAGCCAGACAGCAAATGCAGAAATTAATTATGGGTTCTGTCCACTTAGAGATCTTTGTCAAAGTTCAGCCTAAATGGCGTTCATCGCGATTCCAACTATCAGATCTGGGATATCGTGTGGAATAAAGCGCAACTTCCCTATTTAGAATTCATTGCCATAGTAAATTCTGACTCCCCACATTCCGAAGAGAAGTATGAGCAGCACAATATCGCGAGGAAGTAGTCTTAGGGGGTTCCACACGACAAGGTGGGTATTGGGACTGGTAAACCCCCGTACCTGCATAGCACTGGCAGTTTGCTCAGCACGGATGAATAGATTGTCAATCAGTCGTTCGGCGAGGATCAGCCAAATTTGACTTGTACGCTTAAATCCTAATCTTTTCCAATTAATGGAACGGGTACGCATTGCCCTAGCGAGGTTTTGCACTTCTTCTAAAACGAGAGGGACAAAACGTAAGGCAAGGGTCAGAGTGAGTACTACTTCAACAATAGGGATTTTGAAGAACTTTAAGGGTGAAAATATAGAGGCGATCGCTGCCGTAATTTCTTCAGGAGCCGTAACTAACAGAAATAACGTTGGTGCGTAGAGGTAAGTAAAAATCAATGTACAGACCCGCACACCTAACTCACGGGATCTGCGAGTAACAGTGATACTACCTGCTTTCCAGAGCACATAGTTATAGGAAGTTGGTTGTGGTAATTTGAGGGTTAAAGGCGAGGTAATGCTCGGTTTATCATTACTAACATTCACTTCAGGAATGGGTCGGCGTGGCTGCACTGTGGCATTGAATCCATCGGGGGAAATCGTGGCGATCGCAAGGGTCATAAAAGCCAGTAACAGCAAAATCCCCATCTGCTGTTTCCATACGCGCATCGGAATTTTAGAAGCAAGGGTGAGCAGTATCAGTAAAACAGCGATCGCGATCCTCCAAAACTCATTAGCTTGAATTGGTGTTAATAAAAAGGTTAGTAACCCAAACAGTTTAATGCGTGGATCAAGTCGATGTAGCCATGTGATGGGCTGTTCGAGATAAAGTCCGATAGGAAGCGATCGCAGTATATCCACTATATTCTGATATTTTTCGAGGATTTTGTTCGTGCAATTTACAATATACCAATTAAGCGCAACAGCACTTCCTATCACAATCCTAAATGGTTTGTGGAAGCGCACCCTTCGGGGTGCGCTTCCACAAACCAAAAGGTCTACAAATTTGAGTACATAACCTCTAAATAAATTAGCGTAGTCTTAGTTAATAAGGGACTCACTATTGATTAAACGTCAGTTCGACGAAGGCGGAAAATGGTAAAAATCGCTAAGCGATTTTTACCATTTTTCAACATTTGCGCGGCGCGAAGCGCCGCGTAAATGTCGTTATCGAACTCACGTTAATTAGAGTATCTATGGCTTCGACTCCGCTCAGCTAACCTTAGCTGAGCGAAGTCGAAGCTAGATAGCTTTGGTGGGACATTTTTATCCGTAAGAGCATAATGCCTTTTTGAGGGTTAGAGTTTACTAGGTGCGCTCGAATCCACTACTCTAATTCTTCCTGACTGAATTGCGGCAAATACTGAATTAATCTGATAAACTTCCTGCTCGCTGAGTCCGATATTCTCAAATAAGCTATTGTAGATTGCCTTACTAAAATATAGATAGCTTTTACGATTAATGATTCCTGATTGCATAATCCGTAATACAACCTCATCAATAGTAATTGTATTCGTGGATCTCCCACGGGTAGTATTTTCAGGTAAGTTAAAGCCAGTAATCTGATCGCTCGTATCGACAGATGTAGCTTTTGGAGCATCATTAAGTCTACTAAAAGCAGTGTTTGGTGGATTTGATGGTGTTGTTCTATTAGGTAAACATCGATTAACTGCGGACTTCAGCATTTCAGGATCGAAGGGCTTAGTCAAATAATCATCTGCACCGATTTCCATGCATTGCATGACACTATCCATTCCTTCAAGAGCAGAAATGATGATGACAGGAATATTGCGTAACCTTGGATCTTTTTTTAAATATTTCAGTACTGCATATCCATCGATCTCAGGCATCATGATATCTAGAAGAATCAAGTCATATCTATTTGCCTGAATCATCGATAAAGCAGCACGACCATCCACTGCCATTGACAAGTTAAAATCCTTTCTATGCAAGCGCCTTGCCAACATATCTCGATTTATTTCATTATCATCAACAATTAAGATTTGGAAGTTTTGCATTGTCATGTTGCTACCCTTACTTACGAATTGTGAGACCATAACTTAACGCGATTTCGCCCTTCTCTTTTAGCTTCATATAGAGCAAGGTCAGCTTCTTTGATTAATTGTTGGGAAGTTGTCAACTTGGTAGAAGGGTTAATTGTTGATATTCCTAGGCTAGTGGTAACGTAGGAATTAATCTGTGAAGATATATGAATAACATGAAGATTTTCTATCGCAAAGCGAATTTGTTCTGCACAAAAGCTTGCCCCCTTCAAATCTGTATCTGGTAAAATTACCGCAAATTCTTCACCTCCATACCTTGCTAATGTATCTCTTGGTCGTTTAATAACTCGTGATGCGGCGATCGCTACTTGGCATAGACAGTCATCCCCAGCAAGATGCCCATAGGTATCATTGTATTTCTTAAAATAGTCTATATCAAATAGGATGAGGGATAGAAATTTCTGTTCTCTTTTCGCGGCATTCCATTCCCTTTCTAAAACCTTGTCAAAATAGCGACGATTAGCAATTCCTGTTAAGCCATCACGGTGAGACAGCGCTTCTAATTCATTTTTGATAATTTCCAGCTCATAATATGCGACTGCAAGTTCTTTGTATGCCGCCTCAAGTTTTTGCTTATTTAAAAATTCGCGATCATATAACATTTTCTTCTCAAGACAGGCTCCAACTCTAGCTTTGAGAAGCACGCGATCATAGGGTTTAATTAAATAATCTTCAGCCCCCTTTTGAATACAGGTAAGCATCATCTCTTTTTCGTCCAATGCAGAGATTATAATTACAGGAATAATTTGCCATTCTTGGTGGGATTTGAGATGGTTTAGCATTTCTAAGCCATTCATTACTGGCATCATCATATCTAGCAAAATTAAGTCGATTGATTGTGATGCGACGATTTCTAGCCCTCGTTTGCCACTGTCAGCCAAGATAATATTGGTATATCCTAAATTTTTTAAATGGCGATAGAGAAGCTCTCGATTCATCTCAGCATCATCAACAATGAGTAAGCTAGATTCACTAATTTCTGGCATACTTTTCTAACAATCTCTCAATTTTTTCTAATAATCTTGTAAATTCAATCGGCTTAATGTCGTAATCATCACAACCTGCCTCAATCCCTCTTTCGCGATCGCCTACCATTGCGTGAGCAGAACAACCAATAATTGGAATATTGCTGGTTGCATCTATTTGTTTTAAGCGTTTGGTTGCTTCCCATCCATCTAAAATTGGTAAGCTCATATCCATCACGATTAAGTCAGGCAGTTCTAACTCGGCTGTGGTTATGCCTGTAGCTCCGTCTACTGCTATGACAACTTCAAATCCCCTACGTCTCAATCTTCGCGATAACATATCACGATTCATTTCATTATCTTCAACCAGTAGAATTTTTGCCATATCGATTTAGGTTGTCCTATTTGTATGCCCCCAGCAAATTAAGTTCTACGAATTACTCCCCCTACAGTATTTATTATAGATACTTTGCACTTTCTTAAACCCTAGATCAATTTACAAAAAAACTGCGAAACAAGACTTTTGTAAACTCTCCTATACTACACAAAATCTAAATATGCTGTAAATGAAAATTTAAATCTTCATTTAGTAATTTAGATAGTAGATGTAATACAGCGCTTTGCGCTTTCTTAAAAAACAGATAAATTTTGAAAAAGCTTGCAAAGCAAGCTTTTTCAAAATTTATCTGTACTACACAAAACCTAAATAGGCTGTATCTTAACTATAGTTTCAATACTACCCTGATCTTTTCTAGAAAATTACAATGATTTAGACGTATGTAGGAATTACGCGAGTCTATTGAATTGAAAATATTTTAAGTAAATTTGTCGTGCGTGAATTCATAATCAAATCTAATCACTGTATACAAGTAGCTGGGCATAATTAAAAAACAGAGTAAAAAGCTGTAGCACACGCTGCGCTAGCGCCACAGCTTTTTGATTTGTATATTTAATTGCGCCTAGCTACTTATATGCTTATTTGAAAACTAAGTAATCAAACCTAGTAAGACTTTTGATATTTTATTTTGCCGTAGGCAAAAAGAAGTTGGATATGATCAGTTTGTTCGCCAATTAATACAAAAAGGCAAGAAAGACTTGGGATACCAAGTCTTTCTTCATTTAGGCTATTTGCCCATACCTAGTTGTTGTGCTTTTTGGTAAACCTTTCCTTCAGTCAAGAGTGATGGTGCAATGACCACTTCAACTTGTTGCATTTCACGAATATTAGCTGCGCCTAAAGTTCCCATACTAGTTTTGAGAGCACCTAAGAGGTTGTGTGTACCGTCGTCAAGTCCCGCAGGTCCGCGCAAAATTTGCTCTAGGGAACCTGTTGTACCCACCTTAATGCGAGTACCTCGTGGCAATACAGGGCTAGGTGTTGCCATACCCCAGTGGAAACCTCGTCCAGGAGCTTCGGCTGCTCTCGCAAATGGGGAACCAATCATCACAGCATCAGCACCACAGGCGATCGATTTACAGATATCTCCCCCCGTAATCAAGCCACCATCGGCAATGATGGGCACGTACTTACCCGTTTCTTTGAAAAAGTCTTCACGGGCAGCAGCACAGTCAGCAACGGCTGTGGCTTGAGGAACTCCAACACCAAGTACACCTCTAGATGTACAAGCCGCACCAGGTCCAATACCCACAAGTACACCTGCGGCTCCTGCTCTCAACAACTCTAAAGTGACATCATAGGTAACACAGTTGCCCATGAGTACTGGAATTGGCATTTCTTGACAGAATTTGGCAAGATCGAGCGAAACTAATCCTTCCGCCGCAATGTGAGTGGTAGATACTACTGTGGATTGCAAGAAAAATAAGTCACAACCTGCTTCGGCGGCGATTAATCCATATTTGAAGGCATTAACGGGAATGCTGCTGGCGCAGGCAATACCGCCTTTCTCTTTGATTTCGCGGATACGTTTTTGGATGAGTTCGGGTTTAACTGGCTCAGCATAAAGCTGTTGCATAAGTGAGACAAACTCGGTAACGCCTACGGATGCAATTTTTTCTAGGATTGGTTTGGGATCGTCATAGCGGGTTTGGATACCATCAAGGTTAATTACACCTAATGCGCCTAGCTCAGAAAGTCTTACAGCCGCATCGACATCGACAACGCCATCCATAGCGCTGGCAATAATCGGAATTTCTCGACGAATTCCCCCAATTTCCCAAAATGTATCGGCAACGTTGGGATCGAGGGTTCTTCCTCCTGGTACTAGTGCAATTTCGTCGATGCCATAGGCTCTGCGTGCAGTTTTACCGCGCCCAATTTGAATGTCCACTGTTTATACTCTCTTCTCTAGAATTTAAGTTGTAGGTTTGTGCTGATTGTATTTGTGCTAATTGTAAATGCGTGGCACAAATTGCCACACATTTACAAATTCACCATCTGCCAAGGTTGACGTAAGAATCTTGTGTTCAAGGCTTACGTGAAGGGTTGATGTTTTAAGCAGCGATCGCTTGGTGATTGCCACTAAAGTTGTGCTTAGTGTTACAGAAAATCTTAATACTTTCTTAAGATGCTGTTGCTTATTGACTAATGATAGCTAATTAGTGCTATGGAAGGTTATTTTTTAAGAGGAGTGGTAACATCCCATCTTAATAAAATAACAAATCTCACCGATGGCTGAATTTTTTAATACCTATGGTTTTTTGATTGTATCGGCAATTTTTGGGGCGATCCTAGGAATTTCCGTTTATTTGCCATTGATGGCAGGTCAATTATCGCTGGCAACATCGGGGTTTTATGCCTTGGGTGGATATATCGCCGCGATCGCCTCCACTAAGATTTTAACTACAACTGCTGGAACAGTGCCAATTTGGTGGTTATTACTTGAAATGTTGGTGGCTGGTGTTGTGTCAGGAATATTGGCGATAATTTTAGGGATTCCTGTCTTACGTTTACGGGGAATTTATCTAGCGATCGCCACTATTGCCTTTGTAGAAATCTTGCGAGTGGTATCTCTAAACTTGGAAATCACTGGTGGTGCGATCGGCATTTTTGGTATTCCTCAACCATTTCAATCACCTTTGGAGTATTTATGGATTGCATTGCCATTGCTGGGGTTAAGTATGGCATTTATGTATCGCCTAGAAAAAATTCGCGTTGGACGGGCTTTGATTGCCATTAGAGAAGATGAACTTGCTGCAGATTCTATGGGGATCAATCCTACTTATTACAAAGTTTTAGCATTTACCCTTGCAGCAATTTTGGCAGGTATGGTTGGAGCCGTGAGTGCCCATTTCTTAAATACATGGAATGCTCGTCAGGGAACTTTTGATGCCAGTATTATCTTCTTAGCTTTTGTCCTGATTGGCGGTTCGCGGACATTCTGGGGACCTGTGGTTGGTGGCATTGTGCTGACTGCTTTACCTGAAGCGTTACGAGGTATGGCAAGTACTGGTGTTCCTGTATGGCTAGGACAATTTCTCAAGGATGGGCGTTTAATCATTTTTGGCGTGTTGATTGTGGTTGGGACAATTTTTTATCCCAAAGGAATAATTACGCCCGAATTGTTAGTCTGGTGTAAACAGACTACTCAAAAAATATTTGCCAAAGATAAATCTAAAAATAGACAAGGGGCTTAAGTTCTTTTTCTATACGATATAGGGTCAATATGTCACCACGAGAAATAGATAATCGCCGATCTCTACCAACCTTTGGCTCCTTTGCATTATTGCTGGGTCTATTGGGAAGCTATGCGATCGCAACGCCTCAAATATTTCATGATTTGCTCTGTGTGGTTAATTGTGAAGCAATTGCTGTTAATGAATTGCTCAATAAAGATAAAGCAATTGCTAGTTTGATTAATCTCAAAAAACTTGATAAAAAGGCAATCGTAATCATGATTGAAAAATCAAAATATAAGCTGACTGTCTATTATCAAAACAAGCCGATTAAATCCTACGCGATCGTTTTGGGTGCAAATCCTAAGGATGACAAACTGCGCCAAGGTGATAAGCGAACTCCTGAAGGCATCTTTCGTGTTCAGGAACTGTACTACCATTCGGAATGGTCGAAGTTCATTTTGCTAGACTATCCCAATCAAGAATCATGGCGCAAATTCTTACAGGCAAAGGTCAGAGGTGAAGTAAAAGCTAATGACGGTATTGGGGGTGAGATTGGTATTCACGGGGTTGAGAAGGGCAAAGATTGGCTCATTGATCGCAAAATCAACTGGACTTTGGGTTGCATATCTTTAAAGAATAAAGATGTTGATGAAATCTATCCCCTATTACAACGCGGAACAATGATTGAGATCCTGCACTAAAATTTTGGATAGAACGTAAAGGTGCTACTACTGTAAGCACTACTTGGCAACGCTATCAGTACTTACAGCTTTACTAATTCATAAATATAGCTGTCCTCAAAAATAAGGATGGGAAGTGCTTCGCACTGCCCATCCTTATTTTTACCCCAAATTTTCTTCGGATATGGAGCATAATTTAAGAGACTTGCTTCTTGTTCTTCAGTAAGCGAGAACCACCTAAAGCTCCAGCGGCAACAACTCCAAGCAAGAAACCGGGAACTGGAACTGGAGTTGGTGTACCAGTTGCATTGATAAAAGAATCACTGCCACTACCGATTCCTTGAACGTGATAACCAACACGAAGAGTGCCACCATTTATAGCTGAAATTACATTATTAAAGTCAGCATTGGCGAATAATACTCCAAGAGACTCAGTTTTTTGAATGGCTCTTGCATTACCTGCTCCAGACACTCTATTAAAAGCATAGTATGTAGTAAAGTCTGGATCGAGGTTGTTACCTTGAGACAAGTTATCATTACCTAAACCGCCTGTAAAAGCAACATTACCAGTGTTATCGCTATTTACATTGATGCCTGTAGTGCCAAGGATAGAAGTTGGTGTATCGATGTAAACTGTGCGAATAAATGCTGTTGAGAAGGAAGTGTTGTTATCTAAAAAATTGAATTTAAATAATACACCGCCTCCAGAAGCGGAGGTAACATCCATTTTTAGAAATTGAGCAAGGCTATCACCTACAGGATCAGCAGGAGCACCAGTATTTGTAAAAATGTTGTTAAAATTAAATGTTGCAGCGTTAGACGATAGAGGGGTAGAGATAATGACAGCAGTGGCAAGTCCTGTAGCGATGCTTGCATTGCTAAGTAAACTTGAAATTTTCATTGACTAAATCCTCCCGAAGTGTTGCAATTGTTAGCAACTCTAAATCTAGATTTATTATTACAAGCTTTATTGGATAAAGTATAGGTGTTGTAGTTATACAAAAGTTATATCTATAATTTTATCTGTTTTTTTACTTAATTCTAAGCAAATGACTACAGCACTTTGTGCCAACTTGAAATCCAGAGAACTTGTTGAAAGATCAGCTTTGCTAATCTTTCAACAAGTTCTCTGGACAACTTTTTATAGCTGCCGCTAGTCTTGTTAGGACATAAAAACCAAATAGTTTAAGGCAGTGAGAAACACCGACACTGGTCATTGAATTAGTGGTGTGAAAAAATAGAGGCAGAAGAAAGAAGAAAGCTATGGAATGTCCGCACTGCCAAAGCGCAAAGATTATCAAAAACGGTAAACATCACCACCAAGATGGCAAAGCCATCCAGAACTATTTATGCAAAGGATGCGGCAAGAGATTTAGCGAAAGGATTTGAGAAGAAGGTGTAGCGATTATCGTCGCAGACAAAACCTGTATGCTAAAAATAATGAGGGATTGCAACGAGCAGTTACAGTGCAACGATTAGTTCATAACTGGGTAAGACCTCATGTGAGCTTAGGGAAGAGCAAGACACAAGCTATGGAGATCGGGCTATATCATCGACCGCTTTCTATGCTGTAATTACTATCCTCAACAGGCTTTCACTCCCTCACGAATTAACTCACCAGTGCCCTTACTCTGGCTTTATGTTGAGCTTTTTCTTCTGGGATTTGACTTTCTCAGATCAATCCATTCAAGACCCAAAAACATGGTCGCATCCCTAAAAGCATTTTTCGTCTTGGTTTTGATTTCCTTCGTCACTCCATCTTTGACCTACATCTCAATTATGAAGCCTTCTTTAACTCAATTAATTTTTTGTCTATACTTAGGTTTATCTATTAAAAAATCTTCAGAGCATCCGTAATTAATTGACGAATATTGCTAAATCCGCGTTTGAGGCGCTCGGGTTGGTCATAAAGTCGAGAAATTAGGAGAACTCCCTCTAGCATGGTTAAAATCTGCTCAGCAAGAAGATCAGGATCGACGCGATCGCTCAGTTGGTCTTGTCCTTGGCGCAACATTTGAGCAAATAGAGACTGCCATTCATCGAAAACCTGTTGTAAATGTTGGCGAAAATTCTCGTTATATTCAGCTAAATCTACAATTAAGTTACCTAATAAACATCCCGCACAGTTAATTTCCGAAAGATGCTTTGCCTCTATTTTATCAATTACCCAAAATAGTCTTTGAATCGGATCTTCAGTTATAGAATTTGCGGCTAAAAAAGCTTGTTCGCGAATTTGCTGCCATTGATAATCGATAAGTGCATGGGCAAATTCATCCTTTGATTGGAAATAGTTGTAGAAACTACCTGATGAGGCATTGGTTGCAGCAAATAAATCCTTTAGTCCCGTTGATTGTAAACCTCGACGATGTACCAGAGCGATCGCTGAGTTAAGAATGTCTTCGCGGGTGCGTTTGAGATTTGCCATAAACTATTTTTCTGGAGATAACTAAAGCAAAGATATTTGCTCTAGAAGAGGCGTAGGCTTTGCCTACGTCTCTTCTAGCAGGAAGCTATGCTACCACTTTTTGTAAGGTAGGAACTTGCCATTCATTGTTACTTTGACGCGATCGCCTTTAGGATCTTCCACTTTATCGATGTCGAGAGTGAAGTCGATAGCGCTCATAATGCCATCGCCAAACTTCTCATGGATAATTTCTTTCATCGGATATCCATAAACCTGCATGATTTCATAGAAGCGATAAATCAAGGGATCTGTGGGAACAACAGGCCCTAAACCTTTGCTAGGGTAAGAACTCAAGGCGGCGGCAATATCTTCACCCAGTCCGAGGATTTCGGCAATTTTTTGAGCTTCTTCTAGGGAAGTACTATTTTGACCATAAAAGAGAGAAGCAATCCATACTTCGTCATGTCCTAATAGCTTTTCCAAATCGGTAAAGCTAAGCCCCTTGGCTTTTTTGGCAGCTAGTAATGTCTGAGTAAAGGCAGGAAATTCAACGGTCATAATCTTTGATTTTGAGAGTTTTGAGAACTTTAATGATTATACTCCCTTCCTATCGAAACATTAGACGTTGCGGCGCGAAGCGCCGCAATGCTAACTTACAGCGCTTTGTGCTCAAACCCGAACCAAGAATTTTTTTAAAAGTGTTGCAAAGCAACACTTTTAAAAAAATTCTTGTGGTTTGTTTGATCGAAAATTGCTGTAATGGAAGGGATTAGGGATAATTGCAAAGCAAAAAAGCATTCTCATGCTTTTGTGCTTTGCAATTATAGTCGTGAAGCTTCAACCGCACGGGTTTCGCGCATGAGATGTTCTTCCATCTCTGCTTTGAGGGCATGATAACCTGCTTGCTGATCAAGATTTTCGCGCGATCGCGGACGAGGGAAGGGAACATCCAGAATTTCATCAATTCCTGCGGAGGGTCCTCGCTTCATCATGACAATTTTATCGGAGAGCAGCAACGCCTCTTCGATACTATGGGTAATCATCACCACGGTTTTGCGCTTTTGTTCCCAAATTCTGGCGACTTCATCTTGAAGGAAGCCGCGAGTGAGGGCATCCAATGCGCCAAAGGGTTCATCCATCAACAGAATTTGTGGATCGATCGCGAGGGCGCGAGCAATGCCAACCCGTTGTTTCATACCCCCTGAAAGCTCATGGGGATGCTTCTTTTCGGCTCCCTTTAAGCCAACGAGTTCGATATATTCGTACACGCGACTTTTGCGATCGGCGAGGGACATTTTGGGATAGACGGTTTCCAGCGCAAAATGTAAGTTTTCCGCAACCGTCAGCCAAGGCATAAGCGCGTAATTCTGAAAAACTACGCCGCGATCGGGGCCGGGGGCATAGATTTCTTCACCATTGACTAACACCGCACCACTACTAGGAGTCGTTAAACCTGCAATCAAATTTAGAAGTGTAGATTTACCGCAACCAGAAGGACCAATAATGGAAACAAAGGTATTAGGGGCAATATCAAAGCTGATATCTGATAAAGCGATATAGTCCTTAGATGTACGCTTAGTGAGGCGATTGAGCCAACCACTTCTGCCCCTATAGACCATAGAGACATTTTGGAGCGAAATCTGAGCAGGAATATTTGCTTCTGATAATGGATTTGTACTTTCTGCTGAAGACACGATCATGATGCTCTCCCAAAAGATACCCAATGTTGGAGCAGTCCAAATAGGCGATCGATAATCATGCCGATCGCTCCAATTAAGAGAATAGCGGTAATAATGCTGGTAATGCTGAGATTATTCCATTCATTCCAGACAAAATAACCGACTCCTGTACCACCGAGCAGAATTTCCGCCGCAACAATCACTAGCCACGCAATTCCTGCACTAATCCGCATTCCTGCGACAATGCTCGGAGCCGCCGCAGGTAGAATTACCTTGGTAATTGTCCGCCATTGCGAAGCCCCAAGGGTGCGGGTTACGTCTAAATAGGTGGGATCAACGCTGCTTACGCCAAACTTGGTATTAATCAGCGTTGGCCAAAGACTGGTAATCGCAATTACGAAGATGGCGGTACTTTCAGAATCTTGAAGTAGACCCAAGCCAATGGGTAACCAAGCGAGCGGTGAGACAGGTTTGAGAATTTGGATAAAGGGATCGAAGGCTTTGGATGCGACGGGAAATAGACCGATTAAAACTCCTGCTGGAATCGCGATCGCTGCACCAACACTAAAGCCGATCGCCACACGGCGCAGACTAGTAATAAGATGCCAACCAATGCCTTTATCATTGGTTCCCTTGACATAAAATGGCTTAGAAACCCAGCCCCAAAAATCTGTGAAAGTACTTTTAGCGGATGGCATTAATGGAGAAAACCATCCTGAAGTCGCGCCATATTCCCAAAAGATTAAGATCGTGGCTAGGATCAATAAAAAGAGCGCAAAGGCTTGATAATCTTGGGTGGGTAGCACGCGCTGAATTGCCGCCATGATCGGATTAGCGCGTGGTTTTGATTTTGGTATTGAAGAAAAATAGCTCATCGGTTCTCTAAAGGTTCTCTAAAAATGTTGTTGTATTACCCAAAAGGCTTGTCATCCCAAACCCAGTCAGGTTTTTAACTTCAGAAATGGCGTAGCCATTTCTGAAGTTGGTATGGCTGAGTTACAGCTACAAGCACATATTTTTTAGATTTAGACCTTAAACTGTTTGATCTGCTCTTCGATATAGGCTTCGGGTTTGGCTGGATCGAAAGTATCAAATTTGAGTTTCTCAATACGCTCGGTTTCAGTGGCGGGAGACTGCCCTAGCTCTTTCGCTAATTCGCGAGCCAAATCAGTTTGATAGATTTGTTCGGCAATGGATTTGTAATCTGCCTTGTCTTTGGGCATGAGTTCCCAGCGTACAAACTGAGAAGAAATCCATTTCGCGAAACTCTTCCAAGGATAGGGATCGAAACCAATGCGATCGGGAACATCGAGAGTATTGCCCTGTCCATCTTCAAATTTGCCTGTGAGTACGGCTTTCAAGACAGGCTCAGGTTGATTGAGGTAGTTTTTACCTGCGATCGCTTTGGCAATTTCTTCACGATTTTTAGGATTGTTGGCATAGCCTGCACCATCGATAATCGCTTTGTTAATAGCGCGATAGGTGTTGGGATTGGTATCAATCCATTTTTGGCTGGCGGCAAAGGCACAGCAAGGATGCCCTGACCAGAGATCTTTGGTTAACAGATGGATAAAGCCAATTTTGTTGAAAACGGCTCTCTGAACAACGTTGTCTGGCAATAGAAATGCATCTAGTTGTCCTGCGGTCATTTTGGCGATCGCATCGGGTGGTGGAATTACCTGAATTTGGACATCCTTATCAGGATTTAAGCCGCCAGAAGCGAGGTAGTAGCGCAGGAGCAAGTTATGCATGGAATAGGCAAAAGGTACGCCAATGCTAAATCCTTTAAAGTCTTTGGGTTCCTTTACCTTGCCCAGATGTTGCTTCGCTACGGCGATCGCTTGTCCATTGATGTTCTCAATACTGGCTAATTTGACAGGAAAAGCAGTAGAACCTAAGCCCAAGGACATCGAGATGGGCATCGGTGAGAGCATATGATAAGCATCCAATTCACCAGCGATCGCTGAATCCCGAATTGCTGCCCAACTAGGCATCTTCACCAATTCCACTTTCAAGCCATGTTTGGAATAGAATCCCAATGGTTCCGACATGATAATCGGTGTGGCACAGGTAATTGGCAAAAATCCAACCTTCAAATTAGGCTTCTCAATATTTGCCGCAGGAGGGTTAGGGGTATTAGTGGTTGTTGCCTTAGAAGGAGTTTCAGGAGGAGGAGAAGAGGGGCAACCTGTGAGTGTGACTACTGCTGCTGCTGCTGCCACTTTAATCAAAAATTCGCGACGACGGAAAGTGCTAGATTGCAGGGCATCGGTGAAGAATTCCTGTGCTTGAGGTCCAAACGCCGCGCTGAAAGCTTCTTCAACACCACCTGCCATTTTGATCAGGTCGTAGCAAATGCGCTTTTGGCTTTCTGTAGCATTGGCAAATGCGCCCTGCTCTAGTATTTGCCAAAGGTCAGCTTTCATCGCATTGGTTTCCCAAGACTGCGCTAACAACTGGGCGCGATCGGAATAATGCCCCATCCGAATGAGGTCATTAATCAATTCCGCAGGATCTTCAGGCATCCCTTCCATAACGCTTTGGTGTTCATCAACGTTATGGGGTCTGCCACAAGGACAAGCATTCAGCAAATTGAGACTACTGATTTTCGCACTAGAATAACCGTGATTATCGTTGCGAATTTGATCATTTCCTATCGCCGAGGCGACCATCTGTTCTATTAAGATAGATGTCATTGTTAATTGTGCCTAATAGTTGATTAATGGTTGATTAATGAATAGTTAGTTGGTAGTAATTATGGAAGGTGATGGTAAATCATAAAAATTGAGCTTTATTTATCGTAACAATCTAATGCAACTACAATCGGTATATTTATATACGAAATTACCTTTGTTCTAATAAATTAACTAAAGCAAGAAATAATACCAAAAGCAAACTAAAAAACAAACTAAAAGCAAAAAAATCAATAATGTAAGAGATATTCTTAGTATTCAGTTCACTGGATTTACGATTTATCTTAGATTTATACTGTTTAAGCTTAGTTTAGTACAAATAGATTTTGAAAAAGCTTGCTAAGTCAGCTTTTTCAAAATCTATTTGATTTTAGGAAATAGCAACTTGCTATAGTTGGATGTAATTAAAAATATAATCACAAACTATAGAAAAATATGAATTTTATAAATTGTGTGAGTTAATATAAAATGATACAGAAGATCAAAAAACGAAGCAAAACTTAAAATTAGAAACATTATATGCAAATAGCAATAGTTTTAAGTCTTTTCTTACTATTTTTTTGATTATTTTGCTTAAAGTGTAAAATAATCTTTTATGGTTAATAGAAAATAGAGCGCGATCGCAATACTTGTGACTTTATAAATTATTTAGATTATTGCGAATTGCTGTGTGAAAAAAAATATGACTTGGACTTCGCTCAACCAACAATATAATCTGGTTAAACGAAGTTGTATTAGTACATAAAATCCAAAAAGAGAAAGGCGGCGCAAAGCGCCGCCTTTCTCTTCTATTTTGAAAGTGGTACGAAGCGACACTTTCAAAACTTATTCTGGGCGTTATGTCAGTGCAAAGCACTGTAGTGACCACAGCTACAAAACTTACAACCCTCCAGATCTTTAACGTCAGTTCGACAAAAGCGCAAAAAGGTAAAAATCGCTTCGCTATTTTTACCTTTTTGCGCCATTTGCGCCGCGCTTCGCGCGGCGCAAATGGCGCTATCGCACTCATGTATCTTTAAACTGGCATTGATGCCAAAACTTTGCGTAAATGCTTGAGGGCAGGCGTGACCATTGCCACAAAATAGGACTCCCGCAATCTGCGCTCATACACACTGCCATGAACATAGGCGATCGCCCCAGCATGGAGCATTAAAGATTGCGAAGCTCGTAATGATAACTCTGAGGCGGTAGCCCTTGACTCAACGACTTCGCGCAAAACCTCCTTGCTGACTAGCTGCCGACCATGCCCGATCGCCTCAGCTAAGCGATAGGATTTTAGGCGCAGAGTTTCCAATTCACTTTCCAATTCTTCAGGGCGATCGTCGAGAAATTGATTGACATGATTTTTGCTCTTATCAATGCGCCGCATGAGTTCAATACAGTTCTGAGACAAGCCCAGACCCATACCTACCTGCATTAAGATAAATCCTGGTTTGATGTATTCCACATAGCGATCGCAGGGTGAAGCTAAAATCCAATCATGGCTAATGAACGCATTACGAAATAAACATCTAAAGGTATTCGTTCCTTCTAAGGCGATAAAATGTACATCTTGCTTCAGTTCTAAGCCCTGCATCCCCCCTTGGGCGATCGCCATGAGATAGTCATCGGTTCCTTCTATTTGTGCAGATATACCAAATAGATGTTGATCGCCAATATTAGAAACCCAAGGCAAAGTCCCATTGAGAATATAACCACCTTCGCAGGGAGTGGCAATAATTTTTATTTTCTCGATACCCGCAAAGTGTTTCATCGGGTTAGAAAGCCCAGTTCCCGATAGCAATTCCCCCTTAGCAACTTGCGGTAAAATTTGCTCTTTTAAAAATGGATTGTCACTATTTTGTAAGTACCAAGCACAGGCATTGTGACACCAAGCCATAAATCCTGTACTTAAACAAGTTGCGGAAACCATTTCGATCGCTTTTAAAGCAGGTAATACACCACGACCAGTACCGCCATATTCCTGCGCTACGCCCTGAGCGTATGCACCTAAGCCACCAATATGCCGCAAAAATTCTTCAGGATAAACACCTTGCAAATCGATTTGGCTAACTTGAGGCGCTAATTGTTTGGCGATCGCCTGTTTGAGACTTTGCATTAACATTCCATCAGTAAGCATTTCTGACGGAGAAGTTTTGCAACTTATTTCACTAGCCTGCATGGTTTAACTCTCTCTAAATTTTTGGGATATAGAAATTAATGTTGCCGTGATTCGCACGGCAACATTAATATGATTTTATGCGAGGGAAACTTGCATATCAACGGGATTACGGAAAGTATTCGCCACTGGTGACCAGTAATTAGCATGTTCTAGAAGTTCTGCTAACTGCTCTGGGGTTGCATCAGATTCAATATCAACTTTAACGCGCACAGCACTGAAGCCAAGACGCTTTTCAGAAAGATCGCCAATTCCCCAAACGCCAGTAATATTAATATCTCCTTCCAAATGTAATTCCAATTTGGAGAGGGTAATACCACGCATGATCGCATTAGCATGAATGCCAACGGATAGGCAAGAACCGAGACAAGCAAGCAAAGCTTCGGAAGGGTTAGGGGCTGTGTCCTGACCAAGCAAAGTTGGTGGTTCGTCAATTACGTGTTCTGGCAAATTACGAACATAGGTGAGGTTGCGGAATTGACCTTCGCAAACCGTTTTCACTTTTAATGTACCAATGACATTAGGATTTGACTTGGCTTTTGCGGCAAGAGCTTCTAGCCCGTCTTTGCTAACTGGGCGCAAGGGGGTGATCACGGAGGCAGTGGCGGTTTGTGTCATAGATTTTAATTTTCAAATAGAACGGTCTATACAATTACATATAATATCAAAATACATTAAGTCGGTATACTATGTAACATTTAAACTAAAAGAAGTGCTGCAAAGCAGCACTTCTTTTAGTTTTGGGCTTATTTTTGTAAACGACGGATTTCATCTTGTAGGGCTTGAACTTTATCTTTGAGTAAATCGACTTTATTGGGTTGCTTCGTAGAGTCTTGATCCTCCTCATCGATCGCCGTGCGTGAAGAATCTCTGCTATTAGGTTTTGAGAAACTTTGAGTTTATAGCCTATTTAGGGTTTGTGTAGTACGGATAAATTTTGAAAAATCTTGCAAAGCAAGATTTTTCAAAATTTATCTGGGCTTTGAGAAAACGCAAAGTGCTATATCAATGTTTACCTTGTCCTGATCATTTCGATAGCTTATAAAAGATTAAAGTTGTTTGTCCATATTGACGGCGATCGCTACAAACCAGAGCATCAATTACATCGGGAAGTGGACGTAACCGATCACACTCAGCAATGACAATCGCATCATCAGTCAATAATGGAGGTAAAGCCTTGAGCACAGGTTGATACAGATCACTTTGGTAAGGTGGATCAAAATAAACTAAGTCAAAGAATTTCGGCTGTAATTTTGGCACAATTTTCACAGCATCACCCTTGATTACTTGAACAATCTGCTCTTGTTTCGCGATTTTCTGCCAGTTTTCCTTCACAATTCGACAAGCACTTGCTGATAACTCAATACCTACAACTTGTTGTACACCGCGCACCAAAGCCTCAGCCCCCATTGCTCCTGAACCTGCACAAATATCTAACCAATTTGCACCATAAATGCGACTTTGCAAGATATTAAAGACTGCTGCCCTCACTTTACTCGGCGTTGGACGCGTAGCCATTCCTGTTGGGGTTTTAATTGCGCGATCGCCCTTAATGCGAATAGACATAGAGCTTAGATCTAAATTAAATGATTAGATGAAGATAATCCCTCAAGCTGATCAATCGGAATCATCCAAATCTTATTTTGATAGGGTCGCCATACTGCACTCATCACATAGTGATTGCGAATCGAGATGATATGTACATGGGGAATACCCGAAAACTTTGAGCAAGAGCGCAAAAAATCTAAAGTTCTAATTAAACGACTATGCAAGAACGTTGCCATTTCATCACTACAGTTTTGGCGCAACATTGGCACAACCTGTGGCTCACTATCCCCCCTTAACTCGTAAATAATATGAGTTTTCCCTTTGAATTCGATCTTACGCGATCGCACTTCCCATCCACATAGCACTCCAAAACCAATAACTGCCATACCTAGATCAATATGAAAATCACGCATTTGGAATTTCGTATTACTACTCATATCAGTATGAGTGTTATATCCAGTCCAAATGTGGAATTTCTCTAAATTATCATCATTAATATCAACAGCAGAACGATAGGGAGAAGTAACAACACGATTGGCTTGTGTGATATCTGAAGGCGGCTCTGTCATACTTGTCTCGTTAGTGACGGCATCTATGGGAACGATGATTCTAAGCCCAATTGGTATTGCTATAAGCAGCTTAACATTTTTTTTAATTGAGTTGAGTTCTTAGTTAAATTACTTACAGGCTACAGTACAGATATATATGATTCCCAAAAGTTCTCTTAACTACCAACAGTTACAACCAATTGTTTTACAGCGTGAGTTATTACAATATCAGCGTACCTTGCTGGTTAATGTGGGGATTTTAGTTGGTCTAGTGATAATTGGAACCTTAGGGTATCACTTGATTGAAGGATGGAGTTGGTTTGATTCTCTCTATATGACGATCATTACCCTTGCCACGATTGGCTATGGGGAAACCAATCCTTTGCATTTGGAGGGGCGTATATTTACGATGACGTTAATTGTGATGGGGGTAATTAGCATTAGCTACATCGCAGCACAGTTTACGACAGCGATCGCTAATGGTCATATTTACAATATTTTTCAGGCAAGGCGGCAGAGAAAAGTTATGGAAGCACTCGACAAACATTACATCGTTTGTGGATTTGGGCGAACGGGGAGACAGGTAACCGCCGAATTTGCGGCGGAGGGAAGTATTCCATTTGTCGTAATTGATAGTGATCCTGTGACGATTGAGCAGGCTGAGCAGGAGGGCTATCCCGCATTACAAGGTGATGCAGCTCTCGATAATACTCTCCTGCTAGCAGGGGTAGAGCGTGCTATTTGTATTGTGGCAGCTCTACCATCTGATGCCGAAAATCTCTACACTGTTTTATCCGCTAAAACTTTAAATCCTGATATTCGGGCGATCGCCCGCGCAAGCACCGAAGAGTCCATGAAAAAGCTGCGCCGAGGTGGAGCCGATGAAGTGATTTCTCCATATATTACAGGTGGTAAGCGTATGGCAGCAGTGGCACTGCGTCCGCAGGTAATGGACTTTGTGGATGGTATTATTGCAGGCTCAAACCGCTCCTTTTATATTGAGGAATACCGCATTGATGAACCTAGTTACATTGGCATGTCTTTAAAAAAAGCTAGCTTGCGATCGCAAACAGGAGCTTTAGTATTAGCAATTCGCCGCGCTGATGGTGATGTGATCGCAGGCCCTGATGGTAATACTGAAATTTTACAAGGAGACGTTCTAATTTCGATGGGAACTCCTGAACAACTGCGGGCTCTCAATCAAATTCTCAGTCCTCTCTCTAAAAAGCCAAATATTCTCAGATTGCCACGTACTAAAGAAGCCTGAAATAAAAACTGTGAAGTTTACTTCTCCATCCCAAGTCATTCAAACGGCGATCGCTGATGCCATTAATGCCAAATTTCAGACTGTGATCGCTCCTAGGGAAATCTCGATCAATGCCTGCTATCCCAAGTATGCAGCTCATTACACATCAGCGATCGCTTTAGCGATTTCTCAACGGTTGAACACTAAGGCAATCAATGTTGCTGAAGAGATCGTCCAAACTTGTTCACAAAATCCAGAAATTTCATCTCAATGGCAACTACAAGCCTTTGGTAAAGGCTTGCTCAATATGGTTTTAAGCGATCAATATATATTTACCAATTTACTAGCACTACAATCTTGGCAACCCTATGGCATGAATTACAATCAGGGCTTTTGGCAAAATAATAGAAGCTCTAATCACACAACGTCATCTCCTGCACCAGTCCTACAATATGCCTATGCCCGTTGTTGCGCCTTAATGAGATTGGCTTACAGAGAAAACTTACTATTGCCATCAGTATTGCTTGATAGTTCGATAATCATAAATGCAATATTCACAGAGTCTTTAGAAATTAGCCTATATATGCAAAATTTAGCGATCGCTGACTTTCTAGATCGTGAACAAGAACATTCCCTTGTTTCAGATAACAATCTAAGTAGATCAAAGCTATCGCAAGCACTTGCAAAATCTTTTTTAGATTTTTACGATCATTGCCGCATCTTTGGAGTAGATCGCGACATTGCTTTGAGGCGTTTATTACTGATCAGAATCACTCAAAAATTACTATTAGCGATCGCTCCAACCGATATCAGTGACTCAATGTATTTGTAATCTATAGCTGTCGCCACTCTTGTTAGGACATAAAACCCGAATAGTGTGAGGCGGCGCGAAGCGCCGCCTCACACTATTCGGGTTTTATGTCCTAATACAGGTGACTATGACTATAACTTCACGTCAGTTCGGGTTAAGCTGACAAATTTTCAAAGACCAAAAGTAAAACCCTTGCTATGCAAGGGTTTTACTTTTGGTCTTTGAGAGAGGGTTTGCGTCGCAAACCCTCTCTCAAAGACCATTTCAAATTATCCTGAACTCACTTTAACTTCAGTTCGAGGTAAGCTTACAAATTTTATACGCCCAAAGCCAAAAGCCTTGCTACGCAAGGCTTTTGGCTTTGGGCTTTTGTTACTTATTCAACATCAACATGGCATCACCAAAGGAATAAAAACGATATTCCTTGGCGATCGCTTCTTGGTAAACCGACATTAACAATTTACGCCCATCCTTGCCCAAAAATGATGACACCATCATTAATAGGGTTGACTTGGGTAAATGGAAATTAGTCACCATTCCATCTAGTACTTTCCATTCATATCCCGGATAAATCATCAAATTCGTCTTACCCTTAAAAGCCTGAAAGTTTGAGCTTTCTAGCGATCGAGCCACCGTGCTGCCCACACCGATAACTCGCCCACCTCGCGCTTTAGTTGCTTGGATTTTGGAGATCGTTTCCTCAGATACTTCACACCATTCGTTATGCATGACATGTTGAGTAATGTCCTCAGTCTCTACAGGGCGAAATGTGCCAATTCCTACATGTAAGGTGACAAAAGCCTTGTCAATGCCTTTAGTCTGTAATTCCTCAAATAATCGATCTGTAAAATGTAGCCCCGCAGTTGGTGCAGCGATCGCTCCTGATATCTCTGCATAAATAGTTTGATAGCGATCAGGCTCCGTATGCGAATCAGTCACATAGGGTGGTAAAGGAATTTGACCGATCTGATCAATAATTTTGTCCAAATCAGCATCATCAGAAATATGAAACTGTAATTCTCTTGCCCTTGTTGTTGTCTCAATCCCCTCAACCGTTGCCTTAACATTTTCTGCAAATATAATTGTACTGCCGATTGGCAGGCGCTTACCTGGTTTCACTAAAGCTAGCCATCGATCATGCCCAATTGGCTCCATCAGCAAAATCTCGACAGGAACACCTGATATTTTATGCCCGTACATTCGGGCAGGAATAACCTTGGTGTTATTAAAAACCAATAAATCCCCAGCCTGTAAGAACTTGGGAAGATCATAAAAGTGATGATGTTGTAATGCGCGATTTTGATCAATCACCAATAATCGCGACGTATCTCTTGGTGTAACTGGATCTTGAGCAATGCGATCGCTAGGTAACTCATAGTCATAGGCACTTAACGAATAGTCAGGCTCAAGTTCGGTTACAGGCAATGAAGTCATAGAAAGATTACATTTTGAAACATCGGCATTACTTAAGATTTTTAGCTAAATCTTGCAGCACTCTTCTAAGTGTTTGATAAAAAGTGACTAAGTTACAAAAAAATATAAGAAATTTTATATACCAATCGCTTAAACAGTGGTATACAGATGGCAGCAGCAATATATGCTTGCCACATATTGCGATCGCTACGCTAAATTTGACTATTACAACGAGGAGTTTATGCAGTACTTAATGTCAGATCTTCATCAACGTTTCATCGGCTCATTGAACTATAACAAACCTCTCGCAGTCGGTGACATATTCCGTGCTGACAACACTAAAACCTATACAGTTGTGAGTATTAACGATACTCGCAACAAGAGTAAAGATGTTAAGTCCGTTACCGTCATTCCTGTACGTGAAACTGCAAATTCTAATTAACTCACCTATCAGTTAGTGTTGATTAATTGATTGTCAGTGATTTAGTTACGTATCCAAAACAGTCGAGAATGTTGACTCAAAATAGAGACAGTCCAAAATTAGTTCTAAAAGCATAAATCTGAGAGAGATAGAAGCTTCTACAAACACATGGAATATACAAGAGTATTTCTTGCCTCTCTACAGATGCCACAATCATTAGCATTAAATAAATTGAGAATACTATTCTCGGTTATAAGAAACAGATTCTTCTCTAGAACGTAAAAAGCGTAGTAATCCTACGCTTTTTATATGGCGATTTTCATGCAAGCGAGTTATAGATTTTTTCCCGTCTTCGGTGGAGAAACAAAACCGTACTTCTATAGCAATGTAAGTTTTGCCTAGAGCATAAACCCCAAATAAGTGAAGGCGGCACTTCATGCCGCCTTCACTTATTTAACGTCAGTTCGGGTTAAGCTGGCAAATTTTAAAAGACCAAAAGTAAAACCCTTGCTATGCAAGGGTTTTACTTTTGGTCTTTGAGAGAGGGTTTGCGTCGCAAACCCTCTCTCAAAGACCATTTCAAATTATCCCGAACTCACGTTATTTAGAATTGGCAAACTAAGTAGATGAGCATATTAAAACCTAAAACCAGAGATTGTTCCGCCCGCTACGCGGGCGGAACAATCTTTTCGGTTTTTAGTTTATTTATGCCTAGCTAATTAGCTGCTAAATACTCCACGCAATTAGTAAAGAGCCTGCAATATAGGCAAAAGCTTCAATCAATCCCGCTCCGAGATTAGGAACTTCCTGTCTCACAATTTCATCGGAAATTTTTACACCTGGAACGAGGATGAGATCGGCAACCCAGCGAATTGCGATGAGCATCAATAGTCCAAAAGGAATTGCCAAGGAATACAAGATAAAACTAATACCCCAATTCTCAAACTCAGGCAAGAAAGCAAAATGTACGACATTACCGATCGCAACTAGTAAACCCGCAAAGGCAACTCCTGCCGCAGGATTATTATGTTCTTGAATTGCTTTAAATACGTCATAACCAGCGATCGCTGAGTAACAAAAACTCGCAATTACCAGTGTTGCTAAACCGATCGCATAACTTACTATACCAACTAACCAAGTTCCCGAATCTCCCCCCATTGCAGAACTAATAATAATCCCATTGGCAATATGGCAGCCTGATTCGAGTGCCGCCGCACCAAAATTGCGTTCTTCTAAAATTTCTCTAGCACTGTCACAGCGTTCCAAAATTAAGCGATCGCATACTACTGCACCGACCCACATTAGTCCAATGACTAACAGTCCATAGATAACCAGATTAATGATTACATTTTGCCAACCTAAGACTGATTTGGTGAGAGCACTTTTGAGCGCGATCGCAATTCCTAAATAGTAACCAACTAGAGCTAAGGCAACTGCCGAGTTGTCACGTACAAATAGCTCAACATTTAGTTCGAGCTTGCGCCGAAAGAACTTTTGATAAACAAACTGTCCAATCCAAAATAAGATAAAGCCAACAATAATCTCGGCAATAATTAAAGGCGAGCGCCCAATTTCCTGTAAGACTCTTTCCATAGGGCAGTTAACTCAACGTTGAGAATCCAAATATATAACAAAAATGAAGTGCCTTGCTAAGCAAGGCACTTCATTTTTGTTACTTGGCTAAATTGCGGAGTAGCGATCGCTGTTTTTCATTCATGCTTTGGAGCACTTGACGGGCATCGCTGTTTTGAAGCATCTGTAAGAGTTCTTCGATTTCTTCATTGAGCGATCGGGATACAGGTTCCTGTGTCTTAGTTGGCTCAGGAGTATATTGTTCAGCAGGAGCATCAGGCATCACGCAAGTCCCCGTCTCGCAATTCATGCCTAATTCTTGCCAATAGAGGCTAGGAACTGCTTTGCCTCGCTGTCCTACATGTTCATGCTCAACTAAATCGCTTTGCAAATAGTTGCGAGGTGAGTCATGGAATTTGACATCGCGGTTGTAAGGAATGGTGTGACAACCAAAAGCAGTACGATATTCTGCTGAGTCAAAGATTTTATGGAAGAAGATAGCAACACCTTGCTTTGTGAGTATATCGGTATAGACACTAATTTCTTCCTTATCATGAAGGGTTCTACCAAGAAGATGCTTAAAGCTAAACTCCATAAACTTCAAGTTGGAACTGTCACGATAAAAGCTATCTAAATATAAATTAGACATTACTAATTCCCCTAGGAAGTGTCTGACATCCAATTTTCCAGCAAGAAAACTCTTCTCTAAATCGGCAATCTCGTGACGCTCCGAAGCGTAGGGTTGTCGTTCTAGCACTTGAGTATAGATTTGTGCCAGTAAGTTTTGACGATCTGCTGCGGAATGCACAGAATGGCTAACTGCTGCTGCATTGTGTTGCATTTCTTCAGGCATCACACAGGTTCCCGTTTCGCAATCCAATCCCAGCTTTTGCCAATAGATCATCGGTACGATTTTGCCACGCTGGCCAACATGTTCTTTCTTTAAAAGATTGCTCTGGAGGTAGTTGCGAGGTGAATCATAAAACTTAACATCACGCGCATAGGGAATTGTGAAACTACCAAAAGCCTTTCGATATTCCTCAGAACCAAGAATCTCATGGAAAAATGCCGATACCCCTTCCATCATCAGCAAATTCATATACTTTGCAATCTCTTCGTTATCTCTTAACGCTCGACCAAGGATATGCTTAAAACTCCATTCCACAAATTTGAGATTGGAACAGTCATGATAAAAACTGTTGAGATAAACTGATGACATAACTAGTTCGCCAATAAAATGACGTACTCCCAACTTGCCCTTGAGAAAGTCCTTCTCAATTTTGGCAATTTCCTTTCTCTCAGAAGCATAAGGTTGACGCTCTAGTACTTGAGCATAAATTTGCTGAAGTGCGCTTTGACGTTCTGTCTCGTTGGAATTACGGTCAATAGTAATGGGGGTATGAGTATACATAGCAACTTCTCCTGCAAACCTCTAAAATTTTTTCAAAATACTTATCAATCTAGTTACCTAGAGTCTCGGAGATGAAAATTGATATTTAGCTTAAACTAAGCGTTCATTAGTGCAGAAATAGCGAGATCGGAATAGGGCTTAACTAACATCGCACATTCAGAAGGAAGCATCTCATCAACAACTGTTTGCATTAGCCGATAGCAAGTAGAGCATTCCTTCGCAACTTGATAGGAGTTAATGATATTTGCCAACCAATCCATCAAGGTTTCGCGGAAGAAAAGCTCATCATCACGCAAGATAGATAGTGATGTGTATCGAATCATGTTGGTCATGTCATATTTACAACGTGCCAACTGCTTGTGCACCAGCTCAGGGTATTGCTGGGCTAGTAGTTTAAGGGTTCTAATGGTAATTTCCTCAGCGCGATCGCGCAGCAGACCATAGGTCTTGACCCGCAATGAGAAGGTATTGGCAAAACGCTCTAAATTAAAAATGTCGCTGTCAGTAAGATAAACATGCTCAACGTCACTAGTTTTTTCATCTAAAGTACGATTCATCGTTAGCATAATCTTTTAACCCCTCAATTAACTACCGTAGATATTGTATTTGTGTGATCTTCGCCTGAACTTTTGAAATAACTGCCCCGATAACTCCCCCGTATCTAAAAGAATAAAGTTGTATTTGTCCCTCTGTTCGAGAATGAAATTAAAGTTAACTTAACAATATATTTCGACATAAGTAGCTAGGTATAATCAAAGCCCCCAAATTTATGGCTCACGTTGAGCATGAGCCATAAATTTGGGGGCTTTATATTTAATTTTGTCCAGCTAATTACGGGATTTAGCATGAGTTCGAGATTGCATGAGCTTTTAGAGAAAGCTTGCTACGCAAACTTTCTCTAAAAGCTCACAAGTAAGAGATCCTATCTTAAGCCGAACTGACGTTACGTTAGATCTGCGCCATAAAATAAGAAACTAAGCTTGGTGTGGCGTATCTTAGCCACGCCACAAAGTTGTAAATTTGTTGATACAAGATTTTATTGCGATGTGAAGAACGTCACGGTTAAAATGCTAAGTTAACAGAACGTAATAATTAGATACCTCCATGCAGTCGGCAGTAAGAATTGAAAATCTCAAGAAAACTTATGGCACAACTATTGCCGTAGATGGAATTTCTCTAAATGTTACACAGGGACAAATCTATGGTCTGCTAGGTCCTAATGGAGCAGGCAAAACTACAACTATGCGCTGTCTCTGTACTTTAACTACTCCTGACTCAGGATTGATTGAGGTGGCTGGAGCAACAGACCCCAGAGCAATTCGCGATCGCATTGGCTATATTGCACAGGAAGTCGCTCTCGATAAAGTTTTGACAGGTCGCGAACTTTTACAATTTCAGGCAGCCTTATATCATATTCCTACAAAACAAATTAGCGATCGCATTGACTATGTACTAGATCTACTCCAGCTTGAAGACTATGCCGATAAACTCTCAGGTACTTATTCGGGTGGGCTGAAAAAACGTCTAGATTTAGCCGCAGGACTACTGCACCAGCCATCGGTACTAATACTTGATGAGCCAACAGTTGGTCTAGATATTCAGAGTCGGCTTGCCATTTGGGAATTTTTACGCAAGTTAAGAGCATCGGGTGTCACTATCTTGATCAGCAGTCATTATCTTGAAGAAATTGATGCCCTTGCTGATCGTGTAGCCATTATCGACAAAGGAAAAATTATTGCCGAGGGTACAACATCTGAGCTAAAAACTAAAGTTGGGGGCGATCGCATTACCGTAAGGATTCGTGAATTTGCTGAGCGCCATGAAGCGGAACATGCCCAAAAGATTTTGCAGCAATTACCAATTGTCCAAAGCATTACAATTAATGCAGCTCAGGGTAACGCCGTTAACCTCTTTGTAAAGCCTGATGCTAATGCCATCAGTGAAATCCAAAATATTCTCGCTGCCGTTGATATTGAAGTATTTAGTTTGTCTCAGTCACGCCCCAGCCTCGATGATGTCTTTTTAGCTGCAACGGGGCAAACAATTCTTGATGCTGAAATTGCTCAAGCTGAGTTAACAAATGCAACAAAAGGTAAAAAGAAGCGCTAATTTTGCCAAATTTTTAAAAATTCCTCAATTAAATATACTGAGCGATTTTCATGTTCTTGAGGCACTTAAAAGTCGCAAATAATTAGGGTTTTCTTTATGTTTAGGAAAAACCTTAATTATTAGTGACTTTTTTTTCGGGATATCTCCACTTAAGATACGGAAGAGGATACTCCTTAATTGTTCAGCTTTGAGGTGTAATATGCACGAATTTCCCTCTTTCCTGTTAGCTCAAACGTCAACAGCGAAAGGATTTGCAATTGAAGATTTACTCAACCCCGATGGATTTGTCGTCAAATTGATTTTGGCTGTTCTAATTCTTGTTCTCGGTTGGGTAATTGCTATAGTTTTCTCCTCTATAACGGAAAACCTTCTGAGACGTACCGATGTTGATAACAAGCTAACATCTTGGTTATCAGGCTCCCGTAGTAATACTTTTCCTATTGAAAAATGGGCAGGTACTACAGTTTTCTGGATTATTTTACTTTTTACCTTAGTCGCATTTTTCCAATTTCTCAAATTAGATGCAGTTGCTACGCCACTAAATAGTTTATTAGGGCAAATTACATCATTTTTACCAAAACTTGGTGGTGCAGCGATCCTAATCGGCATTGCATGGGTCTTGGCAACCTTTAGCAAATTGCTCATTGGGAACTTCTTGCGATCAGCACAAATCGATGACAAGGTAAATGCACAGGTAAGTAATGCTGATACGGAATCCAAGTCTGAGACAATCCCTCTCAGTGAGACCCTATCTTCAACCCTATATTGGTTTATCTTGCTGCTATTTTTGCCTTTAGTGTTAGATGCTTTAGGTTTAGTACAGGCACTCCAGCCATTGCAAAATTTGGTCAATCAAATCCTAAGCGCTCTACCGAAGATTTTCAAGGCAGTTATTATTGGTGGTATCGGCTGGTTGATTGCTCAAGTTGTTAAGCGAATTGTGACGAATCTCTTAGCTACTAGCGGAGCCGATCAGTTCCTACGACGCTGGGCTAACAATCAAACTGAATATACGCTTTCTCAGGTGGTTGGGAATTTCCTCTATGTACTGATTCTAATTCCCACGGCTATATCTACGTTAGAGGCATTAGAAGTCGGCGCAATATCGCGTCCAGCGACAGCAATGCTCGATCAGGTATTGCGATTCTTACCACAGATTTTTGTGGCAATTGTGATTCTCGCCGTTGCCTATTTTATTGGTCAGTTTGCGAGAGATATTGTTTCGGGAATTCTTACAGGCTTAGGATTTAACAACATCTTGCAATGGTTAGGATTTCCTGCGATCGCCGCAATTCCTCCTAGCGACTCATCAGCAAGTGAAGATTCTGAGAAGAAAGCAAGTACGACACTACCTCAACAAACGCCTTCGCAAGTTGTCGGTATCATCGTGTTCATTGCGATTATTCTTGTAGCGATCGCTGCCGCTACCGATGTCTTACAAATTAGTGCTCTTACCCGCATTGTGTTTGGAATCTTGCAAGTTGCAGGGCAAGTACTAAGCGGTGTAATTATCTTTGGTATTGGTCTATATCTTGCCAATCTTGCATTTAATCTGATTTCTAGTACAGGTGGACGACAAGCTAGAATTCTTGGTCATGCAGCACGGATTTCCATTGTTGTTCTGATTACAGCGATGGCTCTTAAGCAGATTGGTGTTGCTAGCAATATTGTTGATCTTGCCTTTGGTTTACTGACTGGTGCAATTGCCGTTGCGATCGCTGTTGCCTTTGGTCTTGGAGGTAAAGAGATTGCTACTCAACAATTGCGTGAATGGCTAGAGTCATTTAAACGTAACTACTAAATCAAAAAAGATTCGCGATGCGAATCTTTTTTGATTATTTAAGCCTCGCTCAGCGAGGCTTTTTTTATCTAAACAATTAGGGAACCTGCGCTATACATACCTGAAGCGATCTCTTTATTGATCAAAGAATTCGCTCCCACTAAAGTTTGAGAAGGAATATGAGCATCCTTACCAAGGGTAGCCGCATCTCCTATATAGCAAGGGGATTCTAAAACTGCTCCCTCGGCAATATTGGCTGTTTTGGCAACCCACACACCTGTACTTCTCTGCTCAGAGCGATCACCAAAATCATAAGGAACCTTTCCTTCCAACACATCAATCTGGGCTTGGAAATACTTCTCAGGTGTTCCCATATCCATCCAATAGCCATCCCACACAAATCCCATCATCTTCAAGCCACGCTCTAGCACATTTGGGAAGACAGTTCTCTCAAAACTCAAAGGCTCTCCCGTGGGATAGATATCAAAAATCTTTGGTTCCAAAACATAGGTTCCTGCATTAATTGTATTGATTCCTTGGGCGAGAAATGCTACGGCTTGTTCCGCATTCGGTTTTTCGCGGAAAGCCTGCACTTGATTTTGATTGTCAATCTCTACTAAGCCAAATGGCGTAATATCAGGAACTCTGGTTAAGGTCAAAGTTGCATCGGCTTTAGTCTCTTGATGAAACTTTATCAATGCCGTCAAGTCTAAATTAGTGAGAATGTCAGCATTGAAGACAATCAATGATTCACCCGTGAAATATGGCTCTGCAAGCTTAATTGCTCCTGCGGTATCTAGTGGCGTAGATTCTTCAACATAACGAATTTTTACGCCAAAGCGATCACCATCTCCAAAATAATCGATTACTTGTTGCGAGTGATACTGCACATTTAACAAAATGTCGGTCACACTAGCTTCACGACAGCGATTAATCATCCATTCTAAGAATGGCCGATCAACCAAAGGTAGCATTGGCTTAGGGCAGCCATAGGTCAAGGGTCTGAGCCTAGTTCCTTTCCCACCAGCAATAATTACAGCTTGCATAGAGTTGTTGACTTGCGGTATATGTTGTTTGTTGAGCATTATAGAAGTATGGAGTGGTGTGTGACCAATAGACCGATTACCGCATCCAAAGTTCGGTCAGACGATACTACTAATCGTGCTGATTTGCCTAGTCATCCGCCAGAACAAATGCAAGTCAATGTGGCACAAACCATCTCCAAAATTAAGCGTATTCCCTTTGCGAAAATTGGGTTTACGATATCTTTACTTGTCTCTGTTGGGGCTGGTGCGTTTTTAGGAAGAATTGTCCCGATTAATGCCCTAGACTGGGGTGGTTTACTGTCTGGTCGCAAGCCCGAAGAAGTGTTGATGGAAGGCTTGGGACGTAAGCTAGAACGTCCATACCAAATTCTAGTGATGGGAGTAGATCGTGTCCTTGATGCTCCACTTGGTTCGCCAGAATCTTTTAACGGTCGCAGCGATAGTATGTTGTTGATCCGATTTGATCCAAGCGATCGCTCGGTGAATATCCTCTCAATTCCTCGCGATACCCAAGTGCCAATCCCCAACTATGGCGTAACCAAGATTAATGCCGCTAATGTCTATGGTGGTGCAGAACTCGCTAAAGAAATCGTTTCTGAAAAACTCAATGGGGTAGAAATTGATCGTTATGTACGTTTAGATACTTCGGGACTATCAGCTTTGATTGATGCCCTTGGCGGAATTGAGGTCAATGTCCCTAAGCGGATGAAGTATATAGATAAAACGCAAAAGCTAAATATTGATCTTTATGCAGGAGTGCAAGTTCTTAATGGCACGCAAGCTGAAGGGTTTGCCCGATTCCGTCATGATGAAGATGGCGATATTGGACGCATCAAACGTCAGCAAATAATTTTAAAGGCACTCAAGGCAAAAATTGCTAGCCCTTCGGTTGTGCTACGTCTGCCCGATTTGATCAATGTTATGCAAAAGCATATAGATTCTAATCTCAGTTTTGATGAAATGATGTCGATCGCCACTTTTAGCCTCACTTTAAAACCTGAGCAAATTCAAACTACGAGTCTCAAAGGTAGACCTAGCGGAGCCAATGAGTTTCGCTTTAGCTATTGGATTGTCAGTCCTGAAGATGTAGATCAAGCGATCGCAGGAAAGTTTAAAACTAAACAAGATAACCAATAAAAAAAGCAGCACTATGTGCTGCTTTTTTTATTTATTTTGGACGGGCCAGGAGGGATTCGAACCCCCGACACCGTGGTCCGTAGCCACGTGCTCTAGTCCACTGAGCTACAAGCCCTTAACTCGCGAATCTAATAATAACATACTGTGCAATCTTGACAACTCAAAAATAAAATTTATTTCTCGAAACCGTGAAAGTGTTGATTTACAGTGCTTTCACTAAAATAAAGAACCCAATTTCTTATGGATTGGCTCTGCCGCGCCATAAAAAATTGGGTTTAAGTATAATCAGACTAAAGTTAGCTTGCTTAAACTTGCTTAAAACTATGGTTAGCCCTGCGATCGCTGAAAACGCAGAAGAGATAGCTATTCCCAAAATTTCCCTTGATGAATGGGTCAATAATCCCCCATCGGGTGGACTTGAATGGGTTAGCGGCAATTTAATTGAAAAAACGGGTATGACATTACAGCTTAACCACTTTGCCCCAAAGCTTTCCTTTAATTGCGGAAGTAATCTCACCGACTGATATCGCTAATGATGTATTTGCTAAGGCGCACGAATATTTGCGATCGCAGTGTCAAGGAGTTTGGCTAATTTTTAATGAAGAACAGTTGATCGTGGTATTAACCCAAGAAGCTCGCAAAATTTATGTTGCCGATGAGGTGATTACCTATGTCGTTCTTAATGGCTTTAGCATGACAGTTAATGAGTTACAGCCTGTTGCAGCTTGAAGTAGTACAGAGAAATTTTTGAAAGCGCGGCGAAGCCGCGCTTTCAAAAATTTCTCTGTTTTTTAGAGCTGTATTGGGGTGAAAGAAAAAGGAGCAATGCTTGCTCCCTTTTTCGGATATGGGTTTAAAGTAGAGAAGGCAATGTTCTTAAGTTGATTTCTGTGCAAGAAGATTTTCGGTTAATTGTTGATTTAGTAACGGTTCTTGCAGCAGCCTCCTTTGGCGGATTATTGGCGGCGGCGCTGCGATTACCAGTTTTATTAGGCTACATCTTTGGTGGCATCGTCGTTGGACCTACGGGCTTAGGACTGATCAAAGAATTGATTCAGGTAGAGACCCTTGCCCAGTTTGGGGTTGCCTTCTTACTGTTTGCCCTTGGTGTTGAGTTTTCACTAAAGCAGTTAAATAAAGTGAGAGCGATCGCCCTTGGTGGTGGTACTTTACAGATTTTATTGACGATTGGCCTCACCACAGGAGTATCTGTATTGGTGGGATGGGTAGACACACCAACTCAAGGCATTTTCCTTGGCGGAATTTTGTCTCTCTCATCTACGGCAGTCGTGCTGCGAAGTTTGATGGAAAACAACGAAACCGAATCTGCACAGGGACAGGTGACATTGGGGATGTTAATCATCCAAGACTTGGCTTTGGGCTTAATGTTAGCGGTATTGCCTGCGCTCGATCATCCTGAATCCGTAGGTATTGAGGTGATCAAAGCTTTAGCGGTGACTGCTCTCTTTGCAGGGGCAGCGATCGCGGCTGGAATTTGGGTAATTCCGCCATTTTTACGATGGGTGGCAAGTACCGAGAGTCGTGAACTATTTTTGCTGAGTGTGATCGTGCTATGTCTAGGCATTGCGCTTCTTACTGAGCATTTGGGCTTATCAATTGAGATGGGCGCATTCGTCGCAGGTTTGATGATTTCGGAGGTGGAATACGCAGACCAAGCGCTCACCTATGTAGAACCCTTGCGCGATGTCTTTGCTACCTTATTTTTTGCGGCGATCGGGATGCTGATCGATCCTGCATTTTTATTGCAAAACTGGGAATTGATTCTGAGTCTGGTGGCGATCGTGATGTTGGGTAAATTCCTGATCGTCGTACCATTGGTGAGCATTTTCCGTTATCCCCTGCGCGTTGCCATCTTTGCAGGCTTAGGACTTGCCCAAATTGGGGAGTTTTCCTTTGTACTCGCTAGCGAAGGACAAAAATTAGGATTAGTTTCCCGCCGTGTATATTTGCTGATTTTAGGTACAACTGCTGTCACCTTGATGGTTACACCTTTCTTGCTGAAGGCAACACCGCAAATTTTACAATTACTGGAAAAAGTGCCATTCCTGAAGGCATGGATGAATAAGCTAGATATGCCTCAAGAACTTTCCGCCAATGCTGAGCTTAAGGATCATGTGGTGGTCTGTGGCTATGGGCGGATCGGACAGGGCATTGTGGCATTGCTGCAATCAAAGGGCTATCCTGTACTTGTAATTGAAGATGCTGAGTCCAAAGTAGAGATCTTGCGATCGCAAAATATTCCTTACCTGTATGGTAATTGCGCCAGTCCCTTGGTACTCGAAAAAGCGGAAATCGACCATGCGCGATCGATGCTGATTGCTATTTCTGATCCGATCGCTACTAGGTTATGTGTCCAGAGAGCTATTAGCATTTCGCCAGAGATTGATATTGTCGCTAGAGCCGAAAAAGATGCCGACATCGATACGCTGTATCAACTGGGAGCCAAGGAAGTTGTGCATCCCACCTTTGAGGCAAGCTTAGAACTGACTACACATTTGCTGATTTGTTTGGGTGAAAGTACTACGGATATTCAGACAGAATTGATCGGCATCCGTCGCAGTCGCTATGCCAATTTCCGTCCTGAAATTGCCTGTGTCATTCCCATCAATACGCCACTGCTGCTACCACCTACCCCTAATCTAGCCGAGGTTGATCAAGCTTCCTAATCATGCAAAATAAGACTGATAGGATGGACATCTCAAAGAGATGCTCATCCTACAATACTGAATCATTACCAATAGCAGTATGGAAACAAGTTTATATGAGACGGATTTTTATGGTTGGACAATGCAGCAGTCAAAGCTTTTAGCTAAATGTCCCTATAGCTTAGAGCAGTTGCTGGACTTGAGCTTTCCTGATGATATTGATGTGGAGTTTTAATGAAGTTCACATTTCGATTAATCCTAGGACTACTTGCGTATTCCCTCAGCGCTTGCCAAGGGTCTAATCTTGGCAATTCCTTAGAAGGGGCGATCGCTCCAGCAAATCCCAACAGTGACTCCAGCCCAGACCCCATTGCCGAACAAAATAAACCTGCTCCCTCTGTTCCCCCTACTGTAAATCCCACCACAGAACCTGTCATCACGTCATCTCCTACTCCCACCGCTTCACCCAGCTTGACTCCAAAATTTAGCGATCGCCCTAATTTCCCCAATTTTAAAAGTGAAAGCTTGTCTAATCAGATGATTGCGATCGCTGTACAAGCTTTACCTAATTCTTCAAGCGCCAAAAATCCAAATTCTCTCAAAACCTTTTTTTACATCAATTTTGCAACTGCTCAACCTCAGGCAGGCGAATTTAGTGACATCGAGCAGGCTCCTGTTGCCTTGAGAGCGTGGATCAAAGATCTCAATAAATTAGGGACGATTACCGCAAAAACAGGATTGCAATTCCAGCCTAATAATTTAGTAGCAAGGCGAGAATATGCCAGATGGCTACTGCAAACTAATAATCGTCTCTACAAAAATCAACCAAGCCGCCAGATTCGTCTCGCGCAACCTAATGACACGGCAAGTTTTACGGATGTACCCAATAACCATCCTGACTTTGCCATCATTCAAGGCTTAGCTAATGCAGGGCTAATTGGTACAGGCGATCGCTTTCGTCCTAATGATCCCCTCCTCCGTGAAGAATTGGTGCAATGGAAGATACCTCTCGATCTCCGACAGCCTCTGCCTAGTGCAACTTGGGACGGTATTAGTCAAACATGGGGCTTTAAAGATAGCGATCGCATTAGTGAAAATGCATTAGGTGCAATTTTTGCCGATGCTCAACTACGTGATATTTCTAACATTCGACGTAGCTTTGGATTTACCACATTATTACAACCCCAAAAGCCTGTTACCCGTGCCGAAGCTGCTGCTTCTCTCTGGTATTTTGGCACAGCAACCGATGGTATCTCAGCGAATAAGTTTATGGAACTTGATCGCTAGGATTTTGCAACTTTTGAGAGGTCATTACTGTCTTGAAAATTGTTAAGTATCTGGTGAGCATAATTAAAGGACAAAATCAAAGCCTATAGCGTAGGCTTCTCTTTTGCTATAGGCTTTAGGGGTTTATATTTAATTGCACCTAGATACTTATAGCAGTTTTCAAGCAAGCGAGATACACAGGTTTGTTTCCCCGCCTTCAGCGGGGAAACAAACCTGTACTTAACTAGACTGATAAACGCTATATTAATTGTTATTACTTATTAGTAAATTATGGGAAGGCTAATATAGTAATCTCAACATCGTCAATTTGAGAAACGTACTGAAAATCATATTTGAATGAGATTATGAAAAAATTCCTATTGCTCTTTACGATTATCGGTTCCTGCATATTTTGTAACTCTGCTATAGCTGCGCCATCAACGACAGAAACAGTTAAAGTAAAATCAACCCGCACTACTACCAAAACGATCAAAGGTAAATATGATGTTTGGATGAGAATTGGTTATAAAGCCTATGACAAAAAAGACTACAACACCGCTCTGATTAACTTTAAGCGGGCTTTAACACTACGTCCCAATGATGTCTACGCGACTAAAGCAATTCAAAACACCAAGAAGCGTTTAGCTGGAAAATAATCATGCGGGCGATCGCTACTAAAAGCTAACTGTAGATTACTGTAAAGGAGTTTTGATTATGCCTGCAACTCTACAAGCCTCAAGGCTCAGCTTGTACGATGTCGAAAGTAAATTGCATTTACGGCAAAAATTCACAACTGATGACTTTTTTACACAATTACTACAGTCACCGCCCGATCTGAATGAATTTGAAAAACAGATTTTAGATCGTACTAAGCAACATTACAGTTATATTTGTTTTAAATAATTTGCAGAGGGGCTTCGACTTCGCTCAGCCATCGGTGTAAGCTAGCTGAGCGAAGTCGAAGCTGTAGTTTTTATTTGAATTATCTATATCTGGCTAAGCGCCCACTTTTAGAAATAACCGTCAAGATAGTTATGCTGTAACCTTTGCTATCCCTCGCAGGATTTTATGACCCGCCATTTTACACAACCCTCGAAGAATCAGTTGAAGTGGAATCTCAAGGTAGAGATGAAACAGTGCGCGGACAAATTGATGTCTTAGTACTACAAAATTCTATCTGGGTAGTGGTGATCGAGTCTAAGAGTGTTCAGTATGACGTAATGATGGCGTTGCCTCAAGCCCTGACTTACATGAGTGCTAGCCCTAATCATTTGGCTAACCAAAACACATTTGGGATGATTACCAATGGGCGAGAATTTCGTTTTATTAAGCTAGAGCCGCCCCTTCACCTACTTACACACTATCTAAAGTTTTCTCTCTCTCAGAACCAGAAAACCATTTATACCTAGCGCTGCAAATTTTAAAATCCCTTGGTCAGCTCGTCATATCACAGTAAAAGTCTGTACACAGCGCTACCTTGCATTTTAGGTTTTTGATCATTTTGATTTAGAAACGCTAGAATATTAGTAATTGTTATTGTTGAGAAAAGCTAATAGATTATGTCGCAATATCAACGTATCGAGTACTTAATCGGGAAAGATGGCAAAATCGTTGAACGTGCGATTGACATGTCTGGTAGTGAATGCGTTGCAATTACTGCCGAAATCGAGTCGAATTTAGGCAAAGTCGAAACTCGCGAATTATTATCTAGTTATTACGAGACTTCTGATCAAAGCCTTGATCATAATGTGAGCGAGCAAGCCCAGTATGATCAATACGATCAATAGTCTTAAATTCCATTAGATTGAGATACCTATTGTTCTGTTTATTCATCGCATAGGCGAACAAAATTCGTGTATCAATGTCTTAGTATCTGAGAATCTATCTCAATAAAAGTTAAGCTATCTACCCTGATTTGGGTAAAATTGTGGTTAAGAAATTAAGAATTGTTAAAGATCTGCTTATGTAGAGATGTGTCATGGTAACTCAAACTCCGCTATTGATCTCAGAGTCGAGCGCAACTAGTAAATTGCGAAAAATTTTTGCGTCTGTCGATGCCATGAGTTGTCCACATAGGCTGAACTTTCATTTGCATACGGTTCATTCTGATGGCAAGATGCAGGCTGTTGATTTAATTCAGCAGGCGATCGCTTTGCGTCTATCCGATTTGGCAATTACCGATCACCATGCTATCGGCGGTTATTACGTTGCTAAGCAATATCTTGATAATTTTGCTAGCCAAGTCAATGAGCCAGCGCACCTCCCAACCCTCTGGTCAGGGATCGAAGTGAATGCCAGCCTAATTTTTACGGAAGTACATATTCTCGGTTATGGCTTTGATCCTAAACATGGGGCAATGCACCCATATTTGCAAGGTAAAACCACCGCAGGTTTAGACTATCAAGCAATTAGTGTAATTAAAGCTATTCATTCGGCTGGGGGACTAGCGGTGCTTGCCCATCCTGCCCGTTATCGGCGATCGCCTGAAGACCTGATTCCCGCCGCCGCCGCCTTGGGGATTGACGGTGTAGAAACCTACTATGGCTATGACAATAGCGATCCATGGAAACCTAGTCCTAAACAAACCGAAGAAATTCGTCATCTTGCGGATATTCATGGACTTATGCACACCTGTGGAACTGACTCTCACGGTTTTAAAATTAGTAAGAGACTTTAATTCTTGGTCATAAGCCTTACTCCGTGAGGTTCGTTACAGAAAATTTGTATTCAAAAAATAATGACAGATAAACCAAAAGTAATCGTTGTTGGTGCAGGTTGGGCTGGTTTAGGCGCGACCTATCAACTCACTAAACAAGGCTATGATGTCACCTTGCTGGAGGCAGGGGCGCAGGCAGGGGGCTTAGTTGCAGGTTGGAAAACCACAGGAGGGCGATCGGTTGAGGCAGGCATTCACGGTTTTTGGTATCCCTATCGCAATATTTTTTCCTTAGTTAAAGAGCTAGAGCTTGATCCCTTCACCCCTTGGACGCGATCAGCACAATATTCCCCCGCAGGTTTAGAAGTGGAGTCGCCGATTTTTCAAGACTTGCCGCGATTGCCTTCCCCCCTTGGTACTTTTGCCTATACACAATTTAAAAGATTACCCCTCAGCGATCGCCTATCAGCATTGCCACTCATGTATGCAGTGGTGGACTTTGACAATTCTGATGAAGCATGGAAACGCTATGACGGGATCACTGCTAGAGAATTATTCCGTCAGTATGGCGTATCAGAACGGTTATATCGTGAATCCTTTGAGCCAATGCTATTAGTCGGATTATTTGCCCCTGGGGAGCAATGCTCGGCGGCGGCGCTGGGAATGTTGTATTACTTCATCTTGGCGCATCAAGCGGATTTTGATGTGGTCTGGTGTCGTGGCACAGTGGGCGAAAAAATCTTTAAACCTTGGTGCGATCGCATTACCAGTTTAGGTGGCAAAATCCTTACCAATAGACGTGTCAGCGATTTGCGCGTTGATGGATCGGGTAAGGTAACAGGTGTAACTTGTGGTGAAGAAACCTTTGATGCCGATGCCGTGATTTTCTCCGTGGGCATTTCAGGGATGCAGAAAGTTGTCTCGAATAGCGCGGCTTTACAAAAACGGCGTGAATTTCGTAACTTGATGAATTTAGGAGCGATCGATGTTTTAGCTGTGCGCTTATGGTTCGATCGCAAAATCAATATCCCTCGTCCATCCAATGCCTGCTTTGGTTTTGATGCAACTACTGGCTGGACATTCTTTGATCTTAATGTGCTCCATGATGAATATGCAGATGAGACTGGTTCTGTAATCGAAGTAGATTTTTATCACGCAAACCAATTTTTGCCCCTTGACAATCAAGAAATCGTAACAATTGTCCAACAATATCTCGCTACTTGTTTGCAAGAATTTAAGAATGTAACAGTTGTGGATAGCAGTGTAATTCGGTTACCTCGCGCTGTGACCCATTTTGCCCCTGGAAGTTACCAGCACCTATTGCGTCCTATTACTAGCTTTCCAAACTTATATATGAGTGGTGATTGGATTATTACGAATCATGGCTCATGGTCTCAGGAAAAAGCCTATGTCACTGGTTTAGAAGCGGCAAATTTAGTGATTCAACAATTTAGTCAGGGCAACATGGCTCAGATTCTCCCAATTGAAGCCGATGAGCCTCATATCCAAATTGCGCGATCGCTCAATCAAAACCTACGAAATTTGGTAAAATCCCTGATTCCTGACTTTTTATTACCATAATTAAGTGTTTGTCTTTTAGCGCTTATGCTACTGAAAGTCAAAAACTACGAAACATAATTAGCTAGTAATCAATGTAAAATTGGATACGGTTAGACCAAACCTAATACAACTTTTTTATGCTATTAACAGAACAGCCTGTCTCAGCTTCTAAAACCACTGTCGGTTGTATCTTGGTAGTGGAAGATGAAGCAATTATTCAAGAGGCGATCGCTCTGGCTTTGCGAGAAGAAGGATATAGCATTTTCCTCGCTGAAGATGGTTATACAGCTTTACAGATTGCCAAAACTGCGGTGAGGCTAGATTTGGTGATTTTGGATGTAATGTTGCCTTCGATTAATGGTCTAGATTTCTGTCGGATCTTACGTCATGAAGGTAACAATGTTCCTGTGTTGATGATTAGTGCTAAAGGCAATGAGTCTGATCGCATTGTAGGTCTAGAGGTTGGAGCCGATGACTATCTCAGTAAACCTTTTGGGATGCGTGAACTTGTAGCCCGTTGTCGGGCACTACTGCGTCGTAGTCGTCGTGATTTTGTGGCAACCAATGCCACTGTATATAAGTTTGGGGATATCACCATGTATCCCGATGAATGTCGCGTTACGATCAATGACGCAGAGATTAATCTTTCTCCTAAAGAATTTCGTCTACTCGATTTATTTATGAGTCATCCCCGCCGTGTTTGGTCACGGGAGCAGCTACTAGAAAAGGTCTGGGGAGTAGACTTTGTTGGTGATAGCAAAACCGTTGATGTACATATTCGCTGGTTGCGCGAAAAAATCGAAATTGATCCTAGCGATCCTAAACATATTGTGACTGTTCGCGGGTTTGGTTATCGCTTAGGCTAATTCATACCAGATCTCTAAAGGTATTTGAGAGAGACTTCGCTATGCAAATTCTCTCTCAAATACCAGAACCAAACACTTTGCTACGCAAAGTATTTGGTTCTATAGCAATGTCAGAGATAGCTATAGTTGTTTTAAATAATTTGCAGAGGGGCTTCGATTCCGCTCAGCCATCGGTATAAGCTAGCTGAGCGAAGTCGAAGCTGTAGTTCTTATTTGAATTATCTATATACATAAAAAATTCTTGAAAAAGCTTGCTTCGCAAGCTTTTTCAAGAATTTTTTATGTTGGAAACTTTACTTTGATTTGGGTCAAATCTACGACATTTGATCAGTCCCATTGCTTATATTTATTGATAAGTTAAATCTAGGCAAAGAGTCTAGAAAAGTAATTATCCGAGGCATATAATAGGTTTATTTCATTATGATGAGATGCTTTTATTTATAGTGATAAAGTTGCGAGTAATCGCCAATAAATACTTAGGTAAAATATATATCCATCTATTTCTGCCTCTATTCTCTAATGAGATTTAGGTAATGAATGATGGGGGAGTAGGGGGAGAATATTTGGCTATATTCGTTTCACTTATAAAATCATAAAAAAATAAATATATTAAATCGTATTGCATAAATTTAAGGTCATAGTCATAAACTATTCCTCTTAGCTTGCCAATATCAAATATCACCAAATTTATAGATTTCTTTGCCTGTTAAAGCTTATTTACACCCTTTGGTCGAATGCTAATACAGGTATAAAGCGATGCTTGGATTCGTCAATGTCTTGGAAGAAATTCTAGTCAAAGAAACATATCATCAAATCGACGAAATACGTCCAGAAATACAACCTAAAGTTAGAGTTGCAGAGGTGGTAGCTTACGCTCTTAACCGTTTACCACCATTATTTGCCACATCTATGACTGGATGGCATTACCAATATGCCCATGCAGTAAATGAATTACAGCCCCAACTTTCACAATTAGTTAGACAGGGCATAAAAACTGTCTTATTTGGCGATCCTCTCCATGATTTAACACCATTACCTAATCATTTATTTACCAATAGTGCAGGTGTGCTTTATCAGTTAAGCCAAATTTTGGGGCGCAAACATTTACGCTGGAGAGATGTTCCCGTTTTAGTTGAAGCAATTACTACGCGCTCTACCTTTACAAACAAAATTAATAATCAAACAATAATTCAATCAGAGGAAGAAACTGTCTTACAGGATGCAAGTTATTTGAGTCGGCACACTCAAGCATTACTTTCTGGCTCAAAACGTTTTAGGGAGAAGCGTATAGCACAACAAAAAGAGCAGGAATTAAAGCAGCAATCATTATGTCTTTATGATGCAAGTCTTTGTGTAATTCAAGGACAGGCGACTTACGGAAGTTCTTCTTGGGCTTTGGAAAAGAAAGTCAAGGATGCGGCAGAAATGGAATATAGAGCGCTACAGTCCTATACTTTGCAAGCACAGTTAGGTCTGGTTAATGTTTTAGATCACCTCATATTTCGTGCTATGGAAAAAATTATGAAACCAGAACTATATAACCAAATCAACCAAGCCGAGGTGGCTGCCTATGCCTTAAATCGCTTACCACCCATGTATGCAACTAGCGATCGCGGATTTAAGCACCTAAGACAAAAAGTAGTAAATGAATTTGCTCGTGAATTGGTTGCTGCCGTGCGTACTGGGGTAATGAAGGTTTTACAAGTTTCCTATACCGATGTCCCACCAATTTATGCCTATCAATTTGAAAAGGAATATGAACAATCAATGCAGGTATTACGCAAACTCTTTAACCGAGAAGATATTTATCTAGATAATGTTGTGACAATTGTGCAGGATTTATTGCTGTGTAAATCTGCATAAGTAATTAAAAAACAAATCCTGTGGCGCACACGCAGCGTGCGCTACAGGATTTGTTTCTTGTTGAGAAGCATTACCTACTTTTATGCAGGTTCATCTGTTTGGAGTAATTCTGGCACAGGATCATAACCACCAATATTCCAAGGATGACAACTACAAATTCTTTTTACAGCTAGCCCACCACCTCTAATTAAGCCAAAACGATCGATCGCAGTTAAGGCATATTGGGAACAGGTCGGCTGAAATCGACACCTTGGTGGAAACAATGGCGAAATGAATAGGCGATAAAACTGAATCAATAAAATGACAAGTTTTTTCATGAATTTTTTCGTGCTGCGGTAGGCTATTGATAAAGCTGTCGTCAACTAAAACCCAGAAATTGGGAGGCGGCGCTCCGCGCCGCCTCCCAATTTCTGGGTTTAGCTACTAACAACCGTGGCAACAGCTATGTAGCTCCATTTTAACGTTTCCATCCTAATATTCTGATGTCATCCTCTAAAACTGTCACGATCGCTGTTATTCAAGCATCTTTGAATGCAGATATTGATACTAATGTTGCAAAAATTTCGGAATTAGTCAGCAAAGCTGCCCATCAAGGCGCACAGGTAATTTTGCCGCCAGAATTATTTGAAGGTTCTTATTTTTGTCGTGAGGAGCGCGATCGCTTTTTTGATTGGGCGCAACCCGTAGAAAATCATCCAACGATCGCCCATTTTCAAAAACTGGCGCAAGAACTTAATGTCGTCATTCCTGTGTCATTTTTTGAGCGATCGGGACAAGTCTATTACAACAGTTTGGCAATGGTGAATGCCAATGGTTCATTGCTGGGCGTTTACCGCAAAAGCCATATTCCCGATGGTCCTGGGTACGAAGAAAAGTTTTATTTTCGTAATGGGGATACGGGCTTTAAGGTTTGGGATACGACCTTTGGCAAAATTGGTGTAGGGATCTGTTGGGATCAATGGTTCCCCGAATGTGCAAGAGCTATGGTGCTCATGGGTGCAGAAATTCTGCTATATCCCACTGCGATCGGTTCAGAACCAGAGGAACCCAATTTGAATACTAAAGATCCTTGGCAACGAGCCATGATTGGTCATGCCGTGAGTAATGTTATCCCTGTAGCTGCCGCAAATCGGATTGGCTTAGAGGGCAATCAAACTTTTTATGGTCATTCCTTTATTGCTAATCACCGTGGTGACAAGGTTGCCGAGCTAAATGACACCGAAGAAGGGGTAATTCTAGCTGAATTTGATCTTGCTCAAGTCAAACTAAATCGTGCTTCCTTTGGCTTTTTCCGCGATCGCCGCCCTGACTTATATCAGGTTTTACTATCGCCATAAAAGCGATCGCCTTGCTTCGCAAAGATGATCGCTATACCCAAGACCAACGACGTTTTGGGGTACTTGTCTTTTTAATATCTAATCTTTGCGATCGCGTCGGCATTGGCTCAATTACAGTTGTAATTTCTGCCAATGGATTTGACCTTAATTCGTTGGTAAAGGTATTACATTGGTAAACCATTGCCGAATCAAGATCCAATGCCGATAACCAACCACTCTTAGGATGATAAGCACCAGTATCAATATCCAGCCATCCTTTTCCTAAAACTAAGTTTCCAGGTTTTACCCCCGGAAACACAAAGGTAATCGTATGTCCTGTAATAATGATTTTGTCATCAAAAAAAGGCTCAGTGGCACTGTGAAATTCTTCGCGAATCCAACAAAATTCAGCAGCTCCTTGTAACTCAAGGGGGATATTAGGATTGAGTCCCGCATGGACTAACCAAGAATCGCCTAAATCTAGATAAAGAGGCAATTGTTGCATCCACTTTAAATGCTCTATGGGTAAGCCTTCTTTTCCATAGCTTTCTAAGGTGTTTGCCCCCCCATTTAGCAACCAGCCTTTCCAAATCAGCGAACCCTCATTACTCCCAAAGGCATCAAGACACATTTGTTCATGGTTACCCCTCAAAGCCGTATGACCGTTTTCCATAACCCAGCGCACAACATCGGCACTACGATTGCCACGATCAATCAGGTCGCCCAGAAAAAATAATTTGTCGCTAGAACTGTACTTAATAAAGTCCAGTAACTTCATTAAGCCATCAAATTGACCATGAATATCGCCGAATACAAATCGAGTCAACTTATCTCACCCAGTATCACTAATGATGAAGGCAAAAACATACAAAAATTAAAGCTAGCGATAGACGTTTATAAGGGTTGTCAGTTTAACAGCTTTGGATACTGATATAACCTTTGCCAAAGTAGTCTTGTATCTACTTTATCTATTTTATGACAAATTTTCCTTGCTTTCGTTCCATTCACTTAGGGAAAATGCCGTACTTTGCCTCTAGAAATTGCTGAAAGAAGCTGTGCTATAAGGCATCAAGCATTATGTATTATCAATTCTTTAGAAATTCCAAGTTATAGAAACTTGGTCTTATCAGTTTAAAAATCAGTCTAAATTCTTATGTTCAATGGATTTATTAGTATCGATAAGCCGCCCATTATTACTGCCCATGACTGTGTGAGTAATTTGCGAAAGCTGCTTAAACAGAAAAAGATAGGTCATGGAGGGACGCTTGATCCTATGGCTACAGGAGTTTTACCGATCGCAGTTGGTAATGCGACGCGACTTTTACGATTTCTACCTGAAGGGAAAGCTTATAATGCCAAAATTCGCTTTGGGATTGTGACGAATACCGATGACATTACGGGTGCGGTGCTGAGCGATCGCCCCTGTCCAAATTTAACTCTTACTGAAGTTGAGAAATATCTGCCTCTTTTTCAAGGCAAAATTACGCAGCGTCCACCTGCTTTTAGCGCGATTCAGGTCAATGGGAAACGACTGTACGATCTCGCTCGAAAAGGTGAAATTAATGAATCAGATATTCCCATACGTGAGGTGGAAATTACAGAAATCAAGGTATTAGGCTGGACTGAGGGAAACTATCCAGAATTAGATGTGGCGATTTCCTGTGGTTCAGGAACCTATATTCGCTCTATTGCCAGAGACTTAGGAGAGAAGCTCAGTTATGGAGCGACTTTATCCTCACTAAGGCGCACTTACAGTAACGGATTTGACTTAAAAGCAAGTTTGACCTTTGAACAAGTTGCTGAACTGATGCGATCGCAAAGCCTCAAAGTTCTCGCCCCCGATCATGGGTTGCATTTTTTACCCGAAGTTTTGCTCGATGCCGATCTGACAAAACGTTGGTGTATGGGACAGGCGATCACACTCAAAGATAATTCTTCTGGCAATGAAAATATAATTTCACAGTACGTAAGAATGTATGACTGTAATCAGAATTTTTTAGGTGTTAGTGCAATTGTTGAAGTTGGATTACAACCAATTGTTGTGTTAAATCCTATTAACTAATTACAGCGTGTACAAAACAGAAAAATTGTGGAAACGCATAGCTGCGCCACGTTTTTCACAATTACCCTGTTTTGTAGCTTTAACAAAACGTGACTTCGATATCGCCATTTGAGCCTTGCAAAGCAAGGCTCAAATGGCGAAGAATGGTAATGACTCTTACCATTCTTCGTATTCGTCGAACTGACGTTAACAAAAGAAAGGGTACATCGAGACTTTTATTTTGTAGTTAGATTTTGCTAGTCAACGTAGTTAGTAATTGATTAGAACGCTGCAAGAAGCCCTTCATGCTGTCAGCATCAAAGCTCTTTTGCGCCATCAAGGCTAAGTCGTAGACATGATTACAAATCAAATTCGCGAGATTTGCCGATTCTGATTTACCATCAACAAGAATTTGACTGGCATCTAAACTGATCAACTTTTCCATCAAAGGATGGGAAGTATTTACCAACAAGATATGGTCTTCTGGGAAGCTAACTGAACCCTGTTGCAGTACAGCAGTCATCTCCTGCATCCGACGTGCAAATTCAGGCAAGAGAATAATCGCAGGTGGCGCTGAAGCCGCATCTTCCGCCTTGATTGCCTCAGTACGGATTGTGAGTTTGGGTTTATTCAGAGCCGCACGGAAGATATCTTGGAGATGATCGCTCTTGGTCTTATTGGTCTTAGGATCGACGATTTCCGTTTTTGATTCCTTATCAACGAGGCGATCGTCGATTTCCGCATCCACACGCGCAAACTTAATATCCTTAAATTCACGTTCAAGGAAGTTGATGAAGTGACTATCGATAAAGGAATCAAAGGTAAGCACTTCAATACCTTGGTTTTTATGAAGTTCTACATAAGTCCCTTGAGCAATGGGGTCAGAAGTATAGAAAACTTGGTTTTCATGTTCTTCCTTGTTGCGCTCTAGATACTCTTGGAGAGTAGTGTAGTTGCCACTTTCACTCTTGACTTTCTCATCTTCGCTAGTGGTGGGATAGACTAGGATTTCCTTGACCTGTTGGTAGAACTTGTCGCTATTCATCGAGCCAAACTTCATGAAGATGCTGATATCTTGCCAACACTTCAAGAACTCTTCGCGAGAGTCACTATATAGAGAGGTCAAGCGATCGCCTACTTTCTTCGCAATAAAGTCTTGAATCTTGCGAACCTTGGGATCGCCTTGCAAGAAACTACGGGATACATTCAGGGGAATATCAGTACTATCGATCGCTCCACGCAAAGGCATCAAAAACTTGGGAATCACATCATCGCAATTGTCACTGACAAAAACGTGATTGCAGAACAGCTTGATTTGTCCACGATTGGGGTCGATATCCGCCTTCATCTTGGGGAAATAGAGAATGCCCTTAATTACAAATGGATAATCTGTATTCAGATGAATCCAGAACAGAGGATCATCTTGGTAAGGATAGAGGTAACGATAGAATTCTAGATATTCTTCATTGGTTACTGATTTGGGTGATTTGTCCCACAAAGCAGTTTGCTTGTTGATTACTTCGTCATTGAGCTTGATCGGTACAGGCATGAAGTCGCAATAGTTGCGAATCATTCGCTTGATTTCAAATTCATTTAAGTACTCTTCAGCATCTTCTTGCAAAGTGAGCGTGATCGTTGTCCCCACATTGGCGCGATCGCTACTATCAAGGGTAAAGGTCGTTGAGCCATCGCAAGACCAATGTACGGCTTCAGCACCTTCTTTGTAGGAACGAGTGTCAATTTCGACATTACTCGCCACCATAAATGATGAATAGAAGCCTAAACCAAAATTACCAATAATTTGTTGATCACCAGCACCGCTATTAGCGTACTTTGTGGCAAATTCTTGAGCACTGGAAAACGCAACTTGGTTAATATATTTTTTAACTTCATCTGCCGTCATGCCGATGCCTGTATCAGCGATCGCAAGCGTCTTTTTGTCTTTATCAATTGTGACTACAATTTCGGGATCAGCAGAATGCGTAGTTTCGCCCGCATAGGACACCATCTTCAGTTTGCTAATTGCATCTACAGCATTAGAAATTAATTCCCGCAAGAAGATATCACGTTCTGAATATAAAGCCTTCTTGATAATGGGAAAGATATTCTCGGTATGAATGCTGATCGTTCCCTGCTCGTGCATATCTTGCAAAGCTCCTGAATATTACTAAATGTTGCTCAATATTAATCAACCCTGATTATACCGAATACCTAGTAATACCCTATCTCCCCATGTTTTCGCGTTCTCCGTACCTCTAGCAACATAACAAGTAAGGAACTTGCGATTAATTAAAGTACCTACGGCTTCGACTTCGCTCAGCTAACCTTGGCTGAGCGAAGTCGAAGCCATGCAAACTTAGTGGTACCTTTTTTCTCGTCAAGGCTCTAATGGCGCAAAGCACAGTTACTTGTATTTTTGCTATGTGGGTCAGCGCAGAGTACTTGCCTCCTAAGTAGTAGACATAATAAAAATAGAATCAAAAGCTCTGGCTCACGCGCAGCATAAACCCAAGCTTTTTGGGATTTATATTTAATTGCACCTAGCTAAATTAATACAGAAGCAATTTTTGATTTCACGACAAAGCAGTGCTATCAAAAATTGCTTCTGTATTAAATTGCATAAATCTAATGTGAAGCTTTGCAAAGCAAATCTATACATTTTTAGAACTCTTATTGAAAAACCCTACTCCCTCATCTATTGTGATATCAATATTTTTAGTTGAACATAATAGATATGGCGATCGCAGCAATAATCTACATATCGATATCTGTGCTTCTAGTAATTAGTGCAGGTATATTCTTTGTTAAAGCTATCCAGTCTTTAATGTCTAAGAAACAAGTATCTGATCATAATGATCAAGTCATGTTTTTACGTCCTAATGCCAAAGACCCTTTAGCTATTTCTACCCAACGAGAAGAAATCATTGCTATGCTGGAACGGCAATTTGCTAGTAGCCCATCATCTGACTCCTAGCAACACAAGTAGGTAAGGGCAAAGATGACGCTTGAATTCCCGATCTCCAATGGAGAGGCAGACTATGTGGCTCGCCGCAAACAACTGCGAAAACAACGCCGCCTTCGCATTTTTCAACGTATTTGGCAATTAGTATTTATCACAGGGCTTACAGGTGGTATGTTGTGGGTTGCCATGCTGCCAGAATGGCAATTGCGTAGCTCAAATCAGATTGAAATAGAGGGTAATAAATTACTCTCTAAAGAAACTATTAAGAAATCCCTGTCGGTTCAATACCCACAGTCAATTTTTCAGATTCAGCCACAAGCGATCGCCTCTCAGTTAGAAGCGTCAGCTCCCGTCTCTAGAGTTTCAGTATCTCGTACTATTTTTCCATCAAAGTTAACTATCCAAGTCCAAGAACGTCTGCCGATCGCTAACTCCACACGCAATAATCAGCAAGGCTTTCTAGATGCTGAGGGAGTCTGGATGCCTGCTAAGGTTTACCCATCTAATATTACTAAGCCAAATCTGACAGTTCTAGAGCCAAATAATCGGGCATTTGCACAATGGTCAACTCTGTATCGACAAGTTAGCCAAAGTCAGGTCAAAATATCGCAAGTGGATATCAGGGATGAATCAAATCTAATTTTAAATACCGAGTTAGGGTTGGTATATTTTGGTACATACAAGCCCTCACTATTTAGCACACAGTTAGAGACACTTGATCGGCTTAGAACATTACCTGACCAGTTAAAATCTAAGAGTTTTAACTATATCGATTTAAGCCAACCTACTACCCCGATTTTAGAAATGAATATCCCATCCAAGGATAAATCTTCGGAAACAAAATCTTAATTAGCCGTTTTAAGGCTATTATTATTTTTTTCAGTTAGGTTTAAATTATAAATCGGACTTCTAGCTCGAAAGGGGTTTAAGCTTAGCGAAATCTAGAGAGCATCAGTAAAAACGATTCTATTTATGACATCCCTCGATAAATGACATCTCAAAACGACTGGTCAGATTTGGACTCAAATGGTTCAGAAAACGGAGAAGTAGACGTGGAAATGGATGAACTTTCTGAGTTTTCAAATAACTCTAGATCAAATCTAAGTCACTCTCACAATCGTATGAAGCAGCAGTTAGGCGTTGATGCAAAAGCGGATAATATCATGTTGGGCAGTGTTGCAAAAATTAAAGTAATTGGTGTTGGTGGTGGCGGCGGCAACGCTGTAAATCGCATGATTGCGAGTGATGTAGTTGGCGTAGAGTTTTGGTCATTTAATACCGATGCTCAGGCACTTCTACAATCTTCCGCCTCTAAACGCTTCCAAATGGGGCAAAAGCTGACTAGAGGTTTAGGTGCTGGTGGCAACCCTGCGATCGGTCAAAAAGCTGCCGAAGAGTCCCGTGATGACATCGCTGCTGCCGTTGAAGGAGCCGATTTAGTATTTATTACCGCAGGTATGGGTGGTGGTACGGGCACTGGAGCCGCACCAATTATTGCCGAAGTCGCTAAAGAAGCAGGTGCATTGACTGTAGGGATTGTCACTCGTCCTTTTACCTTTGAAGGTAGAAGACGTGGACAACAAGCTGAAGAGGGGATTGCTGGCTTACAGAGTCGTGTCGACACACTCATTGTGATCCCCAATGACAAACTGCTGTCTGTGATTTCAGAACAAACCCCTGTCCAAGAAGCTTTTCGGGTTGCAGATGACATCCTGCGTCAAGGTGTGCAGGGCATTTCCGATATCATCATGATCCCCGGACTAGTTAATGTGGACTTCGCGGATATTCGGGCAGTGATGGCAGATGCAGGCTCAGCGATGATGGGTATTGGTATTGGTTCAGGTAAATCCAGAGCTAGAGAAGCTGCGATGACGGCTATTTCGTCTCCGTTGCTGGAAACATCGGTCGAAGGAGCCAGTGGAGTTGTATTTAACATCACAGGTGGCGAAGATATGACCCTCCATGAGGTTAATGCTGCTGCGGAAACCATTTATGAGGTTGTCGATCAAAATGCCAATATTATTTTTGGTGCAGTAATTGATCCCAAGCTAGATGGTGAGATCAGAATTACCGTAATCGCAACGGGATTTGCTCCTAAGACACATCCTGCGATCCCACCTCAAATTTCTAAGCGATCGCCACAGCCTCTACCACCTACCCCCACTTCCAAATCACCTGTAGCACCTCCGCCTAGTACTTCGCAGTCGGAAATCAAGATTAGTAAACCAGGTTTGGATATTCCTGACTTTTTGCAGCGTCGTCGCCCACCGAAATAACAATTTAAAATCCAACAAAATTTTTGAAAACGCAGCTTCGCTGCGTTTTCAAAAATTTTGTTGGATTTTAATTCATTGCCAAACGCTGTAACTTAGCAATCCCAATTACGAAAAGGCGATGTTTGATGATGTTTGCTACTGTCTTTTCTATTCATCATGCGATCGCTATCTGCAAAAAATATTCTAATTTAATCGTAAACAGATGCTGAGAATAGCGGATTAGGCGTGACAATAAGTATATGGCTATGTTACCTCCCAATAAATTGCAGTGACACACTTAACGACTACTAGGCACGGACTTCATAGATTACCCTCTCTTAATAGTGGTGAAGATCGACTGAGGCTGTTTGCTGGCTCGGCAAACTTGCCACTTGCCCAAGAGATTTCCCGTTATTTAGGTATAGAACTCGGACCTATGGTGCGAAAAAATTTCGCCGATGGGGAAGTCTATGTGCAAGTACAGGAATCGATTCGGGGTTGTGATGTTTATTTGCTCCAACCTACCTGTCGCCCTGTTAATGACCATTTGACTGAATTGTTGATCATGATTGATGCCTGCCGTCGCGCATCGGCAAGGCAAATTACCGCAGTGATGCCCTATTACGGTTACGCGAGAGCCGATCGCAAAACCGCAGGACGTGAATCGATTACCGCAAAATTAGTTGCTAACTTGATCGTGCAATCTGGCGCTGATCGGGTCATTGCAATGGATTTGCACTCAGCACAGATTCAGGGATATTTCGATATTCCCTGTGATCACGTCTATGGGGCTCCCGTTTTATTAGACTATCTCAGCGAAAAGAAACTCCCCGACTTAGTGGTGGTTTCGCCCGATGTGGGGGGTGTAGCTCGTGCTCGCGCATTTGCGAAAAAGCTCAATGATGCTCCTTTAGCGATCATTGATAAACGTCGCCAAACTCACAATGTAGCTGAAGTGATGAATGTGATTGGGGATGTTTCGGGTAAAACTGCTGTACTAGTCGATGACATGATCGATACTGCAGGAACCATTTATGAAGCAGCTAAGCTGCTTAGAAAAGAGGGGGCTAGACAAGTTTATGCCTGTGCCACCCATGCGATTTTTTCGCCACCAGCAATTGATCGCCTATCTAGTGGTGTATTTGAAGAAGTCATTGTGACTAACTCTACACCTGTAAGGCAAGAAAACTATTTCCCCCAATTACGGGTTTTGTCAGTTGCTGATCTCTTAGGCGAAACAATTTGGCGTGTCCATGAAGATACTTCTGTAAGTAGTATGTTTCGGTAGCGATCGCCCTAAATTTATCTATGGTATGGCTCTCACAGGAAAGTTTACATTTCGGAATCATATTTAATTGAAGAAAATGTACACCATGATACAAACTACAATGTTGTAGTAAGTTTAAGTGGAAATAATCGTTTGTTAATTTAGATATCTTATCTAGATTAAATCTATGTCTTGATGAATTCTAAATGGGCTAGGAATAAATCTAACTATTTCTCTTTAGCTTCTACAGAGTATTGTCAAAGGCTAGATCTTTAGTCTATAGGCACAGACTAGCTTTTTAATAACGCCTACTAGCAAGTTATATGAAAGCTAACATAAACAACTTAAATTGATTGTGCGCTGGCATACTTTCCTGTAAACCATACCAACTCTCTAGGTGCATCTGGTGAGGTATAGCAATGGTGAGTATTTAGCCGCAAGACGATGCTTACCATTATTCGGGTAAACGCTCAAACGATTACTTGTACTTTGCTTTGTTTTATTTTTTATTTTCGGTTAAAGAGGGTGTATAAGATTGGCTGACCGTGCTCTTGTTGAAGTCTTTCGCGAAATGAATGGGGGAATGTTTCCACCCATGACAGAAACGTTTGAACGCGGTAAGACAATTTTCTTTCCTGGTGATCCTGCGGAGCGTTTTTACTTTTTAGTTAAAGGCGCAGTTAAACTTTCGAGAGTTTACGAAGCAGGTGAAGAAATTACCGTTGCTCTATTGCGTGAAAATAGCGTGTTTGGTGTTTTGTCCTTGATTACAGGTAATCGCTCCGATCGCTTTTATCATGCAGTTGCTTTTACCCCTGTGGAATTGCTCTCTGTCCCAATCGATCAAGTCGAGAAGGCACTTAAAGAAGATCCTGAGTTGCCGATGGTGCTATTGCGTGGTTTATCATCACGGATTTTGCAGACGGAGATGATGATCGAAACGCTGGCTCACCGTGATATGGGATCAAGATTAGTGAGCTTTTTGTTGATTCTCTGTCGCGATTTTGGTACGCCTTCTTCGGATGGTGTAACAATTGATTTAAAGCTTTCCCATCAGGCGATCGCGGAGGCGATCGGCTCAACCCGAGTAACTGTTACTCGACTACTCGGAGACTTACGCAAACAAAAGATGATCGCTATTTCCAAAAAACGCATCACTGTGCATAATCCTATCGAATTAGGTCAACAGTTTGCTTAACTGCAAGAGTTATCTACTTAGGGACTTGCTATTAGTTACAGTACTTGTGGCTTCGACTCCGCTCATCCAACGTTAGCTTCGACTTCGCTCAGCCAACGTTGGATGGACATGTTTTATCCACAAGATCCTTAGTGATGATTCTTATTTCTAAATGGTTTGAGAGATGACACCCTCTCAAGCCATTTAGTATGGCTATATGTTTCTAATGTAATTGCTGATGCGTTAAGCTGTTTATAGAAAAATACTTAAAGAAAAATATCTAAAATGTACGGAACCTTGAAAGCAATCTGGGCAGTAGTTGCAGTATGCCTAGTAGTTTTAATTTTATTGCATAGCCCTAAGAGTGATGGTCTAGGTGGCTTTAGCGGTCAGGCGCAACTGTTTTCAAGTACCAAGAGTGCAGAAACAACTCTCAATCGAGTGACTTGGTTCTTGACAGCAGCATTTTTAGGCTTGACCGTTGTTCTGAGTGGTGGTTGGTTCACAGTCCCATCAGCCGTAAATGCCCCAGCTCCTCAGGTTGCCCCATCGACCAAGAATGTTCCTGACGCTAAGCCCATTCCTCTAAATTTACCTGCGCCAACTCCCGAAAAGCCTCAGCAATAACATGAAGGTGTCATGACGGTAACTCTGCCTAAATCCAGCGATCGCACCAGTAATCAGATATTGTTGCCATCAATTCGATGGGAGACATATCGGGCGATCGCCTGTGATTTGGAGTCACAGCCTAACAAGAGACTGACCTATGACCAAGGACTGTTAGAAATACGGATGCCATCGGAAGTACATGGAAGCTATAAAAAGCTATTAGGCAGAATTGTTGAGGCGTTAACTGAGTCTCTAGATTTAGAAATTTGTAGCTTAGGTTCGATGACATGCGATCGCGAGGATTTAGCCAGAGGTCTAGAACCCGATCAATGCTACTACATCAAAAATGAGTCAAAGGTTTGGGGAAAAGATCAGATCGATTTACAGATTGATCCCCCACCAGATCTAGCGATCGAAATTGATATTACAAGTAGTTCGTTAAATCGATTTGCAATCTACGCTCAATTAGGTGTGCCTGAAGTTTGGCGCTATGATGGTCAGGCAATAACCATTCATCATCTAGTTGGGGATCGCTATATTTTGGGCGATCACAGTCTTGCTTTTCCTTTGTTAAAAACTAGTGATATCCATAATTTTTTAGAACTGAAAAATACGCTTAAAGAGAATGCATTAATCCGCCAAGTGCGGGAATGGGCTACTAAAAGATAAGGATAGTTTGCTTGATGCACTCTTGTACAAGTGAATCACGCAACTGGAGCACAGATACGAAAATGCACACCAATTTGAGAGTTAAACAGAGCATTATCAACTTGAAAGAATAATTCTTCGGTATTGTCAGAATTAACGATTACTACATCTGCAAGTTCAATTTTTTCTGATTGGGACATTTGACTAGAAATTCTTTGTTTTGCTTCGGATTCTAATAAATGATTGCGATTCATTAGTCTTTGGAGCTGTTGTTGGGGATCACAAGCGATCGTCCAAGTCTCAGTCACTAAACCTTCCATTTTTGCCTCAAATAGCAGGGGAATCACCATTACGACAGTTGATGGTGCAAGGCGATTGGCTTCATTAATCAGACATTCTTGGACATAGGGATGAATTAATGCTTCGAGCCACTTACGTTCGCACGCACTATCAAACACGATCGCACCTAACTTGCGGCGATCAAGGTTACCTTGATCATCAAGGATTAATTTGCCATAGCGATCGCTAAGTTTGGCGAGACGATCGCCTGTTAAAGCTTGTCTAGCATAAATATCCGCATCCAAAATCGGTAAGCCATAGGTATCGTGCAGATAATTGGAAACCGTGGTTTTACCTGTGGCAATGCCTCCTGTGATGCCGATGATGCGTTGGTTCATGTGTTTAAATTCTAATCTAAAGATATTTTGCTATAAAACCCAATGGAGAGTGGCGGCGATTCGCACCGCCACTCTCCATTGGGGATATATCCTCAAAATTAGCCTATTTATGTAACCTATGGACTTTACCAATATTCTTGGATTCACGGCTGCGTCTCTGACGACCTTTGCTTTTTTGCCTCAAGTAATCCAAGTATGGCGATCTCGATCAACTAAAGATATTTCTTTGCCAATGCTCGTTACTTTTATCACGGGGATCACACTCTGGCTAATTTATGGATTATTGGTGAATGCTGCGCCGATTTATATTGCTAACGGGATCACGCTAGTTTTGAATCTTGTCATTTTGCGCTTCAAACTAAAGTATGGCTAGTTGCAATAAAAGTTAAAATTTATGACACTACCTTTGCATTTTGTATCAGTACTTATATCTATTTTCGTAGTTAGTTAACATGACCTCTCTTAGCACTTTCTTTTCAACCTATTTCACCCATTTTGTAATGCTGGGCTTGATTTTGACCTTTGCGATCGCCCATAGTGGGCTTGCCGCCTTAAGGATTTGGGCAGAATCAAAGATTGGAGAGAGGCTATATCGAGTTTTGTTTGCTTTGGTCAGTATTCCCCTTGCGGTAGTTCTATTTATTTTTTACTTTAACCATCGCTATGACGGAGTGCAGTTGTGGAACGTGCAAGGAATTTCAGGAATTCATGAATTTGTTTTAGGTTTATCAGCGATCGCCTTTTTATTCCTCTATCCTGCGACATTCAATCTAGGCGAAGTTGCGGCGATCCAAAAGCCACAGGTTCATCTATTTGAGACGGGGATCACGCGCATTAGCCGCCATCCCCAGTTAATTGGTATGACGCTTTGGTGCATCGCCCATACCCTCTGGCTGGGTACTTCCTTCGCCCTGACCACTGCGATCGCTTTAGTTAGTTACCATTCCTTTGCGGTTTGGCATGGCGATCATCGTTTATTTAAGCGTCATGGGGATGCGTTTCTGGCGCTCAAGGAACGTACTTCAGTTGTGCCATTTCTAGCGATCGCCCAAGGTCGTCAACAATTAGTTCTAAAAGAATTTATCCGCCCTGCCTATATTGGTGTCGCCATCACCGTTATCTTATTTCGCTGGCTACACCCCATTGTTATTACAGCTTCCGCAAATTTAAATTTTTAGGGGATGGCAGCATTTCCCGACTCAAAACCATGCCCCAAAAATCTGGTCATTTATTCTGTGATTAATTAGTAATCTTGATAGGAATTATTCTAATACTGTCATCTTTGACGGTTATATCCAAATCTGGTCTTTTTGACTTAACGAAGTCTTTTATATTTTCTATACTTGGGTAACTAGGATCAGAACCAAAAAGTCTTGCATCATCTATAACAATTACATGTTCCTTGCATGGAGAGCTGAGTATGTGTAATAGCTCTTTATAGATAGGGGTGTCTTCCTCTCCTCTAGCGGTTTCACCTCCTGAGTAATGACCATCAAGCCAAAACAATGTAGGTTCATGTATTCGTGGCAACAAGTTCATAAGTTCAACTCCACTGTCTCCATAAATCAGCTCTATATGACTGAATTTTTTGAACTTCTTTTTTGCTTTTTTGTATAGATTTTCACTTAGTTCAATGGAGTATATGCGAGCAAAGCTAGACTTTATTGCTTCAATCGTTCCTCCGTAATATGTTCCCGTTTCAACTAAAGTCTTGAGATTATACTTCGCTGCAAATTTTTGGAGTAGTTGATGCTTGATTACATCTGGTGGTGGTGCAGGTTTTCCGCGCCTTTCCCATTCATCAATTTTCCTTTTTTTAGACCACTCGGCATACCAATTGTCAGAAAACCACTTGTAAAGATTATTGTTTTTAATAGTCTCTTTTATCAGTCGGTTTATATTTGTCATTAGATATCTTATGTAATGTATTTTAGTTAGTTATCTGAAGATACTAAGCTTTTATGAAATCCATTGTAACCTATATTGAGCAGGTGATTTGGACAAAAAAATGTCGCTGAACTGGTAATTGGGGTGAATTTTTAAACAACTGTTTTACGTGGGCAAAAACAATGCAAATACGTCAATTAGGTCTCGTTAGTGTCATGAATTATTCGCAGAATATCTGCGGTCATGTTTGGTATGATCAAGCTCGACAGCAGGCTAAAAAAGTTAAACAACTGTTTTCGTTAGGAAAATTACCAATCATCAGATTTAATGCCAAATTCACGATAGACGTTCCAAATGCGCATTACACAAAATATTAGTAAACGGGCAGGGTAAATCGGAAACAACTGCCTTTTTTGCCGATCGCATCATCGACCCAGATATGACCATAATGGGCAGTGATAATCCTCCGACAGAGCGATAAACCAATCCCATAGCCATCAGCCTCATCATCACGTTCTAGACGATATCGCTCCTCAAATACGCGATCGCGCAATTCCGCAGGAATCCCTGGCCCGTTATCAGTAATACTCACTTCAATTTTTTGAGCAGTCCGATGCATTACCGTTAGCTCAATTTTGCCGCCTTCGGGGGTGTATTTGGTGGCATTACCTAAAAGGTTAATTAAAACTTGCCGAATCTTTTCTTGATCGATATAAACAGGTGGGAGATCAGTGGGGATATCTTTAATAAGCTTTTGCATTTTCCCCTCCAAACATTTATTGAAATAGAAATCACTGATGACACTATGACAGAGCTGATCAAATTGAATTTTTTGGCGTTGAGTCTGAAACTGCGCGTTAGCCCCCCTTCCTGCCTCGAGGATATCAGTAATGAGACTGTCCGCATCCCTCGCTTTATTACGGGCATGTTTGAGTAAACGTGACACCATTTGCGGCTCAATTTTGTCACCACTTTTTTCGATCGTGTCGATCGCTAATAAAATTGCTGTCAAGGGATTTCGCAAGTCGTGAGCCAACATGCCAAGGACTCTATCCTTAAAGCGTAGTTGCTCCTCGATTTCAGCTTTTTCTTGTGAAAGGCGAAATACATCATCAGCCAAATGGGCTACTTCAGTCATATATTCAATATTTTGGGCTAGTTCAGGTGGATAGTGATGTATAGCCTGATCTAACACCTGTTGTTTCCATGTGTCCCAACAGTTTTCTAATTGCTTAATGAGGTTTTTCCCAGCGATTGTTTGCCGAGGCAAAGGTGATAATTTAAGCAATGCAGGAGACATGACCACTTTAAATAGCTCTGCTAGTTGTGGTTGCCCTGCAACGTTAATGATTTGCAGTTCCGATGGGCAATCTTTTTCTAATTGCAAAAATTCCTCTACTTCCTTGACTAAATCCTTTGCCTTAGGGCGATCGTCAATAAATAGTAGGAGTTGGAGGGTTGATTCAGGTAATGTTGGAATAGTCCTCATTAGTTTTCGGACTCGCAACGAATTTTAAGACATTCTTAACAATTATATTATTGTTCTCATGAGTTTACCTCAACAGCGATGGCAGATTTCCACACCACAGACAGATTTATCCGAAGAGATTTCTCATGCTACTGGACTTTCTCCCATAATCGCGCAGGTTTTACTAAATCGTGGTATTAATACTCCCGAAGCTGCGAGGATATTCCTTGACCCTGATTTAGAGGAATTACCAGATCCTAAACAGGAATTCCCTGACTTAGTGGTGAGTATTGATCAAATTGATCAAGCTGTCAAAAATGGCGATCGCATTACCATCTGCGGCGATTATGATGTCGATGGTATGACTAGTACAGCTTTACTAATTCGTACTCTGCGATTGTTGGGCGCAAATGTAGAATATGAAATTCCCAGTCGGATGACCGAGGGCTATGGGATCAACCCGCGCATTGTGCGAGATTGCCATGACCGTGATGTGAAATTAATTATTACTGTGGATAATGGCATTGCTGCTTACGATGCGATCGCTTTAGCAAAGTCCTTAAATATTTCTGTAATTGTCACCGATCACCACGAAGTACCCGAAGACCCTAACAAAATTCCCCCCGCTACAGCAATTCTTAATCCTAAATATCAAGTTGATCCCAATTCCCCCTACGCGGCGATCGCTGGTGTTGGTGTTGCCTATGTGTTGGCATTGGAATTAAGCGATCGCTTTGGTAAACGTGCTGAATTAGAAAATCCTTTATTAGAATTGTTTACCCTTGGCACGATCGCTGACCTTGCCTCACTAACAGGTATCAATCGCCGCCTCGTCAAAAAAGGTTTGCGGTTACTTTCACAATCAAAAGTAATTGGCATTATCGCGCTAATTAATGAAACGGGAATTGCCAAAGATAAACAAACAGGATTAAAACCTGAAGCGATCGGTTTTGGCTTGGGTCCTCGGATTAATGCGATCGGCAGAATTGGCAATCCGCAAACTGTCATCGATCTGCTGACCTGTGACGAGATGGGGCAAGCAATTACTTTGGCACAAGAATGTGAAGCGACTAATCGCAAGCGTCAAGCTCTTTGTCAAGAAATCGAAGAAGAAGCGATCTCCTATATGCGAAAACGGAAGTCAGAAGGCTTTGACATTACTCAAGAGCGAGTTTTGGTAATTGTGGATCGCGAGGTACAAACTGCCCTCAATCCTAGCCCCTCTTCTTCAGGATCGGGAAAAAAGACTGCGGCTAAGCGTAAAAAAGGAACTTCTAATAGTTCTGACTCTAAGGTTGAAGAAGATCTCAATCCTAATCCCTCTAACAATGGGAGAGGATCTGGCGGTAAGGGATGGCATCATGGCGTAATTGGCATTGTTGCCTCCCGTTTAGTAGAACGTTATGGTGCACCTGTGTTTATTGGCAGCTATGAAGATGCTCATGAACAAGAGAGTGATGTGGAAGCCAAACATCAAGATGCGACTGTCAGATTTTCGGTGCGGGGTATTCCTGAGTTCCACGTCTTTCATTCCCTTGAATATATTGCCAATATTCGGAATAAAGGTGGCGGACATAAGGCGGCGGGAGGCTTTACCTTACCTGCGGAAAATATGGAGAAGTTACGAAGTGAACTAAGAGAATTTGCCGATCGCGAAAATATTTTGCCTAGCCACATCATGCCACTAATCAATGTTGATGTGAGAGCCGATCTCAGCGATATCTCGATGGCATTATTACAAACCTGCGATCGCCTTCAGCCCTGTGGCATCGGCAATCCTGATCCTGTATTTTATAGCGAAAATGTGCGGGTGCTATCCCAACAAACTCGCGGAAAGGATAAAGTAAAGCATCTATCTCTAGAACTGGATACAGGCAATGGCAAGATTAAAGCGATCGCATGGCGGTGGGGAGAATATTGTCCGATTCCTGATTATGTAGATATCGCTTACAAACTACGGGCAAATCAATGGCAAGATACAAATTCCGTAGAATTGGAAATCGTTGGTATTCGTGAGGCAAGTGGTGTGATCGAAGTATCTCCGAATTCCCCCAAACAGATTCTGTTGCAATATAAAACTGCACCTGCGATTACTAAGTTTCCCCAATGGCAAAAACTGAGTGAAGCACCGCGCCCCTTACCCAGACCATTATTACTCTATGGCTGCGATCGCCCTGCTGATAAGTTTCAGGGTGATGTCGATTGCGATCGCCCCATCCGAGATCGCGACTATCAAGCGGTTGTACTATGGACTTTGCCGCCATCCTTTACGCATTTGCAATGGCTAATTGCGATCGCTAAACCCAATTACATTTATCTCGGTTCTCATATTCCATCAGTTCCTTCTGCCGAAGAATTCCGTTCTCAAATCCAATCCCTTGATATAGAGAATATCAATATGCTTAATCTCTTGGATCTAGCTCAGCAATGGTGGATTTCACCAAGTGCGATCGTCTCAGCTTTGCGGGAGCTAGGCTATAGCTGCAATTTCCCAGATACGCTAGCTCTCGAAGGTGAATTGTTGAGAATGCAAAAGTGGTATGGGATTTCCATAGGAAAGCTTGCGGCAATTCTTGCGGGATAAACTAAATGCTACAAGCCATTGCCGATCGCAAAAAAATTTGAATGTCTAGGGATTGCCCGTAATACTCAATTGCCTTTTGATACTGTCTGAGGCTTTCATATTGTTTTCCCAAACTAAGAAGTGAAGCTGCCTCACCATTGGGATTCCCTATTTGGCGATAAATTCCTAGGGATGATTCAAATGCTTGGATGGCCTCTTGATAGCGACCAGCTTGATATAACTTAATTCCTTGCTGTAACAACCGAGCTGCCTCAGTATTGCGATCTTGCAATGTTTGGGCTTGAACGCTGTCACTAACCACAATAGACATCAGCACACCAGTCAACAAAGCCGCGATCGCCAGCCCAATCAGCCTATTCATCACCCAAAACCTCACAGTGACATCAGAACTGGCAAATACATATTGCAAAGCTTAAAGCTACCTACCAAAAAACAAATAGTTGACGTAAGAACCTTAATAAAAAGTTTTATTTATTGGATGCCTATAAGCTTTTCTATGATATGTATTATTAAATTCTGATATCTGTAAAAAATACACAAAAAATCCCTACAAGTCATATCTTAAATGAATCTTAGGGATTTATTTTAGGATTTAAAATCAATAAGATTATATAGTTTAAAATATTTTGTCTTCTTTTATACCGAAATTTAGCACAAATACAGCAAACAATTTATAGTATAATAAAAAGTAGACGAAAATAGTTTATTATGGTTAATCGTTTATTGAGTGCCTGCCTCTTAGCTGGTACTTTTATTTTGCCTAACGCATCATTGGTTAGCGCAAACCCTAATTCGCAATCAGTTGTCACAGAAACAGACAACTCCAAATTGAAAAGTGATAGCTTTTACAAAAAAGCAAGACAAGACTTTAACACGCTTGGTAAGATTGGAGAAGATTACTACGTTGTCTACCGTCTAGTCGAAAGAATTGCTAGAGCCAACGGGCTTGACAACACATCATGGCGCATTAGAATCATGCCCCAGTATGATATCAACGCCTTCGCAACAGAGGCAAATTTACTAGCATTCTTTAATGGATTACTCGATCAACTGGATGGAGATGCCTCCGCCCTCGCCTGTGTTGTTGGACATGAAATGGCACACCACACCAAGAGACATCTAGCAGTGAGCCAAGCAGAGAGAGAAAAACTCATAGCCCAATTCCAACTAGAAGCAGAACAAGAAGTTGCTAACGAGCAGCAAGCAGCAAAAGATGAAGCCACCACTTCACTTATTGGCGGTTCTTTGCTTGGCAATGTCACTGGTAGACTTGGAGGCGTAGGAGGACTACTAGGCAATATTGGTGGAAATGTATTGACTAACAATGCTCAGAATCGCATTGAATCCTCTAGGCAACGTGTTGCTGAAATTGTAGAACGCAAAAAGAGAGAGCTTAGTCAAAGAATTGCAGAAGGTTCGCGAAATCAAGAATTTGAAGCTGATGAACTTGGGTATAAGTACATCGCAAGGGCTGGATTTGAAACTGAAGGTTGCCTGAGAGTAATGGAAGTACTAGGGCGTATTCCGGGAGCAGAATTGGATAGTTCTCATCCATCTATTCCGAAACGAATCGAGCAACTCAAGGTATTATCGCGAGAATATCCTGCATCTAAGTTGGCTCAGGAAGGCAAACAAAAATTAACTTCCACTTCTCCATTAACCTACAGCGTCTCAAGGGATAATGCATCTATAAAAGTTAATTCCCGTAAAGGCGGATCTAGCGCCAACACAATCGATCAAATGTTTAAATAATCGTCAATCGTTAGCTCGACTAATCCGAAAAATGGTAAGAATGTTTAAGCGATTCTTATCATTTTTCGTCATTTGAGCCTTGCAAAGCAAGGCTCAAATGACGATATATAGCTATCGACATTCTTGTTAGGACATAAAACCCAAATAGTGTAAGGTATCACGGCTTTGTTGCATGAATAAAAAGGAGGCAAAAGCTGGATTAGATTAGGACAGATAATTACTTTAGTTTGGACTAATAGGCAGGAATGAGAGAGAAACAAAAAGACACGAGAAAATTGAGCAGGAGATTGCAATAGCAAAATCCAGCTC
>VFQS010000146.1_pt1 | contig 94439 bp, 92 predicted proteins | sample 3512361 | NCBI WGS metagenome assembly VFQS01 (sample SAMN10412375, study PRJNA504923) | tailings metagenome | isolation source: Relicate 1 Philex TSF3 active mining | place: Philippines | reverse complement strand
CTGCTTGCGCTCTCAGGTGCATTAGCTCCAGTATTCCAAAGCCACTCTAGCTCTTTAGGAAATCATGGATTGGCAATCGGATCTCTCATTGTTCATGTTGTAGGTATAAGTTTCTGGCTGGGCAGCGTTTTTGCGCTGCAATTAATGTCGCAATCAGATAGAGAGCTAGCGTTTACTCGAGTTTCAACAATCGCACTTTGGTCTTCATTGACGGTAGTCATAAGTGGTGCCGCAAATGCGTGGACTAGATTGCGATTATCTGCCGATTGGGCTAGCTCTTATGGGTATTTGATTCTTGCAAAGTTTGTATTGACTATCTTGCTTTTTGCGATTGCGGCTCGCATTCGCAAGCGCGTTTCCATCAAGAAATTACTGCCTTTCGAATTATCGGTAATGGCGGTGATTTTGGGGGTTGGTGCTCTACTAAATCGTTTTACCCCACAAGAGTCAGCGGCTGCTGCTTACGATCGAGTTCGAGATTTTGTAGGAATCGCCATGCCCGCAGAACCAAATTTGCAACGAGTTTTATTTTCTTATGAAGCAAATGGATTAATTTTAGGGTTGTTGATTTTTGCCACTGCGCTTTACATTCGTGGGGTGGTTGCCTTAGTGCGCCGCGGGGATAAGTGGCCGGTGGGCCGCACAATTTCATTTGCGATTGGCATTTCATTGCTTGATTACGCAACCAGTGGCGGCATTGGTTTGTATGCTCATTTTTCATTTCAGTATCACATGATTGCTCACATGGTCTTAAGCATGATTGCACCAATTGCTATCGTGCTTAGCGCCCCAATTACTTTGGCTTTACGCACCTTGCCAATCGGTCGGGAGAAAGGTGAGCGCGGCATACGTGGTTTGTTGTTGACGGTATTGCACTCAAAGCCAACCGCGATTTGGACCCATCCAGTAGTTGCATTACTAATCTTCGACGGTTCACTCTTTGCACTTTATTTCACGCCGTTGTTTGGCAATTTGATGTCAGGGCATTTCGGTCACATGCTGATGGATCTGCACTTTATCGCAGCCGGATTGCTCTTCTTCCATGTAATTGTTGGCATAGATCCAAACCCAAGAAAGGTTCATCATCTAGTACGCATTGTTATGTTGTTGGCGGCTATGAGCATCCACGCCTTTTTCTCTGTAGCTTTGATGTCAGCCAATGATTTGTTGGATGGCGGCTACTACCAATTGTTAAATCGCCCTTGGGCAACAGATTTGTTAAGTGATCAAAAGGCAGGGGCGGCTATTGGCTGGGCAATGGGAGAGATTCCAATTGTTGTGGCTTTGATTGCGACCTTTATTCAGTGGATGCGAAGTGATGCCAGAGAGGCAAAACGTGCCGACCAGCGCTCTGCCGTTGACCTTGCCCAATACAACGCTTATCTCACTCAATTAGCTGCCCGAGATGAAAGGTTAGATCCAAAGTAGACTGGACCGCATGGAAAACGATGCCGGCTCACTTTTTGCATTGCCTGAAGAGTATGAAGCACTAAGAGAGAGTGTCCGATCACTCGCTGATAAGAAAATCCAACCATTTGCACATGATGTCGATGCACAAGCTCGTTTTCCGCAAGAAGCATTTGATGCTTTGCAAGCAGCAGGATTGGCAGCAGCTCATGTTCCATCTCAATATGGTGGCGAAGGCGCTGATGCACTTGGAGTAGTAATCATTATTGAAGAGGTTGCACGTGTATGTGCGTCATCTTCGCTCATTCCAGCGGTAAACAAATTGGGTTCAGTTCCATTGATGTTAGGCGGAAATGAAGAGCAGAAGAAGCGTTGGCTCACTCCGCTGGCACAAGGCAAAGGTTTTTCTTATTGTCTATCTGAATCAGAGGCAGGCTCTGATGCTGGTGCCATGAAAACTAAAGCAGTTCGCAAAGGTGATGGTTGGGTTCTAAATGGCAGCAAGAAGTGGATCTCACATGCAGGTTTTTCTGAGTACTACACAGTTCTTGCCTCAACCGATCCAGAAAAAGGTTCAAAAGGAATTACCGCTTTTGTAGTGGAAAAAAGTGATGCGGGGATTTCCTTCGGAGCACATGAGAAGAAGATGGGATTTAAAGGATCACCGACCCGCGAAGTTTATTTTGACAATGTTGAGCTATCTGATGACCGACGCATTAGTGAGGTCGGTGCGGGTTTTGCGTTAGCAATGAAAACCCTTGATCACACCAGAATTACTATTGCAGCACAGGCATTAGGAATTGCGCAAGGTGCATTTGAGGTAGCTACTAAGTACGCCCACGAACGAAAACAATTTGGCAAAGCAATATTTGATTTTCAGGCGGTGCAATTTATGTTGGCCGATATGGCGATGGAGATTGCAGCTGCCAGACAGTTAACTTACGCGGCAGCCAGCAAGAGTGAATCAAGTGCTGCTGATTTAACCTTCTTTTCTGCGGCCGCTAAATGCTATGCAACTGATGTTGCTATGAAGGTCACAACAGATGCAGTGCAGGTCTTGGGTGGTTATGGATATGTAAGTGATTATCCGGTCGAGCGGATGATGCGAGATGCGAAGCTAACTCAGATCTATGAAGGCACAAATCAAATTCAAAGATTGGTAATGGCCCGCAATCTCAACTCGGTGCTGTAAACCTCACCAAAATCTCCGCTGTAGCAGCTGCATCAACCCTTTGGTCATGTGGCTCATTAGGAATAGCCTCGCTAGTTAATTCCCCTGGGTAAACCAATGCAACCTTCCATGCCTTCAACTTTTGCAGCGCACGATCGTAAGAACCGCCACCCTGACCTAAACGATTTCCATTTCGATCAATATGTAGCGCTGGCATAATCACCACATCTAAATCTCCAGTAAATAAAGTTCCGTCAGTTTTGCGCCATTCCAAACTCTTATCTTCTAACATGTGGGGCAGTAGCAGGTTTTTGCCTAATGAAATCAAGTTGCTGTTTAAGGCCTTCGTGTCTGGTTCAAATCCATAGGATTCATAACTTGCAATATTTTGCGCACCTTGGATTTCTTTGGCAGAAATTAGATGTTCCCAATCACTTTCTACAACTAGAAACTCCCGTTCTGCCCTAAATCTCTTACGCAGTTGCGACTTGAGTTTTTTCGCCTCGGAATCCACAGGATTAGCGTAGGTTTAAAGTAGGGTTGCGGCGTGAATGAAGCCGTGAAGGTCTCAGAGTTTGCTGCCGAGTTGTTAGCACTGGCTAAGCCACTAGCTGCATTTGAAATGCCGTTAATGGATGCACATGGCGCAACCTTGGCCCTTGATGTTATGTCAGGGGATCGAACCGCAATCAAAGCCGGTTCGAGGATTCGAGCCACACAGATTGGTCTAGCCGCTTCGCTTGGTCTTGATCATCTACCAACCCGTCCTCAACCTAGAGTGGTAGTCGTTTCAGCAGGTGCGGATTTGGTTGAGCCTGGCAATCCATTACGAGATGGCGAGGATGAATATGAAGCTAACTCCTGGCTATTAACCACAGCTGTCAAAGAGGCGGGCGCGGTTGGATATCGAGTGCACACCATTCCAGACAATGCCGAGAAGTTAAAAGATGTGATTGAAGATCAATTAGTAAGAGCGGATTTGGTGGTTGTTTGCGGCGAGAGCCATGATGATTCATTCTCATTAATTCTCTCGGTGCTACAGCAACTGGGCGAGGTTCGTGAATTAACCCCGGCAATTAATGAAACCGGCAAGCATGCCTTCGGCACTATTGGGCCTGATCGCACCCCAGTAGTTGTTTTGCCTGGCGATTCGATCCCAGCTTATGTTTCTATGGAGCTATTTGTTCGCCCCATGATAAGAAGCATGATGGGTCTTTACGATATTCATCGTCCAGTCATAAGAGCCAAACTCAGCAAGGATATTGCAATCACTGGAAAGGGCCACTCCTTTATTAAAGCGGTTTTATCCGCAGAAAACTCAAGCCCCAGATCAGTAACTCCATTAGATAATCAAAATGATTTAATCTCTTTATCCGATGCAACTGGCTTAATTGTTTTGCCAGAATCTATTAGTACCGCTGCTGCCGGCACTGAGGTTGAGGTTATTGTTTTAGAGCGGCGCTTTAACTAGGTCCACTGATGGCAAGAGTTTCTCGCAATCATTGGCCACTGGTCTTAAATGACGGCGAATTAACCCTCCGGCCACTGCGGATTAGAGATCGTAATACTTGGCTTAAGGCACGGCGTGAAAATCGTGAATGGTTAACTCCATGGGAGGCTACCTCTCCGATTGCGCAGGAGAATCAAGAGCTTCCGACCTATGTAGAAATGGTGCAGATCCATAATCGAGAGGGTCGAGCCGGACGCTCCTTAACCCTGGCTATCTGGTTTGATGAAAAATTAATCGGCCAAATAACTCTGGGCGGTATTTCATATGGGGCATACCGAGGAGGGCATATCGGTTATTGGATTGATCAAAAATATGCCAATAAAGGTTTAACCACTCGGGCGGTACGCGAATTAACCCGGTATGGATTAGAGGAACTTGGTTTACACAGAATCGAAATTAATCTAAGACCTGAAAATGCAGCATCAAAGCGGGTTGCTGAAAAAGCTGGCTATCAATTTGAAGGGTTAAGGCCCCGTTATCTACATATTGATGGGGCATGGCGTGACCATCTTTGTTTTGTAAAAGAAAATCCTCGGATTTAAAAAGTAAAAAACCCCGCCAATAGATAGGGGGAAATACCCTAAAAGTCCGAATCCCCCCTTTAGGGTTATCACTCGTGGGATCAGGTTTTATTTACTTAATCATCGTGGGGATGTGGATTGCATACTTCCTCCCGCGCTGGATTTCCACCCATGAAGAAGTCTCCGGTCGTACCGTTGAGAGATTTGAAAAAACTATGAAGGTTGTTGGAGTTACCTCCGGCAATGCCACACCAGATTTTTCTGCGCTGCAAAAAAAGCGGGATTCACAAATCGTAACTAGACGAATTACATTTGCTTCAATTTTTGGTTTAACAGTTTTGATTGCAGTGTTTGCCGCATTTGGCTTGGTTTCTGTTTCAGTGATGACTTTACCAATGTCAGCATTTGTTCTTTATGTTGTCCATACTCGCAATCAAATTCATTCATTGCAAGAAGAGTTTCAAAGAGCGAAATCTGCTGAAAAAGATATTGTCAAATCTAGCAATCAGCGATACACCGAAATCATCGCCCGGTCAAAGCGTGCTGCAACAACTCTAAATATCTCTGAAGAACAATGGACTCCACTTGCTGAAAGAGTTTCCTCTTACACACAAGAGGTGCAAAGCATTGTCATATTGCCTAAAGGAAGTGCGGAAAAATTGCGTGGAACCTGGGAGCCGACAGCTGTTCCATCTCCAAGTTATGTCACAGCTCCAAAGGCGGCTCCACAACGTCGCACTATTGATTTAACAATTCCCGGCGCATGGAGTGAGGCGCAGGAAAAAGCAATGCGTGAAGCAATGGCCCCTAAATCAGATCAGATCTTCGATCAAGTACAGGCAGATGCATTGGAAGAACATCTGCATAGATATCGCGCCTCTGGTCAGTAAATTCAAATCCAGCTAGCAAACCACATTCGGTCATACCAAGCTTGATAAGTAAGAACACCGCCCACAAATAACGGGAAAAAATAAGCAAAACAGAGGGCAATTACCGCTATAGCGCCGCTGGCCAATGCGCTTCTCAAGGATCTAGTGCGCTCACTCTCTAAAGCTTTGCTAAGTACATAACCGATGCAAAGGATTAGGAATGGCTGGAAGGCGATAGCGTAAAAGTAAAAGGTGGTGCGCTCTGGAAAGGCGAGCCAGGGGATATAGCTGGCGAGCAGAAATAGCAAAATTAAACCGTTGTTTTTTTCCCGGCGATAAATGAAATAACCCAAAGCTACGAAGAGGCTAATTAATCCCGCCCACCATAAAAATGGCGTGCCTATAGCTAATACCTCTTGTGAACAACTATCAGCACCGCAACCTTTAGGGGTTTCATAAAAAAATGAAGTTGGCCTACCCAAAAACAACCAGTTCCAAGCACTTGCTTGATAAGAGTGATCAGTAGTGAGTCCAGTATGAAACTCCAACATTTCACGGTGATAGTTGAACAAAGAGAATAGGGGGTTGCTGCCGGAGTTGCGATCCCATCCCTGGTCGCTGAGAAACCAACCAATCCAAGATGCTAAATAAACCAGCAATGGAGTGATTGCGAACTGCGTGACGGTAACTACATACTGACGTTTACTGACTAATAGGTAAATACCAAGTGCAGCCAACACATAAACCGCACTCCATTTGGTTCCCAGTGCGAGCCCCATGACAACTCCGGCCCACCAGAGTTGATTTTTAAGTAGTAGATAGAAAGCTAGCAAAATAAAGAAAGATAAAAATATATCCAGTAGTGCAGTACGGGACATCACCAGGTGTAGTCCATCCAATGCCATAAGCGCGGTGGTGCTAATGCTGATAAAAAATGAGTTAAAGAGTTGGCGTGCAATTAAGAAGACCAGGAAAACAGAGAGAGTTCCAATTAATGCAGCGCTTGCTCTCCAACCAAAGGGGTTGTCGCCAAATACCTTTATCCCTGCTGCAATCATCCACTTTCCAACTGGTGGATGGACTACAAACTCCGGCTTCGCATTATCAAGCTCTACGCCACTTGCTAGAAAATCCCGGGCTCCGTCGACGTAATAAACCTCATCAAATACCAATGAATCGGGTCGACCTAAATTTATGAAACGGGTCAATGCACTAAAGGTGATCAGTGAGATTAATGCTGAGATTTGAGCCCGCGTCATGATGCATAAGGATACCGACCGCCATAATGGCGCAGTGAGCGAACTGGTCTTAGCTGCGGTCCCATTGGGCAATGTTGGAGATGCATCAGATCGTCTCCGGGCCGCTATTTTGAGCGCAGATCTAGTTGCGGCAGAAGACTCTCGTCGCTTTTTGCGACTTTGCAAGGATTTAGATCTTGAATGTAAAGCAAATGTCATCTCATTTTTCGAAGGCAATGAAAGCAACAGATTGTCAGAAATTTCAGCGGCGCTAGAAGCCAATAAAAAGGTGTTATTAGTTAGCGATGCTGGAATGCCATCTGTAAGTGATCCAGGATATCGCGCAGTTCGTTTAGCAATTGATTCCGGATTTAAAGTCACTGTGCTACCAGGGCCAAGTGCGGTATTAGCAGCGTTAGCACTTTCTGGCTTACCAACCGATAGCTTTGCCTTTGATGGTTTTCCTCCTCGCACTAGCGGGGCACGCAAGGAGTGGTTTGCTAGTCGAGCCCATGAAACCCGCACTTTGATTTTCTTTGAATCACCACATCGTATAACCGAAACATTGCAGGACATTTGCCAGGAGTTTGGTGAGCAGCGCCAAGTTGCCATTTGCAGAGAAATAACCAAGGTTTACGAAGAAACAATTCGCGGCAGTGCAAAACAGGTGCAGCTATGGTCTCAAAGCAAAGAGATGTTGGGCGAGTTCACAATTGTTGTGGCGGGATATCAGCCAGGTGCAGAGCAAAAAAGTGATGCAGAGATTGTCGAGTTGGTTAAAAGATATGAATCCTCGGGAATTACCCGCAAAGAGGCGATTGCGATGGCAGCCAAAGAGCTACATCTTCCCAAGCGCAGAGTCTTTGACATTATGGTGCTGGATAAATAGTTCGGTTCAATAGGTAGACTTCCGCCATGGGTGAAAAATCCTTCTATCTAACTACGCCTATTTACTATGTAAATGATGCGCCGCATATCGGCCACGCTTACACAACTGTGGCGGGAGATTTGCTCACCAGGTGGCATCGCCAAAAAGGTGAATCGGTCTGGTTTTTAACTGGCACCGATGAGCATGGCCAAAAGGTTATGCGCACCGCAGATGCCAATAACACACCACCACAGGATTGGTGTGATCGATTGGTTGAGGATGCCTGGAAACCGGTCTGGAAACATCTAGAGATTGCAAATGATGACTTCATTCGCACCACCGAGCCACGTCATATGCAGCGGGTGCAAAAATTCCTTCAAGGCTTGATGGAATCGGGTTTTATATATGAAGGAAAGTATGAAGGTCCGTACTGCGTGGGTTGCGAGGAGTTCAAACTTCCTGGTGATTTAGATGAAGGAAAATGCAAGATTCACTCTAAACCAGTTGAGATGGTTAGTGAAACAAATTGGTTTTTCAAACTATCGGCATTTGTCGAGCCGTTATTGGCGCACTACAAAAATAACCCAGAGGCTTGCGAGCCAGCTAGTGCCCGCAATGAAGTAGTTTCATTTTTGGAAAGTGGAGTTTCAGATTTATCTATTTCACGCTCTACCTTTAATTGGGGCATACCCGTGCCATGGGATACCAAGCAGGTGGTTTATGTTTGGTTTGATGCGCTACTAAATTACGCAACCGCAGTTGGTTTAACAGATCCAGCTAATAGCGAAGCTGGAAAGTTTTTTGCTAAGACCTGGCCTGCAGATGTACATTTAGTTGGAAAAGATATTTTGCGTTTTCATGCCGTGATCTGGCCAGCGATGTTGATGGCTGCACAACTGCCAGTACCCAAGAAAGTTTTTGCCCATGGTTGGTTGTTAGTGGGCGGCGAAAAAATGAGCAAGAGTAAATTAACTGGAATTGCACCCTCAGATATCACCAAACACTTTGGTGTAGATGCATTCCGCTATTACTTCATGCGCGCTATTCCTTTTGGCAGCGATGGTTCATTTTCTTGGGAGGATATGTCAGCACGCTATACCAGCGAGTTAGCAAATGATTTTGGTAATTTAGCATCACGCCTAGCTGCAATGGTCGAGAAGTACTGCGCAGGTGTGCTTCCGGCAGTAGCGCAAGATGCAGATTTAGCCGCTGCTTTAGCCAAAACCGTCGATGGTGCAGACAAAGCAATGTGCGCTTTAGATTTTCAAGGTGGAATCAACCAAATTATGGATTTCTGCAAGACGGTAAATGGCTATGTAACTGCCAAGGAACCTTGGTTGGTAGCTAAAGATCCATCCCGTCAAAATGAATTAAATGTAATTCTCTACAACACCGCTGAGGCTTTGCGCGCATTAGCGATATTGCTTCATCCTGTGATGCCGATTGCGACCCAAAAACTTTGGGATTCATTAGGTGCTCAGGACAGCCTCGGAGAACTTGCTGCCCAGAGGTTAGATCAGGTGGCTAAGTGGGGGCAGCTTCCAGCAGGTGCGAAAATTTCCAAAGGTGAGATTCTCTTTCCACGTTTGGCGGAGTTAGAGAATTAATGGCAGATCGCCATAACCGGGATTTAGAACGCGCTCCGGCACCGCTTCCTGAACCACTTCCGGTTAACTGTGTTGATTCACATGCACATCTAGAAATTGTCACCAATACCGAAGTTGATGATCCTGCAATAAAGAAGGTTTTAGATGATGCTGCATCGGTCGGAATTGATCGCATCGTGCAGGTCGGTTATTCCGCAGCGCAATCGGAGTGGTCAGTTAGGCTCGCTGAACACTGGAACACCCAGGTTCTTGCTGCGGTTGCACTGCATCCAAATGAGGCGCCGGTAGTTGCAGATTTAGAAAGTGATTTAGCGGTCATAGAAAGATTAGCTACCCATCCCAGGGTCAGAGCCATTGGCGAAACTGGTTTGGATTTTTTCCGCACCGAACCAGCCTTGCAAGATAGGCAGAAATACTCTTTCAAGCGACATATTGAGATTGCGAAAAAACATAACAAGGCTTTAGTTATTCATGATCGTGATGCACATCGCGCGGTACTAGATGTACTAGATGAAGTTGGCGCGCCAGAACACACGATTTTTCACTGCTATTCCGGTGATGCCGAAATGGCAAAGGAGTGTGTTGCAAAGGGCTACATACTCTCTTTTGCCGGCACCGTTACTTTCAAAAACGCCCCCCAACTTCGCGAAGCGGTTAAGTTGGTGCCACAAAATCAATTATTAGTTGAAACTGATTCACCCTTTCTAGCGCCAGCCCCACATCGTGGAGCTTTAAATACTCCAGCCCAGATTCCAAACATCTTGCGCCTTATTGCACAGGAGCGAGAAGAATCTCTCACCGAACTTACCCAAGCAATAAGTAATAACGCTGAACGTATCTTTGGATCATTTGCATAATGAGCATTTCATTATTAGGTGCAGCCGAGGTCAGAGCACTAGCTGAAGAATTAAATTTGCATCCAGCAAAATCATTAGGACAAAACTTTGTCATTGATGGAAATACCTGCCAGAAAATTGTTCGCTTAGCGGTAGTAAGCCAAGGAGATCATGTCGTTGAGATTGGTCCAGGGCTGGGATCACTAACACTTGCTTTACTGCAAGCCACCGATAAAGTCACTGCAATTGAAATTGATGATAGATTGGCAAAACAACTTCCTTTAACCGCTGCCGCACATGGTGTTCCAGAGAACCACTTAAATATTATTAATCAAGATGCGTTGCAGGTCTTTGATATACCGGGCAATCCCACTAAGTTGGTTGCAAATCTTCCATACAATGTTTCGGTGCCAGTATTGCTTAACTTTCTTGAGCGTTTTCCTTCCATAACCTCTGGTGTAGTTATGGTTCAAACCGAGGTTGCAGAAAGATTAGCTGCCAAGCCGGGAAGTAAAACTTATGGCGTACCCAGTGCCAAAGCTGCTTGGTGGAGCGACATGTTTTTGGCCGACTCCGTATCAAGGTCGGTGTTTTGGCCGGTGCCAAATGTTGATTCCTCCTTAGTTAAATTCATCAGACATGAACCACTTGGTGATGAAGGGCTGCGCCGCGTGACCTTTGATTTAGTAGATCGCGCCTTCGGCCAACGCCGCAAAATGCTGCGCGCAATTTATGCAGAGATTTATGGTGGCTCGGGCGAAGCGGAAAGTGCATTGATTTCAGCTGGAATTGAACCAACCATTCGGGGCGAATCCTTGTCCATCGAAAAATTCGCTGCGATCGCCAAGCAGTTAAATAGGCGTTAATCACCCTTTGGTAATACGCTCGCCACATGCCCTCATATGTGGTGACAAGAGCGCCAGGAAAAATCAACCTACAGCTCTCTGTTGGACCTTTACAGGCCGATGGTTATCACCCAGTCGCAACTGTCTTTCAAGCTGTTTCTTTATTTGATGATGTCAAAGTTTCGGTGGCAAACCATGATGAGATCAAGTTATCCGCAAACGGCAAGGTCAGCGAACTACTTCCACTAAATCAAAACAATCTGGCTTATAAAGCAGCAGAGTTGATGCGAAGTAAATTTGAAATCACTGACGGATTGGATATTTCACTAAGTAAAGAGATTCCAATTGCAGGTGGAATGGCTGGCGGCAGTGCAGATGCTGGCGCAACAATTGTTGGGATTGATACCTTGTTTGGACTTGGTTTGACTAGAAGTGAAATGGAAAGTTTGGGATCACAACTTGGTGCTGATATTCCATTCACAATTTCGGGCGGTACCGCAATCGGAACTGGTAGAGGAGATCAGATAACTCCGGTTTTGTCGCGGGGTTCATACAACTGGGTTTTGGCTTTATCCAGCTCTGGACTTTCTACTCCAGCGGTTTATGGAGAGTGTGATCGTTTGCGCGAAGGTTTGCAGGTTGCACCACCACATATCAGTGATGCCTTAATGCATGCATTAAGCGCTGGTGATGCAATCGCTTTAGGAAAAGCTCTTTCCAATGATTTGCAACCAGCGGCATGCTCGTTAAAGCCTGCATTACGTTTAATTCTTGATGTTGGAATCGATTACGGAGCGTTGGGCGGATTGGTATCAGGCTCTGGTCCAACGGTGGCATTTCTGGCGGAAAATGAGGATCACGCACTTGATTTAGTTGTTGCCCTTACATCCAGCGGAGTAGTTGGCAATGTGGTGCGGGCCGCTGGGCCGGTTCCAGGGGCCAGGGTTATAGAAAGTGCTTGAGCAGCTGGTTAGTAGATAGGTGGGCCGACCCAATAGAATTCAGGTTCCTCCATTGTGTAGTGGCTAGCACATGGGCCTTTGAAGCCCAGGGTCCAGGATCGATACCTGGTGGAGGAGCCAAAGTTCGCTTCTAACGAAGAAAGGCGGGGAGTTGAGCCAGCTAGATCTTGCCATCGTTCTCGCTGCCGGCGAGGGAACTCGCATGAAATCTGCTCGCGCCAAAGTGCTCCATGAAATTGCTGGCAGATCCCTACTTGCCCATGTACTACATGCCATCGAAAAAGTTTCCGCAAAAGAATTACGGGTAGTTGTTGGTGCTGCTAAAGATGAGGTCACGGCTCATCTAAATCAAATTGCACCCAAAGCTAAAACAGTTTTTCAAGAGGTTCGTGGTGGTACTGGCCACGCCACCCGACTAGCTTTAGAAAACTCAATCGACAACGGAGTAGTTTTAATCTGCGCCGGCGATACGCCCTTATTGACCGGAAACACTATTGCAGAGCTAATCGCGAAACATAACTCTGTGGGTGCAGTTGCAACGATTCTCACTACGCAAATGCCAGACCCGACTGGGTACGGAAGAATCATGAGAGATGATTCTGGAGATGTGGCGGAAATTGTTGAAGAAAAAGATGCCAATGATTCTCAAAAGCAAACCCTTGAGATTAACTCAGGGGTTTATCTTTTTTCTATACCAGAGTTGAAATCTGCTTTAGCTAAATTGACCGCAAACAACTCACAAAAAGAAGAGTATTTGACTGATGTTATTGCCATTATGCGCAATCAAGGCGGCAAAGTTGCAGCCTTTGAAACCCCGGATTTCACAGAGGTTCTAGGTATCAATGATCGCTCCCAACTCTCTACCTGCGCTTTCATTATGAATGGTCGAATCTGTGATGCATTGATGCAAAGTGGAGTCACCATTGTTGATTCAATGAGCACCTGGATTGATGTCACAGCTCAGATTGCAGTTGATGTGCACATTGAACCGGGAACTACTATTAAAGGCAGCACATCGGTTGCAGCCTCTGCCATTGTGGGACCGCGCACCACTTTGATTGATACTGAAGTTGGCGCCGGAGCCAAGGTGTTTGAATCTCATTGCGAATCAGCGGTAATTGGTGCTGGCGCAGTGGTGGGGCCGTACACACATCTACGAGCAGGTACTAAGTTGTCGGATCAAGTTCGAGTTGGATCATTTGTTGAGATTAAGAACTCAACGATAGGTGAGAGCTCAAAGGTGCCGCACCTTTCATATGTAGGTGATGCCAAGGTCGGTTCGCACAGCAATCTTGGTGCCGCCACTGTTGTTGTGAATTATGACGGGGTGGAAAAACACCAAACTGTAATCGGTGATCACGTTCGAATTGGCAGCGATTCCATGTTGGTAGCTCCAGTCACAATTGGAGATGGTGCATATACCGCCGCTGGTTCGGTAATTACAGAGGATGTTCCTGCCGGCGCGCTTGGTATCGCAAGATCAAGGCAGAGCAATATTCTTGGTTGGGTCTTGAAGAAACGTAAAGGCAGTAAATCAGCAGAAGCAGCGGCCAAACAAGAAGGGCAGAAATGAGCACCGAACTACGTCTCAGTTCCGAAAAGCGGCTCCGCATTTTCACCGGGCGCGGATACCCCGAGTTAGCGGAAGAGGTAGCTGCCGAACTTGGAGTGCCAATCACCCCAACTTCAGCTTATGACTTTGCAAATGGCGAAATCTTTGTTCGCTTTGAAGAATCGGTTCGTGGTTGCGATGCCTTTGTAATTCAAAGTCACTCAGCTCCAGTAAATAAGCAAATCATGGAACAACTAATCATGGTTGATGCTTTGAAACGTGCTTCAGCAAAACGCATCACTGTCATTGCACCTTTTTATGGCTATGCCCGTCAGGATAAAAAACACCGCGGACGCGAACCCATCTCTGCACGTTTGATGGCGGATTTGTTTAAAACCGCTGGAGCAGATCGCTTGATGACAGTTGATCTACATACTTCACAGATTCAAGGGTTTTTTGATGGTCCAGTTGATCACCTCTTTGCGCTTCCATTACTTGCAAATTATGTGGGCTCTAAGGTTGATCGTTCTCGACTCACAATTGTTTCGCCAGACTCTGGTCGAGTACGTGTAGCTGAGCGCTGGAGCGATATTTTGGGTGGCACTCAAATCGCATTCATTCACAAGACCCGAGATCCACGTATTCCAAATGAGGCTGTCACCGGCCGAGTCGTCGGTGAAGTTGATGGACAAACCTGCGTAGTTATTGATGACATGATTGATACCGCCGGCACAATTACCAAAGCGGTAGATGCGCTCTATGACGCTGGCGCCAAAGAGGTAATCATCGCTGCAACCCATGCTGTTTTCTCAGGTCCCGCCGCAGATCGTCTACGCAACTCCCGAGTTAGCGAGGTAGTTGTCGCCAACACCTTGCCGATTCCGGAAGAGAGCAAGTTCCCAAATCTCACCGTACTTTCAATTGCTCCACTTTTGGCTAGGGCGATTCGCGAAGTATTTGAAGATGGATCTGTCACCAGCCTCTTTGATGGTCACTCTTAAAAAACTTTTCGCACTACTTGGTGCGTTAATTGTTTTACCGCTAACTCCCGCTCACAGCGAAGAGCCGTATCGAATTACAGTGATGTCGCGCAATATTTATTTGGGTGCCGATGTCGGAGTTGCCTTAGAAAAGATTCCCAACTTTCCAGCCGCAGCCCAATTCATGTGGGATCAAATGAAGCAAACCAACTTTGCCGCACGTGCTCCCAAGTTAGCTAGGGAAGCAGCCTTTGACCGTCCAGAGCTGATTGGTATTCAAGAGGCGACTATTTGGTACTGCAAAAAGGATTTGTTCAGCGATCAAGTAGAGGTTTTTAACTTCTTAAATGAGTTTGTAGCCGCCACCAAACAGACCGGGGTTGGATACTCATTAGCAAAAGCAAATGGCGTAACCGCCTTCAACCCGGGGTATGCAATTAACGCAGTGCCTTTTTTGACCCGGGTTAATGATCCAGAGGTGTTTAATCCGATTTTTCAACAGGATTCTGCAAGTTGTGGTTTCACAATCGGTGATGCATTACTTGTGCGAGATGATGTAAAAAATCAGATTATTCAAGTTGGCAATACTGAGTTTGATGCAACTTATTCCATTGTCCCAACCATCATGACTATTTATCGAGGGTACACCTGGGCGGATTTTAAAGTTAGAGATTCAGTAGTTCGTGTTATCACCACTCATCTAGAATCACTTTGGGATGAAAATAAGGTTCCCAACTCAGCATTACAGGCACAGCAGTTAGTTGCAGATTTAAAAGATGCCAAGATGCCGGTAATCATCATGGGAGATTTCAACGCGGATGTGCGAGATCCACGTCCGTTAAATGCGCCGAATCCTGGTGAACAACCCGTAGTGAGTGATACCTGCCCAACCCCAGGTGGGGCAAAATGCAATGCATACTCAACAATGATTGAAGCCGGTTTCGATAATTCATCACCTGATGCGAGTAATCCCCGCTACTTCACCTGGGGAGCTAGCGCCTTATTAAATGGACCGGATAAGAAACGTAATAAATTTGCTAAAGAGTTTGGCAATCAATATGGATTCACCGATCGCTTGGATTACATCTTTACTAAAAATGTTTACACCACAGTAAGTTCAAAAATCATCGGAAATGTTTGGCCTGATGGCAGTGGAGTCTGGAGCTGTGGAACCGAGCTATGTTTTCCATCGGATCATGCAGGCGTTGTTGCGACAATTGAATTACCTCGCTCTGCAGGTGCAATAGACCCTGATCTGCCCAGCCATGAAAGATTTCCAATTACCTTTTGGGGTTATGTTGGATTAGCTGCGATTTTGCTAGCTGTATTTTTGGTGATTCGTCGGATCAGGGGTAGGAATCGAGATTAATACCGCATCCTTTTGGGGATTTCTCAAGGGGATTTTGTAGTTTTTCTCCGCTTTAGATAACCTTGCCGCCACTTAAGGCGAGGGGTCACCCCGTTATCGACGAAAGGCAAGGAAAGTCATGGCTGAAGTATCAATTAAGGGCGCGATCCGTAATGAGTTCGGAAAAGGCGCATCACGCAGAATTCGCCGCGATGGAAATGTTCCAGCGGTTATTTATGGTCACGGCGAAAAGCCGACCCACATCTCACTTCCAGCTCGTGAAGTTGGCGTGGCTATCAAGACCTCAAATGTTTTGTTAAATATCGATTTGGGCGAAAAGCAAGAGCTCGTTCTTCCAAAATCCATTGTGAGAAACCCACTTAAGGGAAATCTCGAGCACATAGATTTAATTATTGTTCGTCGCGGAGAGCGCGTAACAGTCAATGTTCCAGTACACGCTCATGGAAAGCATGATCCAGAAGGAATTCTGGAGCACGTACACAACACTATCGAGGTCGAAGCAGATGTAACCTCAATCCCAACCTCACTTGATTTGGATATTGAAGGCTTACCAGCGGGCGAGTCAAAGACCGCAGCTGATGTTGTGCTTCCAGCTGGCGTTACTCTAAAGAGCGATCCAAAGATGGTTGTTATTCATCTTTCCGTTCGCGCAACCACTGAAGAAGTTGCTGTCGCCGCTGCACCCGCTGCTGCAGAGGGCGAAGCTGCTGCTGCACCTGCTGAAGGCGCTGCTGAAGCAAAATCAAATTAACTTTGATTTTTTAGTGGCTGGACTGTAAATCATGCTGGGCCGCTTTAAATCTAGTGATACAAAAAGCGCTGCCTCAAATCGCTGGTTGATAATTGGGCTAGGCAACCCTGGTCCCGAATATGAAAAGACTCGGCACAACATAGGCGCGATGGTGGTTACGCAATTAGCGGCTAGCGCAAATGCGAAGTTCACCTCCCATAAGGCACGGGCTAATGTCGCTGAGTTTCGACTCGGCGTTGGAGTTGATGCACCATCGCTAATAGTTGCTACTTTGCGTTGTTACATGAATGAATCAGGTGGTCCTACCAAGGCATTAGCTGATTTTTACAAGGTTAAAGGTGATCACATCATCATCGCTCATGACGAGCTTGATATTGCCTATCAAGCGATTCGAGTGAAATTTGGCGGCGGGGATAATGGCCATAATGGTTTAAAAAGTATTACCTCGGCTTTGGGTAGCGGAGATTACTACCGCCTCCGACTTGGCATCGGTCGCCCAATCGGCCAGCAAGAGGTAAGTGATTTTGTGTTAAAGCCATTTTCTAGCTCAGAGAGAAAAAGTATTGAGGAGTTTTTGGTTTCCGGGGTGCAAGCTGCGGAATCCCTTGTGCAGTATGGCTTAGAAAAAACGCAGCAAAACTTTAATAGTTAATCAACCGGTATTGCGTAATCCAGCCGCAACCCCATTAATTGTCAGCAATAGGGCGCGGGTAATCAACGGATCAGAATCATCGCTTCTGACCTTTTTCAAAAGGGATATTTGCAACAAATGCAGTGGTGCTAAGTATGCATCTCTAATTTGTAAAGTGCGCGCCAAGATTTCTTGATCTCCAAGCAGCTCTTTTTTGCCGGTCAAAAGTAAAATTTCATTTACAGTCAGATCAAACTCAGCCTCAATCTTGTCTAAGAAATGATGCAGTGCAGGGTCTACTAATGCTGAGACATATTTGCGAGCCATTATTAAATCTGTCTTGGCCAAAGTCATTTCAACATTACTAATAAAGGTGCGGAAAAAATGCCAGTCGTGAAGCATCTTCTTCATCGTTGTGTCATGTCCAGCTTCTCGGGCCGCCTTCAAACCTGAACCAACTCCAAACCAACCAGGCACAATCTGTCGTGATTGAGTCCAACCAAACACCCAGGGAATTGCGCGCAGCGAAGATAGATCAGCGCTGGCATCAGGGCGGCGAGATGGTCTAGAACCTAGAAATAGATTTCCCAGTTGTTCAACCGGTGTTGATTGATAAAAGTATTGTGGCAAATCTGGATGTTCAACCAGTGAACGGTACTGTGCAAAGGATGCGGCGCTAATTGAGTTCATGGCGGTATTCCAAAGCTCTAAATCCTCAGGGCTTTGTCGTGCTGCACGATTTAAAACCGTAGCTTCTAACGCCGCGGCCAAAGTAAGCTCAACATTTTCTCGAGCCAGCGCTGGTAGCGCATACTTATCTGAGATTACCTCGCCTTGTTCTGTCATTTTTATCTGGCCATCAAGAGTTCCCCATGGCAAGGCGATAATTGCGTCATATGTCGGACCACCACCGCGACCTACAGAGCCGCCGCGGCCATGGAAAAGTCTTAACTTAACCCCATATTTTTGCGCCACATCGCGAAGCTTGCGCTGAGCCTGATGTATCTCCCACTGACTAGTTGCAATTCCAGCATCCTTATTAGAGTCGGAGTAACCCAACATAACCTCTTGGATATTGCCGCGTAACTCCACAATTTTCCGATAGGTTGGATTAGCAAGTAGTTGTTCCAAAATACTTCCCGCAGCGCGCAACTCAGCAACTGTTTCTAACAACGGCGCAACATCAATGCGAGCCTGCGCTTTATCTAAATCAATTAAATCCGCCAACTTAGCCAAGTAGGCCGCAGCCAAGACATCTTCCGGGCCCTTTGTCATGGAAACGATGTAGGTCTCAACAACTGATGGATCAAAACTGTCCTGTGACTGCTTTATTGCAGCAAAGGTGCGCAGAGTTTTTGCATCTAGTTCATCAAGTGATGAAGCATCTACCTTAGCGGCGGTTAATTGCTGAGTTAAAAATTCACATTTTTGGGCAGAGGTTAATTGAGCGTAATTACTTTGCGGAAATAGAGCTGCAATGACCCGTTGGTGAGCGCCAGAGTGTTCGCGCACATCCATAGTTGCATGGTTAATGCCGAATGCAGCAACGGTGCGAATCGTGCGTTCCAAAAGGCCGTGCGCTATTAACTCTCCACGATTAGCTAAAAGTGAGTTGTACATAAGCATTAAGTCCGCCAAAAGCTCGGAGTTGTTTGCATAATCTCGGCCCGGTTCATGCGGACCGCCCTTACTGTGTCGCTCGCGGGTCAAAATTAATCTGTGGCGAATAGCGGTAGCTTTTAAGCGATAAGGCTCTTCAACATTGATGCGCTTAAACCGTGGCTCGATTTCCGGCAATCGCTCTAAATCTGCTGCTACTGAATCCAGTAGTGGCTGTGAAGTTCCAGCTAATTTTGTTGAGACAGATAGCGCCTGACGCAGTTCATCCATCGCCTCCAATGTCACGCGGATGGCATGGCCCATTTGCAAAACAATCGCCTGCTTAGTGATTTCGGGGGTGATGTTTGGATTGCCATCACGATCACCGCCAATCCAAGATCCAAAGGTCAATGGGGTAGCGGTTGGGGGCAGTTGAATTCCTAGTCGGGATAATTCCCTTGCAAAATCATCAAGCACTTCAGGAATCGTTAAACGAAATAAATCATCCAAATAGTAAAGAGCGTTAATCGCTTCATCTAATGGTTCTGGTCTTCCTAAACGAAGCTCATCGGTTTGCCATAACAAGTCAACGGTCTCAGCCAATCTACGTTCTTGCGTTGGAGATTCTGGTTGATCAAGTAGTTCAGAGATAGTGGATAACTTGCTCAAAATCGATCGGCGCGCTGCCTCAGTTGGATGAGCGGTAAAAACCGGTCGCACCTGAAAGTGCTCTAACCATTTACGTAAATCTGCGGCGGTGATTTCCTGTCCGGCTTGCTTAGCGGCGAGAATATGATCAACTGCTTTAGATAGCCAAGAACCACCAGCAATCCGCTCTTGGTGCAAAATTCTGGAACGGTGAACCTGTTCAGCTACATTGGCTAAATTGAAATAAACATTGAAAGCACGAACTAGTTTTACTGAATCCGCAGTTGAAATAGATTTCAAAATATCTTCGCCATTGCCTTCGCGAACTGATTTGCGCACTAACTCAACCAAGTTAAGAAGCGCTTCACCATCTTGCCGGGCTAAGGATTGGCCCAGCAATTCACCTAATTTGCGGACATCACTGCGTAAAGCGGCGTTATCTTGGGAATGACTCAGCTCGGACACTGGCTAATCATGGCACGGTAGAATTTCCTGAGTACTTTCATTTAGCCCCCTGGTTTTCCAGATTGGGGCTTTACGGCGTTTGTGAAGGAGGTTTGGAATATGAGATTGCGTGCACTCATCTCGCTATCTGAAACAACCTCTGAAATATTGCACTCAGATGCTCCGGCCATCATCACAAATCAGGCTGCGATTCCATTCCTAGTTGCCAACAGAGCTGCAGCAAAAAATATTTTATTGGTCACCCATTCCAGTCAGCGGGCGACCGAGCTAACAGCACAGCTAAATGATTTGATGACAGGTGTATTGGAGTTTCCGGCTTGGGAGACATTGCCGCATGAAAAATTAAGCCCCAATAGCGATACCGTTGCAAAGCGAATTAATACCCTGCTGCATTTGGATGATGCCAAGGTAATTGTCACAACCGCCCGAGCTTTGATTCAGCCAATAATCTCAACCGCGTTGCAATTGCCCTTGCTTAAGTTGGAGCGAGGTGAAGAGTTTGATTTTTCTAAATTAATCTCCGAGCTGGTCTTGCGTGCCTACAACCGAGTCGACATGGTTGAAAGACGTGGCGATTTCGCGGTTCGGGGAGGAATCATCGATATCTTCCCACCTCTTGCAGACCATCCAATCCGCATTGAGTTCTTCGGCGATGAAATTGATGAGATGAAGTACTTTGAAATTGGAGATCAACGCAGTTTCGCCGGTGTAATCGGTGCAATTGAATTGATTCCTTGTCGAGAGGTAATAATCACTGACCAGGTTCAACAGCGTGCCAGAGAATTAAAGGTTAAATACCCTGAAATTTTGGAGATGTGCAACAAGATTGAATCAGGGATTTATGTAGATGGAATTGAATCACTTGCAGGGGTACTTACTGAGGAGCTAGGTAATTTGCTGGAATATCTACCTGCTAACTACGAGGTAGTTTTACTAGATGAGGAGCGCATCAAATCTCGGGTTCAGGATTTAATTGATACTAATCAGGAGTTCTTGGCTGCTGCCTGGTCAAATGTTTCACTAACTGTCAAAGGTGAGGAAAGTAAGACCTTAATTCCGTTAAGAGATGAGCTACAAAGCGGCGCCTTTGTTTCATTGCAGAATTTGATGACGATCGCAGAGCAGCGAAATATCACCTGGCGCAGCTTTAACTCCTTTGGATTTGAAGATGACCCGCAGATAACTCAATTTACTGAGGTCGAGCCTTATCGAAATAAAGTTGAAAAAGTAATCTCTGACTTAACCCAATACTTAAAAGATGGTTATTTGATTGTGATTTCCCTGCCGGGACATGGATTAATGGAGCGATATAGAGATCTCTTTCAAGAGGCAAATCTGCCTGCCGTGCTCAAGGAAAGTATCGATACCCAATTAGTGCGGGGCAATATTTATCTAGTTTCCTCCGCAATGCAGAGAGGATTAATTGACGAGACCCACAAACTGCTCTTAATTACAGAGAGTGAGATAACGGGTAGTCGAGATGCTCGAATCACATCTACCCGAATGCCGTCACGCCGAAAAAAGAGTATTGATCCATTGGAGTTAAAGAGCGGCGACTATGTGGTGCATGAACAACATGGAGTCGGTAGATACATCGAATTAGTACAGCGCACCGTAGCTGGAGCTTCAAGAGAGTATTTAGTAATTGAATATGCAGCTTCCAAACGGGGTCAACCCGCCGATCGCATCTATGTTCCTACCGATGCTTTAGAACAAATCACTAGGTATGTCGGAGGAGAAACTCCTGCTGTGCACCGTATTGGTGGCAGCGACTGGATAAAAGCTAAATCACGGGCCAAAAAAGCGGTAAAGGAGATAGCGGGGGAGTTAATCCGTTTGTATGCCGCAAGGACTAGCTCGCCGGGTTTTGCATTTTCGCCGGATACAACATGGCAACGTGAACTTGAGGACTCTTTTGCATATGTAGAAACCCCAGATCAACTAGTTACCATTAATGAAGTTAAGTCAGATATGGAAAAGCCATATCCCATGGATCGCATTATTTGCGGTGATGTGGGATATGGAAAAACAGAGATTGCGATTCGTGCCGCCTTTAAAGCGGTGCAAGATGGCAAACAGGTTGCGGTATTGGTTCCCACAACATTATTGGCGCAACAACATTTTGCAACATTCTCTCAACGCTATACCGGCTTTCCAGTGAAAGTGGCTGGCCTATCTCGCTTTAACTCTGCTAAAGAGGTAAGTGAGGTCTTACAAGAACTCGCTGCAGGCTCTGTTGATGTCGTAATTGGTACACATCGCTTGCTTTCTGATGATATTTCTTTCCGTGATTTGGGTTTGATTATTGTTGATGAGGAGCAACGTTTTGGCGTCGAACATAAGGAAAAACTAAAGAAATTAAGGGCCAGCGTTGATGTCTTGGCTATGTCTGCAACTCCTATTCCACGTACTTTAGAAATGGCTATCACCGGCATTCGTGAGATGTCCACTATCGCAACGCCACCAGAGGAACGCCATCCAGTACTCACCTATGTTGGTGCTTATGATGACAAGCAGGTGAAAGCAGCTATACATCGTGAGCTACTTCGAGATGGCCAGGTTTTCTATATTCATAACCGAGTTGAAAGCATTGATGAGGTCGCCGTTCGAATTCGCAGATTAGTTCCAGAAGCAAGGGTCGCAGTGGCTCATGGTCAGATGAATGAGAGCGCTCTAGAACAAGTCGTTGTAGCTTTTTGGAATAAGGAGTTTGATGTATTGGTTGCCACGACAATTGTGGAAAATGGTATTGATGTGGCAAATGCAAACACTCTGATTGTTGAACGTTCCGATGTATTTGGACTTTCGCAGTTGCACCAGCTGCGCGGCAGAGTAGGTCGAGGTCGCGAGCGAGCTTATGCATATTTTCTTTATCCAGCTGACAAACCATTAACAGAGTTAGCGCTAGATCGTTTGACCACCATTGCAAAAAACACAGAACTTGGCGCCGGAATGCAGGTTGCATTGAAGGATTTGGAGATTCGCGGTGCTGGCAATCTTTTGGGCGGTGAACAATCAGGACACATCGCTGATGTTGGCTTTGATTTGTATATGCGAATGGTGGGAGAAGCGGTAAATGATTACAAACGAGGTGTAATTAACGGGGTTGAAGAGCAGTTTGAGTGCAAGGTTGAGCTCCCCATCACAGCTCATCTCTCTGCAGAGTATGTTCCTGCGGATCGATTGAGATTAGATCTTTATCGTCGATTAGCTGATGCCAAAAATACTGATGAGATTGAAGAGATTAGAGCAGAGCTGGAGGATCGCTTTGGCACGCTTCCAGCCGAAGCAAAATCATTACTACGCGTCGCTCAATTACGCACCTATGTAAAAGCACACGGCATTACCGATTTCGCGGTTCAGGGTAAGTATGTGAAGGTCGCGCCATTAGCCCCAACTGAGTCACTTGAGCTCAAAATCAATCGACTTTATCCAGGTTCCATTGTGAAATCTGTGACAAAGGCGGTCCTAATTGCACGGCCACAAAGCGCGGCCTGGGATTCTGCTGGTGACGAAATAGGAGATACTTCACTCCTTGATTGGGCGTTTGAATTAGCGCAGACTTTGTTAGAGCGCCCCATACGAAAGTGAGATTTTGTGAAGAGAGTTCTAGCCCTAATCCTGGTTTCCGTAGTTGCTCTAACTGGATGTTCTCAGGTCGATTCAGCTGCAACTATTGGTGATACCAAGATTGCGCTTTCTGATTTACAGTCACAGGTCGATTTGATTGTCAGCGAACGTGATGGCGTGGACACCACTCAGATGCAACTTGAGGATGGCGATGCTTTGACTCGTTCTCAACTCTCCTACATGATTTCTAATGTCATCATTGAGGATTTAGCTAAAGATCAAAATATTGAAATTAGCACAACAGAGATTGAGGCCTACAAAGCAGAGATCTACGCCAATATTGGCGGAGAAGAAAACCTGCCAAATGTCTTGGTTAGTGCAGCAATTCCATCCACCTCTCTTGATGATGTATTACGTCGCGATTTAATTTTGCGCAAGATCAGCGAAAAAGAGGCAGCTGCCGGTTCAGATGATGCTGCAATAAATGCAGCGATTCAAAAATTAGTTACCGATAAGGCAAACTCACTTAAAGTCACTGTAAATCCCCGCTACGGCAACTGGGATATCAATACCTTGACCGTTGTCGCAGCAGAACCTACCGGTGACGCTGTCACCGACAAGTAATCTTTAAATGGCGTACGAAAACTTGATTCGCCTCGCGGAGGTTATGAATCAACTTCGATCGCCAGGTGGATGTCCATGGGATGCGGAGCAAACCCATGAATCATTATTGAAATACTTGTTGGAAGAGTCATATGAGTTTATTGAGTCTATAGAGAGTGGCAATCGTCAAGATATGCAGGAGGAGCTGGGCGATATCTTGCTGCAGGTCTATTTTCACTCTCGAATAGCGCAAGAGGACAAAGACGCTCCTTTTACTATTGATGATGTTGCTAAATCAGTAGCTGACAAATTGATTTCGCGTCACCCACATGTGTTTTCCGATGTAGCGGTCTCTAACTCCGGAGATGTATTGGAAAACTGGGAGCGGATTAAGAAAGCAGAAAAAGGTCGTACCTCTGCACATGATGGTGTCCCTACGGGACAGCCGGCGTTGCCTTTGGCAGCCAAATTGGTCTATCGCGCAATGAAGAATCAAATCACTACTCCGGCACATCCAAATGATGAGATGAATCTAGATGCAAACCTTGAAGAACATGTCGGAGCGCAATTGCTTTCACTTGTTTCATGGGCGGTCGCAAATGATATTGATCCTGAGGTAGCGCTTCGAAAGGCGGCCTTAAATTTCCGCGCACAAATGAGCGCAGAAGAGGCTAAGGGTTAGTTCAACTTAGACCGCATCCGCTAGACTCCCCGCCCGTGACCAACATTCAATCAATTAATGCACGTGAAATTTTAGATTCCCGCGGAAATCCCACAGTAGAGGTTGATGTAACTCTGACCGATGGATCCTTTGCTAGAGCTGCTGTACCAAGTGGTGCATCTACCGGCGCATTTGAGGCCGCTGAACTCCGTGATGGTGGAGCAAGATATTTAGGCAAGGGCGTGCAAAACGCTGTTGAAAATGTGAAGCAGAAAATCGCTCCGATTGCAGTTGGCCGTGATGCTTTTGATCAACGTGGACTTGATAACGCAATGATTGAGCTTGACTCGACCGTAAACAAATCATCTCTTGGCACTAACGCTATTTTGGGTGTTTCTCTTGCAGTTGCTAAGGCAGCGGCACAATCAAAACAACAACCTTTTTATGCATTTATCGGTGGCAGCTCTGCCAATCTACTTCCAGTTCCAATGATGAATATCCTAAATGGCGGTGCCCATGCCGATACCAATGTTGATATTCAAGAGTTCATGATTGCACCAATTGGCGCAGCTTCCTTTAAAGAGGGTTTGCGATGGGGTGCCGAGATTTATCACAACTTGAAATCGGTTTTTAAAAAACGTGGACTTGCAACCAGCATCGGTGATGAAGGTGGATTTGCGCCAAACTTAGAATCTAACCGTGCCGCTTTGGATTTAATTGTTGAAGCCGTGGAAAAGGCAGGGTTCAAAGTTGGCAGCGAGATTGCACTGGCCATGGATGTTGCCGCTACCGAGTTTTACAAAGATGGCAAGTATGAATTTGAAGGTTCTTCACTTACCGCTGCGGAAATGATCGCCTACTACAAGGTTTTAGTTGATTCCTACCCAATGGTTTCCATTGAAGATCCACTATCTGAAGATGATTGGGATGGTTGGAAGGCGATTACTGCCGAGCTAGGGGAGCGGGTGCAATTAGTTGGCGATGATCTATTTGTCACCAACCCAACTCGATTATCACGAGGTATTGAGGAAAAGACTGCAAACGCATTGTTGGTTAAAGTAAATCAAATTGGAACTTTGACTGAAACTTTGGATGCGGTTGCGATGGCGCACAAGGCGGGATATCGCTCAATGATGAGTCACCGCTCCGGCGAAACCGAAGACACCACAATCGCTGATTTAGCTGTTGCCGCACTATGCGGCCAGATCAAAACCGGCGCTCCAGCACGTTCTGAGCGAGTCGCTAAGTACAATCAGTTGTTGCGTATCGAAGAGGAGCTGGGAGCAGCTGCGAAATACGCGGGCAAAGAGGCATTCCCTCGCTTCACAGCTCGTTAATCTCGTTGCAAAACTAGCCGTAGCACTGTAAGGAGATAAATTGAAGCGTAGAAAAGTTTCGCTTCGACCTTCCTCCTTTCGCGGTGCACTAGATGGATTCGCGGAAAAACGAGGAATCTCAACTCGTTTACTAATTTTGTTTATTGTGCTTTTTGCAGTCGCAGTCACATTGGCTCCACCAACACAACATTATTTTGCACAACGGGCACAAATCAGCGCTTTAGAGGCGGATGTTGAATCAAACCGCAAGAAGTTAGAGGAAGCACGGGCTGAGCTGCAGCGCTGGCGCGATCCAGAGTATGTTAAATCGCAGGCACGAGATCGCTTGCATTTTGTTCTTCCTGGTGAAAGGCAGTACATAATTCTTGGCGTTAACACTCAGCTAGATGATGGCACCTCAACCGCTGCGCCGATAAATCAAGATTTTCCCATTGGAGTTCCCTGGTACTCCAGAGTTATTTCATCCATCACCTCAGTTGGGGTGGGAGTTGCAAATCCGTGAGTGAAAAACCAAGCTCTGAAGATTTAGCCGCGATTGAAATCCAGTTGGGTCGCACCCCAAGAGATGTTCACGGTATCTCTTTTCGCTGCCCATGTGGTAACCCCGCAGTTGTGGAGACGCCGCCACGCTTAAGTGATGGGACACCTTTTCCAACTTTTTATTATGCAACCTGTCCAAATTTAACCTCAGAAATCTCAACCTTAGAAAACTCGGAGTTAATGGGTGAGATGAATGAAAGATTGCAAAACGATGCGCAATTAGCTGGCGAGTATCGGGCCGCGCATGATGATTATTTGGCTGCAAGGGCAGCTTTAGGGATAGAGGTGGCGGAGATAAGTGACATCTCAGCGGGCGGAATGCCAGATCGGGTTAAATGTTTACATTCATTAATTGCTCACTCACTTTCAGCCGGTGCTGGAGTTAATCCGTTAGGTGATGAAGCCTTAGCCAAACTGCCAAAGTGGTGGCAAAACGGAAATTGCATTGATAGAAGAGCTGCAAGTAATTAGGGATGAGTGGATATTAAATGAGTCGAGTAGCAGCAATTGATTGTGGCACCAACTCCATACGGTTATTGATTGCCGATATTTCTGATGGAAAGTTCCATGAGGTTTATCGCACGATGGAGATTGTGCGTTTGGGACAAGGGGTAGATCAAAACAAAGCCTTTCACCCAGATGCATTGAATCGAACCTTGCAGGCGGTGGCAAAGTTTTCCGATGAGATTGCACGACGCGGAGTTTCCAAACTGCGTTTTTGCGCCACTAGCGCAACCAGAGATGCCACCAATCGCGATCTCTTCATCGACGGCGTCAACTCCCTTCTAGGGGTAAAGCCAGAGGTTATTTCCGGCGAGGAAGAGGCAGCACTTTCCTTCGCGGGAGCTACTAAAGAGCTGAACTTAATTGGAGCGCCGTATTTAGTTATCGATATCGGTGGCGGATCGACAGAGTTTGTTTACGGTAGTTCAACGGTGGAGTTTGCCAAGAGTCAAAACATTGGCTGCGTGCGGATGAGTGAAAGACATTTCACTGCATTGCCGCCTAGCGCTACAGAAATTGCTGCGGCGCAAAGAGATATTGATGATGCAATCAATGAAGCGGCCCAACTAGTTCCAATAACTAAAGCGCAAACGTTGATTGCAGTCGCCGGAACCGCAACTACGGTTGCTGCTGCAGCGCTGGGCCTAGAGCAATACGACCGATACTCCATCCACTTATCTCGCATCTCGGCACAACGCACCCATGAAGTCTCCCGAAGTTTTTTGCAGATGGATCGTGCGCAGTTGGCGGAGTTGGGTTACATGCATCCAGGGCGAGTTGATGTTATTGCCGCTGGCTCTTTAGTGCTATCAAGAATCATGGAGTTAACTGGAGCGAAGGAGTTTGTGGCTTCGGAGTCAGATATTCTCGATGGAATGGCTTGGTCACTTGCCCGCTAAGCCAGATCAATTAGCGCCGAAGATAAAATCTTTAAAGCTGCTTGATCAAAATATAATCAAATGCGACGCCTGTCCCAGATTGGTGGAGTGGCGGCAAGAGGTAGCGCAGGTAAAGCGACGGGCTTATATAGAACAGGAGTACTGGGGTAAGCCAGTAACTGGATTTGGCCCGAGTGATGCAGCGGTAATGGTGATTGGTTTAGCACCCGGAGCACATGGCGCAAACCGCACCGGAAGAATTTTTACCGGCGATAGCTCCGGTGATTGGCTGTATCGATCACTACATAGAAATGGTCTAGCCAAAATTCCTACCAGCACATCGCGCTTTGATGGCCAAGAGTTAATCAACACCAGAATTGTGTGTGCAGTTAGGTGTGTGCCACCCGGCAATAAACCCAGTAAATTAGAGATAGAAAATTGTGAACCATGGTTAAAACGTGAAGTGGAGTTGATGTATCCAACAACTCGGAGCTACTTGGCGTTAGGTGCTTTGGCTTGGAGATCAATCATCTCTGCGCTGGAGGAGTTAGGTGAGGAATTGCCTAGAAAGCGCCCAAAGTTTGGCCATGGGGCCCATTTCAACTATCAAGGAAGGGATGGGAATAATAGATTGGTCATCGGGAGTTACCATCCCAGCCAACAGAATACTTTTACCGGAAAGCTCACGCGTTCCCAATTGGATTCGGTGGTGAAAAAGGCAGGTAGATTTGCCCACGCAGATTAGCCCCTGTAGCCCAACGGCAGAGGCAGACGACTTAAAATCGTCCAAGTGTGGGTTCGACCCCCACCGGGGGCACCAATCTGTCCGCCAGCATTAAAAATAAATATCGACGAAAAGCGAACTACAAAGGAGAGCAATGAATAGTTCAAACCCTGTTCTAGGGAAAGCTTTTGGTCAAGACAAGCGTCGCGGCTATGCCTCGATGGGAAATGTTCTTACACCAGATTCCCAAATAGATAATCTGGAGGAGAGTTATAACGCTCCTGCAGCATCATCACTTCGCACCGGTCGTATGACCATGGATGATGTTGTTGCACGCTCTGGAATTCTCTTTGGAATCTCCATCCTGGTTGGCGCAGCTGCTTGGTATCTAAATCTTGGTACCGGCGCACTTCTACTTGGATTTGTTGGCGGACTTGTTACCGCAATGATTGGAATTTTTAGTAAGACAGTTCGACCAGCTGTTTATCAGGCATACGCTGTCTGCCAAGGTTTGGTACTAGGAATTATCAGCAAAACCTACGAACTGTTTTATGACGGAATTGTGCAGCAAGCAATTGTTGCAACCATTGCTGCCTTTGTTGGAATGTTGTTCCTATACAAGAGCGGCCGGCTACGTGCGACACCAAAGTTCACTCGTATGTTGCTAGGTGCTGCATTGGGTTACTTTGTTCTAGCAATCGGCAGCTTAATTGGCTCATTTTTTGGACTAGGTGGCGGCATGGGCTTATATGGCCTTAGCGGTTTTGGTCCGCTACTTGCAATTGCAGGTGTAGCGATTGCATCCTTCTTCTTAATCCTTGATTTCGATCAGATTGAAGAAGGCGTGCGCGCCGGTGTGCCACAAGAAGAGTCTTGGCGTGCTGGTTTTGGTCTGTTGATGACTATGGTCTGGCTATATCTAGAGGTGCTTCGACTACTAGCCATTTTGCGCGGGCAAAACGACTAACCCTCGTTTAATTGGGGTTTACGAGCATCCCCGGGACTCACATCCTTGTTTAAGGAGCTGTTGGTCTCGGGGATTCTTATTGCAGTAATGATTGCTAATGAAAATACCGCGGCACTAAATGCGATTGCGGTGCGATAAGAGAAGTGATCTGAGATGAAACCCAGCAAAACCGGGCCGACCATCATTCCCGCATCACCTGCCATCTGCCAAAAGGCATAAACCTTTCCACTTTTACCTTTAATAACATCGCCGATGATTGCGCCAGCAGATGCGGCAAAGCCGGCACCCAGCCCCATTACCACCATGGCAAACAAGTACATGAAGGTGTTTGCTGAAAACACCAGCAGCATTAGCGCCAACATAACGATAGAAAAACCAATCAGGATTACTGGTTTACGACCTTTTTTATCAGAGTATCTACCAGCCCGGACCATTACCGAACCCTGTGCGATTAATGCAATGGTAAAGCTCAAGCCAACTAAAGATGCGCTAGCACCTAAATCCTCCACCACAAAAAGTGGCAGAATCGAAGAACGCATTCCAAAGAGAATCCAGCTGCCGAGAAATGCTAGAAATAGAGAGTATAGATAAGGCTTAATTTGTAACGCTTCACGGATAGTTAATGCGCGCTCTTCCTTTTCCGCAGCCACCTTCGCGCCCAATCTACTTTCATGTAAATAAATTAATGAAACCGTTCCGGCAGCAATTAAGAGTGCCGAGTAAATAAAAAATGGAGCTCTAGCTGAGATTGCAATCAATGCGCCACCAAAGGCCGGACCTGCAACACCGCCGGCAATAAACCCGCCGTTATAAAGGGATTGTGCTCGCCCTCTTTGGTTATCTGCCACAACGCGTAACAACAAAGCACCAGCTGAGACTGAGAACATTGAAGAACCCAAACCTCCGGCGGTGCGGAAAATCAATAATTGTTCATAGCTTTGTGAAAGACCTGCCAAGAGGGTGAAGATGGAAACCATGAAAAGGCCAAAGCCCAGCACCACTCTCTCACCAAAGCGATCTACTAATTTTCCAGAAAACAAACCAGAGACAAATCGCATGATGGCGAATGAGGAGATGATCAAACCGATTAAGGTATTTGAAACTCCAAAAGTCTTAGCAAAAATTGGAATTGCCGGAATGATCAAACCAAAACCGACCGCCACCAAAAATGAGATTGCGGTTAGGACAGAAACCTCTTTTGGTAGATCTTTAAAAGGGGATTTAATAGGAATTTTCTTAACCTAAAGCCTCTCCCGCAGCATCCTGCCGTGCGCTGGCATGACTCGCACTATCTTGCAGCGGCTTTTCTTCAAGTGCTAGCGCGAAGAAGAATGCGATAGCTACAACAGGGAATGCGCTGATAAATACACTCTGGAATGCGCCAGAAAATGCTTCCAGAACATTTGCTTGTACCTGGGCAGGCAAAGTTGCGATCACGGCGGTATTTGTAGTTAAGGAATCAATTAATCCTGGATCAATTGTGTTTGCAGCGCCGCCTAATTGGCCACGCAAGTTCTCTGTAATGCGATCACTCAAGATGGTGCCAAAAATAGCGGTACCAAAGGCACCGCCGAGTGAACGGAAGAAGGTATTTGATGAGGTTGCAATTCCAAGATCCTTGAACTCAACCGCGTTTTGCACCGCAATAACAATGGTTTGCATGCAAAGCCCGAGTCCGCCACCAATCACCACCGCATAGACAGCGATTGGCCAGTACGGCGTAGCAACCTGTGCGGTGCTCATCAGGAATATTCCTGCGCTCATAATTACAGTGCCGATAACTGGATAACGTTTGTACTTTCCAGTCTTAGTAATTAAACGCCCACTTGTAATGGTGAAGGTGAGAATTCCGAGCATCAAAGGAATCAATTTCAAACCTGCTTCAGTTGCTGAGTTGCCTTGGATAATTTGCAGATAAAGAGGCAACATGACAATCGCACCAAACATGCCAGCTCCAATGATGAATCCAATAATCGAAGTAAGGGTGAAGGTACGATTTTTGAAAAGTGTCATTGGCAATATTGGTTCGGTGGCTTTGAACTCCCAAAGGACAAATAGCAGAGCAAAGATGACTCCACCTACCAAAGCGGCAACGGTGCGATTATCGCTCCAGCCATTTTCGGGACCAAGTACTGACAATCCAAGTAATAAAGCAACAACTGAGACAACCATTAACAATGCACCTAGGTAATCAATCTTGTGTTCGCGTTTTACTTTCGGTATGTGAAGCACCATAGAGGTGACAATGAGCGCAAGAATTCCAAATGGCAGATTTACATAAAAAATCCAGCGCCAACCGGTGATTCCCAATATCGCTTCACGATCTGAGAAGAAGCCGCCAAGCAATGGCCCAGCAACTGAGGAAATTCCCCAAACTGCGCCAAACAAACCTTGATACTTCCCACGCTCGCGCGGCGCGACAATATCGCCAACAATTACAAAGGTAAGACCCATCAAACCGCCTGCACCAAGTCCTTGAATGGCGCGGGTTGCAATTAATTGCTCCATTGAGGTTGAGGCACCAGCCAAAAGAGAACCAAGCAAAAATATGATGATGGAGAATTGATAAACCGGACGACGACCATAAAGATCAGAGATCTTTCCGTATAAAGGTGTGGAAGCGGTCGAGGTCAAAAGGTATGCAGTAACAACCCAGGTGTAATGACTCAGGCCATTGAACTCCTCAACAATATTTTTTAGAGCTGTTGAGACAATAGTTTGATCTAATGCGGCTAGTAGTAGCCCGGTCATCAAGCTGCTCATGATGATGAGAATCTCGCGGTGGGTTAAGGGCTTTGAGTGATCAACTTGCCTGCGCTTTGACATGAATTCCTAACGTAAATCAGCTTATTTCATGGATTGATTTGGTTCAGAGTAGAAAGGTTACTACTCTCTGGTGAGTGAAAAGCGTAATTGCAGAAGGTATCGTTAAAACATATGACAAAGGGCAGGTCAAAGCACTTAACGGCCTCAGCCTTGATGTTGAAGAGGGAACAGTGTTGGGTGTGCTTGGCCCCAATGGAGCAGGTAAAACCACCACGGTAAGAATTCTTGCCACTCTGCTTAACCCTGATTCCGGACATGCAACTGTTGCTGGAATTGATGTTATTAAAAATCCAGATCAGGTTCGCGAAGTAATTGGTTTATCAGGGCAATACGCCGCTGTTGATGAAACCCTTACCGGCTGGGATAACTTGGTGATGTTTAGCCGCCTGTATCACCTAAATCCAACCGCTGCAAAAAAACGCGCTACAGAATTACTCGAACAATTTTCACTAACTGATGCAGCTAAGCGTCCAATCCGAACTTACTCCGGCGGTATGCGCCGCCGCTTAGATCTCGCTGCATCTTTGATTGTCCGCCCTAAGGTTTTATTTCTAGATGAACCAACTACAGGTTTAGATCCTCGTGGCCGACAAGAAATGTGGGGAGTGATTGACTCCCTCGTAAAGGATGGCACCACATTGCTTTTGACCACTCAGTATTTGGAAGAGGCGGATCAATTAGCTGATGACATTGCTGTTATTGATCACGGCACAGTTATTGCTCGCGGCACCTCAGATCAACTTAAGCGTCAAGTTGGTGGAGAGCGTTTGGAAATTGTGGCTGAATCTCAAGACTTGAGTCGAGTTGTCGAGATTGTAGAAAAAGTCAGCGGCGGAAAGGCTTTGGTTGAAGAGAATGCCCGCCAAGTTTCTGCTCCAGTTACTACTGGTTCGAAAGCGTTAATTGAGGCGGCCCGCTCTTTGGATGAAGCCGGAATCCACCCTCTTGATATTGGTCTGAAGCGCCCATCCCTAGATGATGTTTTCATCTCTCTGACAGGACATGCTGCGGAGGAGAAAAAAGAAGAGGAAATTGTTGATCCACGGGCACGAAAGAAGAAAAAGAAATGAAACACGCGATCTCTGACTCTCTTGTTGTAACCAAGCGTCAATTGCTGCAATTGGTTCGCGTGCCTGAGGTATTGATTTTCTCAACTATTCAACCGGTGATGTTTGTTTTGCTGTTCCGCTACGTCTTCGGCGGCTCAATCTCCACAGGAATTCCCGGTGTTGATTATGTGCAGTTGCTAATGCCTGGAATCTTTGTGCAAACCGTGGCATTTACCTTGGCGGGAACCGCCGTTGGATTAGCTGAAGATATGCAAAAAGGTTTGATTGACCGCTTTAGGTCATTACCGATTTCCAGATCCGCGGTGGTCTTTGGTCGCGCATTAGGAGATAGCACCCTAAATATTGTGGTGCTAGCGGTTATGGGAATTGCCGGATTCTTGGTGGGATGGCGACCATCTTCGGGAATCTTCAATGTAGTTCTGGGTTTTGCATTCCTATTGCTATTTGGTTTTGCGATGTCATGGATCGGTGTACTTATTGGCTTATCAGTTCGTTCTGCGCGAGTAGCAAATGCCGCCGTCTTTATCGCAGTGTTTCCCTTGACCTTCCTTTCCAATGCTTTTGCACCAACAACAGGGATGCCAAAAGCGCTGCAGTATTTTGCAGAATGGAATCCCGTTTCAACCATGGTTGCGGGATGTCGTGAGTTATTTGGTCTACAAAATATCTTTGGCGTTACTGCAAACTCATGGCCCAGCCAAAATCCATTGGAAATGTCTTTGATTTACATGGTTTTGATCATGGCGATTTTCATCCCACTTAGCGTGCGGAAGTACATCAATACCGCCGCAAAGTAATTAGCTGTAAATCTCCGCCTTTAAAACCTTAACGGAAATACTCTTTCCATTTGGTGCGGTGTAGGTTTTTTCATCCCCAACTTTGGCGCCCATAACAGCGCTGCCCAAAGGGGATTGCTCGCTATAAACATCCAAATCGCCTGAGGCAATCTCTCGCGAACCAAGGAGAAATTGCATTTCATCTCCCATAATCTCCACAGTTACTTTCATTCCTGGAGCAACAACACCTTCAGCGCTTGCAGGAGGGGTTCCGATTTCAGCATTTTCCAACATGTGCTTTAACTGTCGGATTCGTGCTTCCATCTTGCCCTGCTCTTCACGTGCGGCGTGATAACCACCATTTTCTTTGAGGTCACCTTCAGCGCGCGCCGATTCAATCTTCTTAACAATCTCAGAGCGGCCAGTAGTTTCCAGATGGGCGAGCTCAGCAGCTAGGCGATCAGCTGCTTCTTGGGTTAACCAGGTTTTACTCATAAGGCGCTAAGGGTACTTTCTCTAACCCTGTGTTGCATAACAATCCAGTACCGCGGCATTCACCGGTCTGATTCGGGTTGGAATTGTGGTGTTGATGGTAACGCTGCGCTTTGATGATGGAGCTACCGAGTAATCAACCTCGCCAACTACATTTTTATCAATATCCCGCGCTAGTAGGGTGCAGCGAAGTGGGGTTGCAGGATTGCGGCGTTCGACTTGAAAAGTGATATCAATGGAATTGTCGCGTTCATTCTGAAAGCTAATTAAAGTGAATCGAATCTCCGGGTTGGAGTGATGCCAGGCGCTCCAAAATAACCATGGCAAGAACAGGGCCGCTAATGTAATCGCCAACAATTTCCAGAGTGGGAGTATTCCGCTCTTTGGCCTTATCCCATATCTTTTTTGCAGTAAATCACGAATCTCAGGTGTGAGATTGGAATCGGCCGCCGACATGGGAGAATTCTGGCATGAAACAACCAGTCTTTGATGCCGGCATTGCGGGCTCATTAACCATGATTTTCTTAACTCTGGCTACCGTAATTTTGCTGCGTAGTTTCTACAAACGCTGGAAGCGCATGGATGATCGTCGCATAAGTGATGAATCCAAATAAAAGTAGTTCAATATCCAAAATTGGATTTGTTTTTGTAGTTTTACTTTTGGCCGGAGTTTTTATTCGACTGGGATTTTGGCAATTAGATCGAGCTGCAGAGTTAAAAGAGTTACAGAAACCCTATGTTGAGAAAGCAGTAATCCCATTAAGTAAGGTCGCTAAGCCCGCCACAAATTTGCAGGATAAAGCGGTGAATAGAATTGTTGAGTTCTCCGGACAATATGTAAATCAATTTGATGCGCCTGGACAAGTAGATCGAAATGGTGAAATTGGAACCTGGTTGGTTGGCCTCATGGAGGTAAATGGAGGCGGTGCAATATTGGTTGTGCGGAGTTCCAAAGCTGATGAAATTCCAAAGGGCGAGGTTCTAGTTAAAGGTCGACTAATGGTTAGACAGTTTGAGGATCGCGCCGCAAAAGTACAGGATCAATTAAGTAGGTTAGATCCATCATTGTTGGTATCCACCTACCCATTACCGGTATTTGATGGATATGTGGTTGCTCAATCAGAGGTTTTAAATGGCAAGGAGTTATTGTTAAAGCGGGTAGCGGTAGATCCAGTTAAAGCGAAGGTGCCGGGCTATTACTGGCAGCACATCTCCTATGTCGTTATTTGGTGGCTGATGGCCCTGGTAGTAGTTTTTCTACCGTTCTATAGCGCAAGACGTGAATCAACTCGGCCGAAGGGGGAGCTTAAATGAGCGGTGTTATCAAGAGGTTTCGCTTCATGGCATTTGCCGCCGGAATCATGTCTCTTCTGCTTTGGTTTGTTGAGCTTCCCGTGGTTTATTTGATTGATAACCCTGAGCTTGCAGAAAAGGTTAAATGGATTCCATTCGTTCATGGCTATGTCTACGCCTTTTATGTTTTGGCTGCGATTCACTTTACCGCCCGGGCTAGATTCACCATCAAAAGAATGGTTTTATTTATTTTGGCAGGCACCCTGCCTATCGCTTCCTTTGTCGCAGAACGCAAGGTAATGCGGGAGTTTGGCGGTTAGTAAGTGACTAAAAAATATGAGGCTTAAATCAATAATTAAATCAGCGCTCTACCCAGTTTATGAGCGGCGTTTGATGGCAAAACTTGATCTAACCCGCACCCCACACCACATCGGAGTGATTTTGGATGGCAACCGCAGATGGGCAAAGGAAAACCCTTCACCCACCGGTGACACCTCATCCTCTCGGGGCCACAAAGCGGGGGCGGAAAAAATCATTGAGTTACTTCAGTGGTGTGAAGAGACCGATATAAACCTTGTCACCTTGTGGTTGTTGTCCAGCGATAATCTAAAACGTTCTCCAGAGGAGCTGGCAAAGTTAATTGCCATAATCGGTGAGACCGTTGAGGAGTTAAGTGCAACTGGTAAATGGCGTATTCATCCAGTTGGCTCTCTGGATTTACTGCCCCAACAGTTATCTTCTCGGTTAAAGGAGATTGCGCAGAAGACCGCTGCCATTGATGGAATTACAGTCAATGTCGCAATTGGCTATGGCGGCAGACTTGAGATCGTAGATGCATTCAAGAAATACCTGCAGGAATCAAACGCCGCTGGTAAGCCGGTTGCGCAAATTGCCGAGGAAATTTCAGTTAACTCCATCGATCCATATCTATACACCGCCGGCCAGCCAGATCCAGAGTTGGTAATTCGCACCTCCGGCGAACAACGACTGGGCGGGTTTTTGTTATGGCAAAGCCATCAATCTGAGTTTTATTTCTGCGAGGCCTACTGGCCCGATTTTCGCCGGGTGGATTTTTTACGAGCACTGCGCTCTTATGCAGCTCGGGAGCGACGCTTAGGTAAGTAGAAAAGCTCAACCTCAACTTGAGCGTGTCGCGTGATTTTCTATTCCGCAGGATTTACCTTTTCTCCTAATCCTTCCCTGGTTGGTTTTTCTACTTTCGATTAGGAAATCTAGCCCTATAAAACAAAATATTTTTTGGTAAGGAGTGAATTGGCCCGAAGCAGCTCCGCAGGACGCAAGACTTATGTCCTAGATACCAGCGTTTTGCTGGCCGATCCCACAGCATTTTTTAGATTTGATGAGCATGAAATCATCATTCCAATCGCAGTAATTGGAGAGCTAGAAACCAAACGAGATCATCCTGAGCTGGGTTACTTTGCCCGTTCCGCCTTGCGTCAACTTGATGATTTACGGGTTTCACATGGCAGGCTTGATAAACCATTGAAAATCACCGCTTCTGGTGGCACATTGTCGGTAGAGCTAAATCACACCGATACCAGTTCATTGCCTCATGGTTTCTTGCGAGATGGCACTAATGACTCTCGAATTCTGGCCGTTGCTCGCAACTTGGTAAGTGAAGGTAAAGATGTTGTTCTAGTTACCAAAGATTTACCGTTACGGGTCAAAGCTTCCTCAGTTGGAATAACAGCTGAGGAGTATCGAGCAGAGTTAGCGCCAAGTAGTGGCTGGACCGGAATGGTAGAAGCAAGCGTCGGCAGTAAAACTATTGATGCACTTTATGCTGGCGAGAGAGTCAGCGATCCCTTGGCTAAGGATCTTCCATGTCATACCGGGGTTGTTTTGCATTCAGAAAAAGGCAGCGCTTTGGCCCGAGTTTGTTCTGATAAGACCCTAACTTTGGTTCGGGGTGACAAATCAGCATTTGGAATCCACGGCAGATCCGCAGAACAGAGAATTGCACTTGATCTCTTACTTGATAATGAAATTGGAATTATCTCTCTAGGTGGTCGGGCTGGTACTGGTAAATCCGCACTTGCTCTTTGTGCTGGCTTGGAGGCGGTGCTAGAACGCAGATTGCATAAAAAGATTGTGGTCTTCCGACCCTTGTACCCAGTTGGCGGACAGGAGTTGGGATATCTACCAGGCAGTGAGGGAGAGAAAATGTCCCCTTGGGCCCAGGCGGTTTTTGACACTTTAGGTGCGCTGGTTTCGCCGCAAGTTATTGAAGAGGTTTTAGATCGGGGATTGATTGAGGTTCTTCCATTGACCCATATCCGTGGTCGATCCCTTCATGACTCCTTTGTGATTGTTGATGAGGCCCAATCTTTAGAGCGCGGAGTTTTGTTGACCGTGCTTTCGCGAATTGGGCAAGGCTCCCGAGTGGTGCTGACACATGACATCGCACAACGGGACAACCTGCGGGTCGGCAGACATGATGGTGTAGTTGCAGTGGTGGAGTCCCTCAAGGGCCACCCGCTCTTTGCCCATGTGACATTAACCAGATCAGAGCGTTCCCAAATCGCGGCATTGGTCACCGAGCTACTCGAGGATCCAGTTCAGCTTTACGCCTGAGAGGGCGGAAATAACCGGTTTTACATCAAATGGGGCAAATCGGACTTTATTCGTAGCGAACAGGGGTTTTGTTTTCCACAGTTCCTGTGAGATTTTCTTTTTTTGCGCCACTCGCAGGATTTAATTTGCGACTCACCCCAGGCTTTGTCACCCTAAAGCCTATTCCCCCGAATCAAAAATGAGCTTTCGGCTGCTTGCTGGAGCTCTGGACAGGAGTTGTGTTGATGCGCAGACAACGATCCATCGTTGCCGCCATGGCATTTGCAACCCTGTTTATCTCCGCGACCGAGGTTTCCTACGCCCAACCCACCCTTCCGGTCGAGGTAGAGCTAGCCCCAGTAACTGTTGGGGATTTGAAGGCAGCGATTCCGGGAGAGACAGAGCCAACCTGGCCTACCCTGCTTGAGATGGGTGAACGATCCACGGTGATGGCATGGGACATGTTGATGGTCTCTGTGATGATGAAAAAGGTGGAGCAGGCCAGAACCCCAAAGGGCGCCCGAAAGGTCGGAGCTGCGATGGCTAAAGAGAAGTATGGCTGGGGTAGTTATCAATTCTCTTGTCTAGATACTTTATGGACCAAAGAGAGCCATTGGAATTACCGAGCACGTAATAAGCGCACCGGCGCTCATGGCATCCCACAGGCGCTACCGGCTACCAAGATGGAAGTTATCGGAACTGATTGGCGCACCAACCCGGTTACCCAGATTCAATGGGGGTTGCATTACATCGATGTGCGATATGAGACCCCTTGCAAGGCGCTAGCGAAATTTAAACGCTCTCGTTATTACTAAATCTCCGGCTTCAATCCAATGGTCAGCGGTTTGCTGGTCTCGGCAAAGAAATCATTTCCTTTGTCATCTACCACGATAAACGCTGGGAAGTTTTCTACCTCAATCTTCCAAACCGCCTCCATGCCAAGCTCTTCGTAATCCAAAACCTCAACTTTTTTAATGCAATCCTGAGCTAAACGTGCGGCAGGGCCACCAATTGAACCAAGATAAAAACCGCCATGTTTTTTACAAGCCTCAGTAACCTGCTTGGAGCGATTTCCTTTAGCCAACATCACCATTGATCCGCCATGAGATTGGAAGTAATCAACATAGGAATCCATGCGTCCTGCGGTGGTTGGTCCAAAGGATCCCGATGCATAACCAGCTGGAGTCTTGGCAGGCCCGGCGTAATAAACCGGATAACGTTGGAAATAATCAGGCATTGGTTTTCCAGCATCAATTAACTCTTTGATCTTGGCATGAGCTAAATCTCGCGCAACCACCAAGGTGCCAGATAGTGAAACCCGGGTCTTAACTGGATGCTTGGAAAGCTCAGCCAAAATGCTCTTCATCGGCTGGTTCAAATCAATTTTCACAACATTGTCATCTAGATGTTCATCAGTTGTGTCAGGCAGGAAGTGAGCGGGCTCAATCTCTAACCGCTCAATAAAAACGCCATCTTTTGTGATCTTGGCCTTGGCTTGTCGATCGGCGGAGCAGGAGACTGCGATGGAGATTGGCAGGGATGCTCCATGTCTGGGCAGGCGTACCACTCGAACATCGTGACAGAAGTACTTACCCCCAAACTGTGCGCCAATGCCTAGTTTTTGTGTAAGAGCAAATACCTCTTTTTCTAACTCCAAATCCCTAAAAGCACGACCGGTTTTTGCATCACCAGTTGTGGGCAATGAATCCAAGTACTTTGTTGAAGCTAACTTGGCGGTCTTTGTGGTGAACTCTGCAGAGGTGCCACCGATAACAATCGCTAAATGGTAGGGCGGACAGGCTGCGGTACCGAGTGAGCGCAACTTATCCTCTAACCAAGCGATAAAAGAGGTGGGATTTAACACCGCTTTAGTCTCTTGGTATAGAAATGATTTATTGGCGCTGCCACCACCTTTTGCAATAAACAAAAAGTTGTACTCGTCAGCGTGTTTGTAATCTGAGTAGATCTCAACTTGGGCGGGCAGATTATTTCCAGTGTTTTTCTCATCCCAAGTAGTAACTGGTGCTAGTTGGGAGTAACGCAGGTTGAGTTTGGTATAGGCGTCATAAATTCCCTTAGAGATAGTTAACTCATCTTGTTCCTCAGTAAGAACCTGTTGACCTTTCTTTCCCATAACAATTGCCGTACCGGTGTCTTGGCACATTGGCAAAACACCACCGGCGGAGATATTGGCGTTTTTCAATAAATCTAAAGCTACAAATCGGTCATTAGGTGAGGCTTCAGGGTCCTGCAAAATATTGGCTAACTGCTGGAGATGTGCAGAGCGCAGATAATGATTGATGTCATGAATTGCTACCTGGGTCAGATTTCTAATCGCCTCAGGTGAAACCTTTAGAAAACTCTTTCCATCAGCTTCAAAGGTTGAGACGCCTTCAGTGCTTACAAGTCGGTACTCAGTGTCATCGGCTCCGATAGGAAGCAGATCTTCATAAATAAACTCCGGCATTTTTACTCTTTTTCCGCCTCAGATTTGGCCGCTTCTAATTTGGCTCTGGCGCCATCAAGCCATTGCTGGCAAATTGCAGCTAACTCCTCACCGCGCTCCCAGAGCTTGAGTGACTCTTCAAGACCAACCCCACCTGCTTCTAGGGATGCAACCACTTTGGCGAGTTCATCGCGAGCTTGTTCATAACTCAATTCAGCCATATTCGTAATCTACTCGCTTTCCTTTTTATTGAACTCTCCAGCAGCTGTCGCGACCGCCACACCTTTAGCCAAGCGCAGCTTGATTTGCTCACCAGAGCTCAACTGGTTTGGGTCAACCACAATCTCTCCTGTGGCTTTTTGCACCACGGAATAACCTCTATCAAGGGTTGCTTGCGGCGAAAGGGTGCGCACCCGTGCAGCAATATGTGAAACCTCATCATAGGCACGCAAAATTTTTGTCTCCATACTCAAAAACGCACGGGATTTGAAACCATGGAGAATCTCCTCTCGGGAGGTCACCATCACAAGCGGATCTTTCATAACCGGTCTTTGAATTAAATTAACAATTTTGGTCATCTCAAGCACCACTAAATCATTGATCTTTCGATCAGCTCGATCTCGCAAATTTTTGAGTTTTGTTTGCTCCTCTTCCAAATCTGGCACAACACGTTTTGCAGCATCAGTTGGAGTCGAGGCCCGCAAATCCGCTACCAAATCTAGAAGTGGGGTGTCTTGTTCGTGACCAATTGCGCTAACAATTGGTTTGGAGCATGAGGCAGCTAATCGCACCAAACCTTCATCTGAGAATGGAAGTAAATCTTCAAATGAGCCACCACCGCGGGTAATGATGATGACATCAATTTCAGGGTTGGCATCTAATTCGCGTAGCGCATTGGAAACTTGGATTACGGCATCAGCGCCTTGAACCGCAACCTCTCTAGTTTCAAATCTGACCGCTGGCCAACGGCGACGGGCATTTTCCTTAACATCTTTCTCCGCAGCGCTTGCTCGCCCGCAAATTAGACCAATCTTGTTGGGTAAAAAGGGCAACGGCTTTTTTCTCTCCAGAGCAAATAAACCTTCAGCAGCTAATACTTTCTTTAGCGCCTCAAGTCTTGCTAATAATTCGCCAACTCCGACCTGTCTTATCTCTTTTGCATTTAAAGAGAGTCTGCCGGTTGGTGTGTAGAAATTAACTTTGGAGTTAATGACCACTCGCGCATTCTCAGAAAGAGGTGATACCGCTTTGAAAACTCCGCGCGGGCAGGTGACCTCGAGATACATATCTACGCTGGGATCACGCAATCTCATGTAAACCATCCCCGAGCCAGCGCGATCATTTAATTGTGCAATCTCACCTTCAACCCAGATTTGTCCCAATCGATTTATATATTCACTGATGGCCTCTGAGACCACCCGTACCGGGACCGGTTTATCACTTGAAGTTTCGAGCACGGCGTAATGCTAATAGGATGCGCGCATGGCTAAACGAGTGCTGCTGGCAGCGCCGCGCGGATATTGCGCCGGTGTTGATAGAGCTGTTGTGACGGTAGAAAAGGCTTTGGATTTGTACGGTGCTCCCGTTTATGTCAGAAAGCAGATTGTCCATAACGTCCATGTGGTCTCATCTTTAGAGAAAAAGGGCGCCATATTTGTTGAAGAGACAGATCAGGTTCCAGAGGGCGCGATAGTAATTTTTTCCGCCCATGGAGTTTCCCCAAAGGTCCATCAAGAGGCGGCGGCTCGTAACTTAAAAACTATTGATGCCACCTGTCCGCTAGTTACAAAGGTTCATCAAGAGGCCCGTCGTTTTGCCGCAGATGATTTACAGATTTTGTTGATTGGCCACGAGGGGCATGAAGAGGTAGAAGGCACCGCAGGTGAAGCTCCTGATCATGTAAAACTAATTGATGGTTTAGATGGTGCAAGAAATGTTGAGATTGACCCAAACCGCCCAGTTGCTTGGTTGTCACAAACCACATTAAGTGTTGATGAAACCCTTGAGACGGTAGGAATTTTGAAAGAGCGTTTCCCGCAACTGCAAGACCCACCCTCAGATGACATTTGCTACGCAACCCAAAATCGTCAAGTTGCAATTAAACAGATTGCGCCACAAGCAGATTTGATTTTGGTTGTGGGCTCTCGCAACTCCTCTAACTCAGTTCGCCTAGTTGAGGTGGCACTGGAGTACGGTGCAAAAGCTGGACATTTAATCGACTATGCCAGCGAGGTTAAGGATGAATGGTTTGAAGGGGTAGAGACCATAGGTGTTTCCAGTGGTGCATCAGTGCCGGAGATATTAGTGAAGGATTTGTTGGCAGAGCTGGCCCGTCGCGGCTATGCGGATGTAGAGACAATCACCGCGTCAGAGGAGCATTTACTTTTCGCGATCCCGCCAGAGCTTCGCAAAGATTTAAGAGCTGCGGGAAAGTAATACTCGCCGTTCATTGAAGTAGCGCCACCATCCATAAAGCGCACCGGTTAGTAGAAATGGTGCAACACTGGCTAACCCTGAAACTAAATCCACCCCTAATCTGGTTATAGAGAGTGAAAATCCACCAACAGTTGGTAGCAAAATTATCGCCGCCAAACCAAAGGCGATTGGGGGATTAACCACCGCTACATATGTGGTGCCAGCTCTGCCATAGGTCAGGCCGCCGTAGTAGGTGAGCCAAATGGCAATACCGGTGATGAAACCAACATTGGAGCGGAAGAAGATTTCAATCATTGCAACAAAGCTCAAAAATAGAAATTGCAAAATGACAACACCGGGCTTGGTAAGTCCAGCGCCCTGGATTTTGGTAGGAATCTTGTTTTGAAGCTTATTTGTCATCGCTATCTCCCTCATCTAAATCATCCTCACCATCAAACAAATCAGGTGCGGTTATCTCTTTTGGTGCGATCTGTCGCACTTCATCATCAACATCCTCTAGAGCTTTTAATTTACTAGTAGATGGAGCGCCCAGCTTTACCATCTTGCGAGCTGGCTTGATGACATTTTCCTCGGCGCTCTTAATCAAATCATTAAAGGCACGCTCCGTTGATTTGATGCGATCCCCTAAGGTTTCAATTTTGCTGTGAACTTTGCCAATGCGCTTTAAAAGCTCGCCCGCCAAATCCTGAATCTCTTGGGCGTTACGGGCTAATTCGGAGCGACTAAATACATAAGCGACCGTGCGCAACAGAGCCACCATGGTAGTCGGGGTAGCGATAGTTATATTTTTTTCAAAGGCTTTGTGAAGTAATTGTGGATCAACATCTAGCGCCTCACTCAGAATTGATTCAAATGGGGCGAAAAGCACTACATAATCAGGGGAGTTGCCGGTCTCTTGATAGCCCCGTTTTGCAAGTGCATTTACATGACCCAACAGATCTTTGGCGTGTAGCTGCATCAGACGGGTGCGCTCTGCAGGATCCTTTTCAACAACCGCCTCTAAAAATCGATCAAAAGGGAATTTAGAGTCGATAAACAACTCACTGCCACCTGGAACTGCGATCTTGATATCTGGTTTTGAAATCTCCGTACCTGTAGAGCGGTAATCCTGTTTGAAGAAATGTACATTTTCAATTAATCCTGCATTTTCTAGCAAGGTTTCTAATTGAGCTTCACCATATTTACCGCGGGTTTGGGAGTTGGAGAGCGCGCCTGCCAACTTTGTGGTTTCGCGTAGCAGCGTTTCATTTCCTAACTTCATGTTTTCAATCTGAGTGCGCATCTCTGATTCAGCCCGAGTGCGTTTTAACTCGGCCTCTTGAGCCTGTGTGGTGAGTTGGGCCATTCCGGTGGTGACGGTGCGAAGTTGTTCATTGAGAGTGGTCAGGCGGTTTTCCTCTTCCTTCATCGCCTCGATCTGTGAGTTGAGCAGTGAAACCTTGCCCTTTTCACTATTGAGCCGAATTGCGCCAACAACTAAACCGACCGCAAGGCCAATTAGCAGGCCGATGATGAGATACAAAGCACCGTTCATGGCCTTATCGTGGCAGGAAGGACTGACAATCAGGGTTAGGCTCTACTCCTTGTGAGCCTATCTATCGGAATCGTGGGACTTCCCAATGTCGGAAAATCCACCCTCTTTAACGCTCTGACCAAGAACAATGTTCTGGCCGCCAACTATCCATTTGCCACCATCGAACCCAATGTTGGTGTTGTCGGAGTACCAGATTCCAGATTGGGCAAACTGGCAGAGATTTTTGGTTCCGAGAAGATCATTCCAGCAGCGGTCTCCTTTGTAGATATCGCCGGAATTGTTAAAGGCGCCTCCGAAGGTGCGGGTTTAGGTAATAAGTTTTTGGCAAACATCCGCGAAAGCGATGCAATCTGCCAGGTAATCCGAGTGTTTAGTGATGGCGATGTCGTGCATGTTGATGGACGGGTTGATCCGGCCAGCGATATCGAAACCATCAATACCGAACTCCAACTGGCCGATATGCAAACTATCGAAAAGGCTATTCCAAGAATTGAAAAAGAGGCGAGGCAAAATAAAGAACGTGCCGCGGTTCTTGATGCTGTTAAGGCCGCTGAAAAAGTTATTGCTGATGGCAAGTTGTTATCTCAATCAGATGTTGATTTAACTTTGATTAAAGAGTTGGGATTGCTTACCGCTAAACCATTTCTTTATGTATTTAATGTTGATGCCGCTGAGTTAGCTGACCAAGGATTACGTGACAAACTCGCCGCTCTCGTTGCTCCTGCCGAAGCAATCTTCCTAGATGCCAAAACCGAGGCCGAACTTTCCGAGTTAGATGATGCTGAAGCTTTGGAACTTCTTAAGTCAATTGGGTTAGAGGAGCCAGGCCTTAGCACTTTAGCCCGAGTTGGATTTAACACTTTAGGTTTGCAAACATATTTAACTGCAGGCCCCAAAGAGGCGAGAGCTTGGACCATCCATAAAGGCGATACCGCACCAGAAGCGGCTGGAGTGATTCACACCGATTTTCAAAAAGGCTTTATCAAAGCCGAAGTAATTTCATTTGATGATCTCGTTGCTGCGGGTTCGATGAATGAAGCCAGAGCAAAGGGGAAGGTCAGAATGGAAGGCAAAGAGTACGTAATGCGTGATGGAGATGTAGTGGAGTTTCGATTCAATGTCTAAAACATTAAAACAACCTCATTTAGAGGGCTTAGCGCTTAAGAGCCGCGAAGAGCTTCGTAACATCGCAATCATCGCCCACGTTGACCATGGCAAGACCACACTCGTTGATGCGATGCTGTGGCAATCAGGCGCCTTTGCTGCTCACAAAGACCAATCTGAATCTCAAGATCGCGTTATGGATTCAATGGATCTCGAGCGGGAAAAGGGCATCACCATTTTGGCGAAAAATACTGCGGTCAAACGCGGTAACACCATCGTAAACATTATCGACACACCCGGCCACGCAGATTTCGGTGGCGAGGTAGAACGTGGTTTAGAGATGGTTGATGGAGTAGCGCTATTAGTTGATGCTTCAGAGGGGCCACTGCCCCAAACCCGTTTCGTATTGCGTAAAGCGCTGCAAAAGAATCTTCCAGTTATTTTGATTATCAACAAAGTTGATCGTCCTGATGCCCGCATCGCTGCAGTAGTCGATGAGGCGTATGGCTTGTTCTTAGATCTTGATGCAACTGAAGAGCAGATTGATTTTCCAATTGTTTACACCTCGGCAAAAGCGGGTCGCGCATCACTAAACCGCCCGACCGATGGCGGTATGCCAGATGCAGAAAACCTGGATGTTCTATTTGATGTTATTTTCAAAACCATTCCAGCGCCGAAATATCATGAAGGTGCACCACTTCAAGCACATGTAACCAACCTAGATTCATCACCATACTTAGGTCGTTTAGCTCTCTGCCGAGTTCATGAAGGTGTAATCAAAAAAGGTCAGATGGTTTCTTGGATTAAGACCGATGGAACTCAAGAGAAGGTAAAGATTTCAGAGTTGATGATGACTGAGGGACTCGAGCGAGTGCCTGCAGCTGAAGCCGGTCCGGGCGACATCATCGCGGTGGCAGGAATCGAGACTATTACCCTGGGTGAAACCTTGGCCGATGTGGAAAATCCACACCCGCTGCCATTAATTACTGTTGATGAGCCCAGTATTTCGATGACTATCGGTATCAACACCTCTCCGCTTGCTGGTCGGGTTGGCAAAAAACTTACCGCCCGTTTGGTTAAAAACCGTCTTGATTCTGAGTTGATCGGAAATGTTTCATTACGTGTTCTAAACACTGATCGCCCAGATACTTGGGAGGTACAGGGTCGCGGTGAATTACAACTTGCGGTATTGGTTGAAATGATGCGCCGTGAAGGTTTTGAATTAACAGTTGGCAAGCCACAAGTTGTTACCAAAATGATTGATGGCAAATTGCACGAACCAATGGAGCGTTTAACCATTGATGCACCAGAGGATTACCTGGGTGTTATTACCCAGTTAATGGCTTTGCGCAAAGGACGTATGGAGCAGATGGTTAATCATGGCACCGGCTGGATCCGTATGGATTTCAAAGTTCCATCACGTGGCTTGATTGGTTTTCGTACTGAGTTCTTGACCGAAACCCGCGGTACTGGTTTGTTGCACCATGTCTTTGATGGATATGAAGCATGGAGCGGAGAGTTGCGCACCCGTAACACCGGTTCATTAGTTTCAGATCGCGCTGGCACCGCAACCTCTTATGCAATCTTTGGTCTGCAAGAGCGCGGCACAATCTTTGCTGAAGTGGGCGCCGATGTTTATGAAGGTATGGTGATTGGTGAAAACTCTCGTCCAGAGGACATGGATGTAAATATTGTTCGCGAGAAGAAGTTAACCAACATGCGTGCTTCAGGCTCAGATGAAAATGAGCGTTTGATCCCACCAAAGATTTTGAATTTGGAACAGGCGCTGGAGTACTGCCGTGAGGATGAATGTGTTGAGGTAACCCCAGTTAACGTACGCATCCGAAAAGTAGTGCTGGATCAAAATGAGCGCTCTCGTTTAACCTCGAAGGCCAAAAAAGCCAATCAGGAGGGGTAAAACCCTTACAACACGCGGTTTTGCCGCATAAAAACCGGCTTTGTCAGTGGTCGGTTGTGTACTCACCTGCATCAACAACAGCTTGACCGCAGGAGGGCCAAACATGAATCTTCGAGAGCTCGCAATCCAACTCTCAGCTATCACCTTAATCGCCGATGCCGCAAAAGAGGCAAAGGATCGATTGCGCGGAGAGTTCATGGCCGCTTTAGAGGAGGTCGGTGCTGACTCTGCAAAGGCGGCGCTTGAGGGCGAAGAGATTGCCAAGGTTTCATTGATTCAGCCCCGTATCGCAGCAGAGGTGCTAAATGAAAAAGCCTTTGTGCAATGGGTCAAAGATAATTACGAGTTTGAAATTGTCGAAACAGTTCGTGAATCCTTCAAAAAACATGTAATGGATTCTGTTGAGAATGTAGATGGAAAAGCCATTTACAAACGGACCGGAGAGGTTTTGGATTTCATCTCCTTCAACTCTCGTGATGCTTATGTCTCCACCAGATTCTCTAATGGAGGCAGAGAGGTCCTTACTCATGCCTTTCGCACCGGAGCACTTACCCCAACCGCTGTAATGGCAGAAGAGTTAAGAATTGCGGTGGGTCAATAATGAGTTACTTCAATTTAAATGATTACGAGCCGGTCGAAAACCGCATCCGTGCATTTTGGCAAAAATATCCGCAAGGAAGATTGCTTACTGATCTACAACGCACAGAGCGACCTGATGGCAGAATCGAGTGGATTTGCCGCACCGAGGCTTACACAAACTCAGAGGATGTCAGACCGCAATCCACTGGTTTTGCCACCGAGATAGAGGGAAGCACGCCAATAAATCGCTCTAACGCAAGTGAAAACTGTGAAACCTCCAGTATCGGCAGATGTTTAGCAAACCTTGGCTTTGCTGCTAAAGGCAAACGTCCCAGCAGAGAAGAAATGAATAAGGTAAGTCGGGCAAATGCCCGCAAACCAATTACTAAAAGTGATTGGGAAACCTTGATTTCTAGGCTCCATGGCTGCACCAACCTAAATCAATTAAAGGCTTGGTCTGCCTACGCCGCTGGGTTCACTATGCCTGATGCCAAGTGCAACGAGTTATTAAGCATCTTTAACACCCACAAACAGAGTTTGTCCCATAAAGCCGAAGTTGCTTAATTAATTATTACCGAGATTGCTCTGTGATCACTGACCCCATAATGTTCATGAATCACCGATTTAACATCTTGGTGTTTTAACTCCTTGCTCATGATGTAATCAAACTCAATACTGGGTTTCCATGCGGGATAGGTTGCTCCAACCGCAAGATCATTCCACCCCGTAATCCTCGGTGCCAACCCCCATGGCAAATTAAAATCACCGGTCATGATATGAACACCAGGAAGTTGCTCAACCCATTTACTTATCTTTCTTAACTGCATCACATTTTTGCCCGGCACAAATGAGAGATGGGTGGTGGTAATTGAATACCCATTTTCTAACTCTGCAACTAACGCAGCCCTTGGTTCATCTGAAACATATACCAACTGCGGTCTTTTTTCTCCCGCTACCACCAATGGCATGCCCAACGGCGCTTTGCCTAAATTTATTCGATGCCATCTTTTAACTGGCACCTTAGATACAATTCCAATTCCATACATCGCTTCATTTGGTAGCGATGAGTTGTTATCAAAAACTATGTCATCTTTGATGCCATGCCACTTTTCACCCGGGGTTCCGTACATCGCAGGTGCAAAAGCCCAATCCTTTGCACCAATTAACTCTGCAATCTCTTTGACCTGATTACCATTTCCCGATCTGCTTTGTTGTACATCAACCTCTTGCAATGCAATCACATCAAAATTACTTGCAGCATGTAATTTCTCTAAAGCTTGGTGAAAGCTGACCTCAGATGTAGGAGGAATCGCCATGCCATGCAGGAGATTCCATGAGGTAACAGTGAAAGCTGGCGTGGCAACCATGCGGTAGAGGCTAGCGGGGAAGGCTAGTAGGGTCGCCTCGTGCTGCTAAATCTCCCGCTTTCCCGCTCCAAGCTGGATCGAGCCGCCCATTTACGGGGTGATGACAAGGAGATCGCAGCGCTTTGGCAGCGGGCAATGATTATTGAGATGCTGGGCGATCGTTTTCTTACTCAAGACAATGCGCTCAAATATGTTGCACCACAGGATGCAAAAGGTGAGCGCTACTTCCTTGGTCTAGATCAAGCCGGAACCCCGTTTTTTGTTTCCCATAATCCACATTCAGAGCCAGAGTTTCCAGATGAGTTTAAGTCGTTAAGAAGTATTGGTGCACAGCTTGATGATTTACAGATCGGCGCTGCAGTACATGCATTAGCTTTAACGCAATGGCATCTTTCACATCCCAAGTGTGCAAAGTGCGGTGCGAATACTCGATCCACCCTGGCAGGCGCGGTACGTGAATGTGATTCTTGCAGCGCCTCACATCATCCGCGCACAGACCCTGCGGTAATAGTTTTAGTTAAGGATTCTCGAGATCGTATTTTGCTTGGTAGACAAAAGATTTGGCCAGCAAAAAGATTTTCTACCTTTGCAGGTTTTGTCGAACCTGGCGAGTCCTTTGAAAGTTGTGTAGCACGGGAAGTTGCAGAGGAATGTGGTGGAACTGTTTCAGAGTTTAGATATCTAGGTTCTCAGCCTTGGCCTTTTCCTGCTTCAATCATGATTGCCTATGAAGCAACAATCTCAAATCCAGAGAGTGTTAAAGCAGATGGCGAAGAGATTCAAGAGATTGTTTGGTTGACTCGGGAAGAGTTAAAAAACAAAAGCAACTCCGGCGAGCTTCTGATGCCACCGTTGATCTCTGTAGCACGTGCCATGATTAATAATTGGTATGGCCCAAATGCATTGCAAGAATTATCTGGCGGCGAAACATGGCGCAACTAGCCCAGGAGATTCTTGACGCTCTTGATAAGGAACAAAGAGCGGTCGCAACCGCGGTACGTGGTCCAGTTTGTGTAATCGCGGGTGCTGGCACCGGAAAAACTAGAGCGATTACTCATCGTCTGGCATATGCGGTAGATATAGGTGTTGTAGATCCCCAACGCATCCTCGCTTTGACCTTTACCGCCCGTGCAGCGGGAGAAATGCGCACCAGGTTGCGTGCTTTGGGTGTGCCAAATGTTGCCGCCCGCACCTTCCATGCCGCCGCTCTAAGGCAGTTGATGTTTTTCTGGCCGCAGGTTTTAGGGGGAAGATTCCCCGCACTTTTAACGACGAAAACCGGGTTTTTAGGGGAGGCAATTAATCGTGCCAACATCAGCGCCACTAAAAGCAACAATGTGCTGCGGGATTTGGCCGGGGAGATTGAGTGGGCCAAGGTTTTGGGCTTAGCTCCAGATGAGTACATCAAAGCGGTTGATGACTACTCAAGGCCAATTCGTATCTCCAACAACAAAGTTGATGCAACACAAATCGCACAGGTCTATGAAGCCTACGAATCTTTAAAGAAGCAGGAACGAGCAATTGATTTTGAGGATGTACTACTTCTTACCGTTGGAATGTTAGAGGAGGAGCGTGAAGTCCGCGATCGGGTTCGCGATCAATATAGATACTTCACAGTTGATGAGTATCAAGATGTTTCACCGTTGCAACAAAGATTATTAGATTTGTGGCTAGGTAAAAGAGATGATATTTGTGTAGTTGGTGATCCAGCTCAGACAATTTACTCTTTTGCTGGCGCGACCCCTGCTTTCTTGCTGAATTTCACTAATCGTTATCCAAACGCAGAGGTTATTCGATTAAGCACCGGTTATAGATCTACCCCTGAGATTATCAATACAGCAAATAGTATTTTGCGTAATGCAAATTTGGGCCACGAACTTGATTCAATTAATGTTCATGGCGAGAAGCCAACTGTGCTCTCCTTTAGCTCTGAGCAAGATGAGGCTCACGGAATATCTGAGGCAATAAAAACAGATTTAAACTCTGGCTATGCCTCACATGAGATTGCAATTTTGACCCGAACTAACTCCCAGTTAGAGAAGCTAGAGTCGGTATTGACTGACGCAGGAATTGAAAATCAGATTAGAAGCTCAGAGAGATTTTTTAATCGCGCTGAAGTGAAAGAAATTATCAAGTCCATCCGTAGCGCGTCAGTTTTATCTGAAGGGGATTGGCTAGCGGATTTGCGCGATGCATTAAAACCATTTGGAGATAGCGAATATGTCCGGGCTTTTACCCAACTTGCTCGTGAGTTAGAAAATGAGGGCACCAGCTCTTTACGCGCATTTTTGCGCGAGCTTGAGGATCGTGCGGAGCAAAACAATCCACCCACCTTGCCTGGAGTTGCATTAGCGACCCTGCACTCCGCAAAAGGTTTGGAGTGGAGAAAGGTGTATTTGGCCGGCGCTGGGGTACCCTGGCTCAATCAGCCCATTGATGAGGAGCGACGCCTGTTTTATGTCGGCGTAACCCGTGCGGCGCAAAGTCTGGTGATTACTTACGTTGGTGCCCCGACCCAATTCTTAGCTGAGGCGGGGCTGCTCTAAATAATTAGGTTGCTTGTTAAGTAATAGATGCATTACCCTTCCACGACTATGACACAGGTAATGAACATTTCAACTGCGATGAGCACAACAGCTGCCCACCGCCATTGGTTCATGCCTGCATTTGGTTACAACTATTTTGCAACCAAGTCAGCCAAGGCCGAAGGATTCGGCACCTGGAGCTCTATCGGCTAATTGACGATAAAGAAGCCCAGGGGCCTCGAATCCAAAAGGATTCAGGCCCCTTTTTCTTTATCTTGAGAAAAAAGGAAAGGCAAAGGTGAGAACGATGACAGTTCTCTTCAGCGAGTTATTGGTACCAGGATGGGCCGAAGGCGAAGACGCCATGATCGGCTTGGATGCGGTCACCGCTTTAACAGGCGAGGGCAATGCATTTACCTTGCCCTGCCACAATACCGATCCAGAAATCTTCTTCTCTGAACAGCGTGAAGAGATCACCTATGCCAAGTCATTATGTGCCGCCTGCCCAGTTAAGAAAGAGTGTTTGCAAGGTGCACTATCGCGCCAGGAACCAGCTGGAGTTTGGGGCGGAGAGTTGTTTGAAGATGGGGTTGTTATCGCAGCAAAACGGATGCCGGGAAGACCGCGATTGAACTCAACTCTGGTTGCAACCGCTTAAGCGTTTTGCATATGTGATGGCGTAATTTCTGGAAACCAGGAAAGCGCCTCATCGCGGAAATTACCTGCAGCTCGCAGCTGGCAGAAAATTCCCGTAGTACCCAAAGTGACACGATGAATCAAGACATACTCGGGTGGGAGATTTAGTTGGAAGCCAATCTTGGCGGTTGGATTTCTTGGATCTCCTACTCGCACACTTTGTTCGCGTAGCCACTCTCGGGTATAGGCAAAGTGTTCCGTACGCAGCGGTTCTACTAGCGGTAACAAATAATCCAGCACTAACTGTGGATCAACATCAACATCGGCCAGGATAAAACCATCCTCTTTAAATCCGTTGTAAAGCGCAATCGCATCACCTTCAAGTGCGTTGCGAAGTAATCTCTTAAAGGGCTCTGGAAAACCATTTGGCAGACGATTACAGGCACCAAAATCTAAAACCCCTAATCTGCCATCTGCTAAGACACGGAAGTTTCCGGGGTGTGGATCTGCATGTAGCAATCCAGCTCTAGTTGGTGCGGTGAAATGGAATCGTGCCAATCGAATACCAGCGTTATTTCTCTCATCCTGAGTTCCAAACTCAATTACCTTGGATAACGGAGTTCCCTCTAGCCATTCACTTATCAACACTCGATCAGTTGCTTGAACCACCTTTGGAATTGCGATGTCGGGATCATTTTCAAAGGCTTGCCAGCAAGCTTCTTGTGCCTGCGCTTCATAACGGTAATCAACCTCTTCAATGATTCGCGCCCGCAACTCCTCAAGAAGTGGTTTCATTTCCAAACCGGGCATTACCAATTGAAAGATTTTTGCAAAACGCTGAATCTGATTGAGATCGGAGATTAAAGCTTCAGCTGCACCCGGGTACTGCACCTTTACTGCAACCTGCCTGCCATCTTTCCAGACCGCTTTATGAACCTGACCAATTGATGCAGATGCCGATGGAGTGTCATTAAACTCAGCGAAGTTGTCTCGCCAATCCTCACCTAACTCTTTTGCTAAAACTTTGTGAACCACGCGAGCGGGAAGTGGTGGGGCAGATTCTTGTAATTTAACTAAAGTTTCGCGATAAGGCTTTGCAATATCCTCTGGTAGCGCAGCTTCAAATACTGAGAGCGCTTGACCAAATTTCATCGCGCCGCCCTTGAGCTCGCCTAATACTTTGAAAACCTGCTCTGCGGTTTTTTCTTGTAAATCACCAAAAGCAAAATCAGGGGATTGTCCAATTAATTGTTTTCCAAATCCGATTGCACCACGGCCCGCAACAGATAGCGGAATGCTGGCCAGCTTGGCGCTGCGCTTGCTGGTCTTGGCTGGAATCTGATCGGACACGGCTGAATTCTCTTTTAAGCCCAACAATCCCGCGAGTTGAAATCTTTCCGACTAAATGGGTTACGACCAATTGCAACCGCAATTGGGCTGCAGCCTCCATGTGATGCGCTCAGGATTGTGAAAATTCCGCATGGAATAAGTGAAAGATGTTGCCAGGAACACAGTTTTATTTTGAGCGCAGATTTCAGCGACATCCGCTGCTATTGCACTAGCTACCGCAAAACTCAGCACCGATCCGAGTTCAATGCCCGACTGATTTATGGGGATAGAGCCGGGATCGCCGAAGCTTTCACTCTCTGACAGTGAAACACAGCGAAAGCATGGTGATTTTCCTGGAATAACCAAAGGCCCCACTCGAACCTCCGCACTAGATGAGATTTCTACCAGCAAATACGGGGTATTTTCCGAGCTCCAGCGTTGTAAGGAATCTGGCGAAGGGGTTCCGATAGAAATTATTAAATCTGGTTTTTGCATTGTTGCTTCATCACTATCAAATAATGCGGTTCGAGATTTCAACTCCAAAATCGTCTTCCTGCGTGATTGGCCGATGTGCGCATTAGTTACAAAGCCACCAGCGATATCAACCTCTCGAATCTTTAGATTTGGATGTCGTGCTCGTAATCTGTTTATGACATTCACATTAGAAAATCCAGAGGCGCTTAATAAACCGACAACTGCATTTACCAATTTCCCATTCCCAAAAATCATTATCGAGAATTCACGACGTTTCAAAACCACACTACGTCCACCATCAATATCGCCCGGATTGAAGCTAACGGCATCACACTCCACTTGAATCCGATTTAGGAAGCTTTGGATTGCATAATCATCAGTTTTGGATTCAACATCTTCAATAACCTCGATGTAGCCAAGTTCGGGGTTGTAACGTTTTAGATATGAGATTGGGGTGCGCACCAAATCCACCAGATCATGTTTTTGTAACTCTTTAATTAAGCCCATGAGTTGAGAGGTGTCGATACCGGATTGCTTGGCTAGCTCGGCTAAATCTTTACTGCCATCCATTAACCCCAGAACTCTTCGAGTACTTACCTCTGACCAGTACTCAGGAAAGCCAACACTTCGAAAACGGGTTCCGACCAATACTCGCCCCAAATTAGGTTGGTGGGAGATTCGCACTCCACGTTTGAGACAGGGTGTAAATGCCATGGGCGATGATGATTTGCAGGGACGGTCTGGATTTCACCCCATCAAGGTTTACTGTTAGCTAAATCCTTTGCGGTGTGGCCCCGGTAACTCTCGCACTTCAATCTGTAGTTCAGCTGGCGACAAATAGAAAAGCGCCCGTGCAGATTGCACGGGCGCCCTCTTTAAATTTGGTTTAAGCCTTGCCCAAAATGCGATTGACCTTAGTGCCGCATGTGGGGCAGATGCCCTGTGCCATACGACGACCAGAGTCGGAGACCTTTACAGTTCCTTCGAACTGACGCTTCTCTTTGCACTTTACGCAATAAGCCTCACCTTTATATGTCTCTGCCATAGCTTCCTCCGATCCTCGCAGCGCTTGGAGTGTCTGCGAATAGGCTCACGATACCCCCGTCACATGCGTAGACACGCATAGCCCACGCTCAAAAACCCATCTTTTTCCACTCGGAGCACGCTCAAATCGAGGGGTTGGGGCCGTTAGCCGCTCGCTCCCGCCTCATACCCATCCAGATAAGCGCTGGCACGCTCAGATGCCTCAAATCGGGCTAACAGGGCCTCAAACCCAGGGCCATGGTCAGGGATCATCAGATGAATCAGCTCATGAACTAATAGGTAATCCACAACATACTCGGGAGCACCATTAAGGCGATCTGAGATTCGAATTGTGCGATCCACTGTGGTGCAGGAGCCCCAACGTTCATTCATGGCACGCCAGGTGACCGATGCCGGGGTGATTGTGAACTCGGGCAAATATTTATCGAGAAGTTGTAGGGCTTTTTCATGTAACTGAGCATCGGTAAATTTCTCTTTGGCCTCTTTCACCAAAATTCTTTCGACCAGCTCGGGTATGACCGCGCTCACCTTGCTGTTAGGAAGTCGAGCAGGGACGGAAATCACAATCGCGCCCTGTTCGCGGTAAGCACCGATGCTTTTTTTGCGTCTTGAACTACGGATGACTCGAATCTCCGCGCCTCCGGTTAGTTCGGTACCAGGAATCTTTACCTCCGAGCTTGGTTTTGAGGTTTTGGTGCGCACCTGGTCGAGGTTAGTGTCGAAAAACTCCTCTTGAATAAAGTTTTCCACACCTAAACCTCTCCTTGAGAAACACTCAATCACAACTTTACCTCCAGTGGTAATGATTGATGCTCAAGAAACTCGATTTTGAAAGTTGATTATTGGTATCCAAGTGTCGTACTTTGCGCACACGAAGACCTCGGATAACCGTTCATTATCTGCAAGGGGAAGGCAGATAAAGAATTGTGCGCCCGGGGTCTTCGCTTTTAAAACTCTTAGATCAGACCTGATAAATCATCAGGGATTGTGCGACTCTTCAAAAACCCTTCGGGGTCTAACAACTGGCTAGCGGTGGGAAGCAAAATCGCCTCTTCCCAAATTTGATCCCGATTTTGAATATCTTGCAATAGCGCAATTTTTTCCCAGAAGGCGATTGCTTCTCGAGTGCGTCTTGGTGAGACCTCAAGTCCAACTAATGTTGCAAATAATTGTTGAGTAGGCGAGTTGGTAGCTCTTCTTCTTTGTTGTGTTTCGCGAAGCTTTATCATGGAAGGAAGTCGATCTCCGGCGGCTTTTGTTACTACCGCATCGATCCAACCTTCAATCAAGGCCAGAACCGTTTCTAATCTTTCTAGTGCAGCCTTTTGTTGTGGAGTTTCCTCGGGGGTAAACATTCCGCCTGACAGAGCTAGGCTCATAGATTCGGGGTTTGATGGATCTAATGCTCCGGAGTTCATGGCATCTTCTGCTTGCTGAGTAATTGCGGTGATATCTACTCGAATACCTTTCCCATAATGCGCAATTGATTCACGCACATATTCACGCAACCAAGGAGTAGCTGCAAATAAACGAGCAGCGGCAATCTCTCGTAGTGCCAGATAAATCCGAATTTCTGCAGCTGGAATCTCTAAATCTTTGCCCCATTGATTTACATTTTGAGGAATTAATTGCGGGCGAATCGGAGAGGTAAGCGGCAGTGCAACATCATTGGCGCCGGTAACTGTTGTGGAAAGGTTTCCGATGGTCTGACCCAGCTGGGTGCTAATCATCGAACTCATAAAGGTGCTCATGATCGCAGCCAAAGAGGATTGAGGAATTTTCATCGCGCCAAATCCAGGAATTTCAAACCCTGATTCATCGCCACCCAAACTTTCCTTCAACATTTCACCCATCGCTGTTGTCATGCCATCGACCAATGGGGTTGCAAGTTCTTCCCAGCCGGCCAATGTTGAATCAATCCAATCGCGACGGCTAAGGGCGCAGGTATCAGGAATAACTAGGTTAGGAAAAGTGGTGGCTTCATTAATCCAAAGATCTGCGATATCAAAGGCCTCTTTAGTGGCGACTAAATCTTCAACACTAACCGGGTTTTCACCATGAGCGGTTAGGAATTTTCGTGAGATATCACGAATCATTTGCTTTGAGAGTGTTGCCGGTGAGCTTTGACCCGATAGTGCAGCCATTAAGCCAGGGAGGTTTAAACCCATTCCTGAGAATTGCTGAAAGATTTCGCCAAAGTTTCCAAAACCAAATTGGTTGTTTTTGTCAGGATTATTTTCATCAGGCTCATTTGGGACAAAACCAAAACCTGCCATGACAAACTCCTTTGATCCTCACCAGATGTAAATCTTTGGGCTTTAGATTTGGGGTAACAATAGAACGCAAAGATTTATTTCCTACCCTAGGCTGTGCCCATGATTACCGCCTTCGTGACACGCGCTGCCGATACCCCTGCCTTATCAGCGCTAATTTGGTGGTTCATCCCGCTCACTGCGTTAATCGGGGCCCTAGCCTATGTAATTTGGGTGACCAAGTTTCAAGATAAGTATGAGAATCAAACTCAGCGTTCAGTTGGCAAGTTCAAGAAGTTCCAAGATTCCTTTAAGCAAGATACATTGAAGCAAGATTCATTGAAGAATCCTGAATAAAGATTTTAGAAATGAAATCAATCTCTCCACTTCGGTACCGGTGGTCATTTCCGGCGAAGTTTTTCTTCTATCTCTTAACTATTGCAACCTTGCTCGCCCCAATTCCCTTTGTATTTTTCAAACCTGGAGTACCGGACAATGTAAGCGGCCGCATCATTCAAGTTAATGATGTGAAGACCTATCCAGTAAATGGAAAGTTGTTCATCACCTCCATCTTGGTTACAAATCCAGATTCACCGGTCTTTGGTGCAGAGACCATTGTCAATTGGGCGATGGGTCCTCATGTAGTTCTTCCTAGGGAGGCTGTTTACCCTGCAATCCAACCCGCCAAGGAAGTCAGTCGTGACAGTAGAAGTGAGATGCGATCCTCGCAAGCCACCGCAACCGCTGCAGCTTTGCGTTATTTGGGTTATGAGTTTCAAGAGCTTTACTACATAAGCAGCATCCGTAATTATTCAAATGCTATCGACCAGCTACTGCCTGGCGATTTCATAATAGAAATCGATGGCAAACCGATTAGAGATATCGATGAGATTCGCACCTCTTATGCCAACAAAAATGTAGGCGAAACCTTGCAGATAACAGTGGATCGAGAAGATAAATCTGGTGAAATCGAGCAGAAGACATTTGAAATTGAGTTGGTAGAAAACCGTGAGCTAAATGCATCAACTGGCGAGCGCAAACCTGCCATCGGAATTTTGGTTGGAACCACGGCGCGATTCCCAATTGATGTTGACTTTAATATTTCTGGTGTCGGCGGCCCGAGCGCTGGAATGATTTTTGCGGTAGGAATTATTGAAAAGTTAACCTCTGAAGATCTTTTGCGGGGTCGAAATGTGGCCGGCACTGGAACCATCACAGCCTCTGGAAGGGTTGGGGGAATTGGTGGAGTCGAGGAGAAGATGATTGGCGCATCAAGAATTGGCGCCACAATCTTTCTTGCGCCGCGAGAAAATTGCCCCGATATGAACAACATGCCAAAGGGCTTAAAAGTAATTCCCGTCTCAACTCTTGAGGAAGCTATCCAAGCTTTGAGAGCCCCAGAAAACTTTAAGCATCCAACCTGCCCTAACTGGAACTCCTAACGGGTAGCTCTCGAATTCCCTCGGGCAAGGGAGTTGGCTAATCTCGCCCCATGACCTTTGGCGAAAATCCCGAAAATCCATTCCGCAATTTCCGATTCCCACCAAGAGATCCAGCAAATCAGGGTCCCCGTAAAATCGGAGCGCTTCCACTAACCATAATCATCCTGACCATTCTTGCGGTGATTTTGGTTTCGCTCAGTGGTTTTTATGCAGATTTTCTCTGGTTCCGATCTGTTGATTACAGCGATGTATGGACCACGCTATTAACCACGCGAATCACGCTGTTTTTAGTTTTCGGATTTTTAACATCTTTGGTGATAACCACCAATATTTATCTCGCCTACAAAAAGCGTCCTATCTATGTTCCACTCACTGTTGAAGCGGATAATCTTGAAAGGTATCGAGCACAACTTGAGCCAATCCGTAAAGTTGGTTTAATCGGTGTTGCGCTAGCGCTCTTTTACTTTGCTGGCATGGCCGGAACTCGCTTGTGGGAAAGCTGGCTGCTCTACACAAATGCAACTGATTTCGGAATTAAAGATCCACAATTTGGTAAAGATGTTTCATTTTTCATGTTTACTCTGCCATTTTGGCAATCCATTGTTGGCTGGTTCATCTCCACATTAATTCTTGCCACCATAGCTGCCGTTGCTGTTCATTATGTATACGGCGGAATTCGTCCTCAGGTAAGAGATGATCGAACAACTGTTGCTGCCCGAGTTCAACTTTCCGTTCTACTTGGATTTATCGTGGCCGCTAAGGCGGTTGCATACTGGTTGGATCGTTATGCCCTTGCTACCAGTGATGAAGGTCTGATTACCGGTCTTACCTATACCGATGTAAACGCGGTGCTGCCGGCGAAGGCGATTTTGACTGGTATCGCCGCGCTTTGTGCATTGTTGTTCTTTGCAAACATCATTCGCCGCTCATGGGTACTACCTGCGGCAGGTGTTGCACTACTTGGAATCTCCTCATTCCTTATCTCTGGCGTTTACCCCAGCTTGATCCAACAGTTCCAGGTAAAGCCAAGCGAATCTTCAAAAGAGGCGCCATATATTCAGCGCAATATTGAAAACACCCGAACTGCTTATGGTCTGGATAATGTGAATGTTGTTGATTATCAAGCAACAATTGATACCTCGGCGGGGCAGTTATCAGATGATGTCGCAACCATCTCAAATATCCGCTTGATGGATCCAGCGGTGCTTTCTGCAACATTTAGACAGCTACAACAAATTAAGCCTTACTACACCTTTAATGAGTCTCTTGATGTAGACCGTTACACAGTAGATGGCAAAACTCGCGACATGATTGTTGCAGTTCGCGAAATCAACATTGAGGGAAATCCAAACCGTAACTGGATTAATGATCACTTGGTCTACACCCATGGATTTGGCTTTGTTGGCTCTTATGGAAATACCCAAGATGTAGATGGCAAGCCAATATTCTCGGTTGGAGATATCCCACCAAAAGGAAAACTTGGCGACTTCCAGCCTCGCATTTACTTTGGTGAAAACGCGCCGGAGTACTCAATTATCGGCGGTTCTTCAGAGGGCGGACCAGTTGAATTTGATTATCCAGATGATGCTTCACCAAATGGTCAGAAGAACTACACCTATACCGGTAAGGGTGGAGTTCCAATGGGCTCAATCTTCTCTCGTCTGCTCTTTGCTATTAAGTACCAAGAGCAACGCATCTTGCTTTCTAACTTAATCAACGCCGATTCAAAGATTATTTTTGATCGAGTACCTCGTGAACGTGTGGCAAAGGTCGCGCCTTGGTTGAAGTTGGATGGAGATCCATATCCTGCAATTATTGATAATCGAATTGTTTGGATTATCGATGGTTATACAACAAGTTCTGGTTACCCATACTCACGTACCGTTGATGTTTCCGGCGCAACAACTGATGCGCTAAATATCAACACCAATCCACTTACCGCGGTTCCAAACTCCACCATCAACTACATCCGCAACTCTGTTAAGGCCACAGTTGATGCTTATGATGGAACGGTCACTCTGTACGCCTGGGATGAAAAAGATCCAGTTCTTGCCTCCTGGATGAAAGCCTTCCCAGGGGTGGTAAAGAAGAAATCCGAGATGTCTAAGGATTTGGTTTCACATGTGCGTTATCCAGAGGATCTATTCCGAGTACAACGCGATGTTTTATCTCTCTATCACGTAAAAAATGCCAACGCGTTTTACGGCGGTCAGGACTTTTGGCGCGTACCTAGGGATCCATCAACTTTGGGTGCAAATGCAGGAGCACAACCTCCTTATTACTACACCCTGCAGATGCCAGGAGAGAAGAAAGCCTCCTTCTCACTAACCACACCATTTGTACCAAGAGGTGGTCGTGAAAACCTTTCCGCATTCGCAGTAGTCAACTCTGATCCAGGTCCAGATTATGGAAAGTTCACAGTCCTGCAGTTGCAACGATCTACCAACATCGCAGGTCCATCACAGGTAGCTTCAAACTTTGAAGCCAACCCAACGGTTGCGCTTTCATTGTCATTGCTCCGTCAAGGTGGATCAGATGTAGTGCTCGGTAACTTGCTAACACTTCCGGTGGGCGGCGGATTGCTTTATGTACAACCGGTTTATGTTCGTGCGACTGCAAATGCTGCGGCTTATCCGTTGTTGCAAAAAGTTCTAGTTTCCTTCGGTGAGAAGATTGGATTTGATGACACCCTTAAAGGTGCGTTGGATCAGGTGTTCGGCGGTAACTCCGGCACGACAACAGTTGCACCATCAAATGGTGGCGGCACGACTACCGGAAACAACACTGATTTGGCCAATGCACTAGCTAGCGCACAGCAAGCGCTCGCAGATGCACAAGCAGCTCTTGCGAAAGGTGACTTCGCCGCTTACGGCAAAGCACAGGATCGCTTGAAAGCTGCTATTGAGGCGGCGGTTTCAGCGCAACGTCGCTAAAACTCAATCCGAAATCCCTTAGGAGCTTTGGTCGTTTTGGCGTAATCGCATTACGCCTCTACGATTAGGACATCCGACGCGGGGTGGAGCAGCTCGGTAGCTCGCTGGGCTCATAACCCAGAGGTCGTAGGTTCAAATCCTGCCCCCGCTACTACAAAAAAAGCGCCTAGATTTGTCTAGGCGCTTTTTTAATTTGGATCGGTATTACTTTTCTTTATCCTTCTTGGGATCGGACATGCGACCGGCATGTGCAATCGCGGTTGGATCCTTCTTAGATTTAATCAAGCTTGCGACCGTTGAAATTAGCAAGATTAAGCCAATGACAACGAGTGAGAAGTTAGTGGAGACCTTTGGAACCGCATCCCAGTTCTCGTGACCCCAGACCATCACTAGTTTGATGCCGATGAAAATCAAGATAAATGCCAAGCCAATTGAAAGGTAAATGAGCTTGTTCACTAGGTTCTTAATCAAGAAGTAGAGAGCTCGCAAACCAAGCAAAGCAAAAGCGTTTGCTGCAAATACTAGGAAGGGCTCTTGAGTAACGCCAAAGGTTGCAGGGATTGAATCGAGTGCGAAAAGTAAATCTGTAGCACCAATTGCCAGCATCACAAGTAGTAGTGGGGTAGCGATGCGCTTACCATTTTCCTTAATGAAGATTTTTCCGCCGTGATACTCATTAGTAAATGGAATCTTGCGCTGCGCGAATTTAACAATTGGATTGTTCTGCGGATCTGGATCCTCATCCCAATGCTGGAATAGCTTGACGCCGGTCCAGAGCAAGATGGCACCGAATATTACGAAGGTAAAGGAGAAGGCCTGAAGCGCGGCAGCTCCTAGGGCGATGAAAATAGCGCGCATGATCAAAGCAAGCACAATTCCTACCATCAATACACGTTGGTGATAGATGGAAGGAACCGCGAAGTTGGTGAGAATAATTAGGAAAACAAATAGGTTGTCTACTGATAAAGATTTCTCAACAATGTAAGCGGCGAAATACTCCTTGCCGAACTGGTCACCAAATTCGGCCCACACCCAGGCACCAAAACCGATAGCAACAGCTATGTAGAAAATGGACCAGAAGGTCGCTTCTTTAAAAGAGACATCATGTGCTTTACGGGTCGATGTAAGTAGGTCAAAGAGAAGCAGACCAAGAATTAAGCCAACAGTTAAGAGCCAGGTTTCGGTAGTTAAATTCACGCGGTGAGCGTAGTGGTACGGTTCAGTCGAAGCGAGTTCAACACCACCAACAGACTTGATGCAGCCATCGCCCCACCCGCATACATCGGACTCAACATGCCTAATGCCGCGATTGGTATACCAATTACGTTGTAAATAAAGGCCCAACCTAAATTTGCTCGGATAATTCTCAGGGTATTTTTGGCGAGATTTAGGGCGGAAATTGCAGTTCCCAAAGTATTGCGCAACAGAGTGATGTCTGCGGTGGCGATTGCGGTATCAGTTCCAGTTCCTAATGCCATACTTAAATCCGCCTCTGCAATTGCAGCGGCGTCATTAATACCATCACCAATCATTAATACCTTTTCACCATTGGCTTTTAGCTCTTTAATTTTAGAGATTTTTCGCTCGGGTGTTGCTTGAGCGATTACATTTTTGGTAGGAATTCCAACTTCAGTTGCAATTTGATGTGCCGCAGCTTCATTGTCTCCAGTGATCAACCAGCAATCAATCTTCTTATCTTGGAAGGCCTTAATAGTTTCTGCTGCATCACTTCGCAGCGTATCTCCAACTTCAAATACTGCGACAGCATTTCCATCAACTGCAACAACGGCAATAGAGTTGCCACGCAATCTGGCCGCTGCAATTGCTGATTCAATTTCGGGATGGAGGGTTAAGGTTGCGCGCCGAATTGATTCGGGTGTGCCAATCAATACTGGCAGGAGTGATTCACCAAATGCCACTCGTGCGGCAATACCTTGACCCGGAGTATCAACAAAATCTGAGAGAGTTTTTCTAGCGATGCCCTGCTCTTTTAAATGGCGAGTTATGGCACCAGCGATCGGGTGCGAGCTTTCGTTTTCGAGAGAATGAACCGCCATTAATAGCTCTTGACGATTAAATGCAGAAGAGTTGCCTGTCAGCTCAGGAATTGTGATGTTCTGAACCCGCATAACTCCCGTAGTTAGAGTTCCAGTTTTATCCAAGACCACAGTGGTAATTTTTGGAGCAATCTCTAAAGAAGCGGTTTTGCGTAACACAACGCCATTTGCTGCACCTTTGCCGGTGGCAACCAATAGGGCCACCGGAGTTGCTAACCCCAATGCACAAGGACAGGCAATAACTAATAGTGCAACGGCTGCCTTTACTGAATCCTGCAATGGATTATCAAGCAGGTACCAAACTGCGAAAGTTGCTATTGAAAGAGTGATGACAATAGGCACAAAAACCGAGCTAATTCGGTCAGCAAGTTTTTGAATCGGCGCTTTTTCGCCTTGTGCAGTCAAAACCATCTTGGTAATGCGTGCTAGCTCTGTGTCATTGCCAATTCTGCGCGCCTCAATTACCAATCGACCTGAGGTGTTAATTGAACCTGCGATTACTGAGGATCCGGGATGAACATCTACTGGCAATGACTCGCCAGTCAGCAATGAATTATCAACCGCACTTACACCTTCAACAATTACTCCATCAGTTGGGATGCGATCTCCGGGGCGAACAACACATCTATCTCCAATCTGTAAATTTGAAATAGGTGCCTTAACCTCTTCGCCTCCGCGAATGATGGTTACCTCTTTTGGATTAAGGGATAAAAGATGAGCAAGGGCAGAGCCAGCACGCTTCTTTGCTCGTGATTCTAGATAACGACCCAAAACTATAAAGGTAACAACGGAAGCGGCGACCTCTGCATAGATATCGCCAGCGCCGGTTGAGTTTGCATAGATTGACCAGCCAAATGCAGTCAGCGATCCCAAAGAGATTAAGTTGTCCATTGTGGGATGAGTTAAATTTCGGATTGCAGCGCGATGTATTGGCCATGCAATTATTAGGACGACTGGCGCTGTAAGGCCAATCACCAACCAACCGGTAGCGGAATACAACGGCGGTGGAAAGCCAAAGTTGCGAAGTTGATCCACCAAAAATTCATCCAATTGATAGTGAAGCGAATGCCACATAGATAAAACAACCACGGGAATGGTAAAAAGAGCGGAGATTAATACCCTTATCCCCATTGCGCGAGATCTTGAGAAACTCTCCATCTCATCGGTACGAATTTTTGCTGTGTATCCAGCCTTTGTGACAGCTTCAATCAAAGTTTTGGGGGTTGTGCCCTCTGGAACCAAAATGTGAGCCGTCTCTGTAGCCAGGTTCACCGTTGCACGCGCTCCGGACACTTTATTTAAGGATTTCTCAACGGTCGCAACGCAAGACGAACAGGTCATTCCAGAAATGGAAAGATCAATTTGCTCTAGAGACTCTTGATTAGACATCAGTTCTTCTTTCACCTAGTGCGGAGATAAACAAATCATGTAAATGCCCATTAGTTGAAACACCGCTAGCTCCAAAAGGTCCCGGGTTGTTGTCTAAATCAGTAAATTTCCCGCCCGCTTCAGTTACAACGATTGCAACTGCGGCCATATCCCAAAGCGCCAAACTCGGTTCAGCCGCTATATCTGCCGCGCCCTCTGCCACCAACATGTGTGACCAAAAATCACCGATGCCGCGAACCCGCCAAGCCTTTTCCATAAATGCCATATAAGAGGAGCGTCGCTCGCCCCAGCCAATGAGATCAGAAAATGAGAGCGAGGCATCACTTAGATTTTTTACAGCTGAAACAGAGATTTGTGTTGCAGGTCCACCATTCACCTCGGTGAATGCACCAAATCCTTTTGCGGCATACCAACGTCTAAATAATGCGGGCGCGCTGACCATACCTGCTACAACTTCATCTTCTCCAACTTCATTCCTGTGAACTAAAGCGATCAAGCTGGCCCAAATCGGAACGCCGCGCAAAAAATTTTTGGTCCCATCAATTGGATCAATAACCCAATAGCGAGTATTGGGTGCAATATCTTTTGGACTACCAAACTCTTCGCCGACGATTAAATCATCGGGCCGTTCAGTGGCGAGAATTTCTCGAATCTTGTTTTCTACTGCGCGGTCAGCATCTGTAACAGGGGTGGCATCTGGTTTTGTCTCAATTATCAAATCTTGAGCATGAAAGCGATCGATTGAGATCGCATCACTTGCATCAGCCAAGCTTTTCAATAACTCAACATCACGAAACAAATCACCCGGGTAACTCATAAGGTGCTTAGGATATCGGCTGTGACATTGTGTTGAGCAATCGACGTAGGCCGGCAATACGCTGTTGTGCATCAGGATGGGCTAATTCATAGTCATTTAAGCCACACCTCTGCTCATCATGAGAGCAGTTCTTGGGGCAGGTGGCAATAGCTTCTGCCAGCTCACTAAAGGAGCTGATAACCCTCGATCGATCAATGTGCTCTAGCCCAAAAGAGCGCACTCCAGGGGTATCAATGATGCTGCCATTGCGATTTGGAATATCAAAGGCGATAGCACTGGAGGATGTGTGTCTACCACGACCAGTTGTGTCATTTACATCGCCAGTCGCTCTGTTATCTGAACCAAGTAGTGCATTTACCAAAGTAGATTTTCCGACTCCAGAGTGACCAATCAATACCGAATCTCTATCAGATATTTGATTTAACAAATCTTCTAAATCATCACCACGTTGTATAACAAAACGCTTTACAGAAAGCGCATCGTAAATCTTGAGAAATTCTGTTGGATCTGCCAAATCCCTTTTAGTCATAACGATTATGGGAACTATTCCTTGATCATAAGCAACCGCTAAGCATCGATCGATGAAGCCATGACGTGGCTCTGGGTTTGCTGAAGCTGCAACAATCAGCATTTGGTCTATGTTTGCGGCAATTGTTTTTTCAAAGGCGCCGACATCATCAACGGTGCGTGATAATGAATTCCGCCGCTGTTTTACAGAAACAATTCGGGCTAGCGTGCCCTCTTTTCCTGAAGTATCTCCAACTAGTCCCACTTCATCACCAACAACTACCGCATTTTTGCCAAGCTCACGGGCTTTCATAGCGCTGACTAAAGTGCCATCTACCAATCGGCAAAGTGTGCGGCCGCGATCAACAGTTAAAACTTTTCCTGAGGTGGCATCAGAATAGGTTGGGCGATCCTTACTGCGAGGCCGATTAGAACGTGATGGACGAATACGTACATCACTCTCATCAGGTCTGCGTCTAGCCATTTAGTAACGAACTCCATAACCCAGAAAAATCAGGCAAGGTTTTGCGGGTAGTTGCAATGTTTTCGACCTCAATACCTGGCACAACCAATCCAATTACTGCACCAGCGGTTGCTAGGCGATGATCTTCGTAGGTGTGAAAGACTCCAGAATGTAATGGTCGAGGAGTTATGTGTAGCGCAGTTTCTTCTTCGGAGACATCTCCACCCAGGTTGTTTAATTCGGTGCGCAAAGCGGTGAGTCGATCTGTTTCATGAAGCCGTAAATGGCCGATTCCGCGTAAAGATGATGGAGAGGTTGCAAGGGCGGCGACCGCAGCGATGGAGGGGGTTAATTCACCTACATCATGCAAATCAATATCAATTCCTCTTATTTCATTGCCGCCAGTAATTGATAAACCTTGTTCATCAAACTCAATCTTGGCACCCATGTCACTGAAGATTTTGCGCAGCTGATCGCCCGGTTGAGTGGTTGATTTGGGCCAATCTTTAATTGTTATGGTGCCGCCGCAAATCATCGCAACCGACATAAATGGCGCCGCATTTGATAAATCTGGCTCGATAACCATGTCCTGTCCTTGCAGCATGCCAGGCTTAACACTCCATTGCGCAGGTAAAGAATCATCCACCTCGGCACCAAACTGGCGCAACATTGCAATAGTCATATCAATATGCGGCTGCGAGGGGAGATTGCCGCCGATATGTTTGACGGTTATTCCTTGCTCCATTGCCGGTCCAATCAAAAGCAACGCTGACACAAATTGACTAGATGAGCTGGCATCAATCTCCAAGTAACCACCACGAATCTTGCCTGAGCCATTAATGGTTAATGGCAAGGAAAATCTATTTCTATGATCAATCAACACACCTAAATCCTCTAGAGCATTGATGACTGGACCTAGCGGCCTTTCATAAGAACGAGGATCACCATCAAAGTTAATTAATCCCTTGGCCAACGCAGCTAACGGCGGTAAAAATCTCATCACCGTTCCAGCATTACCGACATCAATTGATGCTGGTCCGAATAGTTGTTTTTGTGGGGTGACCACCCAAATCTCATCACCTGATGCATCTTTACTCTCGGTTATTTCGACACCTAAGGCGCGCAAACCTTGCATCATCAACTCGGTATCTCTTGACCTTAAAGGCTTATGCAGGGTTGAAGGGGTTTGCGCTAATGCACTCAGAATCAGTGCGCGATTTGTTACCGATTTTGAACCAGGAATTGTTATTTGAGCATGAACTGGTCGCTGACCTCGAAATGGAGCGCTCCAAAGCGCCGGCGATGATTCATGCGACATATGGCTCAGTCTAGGACATAGATTAGGAGCATGTGCGGCCGTTTTGCCCTGTCAGCGATGCTTACCGACATCGCAGAAGAGTTCAGTACAAAATCCCATCCTGATCGAACCTTGCCCGCAGATTGGAACATCAAACCAACGCAAGATATTTACATTATCAAAAATGAAAAGGTTGAGATTGCTTCATGGGGTCTGATTGCACCTTGGAGCAAAAACCTAGGTGATGCATTGAGAAGTCAAGCACAAGCGATTAATGCCAGATCTGAAACAATTCACGAAAAACCAACTTTTAAAAATGCTTTTCGACGATCAAGATGTTTGGTGCCTGCAAGTGGATATTATGAATGGGCAACAGAATTAGGTCGATACAAAACTAAACAACCTGTCTACATTTCTCGTGATGATAATAAGTTGCTGGCCTTCGCTGGAATTTATGATCGTTGGATTTCTCCAGAAGGCGAAATTAAAGACAGCGTCGCAATCATCACCCGTGATGCAGTGAGTGAATTGGCGAAAGTACACAATCGTATGCCGATGTTTTTACCTCGTGAGCGTTGGCAAACTTGGATGGATCCAGAGTTGCAAGATGTAATTCGGATACGTTCTCTATTTGAAGACTTCCAACCTGATGCGCATCTGAGGTATTGGCCGGTGGCAGATCTGGTTAACTCCATTAGAAACAATGGACCAGATTTAGTAAGCCCGATTGAGGTCGAGCCAGAAACCCTCTTTTAGCGGGAGCGATTTGCGAGGGAATAAACCGCTTGATGTGCAGGTTAGAGGGCTGTGGCTATAACCTTGGATTTGATGCCAACCGAGATTTCAACCCCAGACTCCAGCAGCGCTGGAGAGTTGGTGCGTGTTGATCGGGATAAAGAAAGTGCGGCCCAACGAAAAGCCAGATTTGAAAAAGATGCTTTGCAATACATGAATCAGCTTTACGCCGCGGCTCTGCGCTACACCAGAAATGCTGAGGATGCGCAGGATCTGGTTCAAGACACTTACGCAAAGGCCTACACCTCTTTTCATCAATTTGAACCAGGTACAAATTTAAAGGCGTGGATGTATCGCGTCTTAACCACAACCTTTATAAATACCTATCGCAAAGAACAACGTAGACCGCAAACCTCTGATTCTGAGCTCGAGGATTGGCAGATTGCAGAATCGGCTTCACACACAAGTGATCAAGGTAAATCAACTGAGGATGTAGTTTTAGAAAACCTGCCTGATAGCGATATCAAGAATGCCCTAGCCCAAATTCCTGAAGAGTTTCGTATGGTTGTTTACTTAGCTGATGTTGAGGGCTTTGCATATAAAGAGATTGCGGAAATTGTTGGAGTACCTACCGGAACCGTAATGTCTCGACTGCACCGCGGCCGCAAACAGTTGCGTGAGAAGTTGACTGACTACGCTCGCGAACGTGGTTATGTGAAAGGCGGCACCAAATGAGCAACATGCCTTGCAGTCAATGCCGTGAATCATTAGTACTTTTCATTGACAATGAAATTGAAGACTCAGCAGTTTTCAATCAAATGGCTTTTCATTTGCAGGACTGCCCCGGATGTCGCGAGCAGTTAGAGGTTGAACGCCAGGCCCTGAACTTGATCCGCACTCTATTAACTAGATCTTGTTGCGAAACCGCGCCTTCAACATTGCAAGAGCGAATCGCGCAACAGCTAGAGGAGCTGCAGTACAGCGAGATGGCCGGTTATGCCCAGACTGAGATCATCACCCAATACCGCCGTACTGAAATCACAATCGATGGTCAGACCCAAATCGAAATAGAAACCTCCCACGAAATACGGCGGGATTTCCCCTTTTAATTCCAAATTTAATTACTTAGCCCTGCTAGGTTATTAGCTAATGCAAATCGAATCAGCTATGGGCGCAGTCGGAATCTCACAAATGGTGGTCCGACCAGGTGATACTGCATTGGCTCATGGCAGTGGAGATATGCCAATACTCTCCAATAGTTTCCTAATCACCGTCATGGAAAGCGCCTGCAACTCTGCGATTGCAGAGTTTTTAGAAAATGGCGAGTCCACCCAAATGCGCGATATCCAACTTGAAATTCATGAGTCAGTAGGCATCGGAACAGAGATTCAAGGGGTCGCGACCTGCGTCTCTATATCGGAAAATATTTTGACTTTTGCCTGCGAAATACATGACGGCCCGCGCCTGGTTGCTGCATCTGTGATGCGTCGCAATTTGGTGGAAAGAGTTACTTTCCTAGCGCGGACCGCCGCCTTTACTCTGATGTCACAACAACAGAGTCATTAATTATTTTTTAGTTGCCCAGAAAATCTCAGCAATCTCATCAATCTTTGCAATCAACTTGTCGGCCACAGCAACATCTACTGTTCCCTTGGTTCCCGCAGCGCCTGCAAGTTTTGTTGCCTCATTGAAGAGGTTGTGTAGTTGAGGGTATGCCTCGAAGTGATTTGGCTTGAAGTAATCGGTCCACAAAACCCAGAGATGTTCTTTAACCATATTGGAGCGTGCCTCTTTAATTGAGACGGCGCGAGCTTTGAAATCTGCATCAGATGAGGCAGCATACTTTTCCATGCAAGCCTTTACTGATTGCGCTTCAATCTTTGCTTGGGCGGGATCGTAAACGCCACAAGGAAGATCGCAATGTGCGTGAACTGTAAGCATCTTTAACCTCACTTTTAATTACTTCATATTTCTTGCTGTTAAGTGCAAGACTACCGGCCATGAGAGGGTTTGGCGCGTTAAGGCTGCGCAGGGTGCAAGTTGCTGGAAACTCTATGCAGCCCACATTTAACCCGGGAGATATTTTGCTGGTGCGCTGGCTTGACCGTGTGCAGGAACAATTGCCGCTAGGCAGCGTTGTGGTTATCGAGCGCGATGAAATGCCTGGAGTCTTTGCAATCAAGAGAATTCAAAAGTCGCACAGCGGACTTTATTGGGTAGAAGGTGATAACCCAGATCCACAACTTTCTTCCTTAATGAATGACTCAAGGAAGTGGGGATACATCCCTGCTCATGAAGTTAAAGCAAAACTCTTGTTTAGAGTTAAGCGAGCTAGCGGGAAAAAACCTCAGCAATAAGAGCTTTTTGTTCCGCTTCATGAACATAAATGCTTCCAGTAGCTGGGCTCGCAGCTGCGCGACGAGAAACCCGTCCCAATGTCCGACCATTCATGTGTTCAGCAAGGTTTGCTGAAACAAATGGCCAGGGACCTTGGTTTGCAGGTTCATCCTGCACCCAAATTACATTTGCTTGCGGATTCTTATTCATCTCAGCAACAATTTCAGAAACCGGAAGCGGATAAAGCTGTTCTACACGAGCAATCGCTGTGGTGTTATCGCCCAACTTGGCACGCTCTGCAACCAACTCCCAGTAAATCTTGCCGCTACACAAAATCAATCGTGATGCGTTAGATACCGAGTCATCACCAATGAATGGTCGGAAAGTTCCTGAGGTTATGTCAGACAACTTGGAAGCAGCAGCCTTCAAGCGCAACATTGATTTTGGCTCGAAAACAACAAGTGGTCTACGTGCTGGATTCTTCATGTGCCAGCGCAGCAAATGGAAATAAGAGGCTGGCGAAGATGGCTGAGTTACAGTCATATTGTTTTCGGCACACAATGTTAAGAAACGCTCAATTCTGCCTGACGAGTGATCTGGGCCTTGACCTTCATAACCATGAGGTAAAAGAAGTACAACTGAGGAGCGCTCGCCCCACTTTTGTAATGAGGAGGAAATAAACTCATCAATGATGGTTTGCGCGCCATTTGAGAAATCACCAAACTGTGCTTCCCAAAGGACCAGAGCATTTTCACGCTCGACAGAGTATCCATATTCAAAACCCATAGCGGCATACTCGGACAGCAGCGAATCAACCACAAAAAATTGATTTTCATTATCAAGTAGACCGCGCAATGGAATCCACTCGCTGCCATCTTCGTGATCGCGGACAACAGCATGTCGGTTGGAGAATGTTCCACGACCAACATCTTGACCTGCGATACGAACTGGATGACCTTCAAGTAGTAAAGAACCAAAGGCAAGCATTTCGCCGCCCGACCAATCAATTGTTCCGTCATCAAGCATGGTGACACGACGCTGTAATTGTGGGGTTAGCTTTGGATGGATCTTGAAGTTTTCTGGAACTGCCACCTGAGTAGCAGCGATTTTTCTTGCCACCTCTTCGCTAATTGCAGTATTAGTTTGAAGCGGATCAAATGTTTCTAATTTGTTGAAGGCTGGTTTTTCAGGCAACTTGTCATGAACTGAATTAAAGATGCCTTCAAGTTGGGCATGGAACTCACGGGCAATCTCATCAGATTCTTCTTGAGTGATATCTCCGCGACCTACCAATGCTTCTGCGTAAAGCACTCGAGTGGTGCGCTTGGCATCAATAAGTTTGTACATACGTGGCTGTGTGAAGCTTGGTTCATCACCTTCGTTGTGACCGCGACGGCGGTAACAAACCATGTCAATTACAACATCTTTGTTAAAGGTCTGTCGGTATTCAAAGGCAACACGAGCTACACGAACACATGCTTCAGGATCATCGCCATTTACATGGAACACCGGCGCCTGAATCAACTTTGCAATATCAGTTGAGTAGCGAGAAGAGCGCGCTGATTCAGGGGAGGTGGTAAAGCCAACCTGGTTGTTGATTACAACATGAATAGTTCCGCCGGTGCGATAACCGCGAAGTTGTGACATGTTCAGTGTTTCAGCAACAACTCCCTGCCCCGCGAAAGCAGCATCACCGTGAATCAAAATCGGCATTATTGAGAATGCGCTCTTCACATTTTTGCGATCCTGCTTGGCGCGCACAATTCCCTCAAGTACTGGGTTTACTGCCTCCAGGTGTGACGGGTTTGCGGCCAAATAAATCTTGGTCTTTTCGCCAGATTCAGTTACAAAATCTCCATAGGTACCTAAGTGATACTTAACATCGCCAGATCCCTGTACTTCGTTTTCTTGGTAGTGGCCCTCAAACTCTTGGAAAATCTGACCGTAAGACTTGCCCGCAACATTGGCCAAAACATTTAATCGGCCACGGTGCGGCATGCCGATACAAATCTCATCAAGTTGAGCCTTGGCCGCATAACGTGCGATGGCATCAAGCAAAGGAATTACAGATTCGCCACCTTCTAGGGAGAAGCGCTTTTGGCCAACAAACTTAGTGTGCAAAAAGGTCTCAAAGGCTTCAGCTGAATTTAACTTGCGCAAAATGCGAAGCTGCTCTTCGCGAGGGAAAAATGGAGATCCAACTTCAACCTGGTTTTGAATCCACTTTCTTTCCTCAGGCGATTCGATGTACATGTATTCAACACCGATAGATCTGCAATAGGAGTCACGCAAAGTTCCTAGAATATTTCGCAACTTTGCATAGGGGCTGCCACCAAAACCTCCGGTAGCAACCTCACGATCAAGATCCCAGAGAGTCAAACCATGGGTAACAACATCTAAATCTGGATGGCTACGTTGTTTGTACTCAAGCGGATCAGTATCTGCCATCAAGTGACCATTGGTGCGATAAGCCTGAATAAGTTGCTGAACTCTGGCCGCTTTATTTAGTTGGTCCTTGCCTTCAGGAATATCAGCGTGCCATTGAATTGGAACATAAGGAATTCTTAGCGCAGCAAATATCTCTTCATAAAACCCTGCTTCGCCCAATAAAATCTCATGAATACGACGCAAGAAATCACCAGATTGAGCGCCCTGGATAATGCGATGATCGTAAGTAGAGGTAAGGGTTACAACCTTTGAAATGGCTAGCTCTGCAATGGTTTCTTCACTTGCTCCTTGGAACTCAGCTGGATAATCCATGGCGCCAACGCCAAGAATTAATCCTTGTCCCTGTACTAAGCGTGGAACAGAGTGAACAGTTCCGATGGTTCCCGGGTTGGTTAGCGAAACTGTGGTGCCAGCAAAATCTTCAACAGTTAATGCACCCTTACGAGCTTTTTTAACCAAGGATTCGTATTCAGCCCAGAACTGGCCAAAATCTAAATTCTCACAACCCTTTATGGACGGCACGAGTAACTGGCGAGATCCATCTTCCTTAGCAAGATCAATTGCAATTCCAAGATTGATATGGTCGGGATGACCAATGGCAGGTTTTCCATCCTGCTCAATATAAAAAGCATTCATCTCAGGCATTGCGCGCATCGCTTTAATCATGGCGTAGCCAATTAGGTGTGTGAATGAAACTTTTCCGCCACGTGCTCGTTTCAAGTGATTGTTAATGACGGTGCGGTTATCAATCATTAATTTTGCGGGAACCGCACGCACACTTGTTGCCGTTGGAACAGTAAGTGAAGCTTCCATGCTTTGCACAACTCGACTTGCCACACCACGAAGCGGTTCCACTTTTGCTGCAGTAGGCGCGGTTACTTGTGGAGCAGGCTTAGCTGCTGGCTGGGCAGGAGTTGGCGTTGGTTGCGTTGTTGGCCTAACCGCTGGTTGAGGAGTCGGTGTTGGAGTGGGCGCAGTTGCTGCTGGGGTAGCGGCTTGTTGACGTTTTGGAATTGGTGGCACATTCGCTTGTGGTGTTGCAACTTTGGCATCACCTGGTTTGTAATCGGAGAAAAATGCTTTCCAATCATCGCCAACAGAGTTTGGATCTGCGAGAAAGCGTTCGTACATTTCATCGACTAACCACTCGTTAGAACCGAATGAGCCGCCAAATTTATTTTCGGGATTCATACCTGCCACAGAGATAAAGCCTATCTGCGTCAGCATGCCGGTCTCTACCTAGCCAAGGCGTGATTGGCCACAGTTTCAACCTGAAAATACTTCCTAGCTAGGGCACCCTCGCCCTATGGGATTAGCTTTTGTAACTGGAGCCAGCCGAGGGTTAGGTCGAGAGGTAGCGGCCAGTCTGGTGGCGGCTGGCCACCAAGTAATAGGTATTGCAAAAAATCCCAACAATGCGCAGCTGGCCAGCGCACAACTCGGTATTCCATTTGAGCTGGTTGATCTTGAGGATGTGACCGCGACCCGCGCGATGGCCAATCATCTATTGCAGCGGTACGGAACCCCAGAAATCTTGGTATTGGCTCACGGTGTAATGAGCGAAAAAATGGCGAAGACTTTGCGCACTAACGATGCCGAGTGGGCCCGTGTTATGAACATTAACCTCAACTCAGTATTTACTTTAGTGAATGCCATTGGTGCGCCTATGGCTGAAGCTCGAAACGGTCGAGTGGTTATTTTTTCTGCCTGTTTGGGAAGAATGTCAGGACCTGGAAATGCTGGCGGTCTAGCACCATACCGAATTTCAAAAGCTGGAGTAAATGCATTGGTAAGAAATTTGGCGCATGAAACTGGACATGGCAGTCGGGGATTTTTGGTAGATGCAATCTGTCCTAATCACAGCAGAACCGATATGGGCGGACCGGATGCACCGCGTAGCGCAGCAGAAGGAGCGGCTACAGCTATTTGGTTGGCTACTAGAGAATTTAATTCGGGTGATTTAACTGGTGTGCTTTGGGAGGATCAAGAGGTTGTGCCGTGGTGATTGGATTGGTGAGGAACAGCTGCAATTGCAGCCAGCAAAGTTACAAGTGCAAATACACCAAGAGTTAAACCCATAGCCAACCTACCGCCATCAATCATGTAATAAGCAACGCCAATTGCAATTAGATTTGCCATAACCGTTGAGCCTCGGCCGTAATAACGTTTTTGTAAGAAACCTCGTCCAGCAAAGAAAAGACCAATAGCTCCAAATATCAGAAATACAATCTCAGCTATAACAGCGTCTAGCGCCTCGACCTCAGAAGTTGCAGTCCGAAGTAAGAGATAACCGCCGAGTGCCGCCAGAAAGCCGGCCTCTATTCGCACCAATAACGCCGCGACTTTATGGGCATTTATGCGGCTATTGCCTGGGAGTGAACTCACGGGAGAAAGAATAGGGGATGAGGAATGGATAGCTTTCTAATCATAAAAAGGGCTAACTTCCTGTATGGCCTTTTTTGATGAGGGGATTTATGACCCGCAAACCGGGTTGCTAGCTCCGCTGTATTTTTATGAGAGTTCAAACCGTTTGTTGTCCTGGGCAAATAGAACTAATCGTTCTACCTCTTTAATTTCTATAAGGCTCGGGGAAATGCCGGAAGATGATTTGGTCAGATGCGCCACGGAGTTGAACGCGGAATTGCGTGGCGGTGATTTGTTAGCCCGCATGAATGAGAAAACCTTGGTATTACTTTTGATAGGCGATAAATTAGGCGCAGATCAGCTAGTTTTTAGATTGCGCAACACCATAAAATTTGATCTAACCTTTGCTGCGATAGAGATAGCAGATGATGAAGATTTGGTTTCCGCTTTGGCCAGACTTGGTGTCTAAAAAACTGCTCTTAATTGCGCGGTATAAAAATTTGTAACTGGTAATAACGTAACTCTTCGATGGAATCCTTGATATCTCCCAGCGCCCGATGATTGCCGGTTTTTTTCGGCGCGTTGAAATAAACCTTTGGATACCAACGTCTTGCTAATTCCTTGATAGATGACACATCAACAGTTCGATAATGTAAATACTCATTTAACTTTGGCATGTCACGCGCAATAAAATTGCGATCCATTCCTACAGAGTTTCCTGCTAATGGAGATTTACCCGGCTGAGTGTGTTTGGCCAAATATTGAATTACCGCTTCTTCAGCGGCGGAAATAGAAACGCCATTGGGAATCTCGCTAATTAATCCGGACTCCGTGTGCATGTTTTTCACTTCTTCTCGCATGCCAGCTAATTTCTCTGGGCTAGTTGTTATAACCAAATCAACACCATCGCCTAAAACATTGAGGTTCTCATCGGTAACCAATACGGCAATCTCAACCAGAGCATCAGTTTCGAGGGAAAGGCCAGTCATTTCACAGTCAATCCAAATTAAGGGCGGATTTTCATTGGCCATGAGAGTAGAGCCTATTAGCAGACTCATGCGTAGGTGACATTTCACCACTCGTTCACCTGCTGTTAACTAACTCTCAACCCTTATAGGACGGTTTCCTAGCAGTATCCGTTGCGTGACCATGGTGGAAGATCAAGGGAAGGCCAACCTCCCAACCCCTCGAGCCTTAACCACCGAGCCGCGCTTTTCTGACAAAGTTTTCAGAGCGGTTGTGACCGCAGGCGGACTCTCCTCACTAATTATTCTGGCTGCGATTGCGTTATTTCTTGGCATTCGTGGATTTGAAATTATCGCTCGCGAAGGTTTGAGCTTTATCACCGGGTATGAATGGTATTCATCAATTAACGCAGATGGATTATCAGGAGATCAACCATCGGTTTACGGCATCGGCGCTATGTTAATTGGAACAATTATCACTGCGCTCATTGCAGTAACTATCGGAGTTCCAATCGCGGTTGCCGCCGCTTTGTTTCTTAATTTCTATGCACCGAATTTTATTCGCGGAGTTTTAGTAGCGATTATTGACTTGATGGCAGCTTTTCCTTCAATACTTTTTGGTCTCTGGGGATTAAATGTCTTGATGCCTTCGGCTGAGTATTGGGCGAAACTGTTGCATAAATACTTAGGTTGGGTTCCACTATTTGATGTATCTGCACCGGTTTTCACTCGATCACCATTTGTCGCAGGCGTAGTTCTAGCAATCATGATTATTCCAATTGTCACCTCAGTAGCAAGGGAAGTGTTTTCACAGACACCGCTGGATCGCATTCAGGCGGCATATGCTCTCGGCGCCACTAAGTGGTCGATGATTCGCGCAGTAGTTCTTCCTTTTGGATCAAGCGGAGTTGTTGGTGGCGCGATGCTTGGATTGGGTCGCGCAATGGGTGAAACAGTTGCGGTGTTTACCGTTCTAAATATTGTTTTCCAAGCAAACTTCCAGATTCTCTTGGGTGCGGGCGGAAATGTTGCGTCATTAATTATCCTTAAATTTGGCGAAGCTACCGCAGAGGAAATCAAGGCACTTATGGCAGCAGGTTTGGTGCTGTTCATGTTGACTTTGGTTGTCAACATGATTGCGGATTTGATTGTTAACCGCGCAGGAAGACAAGGTCGCTAATGCAAACCACTGCGATTCCGACAAAGCCCTGGCGCTTGACTCCAAAAGCAATGGTGCCAAACATTCTGGCGGGATTTACAGTTTTAATTGGAAGTTGGTTGCTCATTGAGATGACTGGTTTATCAGGAAAGCTAGGTGCTTTCGCGGCAGCCTCACTGCTCTCGATAGTCAGTTTGTCGCTTGTGGCCGGCGCTCAAAGAGGAACACAAGCTGCTAAGAACGCTGCGGTCGGAACCCTTGTAGCAGTGGGATCGATATTGGCGCTACTGCCAGTTGCAAGTATTTTAGGAACAGTATTAGTTAAGGGTGTCAAAGGAATTTATATTGGTTTTTTCACCAACGATATGTCTTTGGCTTCAGTGAATGACCCGCTTGATAAAGGCGGAATTCTTCATGCAATTATTGGAACCTTACTTTTAATTCTTTTTGCAATGCTGATTTCGGTTCCGCTCGGAATACTAACCGCACTTTATTTGACGGAAATCAAAGGTCCCGGCTCGAGATTTATCCGATTCTTAGTTCAAGCAATGAGCGGAGTTCCTTCGATTGTTGCTGGACTATTTATCTACTCCGCTTTTATTTCTGGAACCGGCCGTGGCTTCTCTGGATTTATGGGATCCCTTGCTTTATCTATTCTCATGCTGCCAACAGTTGCTAGAACCGCCGAAGAGGTTTTGCTATTAATTCCAGCTGATCTACGTGAAGCGGGACTTGCACTTGGCGCAACACAATGGCGCACCGTGGCCATGGTGGTTGTTCCGGCTGCTAAAAGTGGATTAATTACCGCGGTTATCTTGGGAATCGCCCGAATTGCGGGCGAGACAGCTCCGCTGTTATTTACAACCGGTGGTGGCGACACTGTAAACGGCAATCCATTTGATGGAGTTATGGGCTCAATTCCATTTGCAATTTGGAAAGCATTGATTGCTGGATCCGAACAGTCAAATGCCCGTGCCTGGGCATCGATTTTGGTACTTCTGATAATAGTGATGGTGTTGTTCTTTACTGCTCGCAGACTTGGAAAGAGAAAAATATGATGACCGAAAACACCCAACCAACCTCTTTAGCTAGCATTGCAAGCTCTCATGAGCGCAAGTCCGCTGGCGTTCGAGCCATGGGTACCGGATTAGAGGCACGAAACGTTCATGCCTGGTTTGGTAAAAATCATGTCCTCTCAGATATTTCACTTGATTTTGCGTCAGGAACAGTAACCGCATTAATTGGTCCATCAGGTTGTGGCAAATCAACCTTCATCAGAACTCTAAATCGAATGCATGAGTTCATTCCTACAGCTGCAATGGCCGGCGAGGTCTTACTCGATGGAAAAGATATTTACGCACCAGGTACAGATGTAACGAAAATCCGCCTGAAAATCGGAATGGTTTTTCAAAAGCCAAATCCATTTCCCTCTATGTCCATTGGCGAAAATGTTTTGGCGGGTTTGAAGTTGGCACAACTTAAACAGTCCAACAAGGAAGATTTGCTTGAAGAGTGTTTAGTCAGAGCTGGTCTTTGGAATGAAGTTAAGGATCGCTTAGATGCCCATGGTGGCTCATTGTCCGGAGGTCAACAACAGAGACTGTGTATTGCTAGATCACTAGCGGTAAGACCACAAGTGCTTCTTATGGATGAGCCATGTTCTGCGCTAGATCCAGGATCAACTTTACGAATTGAAGAAACTATTAGGGAACTCTCACAATCAATGACTATTGTGATTGTTACCCATAACATGCAGCAAGCGGCACGTATCTCAGATTACACAGCCTTTTTCTTGGCGGATGGTGGTCCGGGGCAAATGGTTGAAGTAGGACCTACCAGTGAGATCTTCTCCCGTCCCAAGGACAAGAGGACAGAGAATTACGTCACTGGTCGCTTTGGCTAGGCCGTTACCAACTGTTCACTTAACGTTGCGGTGATGTTTAGTAAAAATAGAGTTGGTGTTTGGGCAGAGTTCCTAAGTTAAGGGTTGCAAGTTAACTCTCAACGACAAAGGAGACCAAATTGGTCCGCAAGTTTTTACTTAAGATTTCAGTGGTTGCGGCGGCATTCTCACTTATTGCTGCACCTGCTTACGCCGTAAATTTAGTAGGTGGCGGAGCTACTTTCGCCAACCCAATTCTTGATGCTTGCAAAGCAGAGTATTCACGCGAAACAGGCGACAACTATGTTTATAACTCACTAGGTTCAGGAGCAGGTCGTTCCGGAATCGACAAAGGTGATTTTGATTTTGGTTGGTCTGATACACCACACCTTGGTGCAACCGCTCCAAAGTCAATGATTCACCTTCCAGTGGTGGCAGCACCAGTTGCGATCATTTATAACGTCCCAGGGATCAAAGGCAATGCCGCATCGCAGATAACACTTTCTCCAGAAACCGTGGCAAAGATTTTCTCTCGTCAGATTACAAAGTGGAATGATCCAGCAATCAAAGCGGACAACAACCGAGTCATCAAGACCCCAGTTTTTGCAACTGAGCGAGTTAAGGTTATGGTTGATGGAAAGTCCACATTCCAACGAGTAACAAAGAAAGACAAAAACGGAAATCCGATTGTTTCTCGTTACACACAAAAGCGTGAATCAGTACAGTTCCCAAATACAGATATCACAGTTGTTTATCGCAATGATTCCTCCGGAACAACTGGAATCTTCACAAACATGCTCCGTGCAGTCGTTCCATCTGTCTGGACTAAATCCGGTAATAATGACTTCCCAGCGTCCTTCCCAGGAAATATCAATGACATCAAAAACCTTGGCAAGATTCAAGGCGCAAAGGGTTCAGAGTTAACCACTGGCCTCGTCGCAAAGACTCCAGGTGCAATTACCTATGCAGAGAAGGATTATGCAAATAAAGCCAAACTGCCTGTCGCTAAGTTGCTAAACAACGCTGATGTTGCAGTAGCTCCAGGCGCGGCTGGTGTATCAGCATTTCTTGGTTCTGCAAAATTCAATGACAACGGTACCTTGGTGCTCGATTACGCAACAAAGAATGCCGGTGCTTATTTATTGGGTTCGACTTCATACGCTCTAGTGCTTACCGATTACAAAGATAAGGCAAAGGCAGCAGCTGTAAAGAAGTTGATGACCTACATCCTCGATAACTGTGCGAAGAAATTCCCGGAAACAGAGTTCGCAGTTATCGATGGAGCACTTTATGACTTCAACAAGAAGTTGATTGCTCGCATCGGTTAATTAACTAGCCGAAAAGGAATTTTCCCGGGTGCGCGAGGGGCACCCGGGAATTTTCATTTTGTTCTGGAAATAAATGCGCGCCCGGCAGGAATCGAACCTGCGACAACCCGCTTAGAAGGCGGGTGCTCTATCCGACTGAGCTACGGGCGCATTTGATGTGGCCCAAGTCTACCGAGTGGGCGAGCATGCTTACTATGCGAAGTTTTGACGATAAGGTTTCGCCTCGTGGCAGAGTTCATTTATACGATGAAAAAGGCGCGTAAAGCGCATGGTGACAAAGTAATTCTCGATGATGTCACTTTAATGTTTTTACCAGGCGCGAAAATTGGTGTGGTTGGGCCGAATGGCGCGGGTAAGTCCACCGTTCTGCAAATTATGGCGGGATTACAACAGCCATCTAATGGTGAGGCTTATTTAACCCCTGGCTACTCTGTCGGAATCCTGCTGCAGGAACCACCTTTGAATGAAGAGAAAAATGTTTTGGAAAATGTTCAAGAGGGTGTGGCAGAGACGATGGCGCTATTGGCCCGTTTTAATCAAGTGTCTGAAGAGATGGCCAACCCTGATGCCGATTACGACAAATTATTGGCAGAGATGGGAACCTTGCAAGAAAAGCTAGATCATTTAAACGCTTGGGATTTAGATTCTCAACTTGAGCAAGCGATGGATGCTTTACGTTGTCCACCACCAGATGCAGATGTGAAAGTGCTATCAGGTGGCGAACGTCGTCGAGTTGCACTCTGTAAATTGCTTTTACAAAAACCAGATTTGCTGCTGCTTGACGAGCCCACCAACCATTTGGATGCCGAATCTGTTTTGTGGCTAGAGCAGTTCCTTTCTAAATATGAAGGCACCGTTGTTGCAATCACTCACGATCGTTACTTTTTGGACAATGTTGCAGAATGGATTTTGGAGTTAGATCGCGGTCGCGCCTATCCATATGAAGGCAATTACTCCACTTACTTGGAGACCAAAGCTGCGCGTCTAAAGATTGAAGGCCAGAAAGATGCCAAGCGAGCCAAGCGACTTGCAGAGGAGCTTGACTGGGTTCGCCAAAATGCAAAGGGTCGCCAAGCTAAATCAAAGGCTCGTCTTGCTCGTTACGAAGAGATGGCAGCAGAGGCGGAAAAAGCCCGCAAGTTGGATTTCGAAGAGATTCAAATCCCTATGGGTCCAAGACTTGGAAACATAGTTGTAGAGGTTGAAAATCTCTCTAAAGGCTTTGGCGAGCGTCTATTGATTGACAACCTCTCATTTTCTTTACCTCGCAATGGAATTGTGGGTGTTATCGGACCAAATGGCGCCGGAAAAACCACTTTGTTCAAGATGATCTTAGGTTTAGAGAAACCAGATTCAGGCAATATCAAGGTTGGCGAGACGGTAAAGGTTTCATATGTGGATCAATCCCGCGGCGGAATTGATCCCAAAAAATCACTTTGGGAAGTTGTTTCAGATGGCTTGGATTTCATGAAGGTTGGCGCAGTAGAAATGCCTAGCCGCGCTTATGTATCCGCGTTTGGATTTAAAGGTCCGGATCAACAAAAAGCAGCTGGTGTGTTGTCTGGCGGAGAGAGAAACCGTCTCAACCTGGCTTTAACTCTAAAAATGGGCGGCAACTTATTGCTGCTTGATGAACCCACCAATGATTTAGATGTTGAAACACTGGGATCATTGGAAAATGCGTTACTAGATTTTCCAGGTTGTGCGGTGGTTATCTCACACGATCGTTGGTTCTTAGATCGAGTTGCAACCCACATCCTGGCTTATGAAGGTGATTCACAATGGTTCTGGTTTGAAGGAAACTTCGAATCCTATGAAAAGAATAAGATTGAAAGACTCGGCCCAGAGGCTGCACGTCCGCACCGTGTGACTTATCGAAAGCTAACTCGATGAAGTATCACCACAAGGCATTTGTTCGTTGGGATGATCTTGATGCAATGGGCCATGTCAATAACGCTAAGTATTTGACCTTTGCTCAAGAAGCTCGTTTTGAGTGGTCCTTTGTAAAGAATCAAATGGCTGATGGCAATCCAAGTTTTTTGGCGATGGTTGTTGCGCGTGCTGAAGTGGATTTCAAAAATGCCATTTTTCATGGCGGCACATATGTAGATGTGGTGCTCTGGGTTGAGTCCATTGGAAACTCTTCATTTTCGATGATTTATGAGATTAAAGGTGAAGATCAGTTATTTGCTCGCATTAAGACGGTGCAAGTTGCCGTAGATGAAACCGTTGCAAAATCACGCCCCCTCAATGATGAGGAGCGCGCCTTTTTGCAGCAATACCTTGAGGAGAAGTAGTGAGTTCAAAGCTCGAACCACGCGGAGTGCGTCCATGGTGGCGCGATGCGGTCACTTATCAGATTTACATTCGTTCCTTTGCTGATTCCAACGGCGACGGCATAGGTGATGTTGAAGGTATTCGCTCAAAATTAGGTTATCTGCAAAAACTTGGTGTTGATGCAATATGGATTACCCCTTGGTATCCCTCACCACAAAATGATCATGGTTACGATGTTTCTGATTACAAAAATATCGAGCCGGATTACGGAACTTTGCAAGATGCAGAACGTCTAATTCGCGAAGCACATGATCATGGCATCAAAATCATTATTGATATTGTCCCCAACCACACTTCGGATCAACATGAGTGGTTCAAGGCTGCGCTAAAAGCAAAACCTGGCTCACCTGAACGTAATCGTTACATTTTCCGAGATGGCAAAGGTGCAAATGGAGAGTTGCCGCCCAATAATTGGCAAGCGGTTTTTGGCGGACCTGCGTGGCATCGAGTTGTTGAAGCTGACGGAAAACCAGGGCAGTGGTATCTACATCTCTTCGCGGTAGAGCAACCAGATTTGAATTGGGAAAACCCTGAGGTTGTAAATCACTTTGATGAGGTCTTGAAGTTTTGGCTAGATCGGGGAGTTGATGGCTTCCGGATCGATGTAGCGCACGGCATGTTCAAAGAAAAAGGTCTGCCCGATATACGGCAAAGCTGGTTATCAAAATTATTAGGAAAGAACTCTTTGACACAGATGCTCAGCCCAGAACACAAACCATTCTGGGATCAGGAAGAGGTTCACGAGATCTATCGCCGTTGGCGCAAGATATTGGACTCTTATGAAGGTGACCGTATGGCGGTTGCTGAAGCATGGGTTAGCCCTGCCTCGCGTATTGCTCGCTATGTACGCGCCGATGAGCTGCAAAACTCATTTAATTTCGAGATGTTAACAACCCTTTGGAAAGCCGATGAGATTCGCAAAAAAATCAACAACTCCATCTCTGCATTGGCAGAAGTGGGAGCGCCGACATCTTGGGTATTTAACAATCATGATGTAGTTCGCTCAGTTGATCGTTTAGATTTGGGACTTACCAACCGCGGCGAAACCACATTTGATCGTCACGGTGATGTTAATAAGCTAAATATCGCGCGCGGTACCTTGCGTGCGAGAAGTGCGACATTGATGGCATTAGCGCTACCAGGCGGAACTTATTTATATCAAGGAGAAGAACTAGCTCTGCCAGAGGTAAGAGATATCCCTGAGGATCGTTTGACGGATCCAAGATGGAAAATGAGTGGATATAAGGATCGTGGAAGAGATGGTTGTCGAGTTCCAATCCCATGGCAAAGTTCGCCAAATGGAGCATTTGGTTTTTCTTCCAACAAATCTTTAACACCAGATCAAGCTTGGTTGCCTGCCAGTTCTTGGTGGGGTAATTACTCTGCAGAATCTCAAGAACATGACGAAAACTCCACTTTAAATATTTATCGTCGCGCGCTTGCTATTCGTAAAACGGAGTCAGGTCTGGGTGATGGTCCTATGGAATGGCTTAAAACCCGAAATGATGTGGTCGCATTCTCCCGTCCGGGAAACTTTGCCTGTTACATAAACTTCGGTGCTGACTTTGAGCTACCAGAAAATTGTGAAATTTTAATTTCGAGCGGAGTCATGAAAGGCAAGGTCTTGCCGACTGATACGGCAGCATGGATCAGGATTAAGTAAATGCCCAACAGTAAATTGCAGGAAAAAACAGTTCGGGTATTAGCAACCGCTCAAGTTCTTAATGGGGTTGGTGTAGCAGGTACCGTCGCAGCTGGATCACTCCTGGTGGCCTCCATTACAGACTCTGAAACATTGGCAGGCCTAGCTCAAACCTCTTCGGTGCTTGGCGCAGCCGCATTAGCTCTACCTCTGGCTCGTTTAACCGCGCGCGGCGGGCGAAGATTGGCTTTATCGGTAGGTTTTTTGTCTGGAGTTATCGGCTCATTGTTCGCAATATTAGGTGGAACCCAAAAGAATATTTTCTTAATGTTAACCGGAACATTTTTGGTTGGCGCCGCATCTGCCGCTGGTTACCAAGCCCGCTTCGCTGCAGTGGATATGTCCACTACTGAAACTCGAGCAAAACAACTTTCCTTTGTAGTTTGGGGATCAACCATTGGAGCCGTGGCTGGTCCTAACTTGATGGAGCCAGCTGGAAATTTAGCGCAATCCTTAGATTTACCGAGATTGGTAGGTCCTTATCTAATTTCCGCTTCGACATTGTTTTTGGCAATTGTGGTAATCCAATTGTTCTTACGTCCTGACCCATTTTTAGTCGCGCAGAAGCAATCTGGAGTAACTGAGAAACCAAAAGGTGCAACAAAGCGCGCATTGGCGCACATCAAGACCAACCCACAGGCATTGTTTGCGATTCTCTCGATTGCGATTGGCCATATTACTATGGTCTCGGTAATGGTTATGACTCCAGTGCACATGGCTCATGTCGATGTGACCCTTACCGTGATTGGCTTTGTTATAAGTATTCATGTGCTTGGTATGTATGCATTCTCGCCATTAGTTGGATCGCTTAGCGATCGTTTAGGTCGAATTAAAGTTATTCAAATCGGTGTTTTTACTTTGTTGCTGTCGACAGTTATTTCGGGTTTTGCGGCGCCTAATGATGTAGTAATGCTTGGTATCGGATTGTTCTTACTCGGACTTGGCTGGTCCTGTACTTTGATTGCGGGTTCGGCTTTATTGACGGAATCAGTTGATCCAGAGTTAAAGACCTCGTCACAAGGTGCAAGTGATTTGGTCATGAACCTATCGGGCGCTGGAGGCGGAGCTTTAGCAGGGGTAATTATCGGAACTCTTTCATATGGCTGGTTATGTGCATTTGCCGCAATTCCAGTGGCGTTTTTGGGGGCTTGGTCCCTCAAACTGAAAAAGGCTTGATTAAATTCTTATGAGCCTTTATGAAGAGATGGGTGGACACAAAACTTTTGAGCAGTTGGTTTCTCATTTCTACGCCCTAGTTTCAGTAGATCCTGTTTTACGTCCGATGTATCCAGATGATGACATGAAAGGCGCAGCCGAAAGGCTGTTGATGTTTCTTGAGCAATACTGGGGCGGACCTAGTACTTATAGTGAACAACGCGGCCATCCTCGTTTACGTATGAGGCATGCAGGTTTTCATATTGGCGAACAAGAAAGAGATGTTTGGCTCCAGCATATGAAATCAGCTGTTGAGGATTTAGATATGAAGCCAGATTTGAAAGAACAACTTTGGGATTACTTGGTAATGGCCGCCAATTCTATGGTGAATCAGCCACGTCGTTTTTGAGATTTATTTCCTACCTTAAGAATTTCTCCATTACGCAGATACCAAAGAGTTCCTTGTCTATCTCTGATCGTAGTAATACGTAACCCAACAGTTTCAACCTTGCCTTTTACTTCCAATACCTCAACATCATCACCAACACCATATTGATCTTCAACCAACATAATGATTCCCGAGAAGACATCTCGAACTATTGTCTGCGCACCAAGACCAACTGCAAATCCGACTACACCAGCAGAGGCCACCAACGGCCCCAAGTCAACGCCGAGTTCGCCAAGAATCATTGCACCAGCGACTAAACCAATTAGAGCCTTCGAAGAACTATTTAAGACTGATGCTGCGGTTCGTGCTCGTTCGCGCTGTCTGGTTATAGTTGATTTTTCGCCCGGGATGAAATCAGCTTCTGCAACCTTGTTCAATGCTTTTGAAATCGCTCTAGTTGCGATTTTCTGCAGGAACAATGCAAGGGCCAGGATTACAACAATCCGTACCGGTGCGCCCAGAAACCACTCCAGCGCCGCTTTAAACTCCAGATTTAGCTCCATTTGAGTAAGACTTTATAAGAACTTAACCAAATATCCGCACAAATTGAGGGGGATTCGGGCAGGATTTCCCCCACGACGCGAGCCACGCGTCGGTCCAAAGGGGAAACGGCAGTGACGACTACGTCGAGAAGGACATTAGTTCTAAACGCCACCTACGAGCCACTGGGTGTCGTTTCTGATAGACGCGCGCTGATTTTAGTTTTAAATAATCGCGCTTCAACAATTGAAGAATCTGATGTCGAATTACATTACACATCCGGATCATTTATTTTGCCGGCGGTAATCAGACTCCACAAGTTTGTAAAGATTCCTTATCGCCACACTGTCCCGCTTTCACGTCGTGCGATTTTTGCGCGCGATGGTGGCCGCTGTGTTTATTGCTCGGCGACTGCAACATCAATTGATCACGTGATGCCAAGGAGCCGCGGCGGGGATCATTCTTGGGAAAATGTTGTTAGTGCATGCCATCGATGCAATCATGTGAAAGCCGACAAGACTCTAAAGGAGTTGGGTTGGAGACTTCGCTCACTTCCCAGAGAGCCAGTGGGAGCGGCATGGAGAATTCTTGGTACTGGCCGCGCTGATGAACGTTGGGTTCCATATCTTGCTCCATTTGGCGTTGTAAGCGCATCTGCTTAAACTTCAGCCATGCTTTTACAACTTTCAGCAAATCTAAATTTGGCGCTAAATGAAGATGGCGCGTTGCCTGGTGAGCCTTTGGGATTTTTGGAGGGCTTCATTTGGTTTGCTGTAGTTCCTATCGCAACAACACTCCTAGTTTGGGTAGGAGTTGTTGCTCAAGAGAATTGGCAAAAGGCTAAGCGAAATCGCACTAAAGAAAATGTAATCACTCGTATTAACGAGTAATTACATATCTTTCGCTCTTACCTTCAAAGCTCTTTCCAAAGAATCTTTCGCCTCAAGAACATGGCGACGCAAAGTCGGATGACCATCCTTGCCAGCACCATTTAGCCAAGCATTGGTCTTGTCTAAAGTGGTTTGTGAAATCACATAGGCCGGATAGAGCAGATCAATAATGCTGGTCGAGACTTCGTAAGACTTGTTGTTATAAGTATCCAAAATCAATGCGAAATACCGATCAATGAAAGCCTCGTGGAAGTTGCGATGCAGAGGTCTAGCAAAACCTTGTATCGCAGAAAGACGTGACCAGTTAGTGATGCTTTCATCTTCAGTCGCTCGTGTGAACGCGGCCTCTTTGGCTGCCATATTTGGGAAAGCAGCAACGCATCGTTCGTGTGCAAGCTGACCGGTAAGGGTGTTATCGCGCTTTAGCTCTGCATCAATCTCCTCTTGAGATGAAGCGCCGCGTTCAACAAGGTTAAGGATGAAGTGCCAACGTAAATCGGCATCCACTACGAGTCCGGCGAGTTTGCCATCTAGCAGTTCGCGTATACGAGCGGTTTGGGACGAGTTATGTGCCAACGAGGCGAAAGTTCTGGCAAATTGAAGCTGGTGACCGCTGCCAGGTTGGGACTTATCAAGCAAATCAGAGAGCACCGAAGCAATTTTTTCTCGCAGCGCGTCACGGTTTTTGTCTGCAGCATAGATTTCTACGGCAGAAATCAATTGATTTCCAATTGCTGTGACGGTGGTTATGTCATCTTCGCCTGGCAAACCAGCGCTCGCGATCTCTATGAAATCCGTAGCTGATAGCTCTGCGTCTCGCAACATATCCCATGCTGCGGACCAACAAAGTGCTCGCGATAAACCATCATTTAATTTGCCCAAATGTGCCTTAAGTGTCGCGATTGAGCGATCATCAAAACGAATCTTTCCGTAAGAGAGATCATGATCATTAATTAACAAAAGATCCGCCAACTTTTCTCCAGCTAAACCATCGACTTTGGTCAATTTTCCAGACACATCAAGTTCGACTGATTTGCGCCTTGCCAGCACTCCATCTTTTAGATCATAAAGTCCAACTGCCATACGATGTGGACGAAGTTCGCTAGAACCTGCAGGGATTAACGGCGGCTCTTGCTGTACCGAGATTGAGGCGTAGGAGTCACCATTAATTTCGATTACCGGACGCAAGGTATTTACACCAGCGGTTTGTAACCAAGTTGATACCCACGGCTTTAAATCTCTGCCGCTGGTGGCTTCTAGTTCGGAAAGCAGATCCTGCAGAGTTGTGTTCTTAAAGGCGTGCTTTGCAAAGTACTTTTGCAGGCCAGTTATGAAGTTATCTCTGCCGACATGGGCCACCAATTGATGAAGTACCGATGCGCCTTTAGCGTAGGTAATGCCATCAAAGTTAGCTTTAACAGTATCGATATCAATCATGTCTGCAGCAATTGGGTGGGTGGAAGAAAGCTGATCTTGACGGTAGGCCCAGTTCTTTCGCTCCGCATTGAATCCAGCCCAGGAGTTCTTGAATTTTGTGGCCTCAACCAAGGCAAGATAAGAGGACCACTCTGCGAAAGATTCGTTTAGCCATAGGTCATCCCACCATTTCATGGTGACCATATTTCCAAACCACATATGGGCCATTTCATGAAGAATTGTGTTGGCACGAGCGTTGTACATGCGCTCAGTTACCTTGGAGCGGAAGACCAATAAATCCTCACGGAAAGTGACTGCACCAGCATTTTCCATAGCACCCCAGTTGAAATCAACAACTGCGATTTGATCATATTTCTCAAATGGATAAGCCAAACCAAATACTTCTTCGAAGTAGGCAAAACCTTGCTTTGTAATTAGGAAGATTTCATCGGCATCCAGATGCTCAAATAAAGACTTGCGGCAATAAATACTCATTGGAATTGTTTTCTTGCCCTTGTATTCATCGGATACAAATGAGTATGGACCGGCAACAATTGCGGTTATGTATGTGGACATTACTGGCGTAGTGGTAAATGACCAGGTTTTCTTATCGCCACTTTCAGTTACAGATTTAACTGGATTATTAGAAATTACCTGCCAATGTGCTGGAGCGGTAGCTGTAAATGCAAATGTTGCTTTTAAATCTGGCTGATCAAAGCATGGATACATGTTTCGAATAAAAGCGGTCTCGCCCTGCGAATATAGGTAGACCTCTTTATCTACTGGATCAACGGAACGCTGTAGACCCTCGCCGCTCTTTGAGTAGATCGCTTCGATTTCAATCTCAAGCTCATTTTCACTCTGGAGATTTTTCAAGAAAACAGTTTCACCATCAAAGTTAGAGACATCAACAGGAGCACCATTCAGGGTTGCGGAAATGACTCTTCTACCAACGGCATCGATGAATGTGTCATATCCCGGCTTATTGCAGCTGAAAGTGACTTTGGTCTTGGCAATGAAGGTTTCTTCGCCAGTAGTGACATCGAGGCTGACGTCATAGTGCTTAATAGATAGGTGAGCAGAGCGTTCGGCCGCTTCGGCACGAGAGATATTGATTCCAGGCATGCGCGTATCCAAGCAGAGATGGCACTCTTTGCCACTATGGAGCATGTCACAGAGGGTCAGTTTCGGCTGCGGAGTTTTCGACTCCGTGGAGATCGAATGACAAAAGCGCAGTCAGAGGCCCTGAGCTCACATTGGAACAAGTTTGAAATTCCATTGCAAGGGCAGATAAATCCTCGAGAACTTTTCCCTTCCTTGAATCCCAATGAGGTGGTGTTTGAGATTGGCAGTGGCATGGGTGAGGCCACATCTCAAATTGCAGCTAACAATCCTGAAACGGGATATGTTGCAATTGAGGTTCATCGTCCAGGAATCGGTGCCTTAATTATTCGAGCGGAAAATCTTGGTGTAAGAAATCTAAAAATAATTAACGCTGATGTTTATGAAGTGCTCACAAAGCATGTTGCCGATGAAAGTATCGATGCATTTCACATATTTTTCCCTGATCCTTGGCCAAAGCGAGCGCAACATAAACGTCGTTTGTTGCAACCTTCCTTTATTGAAATTCTTGCAAAGAAATTAAAACCAAATGGCAGAATCAATATTGCAACGGATTGGTATCCCTACGCACTAGAAATCGAAAAACATTTCAAGGCCAATAAGGATTTCTCTGGAGGGGTAATTCCAAGACCGCAGTGGAGACCGCTAACTAAATTTGAAAGTAAAGGAATTGCAAAAGAACATGTTGTAACAGATTTTGAGTACCGCAGAAAACCTTAAAGCTTTCCCTCTTTTTCATATTTGGACATCAGGCCAATTCTTCTTACATGCCGCTCGTCACCGCTAAAAGGCGTGGCAAGGAAAGTATCAACCAACTTCAAGCAGAACTCTTCGTCATGCATGCGGCCGCCGATTGAAATCACATTGGCATCATTGTGCTCACGCGCCAATTTCGCGGTATCTATGCTCCAAACCAGAGCAGCTCGTACGCCTTTTACTTTGTTAGCTGCCATCTGTTCACCGTTACCAGAACCTCCCAGCACGATGCCAAAGGATCCCGGCTCCTTTGCGGTTGCTTCGGCAGCAGGAATGCAGAAAACCGGATAATCATCCAAAGCATCATAAATATGTGGACCATGGTCATTTACTTCATGACCCTGACTACGTAGATGTTCAACGATGCGATTCTTGAAATCTAATCCCGCATGATCACTTCCGATATGGATTTTCATGCCCCAACTTTCTCAAACAATAAAGAAAACCGCTGGCATTTCTGCCAGCGGTTTCGTGTCTTAGGAGGCAACAACATGAAATGAAAGACCGGTTTAGCGATTAATGACCGCCTCTACCGTGTCCCTTGCCTTTCATTCCGGCCATCCCTTTGCCTTTTGTCGACTCAATTTGAGATGTGATTCGAGTCTTCAAATTTGCTTTTAGATCAGTTGCCTGTGCCGCCGTTAACTCCCCAGCGGTAACGGCGGCATCGATCTTCTTGCTTTCAAAGGTCACTAAGGCATCAATAAGTGCATCTTTCTTGCTGCCAGCAATTGCTGCAAGAGTTTCACCTGCTTGCAGTCGTGACTTGATAGTTGCATCATCAATTCCGAGAGTGTCGGAAATTAACTTTGCACGCTCTGCATGAGCTGCTTCATGTGCGGTTCGAGCTGCATCACGAGCTTCTGTCATCGCTTTGGTAATTGCATCTAGTTGTGCCTGAGTAAGAGTTCCTTTTTCGACCAGACCCTTTAGAACAGTACCTGCTTTATCGCCCTTACCGCCCATGCGGTCATGAGCAGATGCAACTCCTGCGGTACCTAGTGCAAGTGTTAATCCTGCAACAGTTGTTGCAGCAATCAATTTCTTTTTCATTTATTCCTTTCGTCTGGAATACATCATCGAACTAACTTGTATTCGGTATAGGTATAAAACTACCTAATTCTGTGCTGTCTAGACAGAAATAGTGTGAGACACATGTGAATTTCTGTGTATGCAATTCTCGTATACGCCTAGAAACTGAGAAATAACAGAGAAAAATCACCCTGTTAATTGACAGATGCATCATTGACGATTGATTTTCAAACGCCTCGAAAAAGCGAGGATCCTAAAACAAGGAAAGTTCAATATGACCAGTCAAATGAGAATAGCATCTTTAATGGCTGCAGTGGCAATGTTTTTTGTCGGAAGTTTTTCTCCTGCACAATCTGCGGGAAGAACTAATAGTTCAATCGCAAACACTGTTTTAAGTGGCAAAGGAGTTCCAACTACGAAAGTCGGAATTAACGGCGATTTCTATATTGATTTAACAAACTTCAATATTTACGGACCAAAAAAGAATAATCGCTGGCCTGCACCAGTGAGTCTGAAAGGACCGGCTGGCAGTGATGGAAAGCCCGGAGAAAAAGGTTCATCAATTAGCGGTTCAACTGGATCTAAAGGTGAAAAGGGAGAGAAAGGCGAAGCGGGAGAAAAAGGAGATAAAGGAGAAAAGGGCGACAAAGGAGATACTGGAGAAAAAGGTGAAAAGGGAGATAAAGGCGA
>VFQS010000145.1_pt1 | contig 94556 bp, 85 predicted proteins | sample 3512361 | NCBI WGS metagenome assembly VFQS01 (sample SAMN10412375, study PRJNA504923) | tailings metagenome | isolation source: Relicate 1 Philex TSF3 active mining | place: Philippines | reverse complement strand
ACATTTTTCATTTTTGTAGATCACAATTCAGGGACAGGCAAACTCTTTTAATACTTATATTTGTATTTAAAACGGCGGAAGTGGCGGAAGTGGCGTAATCCTGCCCGTGTTTTTACTTTTTTTTATTTAAGAGAAAAAATAAAAAAATGAAGCGACAAACTACAAACTACATCCTATATTTTTTTTCTATACAAAAAAACCTAAAACACGGGCAGGATTACGCCACTTACGCCACTTTATATTTTAATCAAAAAATATAAATTATAAAAAAATATATACAAATACTGATGAATATGCTTTAATTATATTCTATTTTTTTATAATTTATGATTACATTATGTATCCTCTCATTATTTATCTGGATCCTTTCTCGGTAATATTTTCTCAAAGGTTTATTTACGTTATCGCGCATAATTACAATCTTTTTCAATTTCGTTTCATCATAAATCCCATTTTATTTGATTATTATTATCAAATAAAAATCTTTTTAACGACAACATATAAAAAATCATTATTCATGATACCTCATTTATTAGCGGGAGGTTCGAAAGGAGAACGAAGTTCCAGCTCATTCAAAGAATGAGCCCTAAGAGGTTCCTTTAAATTTGGATTATGTCAAGATCTAAAAAATCAAATAATGATTGAAAAGACCAACGGAATTTAATATTATCTCGATGATTGTGAATCTGAAACTCTCCTATCGAAAGCCGTTTCTCACCAACATTGTAATAAACCGTTGTAGATTCATTCCACTCCTTATTTTTCACCATATGGGAAAATGAGATCTTTTCAGGATCAAACACGATTTGATCTATTTTTGATGAATTATATTGAATTATTTTCAATATACTCTTTTTTCCTTTCCCTTTCTGTTTTACATAATATAAAATATCACAATGAAACGTATTTTGAATATACGCTTTCAATAATTCTGAAATATTTTCAATAATATAACTCTTTATTTTTACAATATCATAACTCTCATCTAACTGAAAATAAGTACGGAACTTTTTTAACGTCGTTTGCCCTATCACCTGAGGACATACTTTATATCCATTAAAATTCGTTTTCACAGATACATATTTTACACTTTGATGATTATCAATATCAACATATTTAAAATCATATTTATTATCACTATTTCCAATATATTCAAGATATGGGTAATGATCTTTTACTCTTTCAAATAATTCTACATCTTTTTTAACCAATTGTAGATCAATCAATTCAGATTTGAAGATTTGATCTACATTCGGATTCAAATAAAGTTTCGATAAAAGATATTCAACAGTTCGTCCAAGACATTCATTGTGATTCTTCTTTTTTAATAATACAATATCAGAAACTACTTCAGCCTTCTTGGGACTCAAAAGCCCAGAAGGCAGCAGGGAGTCATCGGAAGTTGGTTCTGATTTATTTCCTTTTTCAGTATCCATATCCATTTTTTGAATCATAAATTGAATAAATTCGTATTTATTATACTTTGAAAAACCTTTATATCCATTTTCACGACAAATACTTCTTAATTCAAAAAGTGTTAATTTTGAAACTTCTTCACTACTCATTTTATTTACGTTCATTTCAATTACGTTCATTTCAATTACGTTATTTTATTTATGGTAATGTTATTTTGATTTATAATGATATGATTCAAAATCAAAGTCAAAAAAAATCATTTTTTCATTTGTACTGTAAAATAAAAAACTCGTTAAAAATCGAAAAAAATTATTAAGAATAATGTGAATATAGAGGCAAGCTCACCAAGATCTATATAATAGTAGTATAATAGTATAATGGCACCTACAAAGAAAAATCTTGCCACGAAAGAAGAGGAAGATAAATTATGCCGCTTAAATTATATTGGTTCAAAACACCAATTATATGATTTTATCAAAACATCGATTTTTGATTTCACAAAGTATACATCTTTTGAAAATAAATGTATCGGAGATCTATTTTCCGGCACCGGAATTATATCCTATTACTTGCGAAAAGATAATGCCAACGTCATCTCCAATGATATGGAATTATATAGTTATATTATTACAAGTGCGATGAATCATTGTGTATATAATGAAGTAATAAATGAAAAGATTACATATTTAAATCAAAATATTGATATGTTAAAAAAATCCGCTTTTATAACACATCATTATTCTCCCTACGAAAATTGTGAACGAATGTTTTATACTGTTGATAATGCGCAAATTATTGATGGAATTCGTCATCAAATTGAATTATGGAAAAGTGAGCTTGATAAAAATGATTACATCTTTTTATTGGCATCATTGATTGTTTCAGCAGATCAATTTAGTAATATTCCAGCAGTATATGGATGTTATTTGAAAAAATTTAAAGCAAAGGCATTGAAAAAGATGACTATAACACCTATTCATAAAAATAGTAATATTTCACATATTCAAAATAAAGTATTGTCTATTTCAATGGATAACGAGCTACTCAAAGAAGAAACATTCGATATTGCTTATTTTGATCCACCGTATAATGAACGACAATATTCGAAAAATTATTTCGTATTAAATATGATCGCACAATATGGCGATTATCCCGAAATTCGAGGTAAGACCGGGATTCCAGAAGATTCATTCGTATCACCCTTTTGCCAAAAACGGAGCGTAAAAACAGCGTTTGACAATATGATTAAAAATTGTAATTCGAAATATATTTTTATTTCATACAGTAGCGAAGGGTTAGTAAGTCGCGATGATTTTGAAGAGTTATTAGGTAAATATGGCACTGTAAAAGTATATGAAAAAGAGTATAAGCGATTTAAATCATTCGATTATAATGATAGTGGAAATTTGACAGAATATATTTTCGCTTTAGAAAAAATGTAAATATAATGTAAATCCACACTTCTCTTCTTTTATACTCATTACATTTATTATAAATATATTATAATAAATACATTACATCATTTATTATAAATATATTTATAAATATATTTATAAATATATTTATAATAAATACATTTTTAGCGACAACGTGTTGAGGTTCTTATATTTTTCTTCACATCAAAAAATATCTTTTGAACTGTTAGAAGAGCATTTACATCGATTCAAATGAAAGAGATCCCTCAAACAAAAAAAGAAAGGGAAGAACAGATTCCTAAAAATCACTCTTACTCTGCTTTTTCTATTTTAAAAGATTTTTTGAAAAAACATTGGAAACTTGTCGTTATTTATATATTAGTCACTCTTATGGCTTATCCACTCGAAAGCATAGTAGTCCCACAAATGTACTCCTTCTTCTTCGAAACCATTAAGACCGACCAACGCAACATCACCTTCATTAAATACTTCCTCATTTTAACCGCCATCTTAACCCTCACCTACACCAGCGCTTCCCTACAACACTACTACGAATCCATACTACTCCCCGAAATTCACGCACATTACGTCAACTTCATCTTCAATAATATCATATTAAAGTACAAGAATGAATATACCGACCTCGATATGGGCTCCATTATAGGTAAAATTACCGCCATTCCCACCATTATGCGCGAAATTACAAGCGACGTTTCCGCTTGGATCCTCCCCCGAATACTCTCCATCATCGTTATTAACATCTACTTCTTCTTCATCCACTGGAAGTTGGGCGTTTTATCAGTACTCCTTATCGGAATCTTCATACTCATCAACATGAATCGCTTCGATCGCTGCGTAGATGCCGCCACCGCACGCCAACACCAAATGGATAAGAAGAATAGCGAAGTGAGCGATAAACTCAATAACCTATACTCCATTTATAGCGCCGGAGACATTAAGGATGAGATCGAAAAGTACGAAACAAATACACTTAAAGTTAAACATAAGTACATCAAATCCCTCCACTGCGTCAATCAAAATAAGATCGTCAATCTCATCTTCCTCATCATCCTCTTCATATCCATTAACGCTTACATCACCTTCTTATACAAACGCAAAGAGATTAGCTACCACACTCTCGTCGCCCTCTTTATCACCGTCATCTACTATATCCCATGCTTCTACAATATTTCTGAATCCGTTCCCGACATCACCCACTACCTCGGCGTATTAAATAATTATAACTCATTCCTCAGTGAACTCGAATCCACACAAAAAGCACACGCCGTCGATAAACGTCCCGACATCCAAATCAATCGCGGCAACATCTCCATCCGCAACCTCTCATTCGATTATAACGGAACTCGCCCCTTATTCGACGGCCTCAACCTCGAGATTAAAGCTGGCGATCACGTTGCGTTCGTCGGACAGAGCGGCAACGGAAAGTCGACCTTGGTAAAACTTATTATGGGATACTATCACGTCGATGACGGCATGATCTTCATTGACGGACAAGATATCAACCAATACAGCTTAGATAGCTTACGAAGAGAAATATGCTACGTCAACCAAAATAGCAAACTCTTCAATATCTCCATCTACGAAAATATAGCCTACGGAAACGGCATGACCCCCCACGAGATCGACATGCTGATTCAAAAGATTGGCGTTGGACGCATCTTCACCGGATTAAGCAACGGACTCGAAAGCAGCGCCGGCATCAACGGCGATAAACTCTCCGGCGGACAAAAACAGATGATCCATATCCTTCGCGCCATCGGCAAAAAGAATAAGATTATCGTTATGGATGAACCCACCGCCGCTATCGACGTTTCCAATCGCGATTTAGTCATACGCGCCATTGTCGAAATGAGTAAGGGGAAGACACTACTTCTGATTACTCACGATGATACCTTACTCAAAGCTTGTAATCGCGTTGTTCGCATTTCCAATGGAAAGATTGTTAGCGATAAGGCCTATTAAGAAGGGAACCGCTTCGGGCTCTTTGAGCTGGCCCTACGGGCTCCCTTCGACCCTCCCGCTGTACATAATGTAAAGTTAAATAATCTTTTATATATGATGATATATAAAAGATCGCTCCTCCCGATCATCTTCTTCTGAACGCTCTTCAAGAGTATAACTTTTCCAGAATGGAGACGACTCCCTGCTACCTTCTTCACGTGTGAAGAAGGCAGTATCTTTTCCTCTTGAAAAACGCTCAGATGAAAATGCTCGGGGATCTGTTAGAATTACCTAATAGAAATATATAAATTTTTTATTATCCTTTACTCATCATCATATGTAATAACCGCGTTTTTAAGTAAATATTGAAACATATACTTATTCATATGTTTTGACTCTTTCTCATGAAATACATACTTTTCAATCTCTTCTTTATAGCAATGATTTAAATTCATAACAATCGGTCTTTCTATAAAAGATAGTGGGTATAAAACTCCCCAATTCTTTATCTTTCTATCATCCTCTATATTTTTATATCCTCGAGCATCATGTTTAAATATATCCTCTTTTATAATTGAAAATAAATTTGGGTCATTTAATAATCCTAATTCAACATCACAATGATAAGAAATTCCGTATCTTATTCTTACCGGAGCAAACCAACCATCCACATTCTTATCTTTACATAATTGAATTAAATCTGTATAGTTTTTACAACACAATGGCTCTTGAAAGAAAAGAATAGTCCCTCTTATCTCTTTTAATAAAAAGAGTAGATTTATATCTCTTTGTAATTGAATATATCGCACATGATTTACAAAAAAAGGACAACTTCTCTCACATATGAGATTCGATTCAATTGGATGAAAATTACAATATATTATTTGATTATCATAAAAGTATGATGTTTTCGATAATTCATCTTTATCATATACTGAATATAATATACTGTCTTTTTTAATAGTCATTATACTAAACTCTTTCATATTTATTGTTGTTTATATATTTTATTGATACTATTTTTATAAATGATTTACCTGATTTATATTACTCGTGTTATTAGAATGATGATATTTAATAAAAGCATTTTGAAGTAAAAGAAATAATATGTTGTTATATGTATTTTTCACTTTTATACAATCTTTCATAAAAGTATCTATCATCTCTTTGTATTTAATATTTAGATATAAATTTACAGGATATATAAGTACGCAAATTTTATAATGCTTTCCCCATACTTTTGACATTATATTTTCGTTTAACATATTACTTAATTCCGTATTTTCATTGATATAAAAATTTTGATTTGTATTATCTACATATCTTTCTGATTTAATACACTCAAATAAAGAGGTATCGTTTAATAATGCTACCTCTAATGTTGAACCACGATCAATTGAAGAAAACCATCCATTAAAATTCTCATTTTTTAATAATTGAGCCATCATTATACGTTTATTTTGATTTAATTTCAAAAATTTTTTATTTTTATTTTTACTATTTATAAAATTATCAAATGAAGAGTAAATCTTTCTTTGTTTTATACTATCAATCATAAAGAATAAACGCACATTCTTTTTTAATTTTATATGATGTATATGTATATAATTTCTATTGATTAAAAACTCTGATGGATGAAATGAACAGAATAAAAGAGGCTTATCTACACTATTCGTATATGAAAAATTATTTACACTTGCATGATAAAGAATACTACCCTCTTTTAGAATTACAGAACCGTACTCTCTATACATTTTTTTCTTATCTATATTATATTTATATAAATAATTTATACGATTTGACTAATTCAATCGCTCCCCGATCATCTTCTTCTGAACGCTCTTCAAGAGTAGTTCTTTTTCCAGAATGGAGACGACTCCCTGCTACCTTCTTCACGTGTGAAGAAGGCAGTATCTTTTCCTCTTGGAAAACGCTCAGATGAAAATGCTCGGGGAACTCGAGCGACCCTAAAGGGTCGCAAGGCGTATGAGGTCAAAGACCGCAAGGCGGCCAAGGCCGCCGGTGGAGCCCAAAACGTGTTTAGGGCGACACCCCTAATAGAAAAAGATGAGTATCTTTTTCTATTTTTGATGATTTATAAACGAAGTGAAATAAATCATCACTTCTATAAAGCTTCTTCTCTTCTATATAAAAGAAAAAATGATTTCTTTTTTATTTATACTCTTCCTTCCATCCGTTCACTAAAAAACATCTATTTTATATCTTTTGAAAAATGAGTTCCATCGATATCGATTCTCTATGTAATCAACTGACCGAAATTGTTAAAATTTCACCACCTAATCCTCAAAATATTCTCGTGGATTTAATCCATAAACAACGCGAAAAAGAGAAGAAGAATGATATTTGGATACACAGCGTATTCAAAGATTTAGTCAAACTACAATCCAATAATATCGGGATCGTCGGCGAAGAGTATATCCAACACATTTGCCAATTATGCGGTCTAAAAGCTTCCTTAGACGGAACCAAGACTAAAGAGAAAGGTGGTGGAACCGGTGATGGACTCATCGAAGAGAAGTCTGTCGAAATTAAAACAGCTCACCAAGGTTCTACCTCTCCATCATTTCAACATGAATTGGGGGAAAAACCATGGAAGGCACAATACATGATCTTCATTGATATTTCACCCATGGCGATCTATCTTACCATCTTCCCCAACTTTACCGAAGAGTTTTACAAGAGCAAACAGAAGTGCGAACCCTTCTTCCCATCCAAAATTGTCACTTGGCGGAAAAATTCAGGCGCTTTCAAACTTGATACCAGCATCAAAGTGAACGAAGAGAATTGCGAAAAGAAGTATTGTCTGAAAATAAGTAGCAATACTTCCATTGACACCATTCGCGAATTCTTTCTATCTCGGCTCTCCATTGAGAAAGAGAGTGAGAAAGAGAGTGAAAAAGAGTGAAAAAGAGTGAGAAAGAGTAATTCAAAAAAAAAATAGTATATATTCAAATACATATTATAAAAAATTAAAAATAAAATTAAAAGTTATGAAAAAACATTGTAAATTTGCGATGTTCGTAAATTATACGCAGAGTTTGTTGACATAAATGCCACACTTCCCCAATCCATTTCGTACGCCATCTTCTTCTTCTCCTCACTCAAAAAGAGAATTCCATACCCCTTCTTACCCGGCAACTCCTCAAACGTCTCATAGATCTTCATCTTCTCCTTCCCAAAACACGTCGATGGTATATACAGATCACACTTCCCTATCATCTTCTTATTTCGCGTTGTCGAGGGTGATCCACCGTCCGAAAGCGAATAAACCTTTACATGAGTACTCGATGCCACCTTCACACTCAATGACTCCTCATGATGATGCTTCGACCAAATTTGAAAGATGGTGTTTATCTTTACCTCCTTATTCTCCGGTGGCTCATAAAAGTGGCTCTCCATCTTCTCCGAATACAAGAGATGATACCCCTTCACTCGCTTTCGCGGAACACCCTTCCCATCACTCTCAAACAATTGCGGCAAGATAAACGCCACATAATCCGCAAACTCATACGAGTGATTGATAAATCGAAGCGCCATATGACCCCGCAATCCAAATGGCGGATTCCCCATCACCACATACTTCTGATCCTTCTTCTCTTGCGGTTTCCACTCCAAATAATCTTGCTCTTTAATATGATCTCCACGCGGCTCTATATCCATTCCAATTACACGATCTTGTGGAAGCACCTTCATAAATGAACCATCCCCCGCTGAGGGCTCAATATACATATACTCTTCCTCCTTTTCACCATACTTCTCTATCACCTTCTTAAAGAGTTCATAACAGTGCTTCGCCGTCTTTTGCGGAGTAAAGAATTGATCCTTCTCCTTCGACGAGTACTTCGAATAATCAATCTTCTGATCTAACATTTTGTATAAATCAAACTCATACTGCGGTGGAATATGATTTAACTCAATCCAACGCTGAACTGTACTCTTCGATAGATTCAATTCATTCGAAACATCTTGAATTGACCTCTTTTCAAGTATTTGATTCAAAAGATCCATCTCTTGCGTTTTACTCTCTTCTACTCTCTCCTCCTTTTTATATCCACATAATTCACTTTTTTCTTCTTTTTTATAAAATAGACCTCCTGCGTCTCCATCTCATTCCTCCTTTCTCTACCTCTTTTAGTATAAATCTTATTTTTATCTTTTTATTTTCTCTTTTACCTTATTCATATGATCCATATCATCTTTATACTACCCAATATATACGACCACGTCTCCGGCGTTTCCACCAAATACATCTCCTTCATCCAACACTTATCCCAAAATCCCGCATTTAAAATCACTCTTCTACACACTTCCCACAAGCGACCTCACGGCATTACCCTCCACCCCACCTCCTCCCTTCCCATCCCCTTTTACCCATCCCTCACCGTTCCCTACTTCACTTCATCTCATCTCAAACGCGTGATTGAGAAGTCCATGAAGAATATCATCATCTTTCACTCCGAATTCATTTGGCTTCACTCCATACTCCTCGGAATCAAAGATGAATTTCAAGAAGAGATTATACAATTAATACCCAACATGCACACCGATATTGACGAGTACGTCAAAAAGTACGTTGCGAAAGTTCCACTATTATCAGGATTGGCATCCGGTTTTGAATTGGGAAAGTATATCGACCAACGACTCATCGATAAGAAGTTTGACGGAATCATCGTCACTGGATCCGTACTCTTTCAAAAGTATGTGGCATTGAGCGGTTGCCGCGTAGTGAATGTGAATGAGATAGATACATCTACCTTTGTCAAAGACGGATATAAAGCACCCGAAAAGCGAAGAGACGTCATATGGAAGAGCGGCGCATTTGTAAATGTCATATGCTGTTGCCGACTTTCCGTCGAAAAGAACGTCGAAATGGTATTCGACTTATGCGACGATTTAGTACGTCTCTACCTTAGTGGCGATTACTCCAAAGTACGAATTCATATTGTAGGCGATGGGCCTCATCGCGGTGTACTCGAAAAGTACGCGGAACAAAAGTATGGAAGTGGACGCGGTACTGTTACCTTTTACGGAGCCAAAGATCATCTTTGGATCGCCAACTTTTATCAAAAAATATATAATCCCATCTTCCTCTTCTGCTCCACCTCCGAAACCTTCGGTAAAACAAGCGTCGAAGCATTATGCTCCGGAATCATCGTCTTCCAAATCGAGTGCGCGGTTTCACGCGAAATCTTCCTGGATGGAAAGAACGGATTCTTGTTTCACGGACGAAGCGGCTTCATACAACGCTTCGATACTTACATGAAGATGAAGTACGACGAAGTGGCAAAAATGGGAGCGGAAATGAGACTGTTGGCTCAAAAGTACGACCAGAAGAAGATCTTTCGTGAATGGAGAGATTTTTTACTCTCGTTATAAATACTCTTCTTTATATAAATCATCACGATACTCAATCTCTTTGGGAGGTTGATAATTTAAAAAAGGTTTTCGTAAATCAATCATTCCATATTGTCTTCCTCTCATTGTACTATCTTTTTTAGATACATGATGATACGATAAAATATAATCTTGTGTAATAATCTTTTTTAATTTTAACATTTGTAAAATCGGAAAAGATGGATGATAACCACGAATATATAATATATTACACTTTAACATATCATCAATGATCTCTTTTGTTAAATTTGTTTTTGAAAAGTACAAATAAAACTCTGGGTCATATATATTCTTTTTATTCGACTCTTTTATTTTCACAAATTGATTTTTAAACGTGAATTCGGGTAATATTGTATTTAACCAATACGTTAATCTCTTCTTTTTACCAAATGAAATTTCTAATTTATCACCCTCTCGTACACTCTTTACATTTGGGAAGTATTTATTCATCTTTGTAATAAATGATTCTACCATATCCTTCTTACCACAATCCGAACGATATGACGGAATATATAATCCTTTATAATACTCAATTCCCCAATGAGCCTCGTAATTTCGAGGTGTTTGATCGATATATACAAAATGATTGATATTTGGATAAAGCATTATCGGAGAGATATCAATATCAGAACCTACATACAATAATTTATCCATTTTTATTTTATATATTACTACTTTTATTATCTATTTTTATTATTTTCTTCCAACTATTCCATTTATCTTAAATTAAAATGTTGTAATATGTTCTAATATGTTGTCTATATAGAGAACTTAGACATAGAATAGAATAGAAGAGAATAAAAATGGAAGAGAAAAATTTAGATGATTTTTTTTACTACAAAAAATCGGAACACTGTTCTTGTGTATTTTCGTCGCTTTATCTTCCAGTAAATGGTACTGATAAACTCATGAGTTCAAACATTCCGTATCTTTGCGATGAGTGTTTTGCCAAATTAAATTACGATGACTTTCTAAAAATGGAGCCTTCGGAGAAGGCTGTAATATCTAAAAATACAGATAGTAATTTTAAAAAAAGAATCCACGAACACGAAGAGATTATTAAGAATATTCCAAAAAACAATTTGATGAAAAAAGAAGATTTGGATGCATATTTTGCTAACAACTCTTTGAATAAAGAGAAGATGGATGATAATTCAAGAAAAATGACGTTCCAATCGATAAATCTATCTTCTGTAAAACCATGGCTTGGTTAATTACACCAAATTTAATTTTGTTAATAAAATATTTTTTAATAACAAAAGATATATGATTTTTATGTATAAAGAGTAGGTGATTTTTTTACTCTCTTTATAATTATAATACTTTCACCCAAACACTTCTTGAAATCAACCTTTTGATCTCACTTAACTCTTCACACTCTAATAAATACAATATATCATAAAATAGATTACACTTATCAGGTGAAAATTCGTGAAATGCGCTATATGGAGATGGATAAATATAACTATACTTTTGTCTAAATTCATTATATTTGGGATCACTTATCTTGTACTCATCCCACTTCTTCTCTTGTAATCTTCTTATTTTTGGATAAATGATACTTGATAGATTATTTTTATTATCATCATACGGAATAAATCCAAACTCTTCATAATATGTATGAACTCTCCACAACTTATCCATAAAACTTATCGGTATGTGAGTGTTATTATTATTATACATAATCCCATTATCGTTCATAACACACTCTTTACAACCCATCTTTTTCATTATCATACATATCCACTTTAACACTTTAACTCTTTCATAATCTTCAGATGCTCTCATGTAATTTGTTTTACCATACTCTTCTTTACTATTTATTTCTATATAAATGGCTATATATGGATGGATTGATTTTATTGTGATAATATCCTGACGGGGTCGTTCAATCGAAAAGAGTAAAAGATATTCAGAATTATCACTATCCATATTACATAAAATATACACTTCGCTGTCGTTAAATAATATTGGATCATACTCTTGGATATATGGATTCCAATGCTTTATACTTTGCGTATATTCATTATAATGAAGTAAATCTAATTTCATTATATATCTCTATAAAATATCTCTTTTTATCTTTTTATCTTTTTATACTCATTTACTTCATATGTAAAAGAAGCACATCATTACCCAATATAAATTCATTGGTAGTTGTACCCATAAAGAGATGGAACTCGTAATTCTTGTACCTTTTTAAGATATCAAAGAAGTTTAACTCATGATACCCAAAGATACGCTCTACATAAGCACGCTCTGCCTGAATCGATTCATACTTTCCAAAGAGCACATCACACTTATATAATCCGTTCTCATAACTCTTATTTAAGGTAATATTATTAACAACGGTCTCACTCTTCTTATTTAAATATTTATCATTCTCTATCATACATGCCCCATATCGCAATGTTATCTCCTTTCGGTTTTTATAAAGATCACGCCGTTTTTGATACAATATATGATCTGATAACTCATAAATATAGTAGCTACGTTCCGAATCCTTATGATAATGAATCAAAAGCCGATTATTGTCTGAAAGATGAAACGTACAATGTTGACGCTCAAATGTCATTAAATAATTATATAAATTCAATCTGGGAAGACCAATACCACCATTACACATCGGAATAAATACTTCTGACTTTCCACTGCGATAACTCTCAATATACTTCTCATCAATATACTCCAATAATAACGATAGATTGAGACTCTTTATTTGCGATACAAAATCAAGACGCTCCTTCTCATACTCTTGAAAGAGATGAATGATCTGAATCATTTGATTTGAAAATGACTTGTTGCGAATAATGATCTGATACTCAATAATTGCTTTCGTAATTTTCGCAATATCACTCTTGTAAATTCGTGTTGGTTCTGTTTCAGCATTCTCTTTGATCTCAATATACTCTTGATTTTCAAAGATTTCATCTATATACGGCTCAAAAAGTGGCTCAAAGAGTGAGTAAAGATCAGGTTCGCCATTTGAATCATATCGATTTAACATATCACACACATTGTAAATCGGGTTTGTGCGCTGATGACAACTTGCGCTGCTACTCGCTACACTCTTCGACTCCCAAGCGAGTTGAATATTCATTTTCTCTCTTTTTTACTATCTTCTAATATCTTTTTAGATGGAGTTCTTTATATCTATTTTCTAATTTTTTCTTTTTCTTTTTCCGAATACGGTTTTTTATCAATATAAAAAATAAATCCTATCATTAGATAAATATTATAAGGTTGATTATCATGAACTCTTCTAAAAGTAAAGAAGAGACGAAAGAAGAAACAAAACCTTATCAAATCTTAGATTTTCAACATTTTCCTCCCATTTTAGGTCAATCGATCACTCTTGATAAAAATACAGTTCTTTACCGAGCATATGATACTAAATACAGTGCTTTAGAGAGACCAGCCTTTTTTGGCCAATACGGGGTGGCAATTCGATATACAACAATAAACCATACATTATCTGAATTTATTACAAAAAGAGAAATAAAGGTTATCGATATCAGATACGTCATTCATATTATCAATCAACTTATACTTTTACGCGAAGATAACGATTTTAATAAGATGATCGTCGGATATAAAACATTGGCCTTATCTTTTGGATTGGTCTCATTACGCGCACAATTAGAATTATATAAAGAACGATATCGTGATATTATTGCTAATGATGAACGATTTAAAAGAGTACTCGACTATTATCAACATTATGAATCGGCTCCTAAAAAATTTATTTGGCAAAATCCAATTGAGTTGAACGGTATTCGAATAGGTGAAACCAATAATGATATCGAATCCTCACTTATTCTTAAAGAAATATTTGGTGATTTTTTTGATGGTATCATTTTTCCTGAAACATTAAGTCCATACTTCGAGGAGAATAAAATACCCAATGAACTATTACTCTTCGAACCACTCGAATGTATGACTGAACATAATAAAAATGTGGTTATACCTATCACGCATAATGATATATATGTAAATATTAAAGATATTATCAAAAAGAACGGAATAAATGTATTTTCAGTTCCTCATCTTATGAAGAGTCATGAACACACATTCTTTGAATATGGAGGCTATTCCGGAAAGAGTAATCCCAATTATTTATTATCTAAAAATAATGTCATGAATCTTTACTACGATACCAAAGATGATGAGGTTCAAAAACTGAAAAAGATCGGACAACTCTTCAAAAGAGAACTCTTTGACACTCGTAATGTACCACGAATTAATTATATGAATGAACGAAATGATGGGATCGCAGCACGGGCTTCCATGGAACTGGATTCGTCTGGATGGAAAAGGTAAAAATGTTTTTCCAAATTCAATTTTCTATTTTTTTCTTTTTCTTTTACGAATACGGTTTTCTTTTTCTTTTGAAAAAAGAAAAAGAAAAGGGTTCGGATATAGAGAACTTCTTTATAAAAGATGATAGAAATCAATTGTTTCTATCTTCTCCTTTTTGAAAGAATGCTCTCCGCGCTTCGCTCTCGCTTTCTACCTTTCTTCTCTCTTCGCTCGTACCATAGCCACCGTGGCGCTGATTTTCTTCGTCGCGAACTGGCTGCGATTCACGGGATTGAGAACAAATACGGATCGATCTACCATAATGCGAGTTATGATACCACAAAGAGTCATATGAGAGCTTATGGGGAGACAACCGTGCTGAGTAATGGGGTACATGTCGTATATACCGGCAAACATACCAGCAGAAGTCCCAAAGATAAGTACTTCGTTTATAATGAAGGAAGCGAAAGTTCTAAAGTTATCGATTGGGGAAGCGTGAACCAGAAGATGCGTCCAGATGTCTTCTCCGAACTATACGACGAAGTTGCCGAACATTTGAGTAAGAAAGATCGTTTGTATGTGTATGACGGACAAGTTGGAAAAGATTATGGTGATTTTAAAAGTAAGAAAGTACGAGTTATAACTCCATATGCTTATCAACATCATTTTCTGAAAAATATGGTGATTCCAGTAGATGTTGATGATAAGAGACCGATTGAATTTACGATCTTAAATGCTCCAGAAGTAATGAATAAAAAGTTTAAAGAGCATGGACTTAATAGTGAAACCTTTATTGCTTTTAATATTGAAAAACGCTGCTGTATAGTGGGAAATACAGCATATACTGGTGAAAACAAGAAGGGTCTCTTTACAATGATGAATTACTGGGGGCCTCTTGAAGGACATTTAACTCTTCATAGTTCTGCTGTAAAATTTGGAGAAAATACGATATTGATGAATGGTTTGTCGGGAACTGGAAAATCGAGCCAAAGCGCATCACCATTGTTTGATATGATTGGTGACGACGAACACATTTTTACAAAAGATAATAAAATAATCAATATTGAGGGGGGTTTATATTATAAGTGTTTAAATCTCAATGAAAAAGACGAACCAATGGTTTATCGGTCTATAAAAGGCAATAGCCTGATCGAAAATATTGGGATTAAAAAGAATGAAAAAGGAGAGTTGATTCCTGATTTTACAGATTCAACTTTTACTCAAAATACACGTGTAAGTATTCCCATTGATTATATTGAAAGTTATTCCAAAACAAATGGCGTAGGTGATGCTCCTAAAAGTATTGTATTTTTAACTTGTGATTCATATGGTGTTTTACCCATGGTATCAAAATTATCACCAAATCAAGCGAAGATGCATTTCTTAGTCGGATACACTTCATCCATGCCTTCTGTTGAGAAGAGTGAAGGAGAGAATGTAATTAAACCCGTTTTTTCAAGCTGCTATGGGCGGGCGTTCGTCCCTTTGAAACCTGAAATTTATGGTGATATGCTAATGGATAAAATTAATCAATTTAATACATCCGTTTATTTAGTTAACACTGGCTTTTACGGAGGTGCTCCAAATAAAAGTGGAAAAAGAGCAATCTTTGATAATACACGTTTTATTATTCAATCCATTGCTGATGGATCCATCGAAAAGAGTGAATTCGTTGTCGACGAATTTGGTTATCAAATTCCTAAAAGTGTAGGTCATATTGGGTCAGATTATTTACTTCCATGGAATCATTGGGAAAATAAAGATGAATTTAAGAAGGAATCATCTAAATTAAATGATATGATTTTACATCAATATAATAAAGTTATTAGTGGTAATGCTTAAATTTCATTTATAATAATTAAATTTTTAACAAATATATTTTGTTAAAAAATTTTAAATATTTAATTATTCATCAAATATATCATACACATTTGTAGATGCTATAAAATGGTTTTCAACACAATTATTCTCTTTAATACTTTCAATACTCTGTACTAATTCACTTACCCAATCATACTTATTATTAAATATATCCATTTGATAAATACGAACCACAGAGTACCCATTATTATTCGCACATTCCATTTTATATAAATCTCGTTTATGAACCTCTTCGTGTGATTTCCAATTTCGAACTTGTCGAAAATGTTGATCTCCATCTACTTCGATAATAATTTTATACTCTTCAATTACAAAATCAAATCGTAAATATTTATTTGTAGTTTTATTTATACACCAATCTGCTTTAAATTGTTTTTGAATATTATATTTTTTTATTAATTCATCATATACTTTTGATTCGCTCTTGTTGATACATAAAGGACATCCACGACCAGCTAAATGTGCAGAAGGATATTGAAAAAAAGAGTTATGCTTTTTACATATAATTTCAACATTTGTTTCCCAATTAACATATATAACTTTACTATAATCGTATTTATTATTATGAATTTTATTAGATCTTTCTACAAATTCTTCTAAACTTGTTTTTGATTTGTCGACTTTACATTTCCAACATTCATTACCTTTTAAGTGTCCCGTTGGATTTACAGAAAAGATACCATGACCCTCTTTTTTACATATTATATTTACATTTATACGTGAATTTATATATTTCGTAATTGAATAATCATATTTATCACCATGAACTTCTAATGATCTTTTTATAAATTCTTCATGTGTCATACAATTTAACTCTGAATATTTTTCATAAGCACATTTTTTGCAACCTTGACCTTGCAAATGATGAGCTGCTGATTGTTCGAATACACCGTGATCCTCTTTTTTACATATAATTTTAATTATGCCATCACTTGTTGTATATTCAACTAATGAATAATCATATAAATCACAGTGTATTTTAATCGCTTTTTCTATGAAAGTTTCTGTATTACTTTTACATTTATTAGAAGTATTTTTTCGTGCACAAATCGGACAACCATTTTTATCTAAATGACAATAAACTGCTTGTTGAAATTCATGATTACATTCATTACATATAATAATGACTTTTCCACTTTTTTTCTCATATATTACTTTCTCATAATTATACCTATTTTCACCGTGTATTTTTATTGCTTCTTGAATAAATTCTTCTGTATTTTTTATTTCAACTAAAGGTACATTTTCACGATGACATTTAATACATGGATGTATATATTTATCAAAGCATGTCAATACTTGTTTTTTTATAATATCGTTATGTTTTATACACTTAAATATAATATTTTTTGTAGCGCCATTATATTCAGTTATTGTAAAGTCAAACTTATTTTCACCATATGTTTTTATCATTCTATTTATAAAATCTTGTGTAGTTAGTTTCCGATTTTCTCCTTGTTTTATTAAACCACATTGGCGACATCCAGAACCATTTGTATGACTTTTGGCATCTTGACTAAATTCCCCGTGAATTTTACATATAATTATTATTTTTGAATGTCGATCTTTATACACCGTTTTGGAATAGTCATATTTATCACCATGGACTTCAATTGATCTCTTTATAAACTCTTCCGTTGTAATACCTTTTGTCATTTTTATTCTACCCTTTCCTTAGATTTATTTTAAGAAATTATATATATTATTCCTATATTTCTTCTGTTTTCTTCTCTTTAAGACTCTTTTTCTTCAAGTAATATCTTTTATTATACTCAGCTTTTTTCTCCGAATCAATTGTTTCACGATACTCTTTCTGCTTCTCCTTTATCTCTTCCTTATGTTTTTCATAATAACGTTTTGAAGTAGTTGGTGCCGTATACTTCTTCAAATGCTCTTTCAACTTCTCAATCTCACTCTTCAATAAAATATTCTCTTCACGCAGTTTCTGGAGCTCTTCTTCCATTTTCCTTTATACTCTACTTCATAGAGAGAAGCTTTATATCCAATTTCTTCTTCACAAAATATGTTTCTTTAAAGAAGTTAAGAAATAATTCGTTCAAATCATCGAACTTCCATATACTTTACTATTATAGAATCGATGCGTTATTTTCAAAAAGAGAGCGAATACAAAAAGAGATATATTTACACATCTACCCACTATTTACACCTTTTACAATCCCTTCACCACACTGACTTTTCCACTTTATTCAACTCCCACTTACACCAACTCATCATTCACGAAATATTACCCGAAGATGATATCATCTCCATCGTAGACTCCCCATTCGTTGATCTCAATTACATCTATCAACACCAAACGTACTCCGAAGATATATCCAAACATATCCAAAATACCATTTCTCAAAAGAATCGCAGCATTGACGAGGCACGAAAGAGATGTAAAGAGGCGGAATCGAAATATGCCGAGATTAACAAAAAGTACTACTCCAAAAAGAATAATAGTTCCATCTCAACAACTTTCTCACCCCATCGAAAAGAGAAAAAAGAGGTAAAAGAGGAGAGAGAAGAGACAAAAGAGGATAAAAAAGAGGATACAAAAGAAGAAATAAAAGAAGATAAGAGTGAAGTGATTCAACAAAAAGATCTTCTCTACGAATACTTTGCCTCCTCCAAAAGTATCGACTACTCCATCTACGAAGGATGTAATCTCCTTCTCATCGCAGCTCTCAAAGAGCACGATAAGTTAGTCCATCATCTACTCAACCACTTTGATATCCAAACCGACAACTTTTTGGACTCTTCGAGTCCCAAGAAAGTAGCAGCGCCTTTAGAAGTCGTAAATTGTAAAAATCAAAAGAACCACTCTTTACTCCTCATTTGCTGCGAAAAATCACTCCACGAAAGTAGCAAATATTTACTATCCCATCCACATATCGATATCAATGTTTTTAATGAAGAATACGAACATTTACTCATCACTTGCTGTAAAAATAAACTCAATAATCAAGCTTTACAAATCCTTTCCCACAATTCATTCAAAACAAACCACCACGACCACGCGGAAAAGAGCTACGATGATCCCAAACTCTACATTATGGAAAGAGCCTTTGGATACGCCTGTAGAAATGGTATGTGCGAAGTTGTGTATCAAATACTCGATCATTACAAATTACACGTCCATATGCTAAATGTGAGTGTAAATAATCCACTCTACTGGTGCGCCCATCATAAAATGGAAGATGCTCTACTTCGATTATTGGAGTATCATGATATTGACCTCACTCTTCAAGAGCACGGAAAGAAACATACTGCTTTTGAACTGATGTGTATCAACTCCCTCGTAGATGTATCTCTTACTCTATTAAAATTCGTCGAAGAGAAGAAGGTACACGTTGATTTCAAAGAGAATCGCGACGGAGATTCACCCTTTTACTATGCTTGTAGTAAAGGTTTGACAGAAGTAGCCTTAAAAATATTGGAATTAACCCAAAATAAGATTCAATTGATCTATAAATCCAACGAAGATGATAATAGTTTGATCTACGCATGCTTTTACAATATGGATTCTGTCATCAAGATTATACTCCAAACACCCGGAATACGCACCGAATATATCAACTCTTCCAGTTATCATTACGGAATACCTCTCATTTTATGCTGTAAACATAAAAATGAAAAGCGGGCTCTCCAAATATTAAAATTAGGTATGAAATCAAAATCAAAATCAAAGTCCAAATCAATTGATATTGATACGTCTCAATTAGGTCGCAATCAAAAGAGCGCTCTCTATTATGCCATTAAACACAATTTACGGGGGGTGATCTCGATTCTTATCCATGAACCCATTTTACACGCACCGTTTATCAAAAAGATGTTTGATATGCTCTTGTATTATCATCCGGAAAATCAGAAGTATTCTTCTCTAATCCATTCATATAAAAAGAGTCCATTCGAGTGCTCGATATGTAAAATATGTAGACAAGAGGAGAATTACATCGTTAGATGTAAAAAGTGTGAAGCACTTTTTCATACTCACTGCTTATCCGAAAAGTTAAAGAAGGACTTTTTCTGTAGATGCGTCTCTTGTAGAGAAGAGAGCGAGTTTTATTTATGTTATTAAATAAATAATCTTTAATAAAATATTATAATAAAATAGGTTATTATAATAAAAAAAATATGGTAAATTTATTAAAGAACAAATATGTAATAAAATATAAAACAAATTCTTTGTCATTTAATATACATATGTATATTCAAAATTTTATAAATAATGAAAATAATTACATATATAAAATACGTAATAAGAATGATTTCAAAAAAGACATTCAAAATTATGATATTGAATATATTGATTTTAATTCTGCGAATCAATATAAATATGCGTTATATTTTGTTGTAAATAAATGTCTTAGAATCATATTTGATATTAAAAGTATTGATAAATCTAACAAAAAAATTGTAATATGTAATAAAATTACTTTAGACCACATTGAAAATAATTTAGATTGTTTTACAAATATAAAAAATAATAGTGTAAACCGAATAAATATTTTATTTTCAAAAAGTATTCATTTTATAAAAAAATATTTTCCTGGTATAAAATATATATCATGTATTGATGAAGCAACTATACAAAATACAGGTATTGTGTCAAGCTCTCTATATTTTTACAAATATTATAAACCATTTTACGTTCAAAGATTTCGTTTTACATTTGCTGATAAAGAAAAATATAAAAAATATATTACAAAAATAAAATTATATAAAAAACATAATAAGATAACAAAAGATTTAATTAAAAATTTTAAATTATTTTGTCAAAATTATAAAAACTCAAATATTTTTAATAGAAATAAACGTAATATTATAAGTATGATAAATAAAAATTTTCATAACTTAAATAATATATCTTTTTTCATTCTTCTTAAAAAGTATAAAAATAAAAAAATATCATCTTTCTTACATAACTCATTACAAAATCAATATCTTAAATTATTTATACATTACTTGAATCAATCATTTGATATTCATCCTACATTTTTTTCAACATTATTTATTAAATCGATTTAATATACAATATTTTATCATTTAATATATTATATTTATGTTCCATTAAATACTTTAATATATTGATATCAATTATATTATTATTTTTATACATTTTTTTATTTTCATATCTTTTATCAAGATTACACTTTTTTACCATTCTTTTTGTGATTCTATATTCTCTTTTATAAGAGTAATCGTCCAATATAATATAATTAAATGTATCAATATATAGATTTTTATTATAAAATAAGTAATATAAATAATCCATTTTACATCTTATTGAAATGTTTAGGTTTAAATACAATTGACTATTGATTATTTTATCATACTTTTTATACTTGAAATCAATGATCTTTAATACGTTTTGTATTTTTGATACATATTTTTTTATCTCTTTTTTTAAATTTTTATCATATACACAATTGTTTATTTCATTAAAATCATATGTTGATATTTTATTATCATGATACTCATTTATATGACCGAAAATATTTATATAAACTATATTTTTTTTTAAATATATATTATCATATTTACATAGAAAAGAGGTTATATAACATTTTTTATATTGATATACTATTAAATTTGAATATATATCATTGTATTGATAAATCATCATTTTCCAATGAGTGTTTTTTAATTGATTATATATCTTTTTATTTACTTCTTTGTATTCATTTATTATTTTTTTATAAAAATATTCAGGTCTTTCATATATTTTATAATTTAACATATTTTTAATATATATCTTTATATTCGATATGATTTAAGATTTTTTTCTTCATTTACCATAGAAGATAGAAGATAGAAGATGAGTTGTAAAAATATTTATTACGTTTATCCCAATCGAGACGGTTCCTGTCGCCCCGTTCAAATTAATTGCGGCGATGGTTATACTGGTTATACGGGCTATACTGGTTATACTGGGGCAGCAGGTGTCGCATCTGCCACCGGTGCGACCGGATATACTGGTTATACGGGTGCCATAGGCAGTACCGGTGCCATAGGCAGTACCGGTGCTACCGGTTATACGGGTTACACCGGTGAAACTGGAAGTACAGGATATACTGGTTACACCGGCCCTCGTGGCAGCACTGGAGCCACCGGTTATACCGGCGCTGCCTTCGGTACATCTTACACAGTATCCCCCATCCAAACTGCCTCCTTTTCCATTCCATCCACCGCAGTAAGTCCCGATTATTATGATATTTATCAAATTGATTCTTCATCCGGAGCACTTACCATTACACTTCCCGCTATTAACGCCCTCATTAAACGCGATATTTACATTTGCGATGTGGGTGGAAATTTGGGGATTAATCAGGTAGTTATTCAAACGAGTGGGAGCGACTTGATTGCCAATGCGTCTTCCATAACACTCGTTGTCAATTACTCCACCGTTCATCTCGTATCCAATTACGGTATGAGCTCACCCAGTCGATGGCTGAATTTATAATTTTATGATTTATAATCATTCTTCTTAAATATATTTTTTATTTTTGACAACATAAAAAATATATGTTTTTAAAGTAAGATAGTACAGTAAGAGTCACAATGACCTTCATCCCCTCCGTCCTCTCCACAAACGACGCCAACAACAGCTCCACTGTCACTCTTGGCTCTGGTGCCTCGTTCACCGGAAGTGGCTCTTTAACCACCGGTTTCGATAATATCGTTGTGATTGTAAAGAGTAACGTCGATGGTGCCTCCGGTGGAATCCAGATCCAATTCTCTAACGACAATGTCACATACGACGTCGTCTATAGTGATACCTACTACTCCAGTGGATACTTCACCAAAAGCTACTTAATCGTCAAGAAGTACATCCGTGTCGTCTATGTTAATGGTGGATCATCCCAATCCTCCTTTGAACTTACCAGTCGTTTAAGCACCAATGTGATTGATGGTGGCGCAGGACAAAATAACTCCATTACCGTCTTTGATAACGAAGTCGAAGCTACTCTCGACGCCTTCGGTAAACTTCGCGTCTCTATGCCAAATACACTCATTGACATCCGCTTCCCCGCCAACAGCGTCGCATCCGGTGCCAACTCATTCTTCTTGAAAAATAATAACCAGATTTGTACCAAATCAAGCGGCTCCTACTCCGCCACTTACGAAAAGTCCAAAGCAATTATTACCGGAAGCGGCGCTGGCTACTACATCTCCCAAAGCCGCAACTACATCACATATCAACCCGGAAAGTCATTGTTGTTTATGTCATCGGGAATCATCAGCCCCGCAAACTCAAATTTTGTATCACGTCTCGGCTTCTTTGATAACGAATTTACCACCAGTGCATCTTATCCCACCGTCAATAATGGTGTTTACTTCGAATATAGTAGTGGAACGGCCTCCGTCAATGTGAAGAATGACTCCGTGACATCGATTTCACAATCCTCTTGGAATATCGACAAGATGAACGGCAGTGGCCCCAGCGGTCTCACACTCGACTTCACCAAAACACAACTCTTCATCATCGATATGGAGTGGCTCGGCGTCGGTCGCGTTCGCTTCGGTTTCTACGCCTATGGACGCATTCACTACTGTCACCAAATCACTAATATCAACATCTTAACATCCCCGTATACCAATAATATCAATCTTCCCATTTGCTATACACTTCACTGTACCAGTAGTGGTGGTGGAAGCGGAACCATCCGCCAAATCTGCTCCACCGTCATTTCGGAAGGCGGTTATAACCCCGTGGGTCGCCCCTTCTCCGTATCCAATAGCCAAGAGAGTGTTGATAGCCCCGTAACTGTAACCACCAGCGAAGTTGCCCTTCTTGCCATCCGTGGTGGTGGTGTCAATTATTATCATCAAAATATTATCCCTACCGGAATCTCCATCATTGATACAGCTACCAATAATAATATGTTATATCGACTTCGCCTTTATCAAGATGGCGGTTTTGGTGGCTCGATCACTTGGAGTAGCGTCGATTCAAGCCGTAGCGTCGTTCAATATGCGAAGTCTGGAGCAATTACTGGATTTAGCACCAGTAATAGCGTACTTTTGGATCAAGGATACTTCTATGGACGCGGTACCATTGCTTTCAACGGTTTAGGAGATGTATTCAGTAACTTGATTCTTCAACTTACCGCAAATGTCGATCACACCTCGGATATACTCATCTTAACATGTCAAAAGATCGGACAGAATAGCACCGAAGTGTACGCAACCATCTCATGGCAAGAGATTTATTAAATTTTATAAATATGTGATTTTTCTTTTTATTTTACTTTTTCTTTTTTATCTTTTTCAATGATAAAAATATATACATTAAAACAAAATATTACTTGGTATCAATCTACCTTCGGTACAATCGTACTCAGTTGATACGTATGTAATCCACTCCGACAATACGGGCAGCTACTCTTACGCTTCATCCACGAACCAATACAACTCTTACAAAATTGATGATTACAGTGAGTAATCACATCCGAGGTAGCAGTTAAACATACCGCACACACGGCAATATCACTCGAAGCCACTTCTTGAAGTTGTGGCTTATCACAAATTTGACCGAAGATCGCACAACCATGCTCCTCCTCCTCATCTTCCGCGCTCTCATTTTGAATCAACTCATACGAGTAGATGTCAGGCAGTAGCGACACAAGCCACTTCACCACCTTCAAATGACGATTCTCACATGCTTTCTTAAAAGCATAATCATCGTCGGTACGGATGTTAATCTCCGCACAAATGGAACGAAGCCACTTCACCATCTTCAAATGGCCGTTTTCACACGCCTTCTTAAAGGCATAATCCTCCTCCGCACGAATGTCAATATTGGGTCGAATGGAGAGTAGCCACTTGGCAACCCTCAACTGACCCGAACGACATACAATTCCAAAGAGAAGATCGTTTTCCGCACGCAAATCCATATTTGGCTTGACTGAAAGGAGCCAACGCGCCAAAGTCAAATGACCGTGCTCGCAAGCACCTATCATCGCGTAATTATCCACAGCACAGATGTCAATATCGGGTTTTACCGACAAGAGCCACTGCGCCACGTTGATATGACCGTGTTCACACGCCTGTTGAAAGGCATACTCGTTTTCAGCCGAAATATTGATTTCGGGCTTCACAGAGTAAAGCCAAATCACAACCTCCATATGCCCGTTTTCACAAGCACTCTTAAAAGCGTATTCGCGTCCCGCGGAAATATTGATATCTGGCTTGATCGAAAGGAGCCATTGCGCCAATTCAAGATGACCGCTTTCACAAGCACTCTTAAAGTAATACTCATCATTCTCGGAAATATCAATCTCAGATGAATAAATAGAGTAGAGCCAATTGGCAACTTCAAGGTGTTTCTTTTCAATCACCGTAAAAAATACAGTTTCCGGCGTAATATCTTCCTCCTCATCAAATGTGAGTAAAAGATTTGGCTCCATCTCATAAATCCATTGCGCCATCTCCAAATGATTGTATTCACAAGCAGTCGCAAAAGCACTCCTGAAATTACGAAGTGGTTGAATCGAATGGATCCAACGCGCCATCTCCATATACCCCATCTCACAAAGATGCGTAAAGAGCTTATCGTGATGTTCCACAGATATAAGAATCGGGTTCATGGAGTAAATCCACTGCACCATCTCCAAATGATTGTTTCCACACAAATTCACATATTCACGCTCATTCATCCATCGAGTAATGCTAAAGTTCGAGTAGAGCCATTGCGCCATGGCAACATTTCCACTAAAACACACATTGTCAAAGTGCTGACGCACCTTGATTAGATGCGACTCCTTCAAATCCGGATACTTCGCAAATAACCATTGCGCCAATTCCAAATAGTTGTATTCAATACACTTTTGAAAAAGACGATGCTCTTCTTTCGACAAATCAATTTGAGGCTGGATCGTACAAAGCCAAGATACAACAGCTACATGGCCGCGTATCCCAGCTCGCCGACATACATTTTCAAATGATTTTGACATATACTCACCTAATCCCAAAGAGTAGATCCATTGGGCGATATCTAAATGCCCGGCTTGACAAACTTCCAAGAAACCGCTGTATTTGGCACGATCGTCTATACGAGTATGAATCGAATAGAGCCATTGCGCCAATTCCATAAAACCTTGCGCGCACGCAAGTAATACAAATAGCTCATCCATGGTAGATACACCTTGGATAGTATCTCTCGAAAAGTACTCCGAATGAAGCCCATAATACCACTGTGCCATTTCCAAATAATTGTATTCACACAAATAATAAAAAACAGAGTCCTTATCATTGTCAATCAAAGCCGAATTTTCCCTGTAAAAGGCCTTCACCTGCTCCAAATCACCCGTGTCACAAATACTCTTAAACTCAGCATCAATACTAAAGGTATTATCTTCATCACTACTCGTATCACTATTCACATCATAATCACTCCCACTCTCGTAGTCGGACTCCTCAATAAATTCGCTCATGGTAGAAAAGGTATTTTTTAATACTCTGTAAAGGCTTGATACTCTTCTATCTTTTCATAAAATCACTTTTTTACTCTTCTTTACGATTCTCTTTTATTTTTATTTATTTTTATAATTTCATTTACGTTCAATGATGGTATAAATCATAACGTAAATCACTTTTTTTTATCGAAATCATCCAAATTATAAGGAGTTAGAGTATAAAAACAAGAGTCATAGAAAATGTCTTCCCAACGCGAAGAGTACCTCAAAGCCCTCCACTACAACAACGCCATCGATGGCTTCAATTACTATTATACCCGCGCCATCCAAAACCGCTACCAACTCTTAAGCTCCGTTGGTTTTAACAACGTATTCAGCAACTACCACAACACAAGTGGTGTTGCTATGATCGTCGGAAATAAAGTTCCCATCTTTGGAAATGGTGGCGCTCGCTGGGTAAGCGACGAGAATAACGCCCCTTATAACCTCGGATACAACGTCCTTTACAACGGCGATGAAGATGACGATTACACCGGTGGTACCACAATGCCGTTCCAATTCTTTATCGGTGGGTCAGGTTATACCAATATTTATACTGGTACCAATACATACTTCACCTTTGGAGACGGTTCGGATGATTATAATGACCTTTCTGCAAATAATCCGAATATTCCCAAGATCTTCGTGGGTGCCGAAGACCACTCGTACCAACGCGTTTGGGACAAAGTTTCGAGTGAGTGCTACCGCGTGCGTTATGAAGGCACCAATGATACGAGTGGGCGACCAAGGAGACCCCAGCATCGTGATTGAAGCCACCTTCTGTAATCCGGCGTTATACGGTGGAAAAAATGTATGCGAAATCGTTGTAGGAAATCACAATGCTACTACCGATATCAATATGATTGCCAGCGCTGACGCACAACTTTGCTACAATGCTCCCTCTTTAGAAGAGTATAGTAGCTACGTATTTGTGGGCGATGCCGTCGGAGAGTACTGGACGATCTTCAAAGGACGCTATCTGAAAAATCCCCCTTACTCCTATTAAATCAAAAATAAATAATAAATAATAAATAAATTAATAATATCTCTTTTGAATTGAATATAAAGAACTTTTTATGATAAAGTATATCATAAAAAGATGTTTGGAGTACGTAATACTTTCCACTTTTTACCTAAAAACTCTTTTACTTATTTGATGGGTAAAGATGAGTTATTCCACTACTTACCCAACATCCCACTCCCGAAAAAGATAGCCGCAAATCTCCTCTTTCACAAAAGTGAAACATTCCACCTGTTTCAAACCCCATTTACCTTCCAAGCCGATTACCAAATTCAACACTTTCATAATCATCGACTTTTTACTCAACTTCACTTGGATCATGACAAGTATCAATTAAAAGAGTACTTTTATATACGTCCTCACTGTATTCGCAACTTTCAATTCGCAAAAGTAGAGTATGGACTCCAATTATGCGGCGAAAAGATGTACCACTTCTCGTTTGATACAACGTATGATCCAAAACATTATATGTATAAACATGCCGTCTTTGATCCATATCACCTTTGCGATATTTTACAAAGAAAGTATTTGAAATAAAATGGGTTTAGGATGATTTTATGAGGTTTTGGGAATATTTTTTTTGGAGGGCAAAGAGTTTGAATACGGAGAGTTAAAAGAAGGTGAGCTATATTTTGCGGAATTGCGAGAAATAAATATATTTTCATTTTTATATGTATTTTTAATAAATTATTTTATAATATATAACCATATATAATATATAAGTTTAATTATATTATTTAAAAATAATCTTACCGATTTTACCGTTTCTTCTCATTTTAACCGATTTACCGCCTTTGCGGATTCCTCATATTTCACATTTTTAAGTCTGACAAAATAAAAGTTTTTTTAGAAAAATAAAAATCCGATTTTATTGTCAAGCTTGAAAATCAGGTTTTCGTATTATGCGAAAAGGCGGTAAATCAGTCAAAATGAGAAGAAACGGTAAAATGAGTAAGATTATAACAATAAAAAAAATAATAGATATACAATATACTTCAGTCGTAAAAAAATAAATATTTATTATTCATTTTATAAAAAATCTATATTTCGCGGAATTATAGATTTTTTATATGTTTTTTGCGGAATAAAAGGAAAAATAAAATATATCTTTTAAATATAAAGGAATTTAATATAAAAGAATTATACATAAAATAAAAATGGATACTAAAATTCAATTATCAAATAATTGCTTATATATTTGTCATTTTTGTTTATATAAAACAACAAAAAGATGTGATATGCAAAGACATATTGATAAAAAAATAAAGTGTCAATTAACATATATTCCATACAAAATAATAGGATATGAAGAATCTGCTAATTTATCACTAAATAAACGTTTTTTCATATTATTTGATTATAAATCATTGCTTCTTCAAGACTATATTTTTATAGTAAATACATATCATGAAAAGATGAATTATGTTAAATATGATGAAGTTATGCAAAATAATAAATTTCTTAAAAATAAGATTGAATCAATAAAAGAAAGTGTAAAAGAGAGTATAAAAGAAAATAATACTGAAGAATATGATAATAGCGAAAATAGCGAAGAAGACGAAGAAGATAAAAAATTTGAATGTATAAAATGTTTTAAAAAATATAAATACAAAAAAGATCTACTTAAACATTATAAAAATACATCTATATGTGAAAGTAATCAATTATTAAATAAAGTTTTAAAAGAAACGAATAATAAAAATATATCTGAAATAATCGAATCAGGTAAAAAAATTCAACAAAATATTAATAATATAAGCAATTCATTCAATCAAAATCATTTAAGTATTCAAAATAATTATAACAGCTCTCCTACCATTAAACTTGAAGTTAAAGATTTTGGACGTGAATCGTATTCATGTTCTCACATTCCAAATAGCTTTATTAAACAAGATGACTTTTATTTATATACGAATTTTTTAAATAAGATTCTTGAAAACGAAGTAAATCAAAATATTCTATTTATACCTGGAAATGAAGATGTCAAGTCTGAAAATCGTAAAGCGATTATTTATGCTGATGAAAAAATATATAAAATTACTGAGGATAAAGCGATCTTTATGATTATGCAAAAATTAAATATGGCAATGAAAAATATGATATCAATAGTATATAAAAGTGATGAAGATAAAGAGAAGATTGATGAGATTGAGCGTTATTATCGTGTAATTACAGGCCATTTTAAACATGATACTATTTATAAAAATTATCATATTGATGATAAACAGTTCTACCACTTATCTCATAAACGTCGGTCTCGCGACGTTTATACATCAAATATTAAAAGTATTGTAAATAATTATGGAACTCCATTAAGCCACATTGAGAATAATACTATGAATTCTTCTACCCTTGAAATGTTTAATCCAGATATCGAAGATTATGCTTCCACACGCGTTCGAAATAAAGATTTGAAAAAGAGAAAAGATGAGATGCTATTTTAATTCATTCTCTAACTTCTTTTTATAACATACATCTTTATTTATCATATGATATAAACAACTATCACGTTTTTTATATATAGTTAAACATCCTTTACATTGATAATATTTTTTATTATCAATCAGTATCACACAATCTTGAATCGAATACTCTTTTATCTCTTTCGATTGTTTTTGGTATTGATCTTTAACTTCTGATAATGATTCAATAATATTGATTTTATCATGATAATTATGAATTAAATGATGAAGTTGTGACTTCTCCAATTTAGACGGATTTATATCATTCAAAAAATAGTATCGTTTTCCCAAAGAGTTGTTCTTTATCTCTTCAAATGAAGATAAATAAACATAATTAGAAATACATGCTTCTTTTTTTTGAAGATGTCGCTCTACATCCGTTTTCAGAAAGAATGGATGTAAGCATGTATGGCAGATAAAACATGAATTCTCTTTTTGAAATTTCATTTTAATTATATTTATAATCATATTCTTTATATTTATTTTTACTTCGTTTCTTTTCCGTCTTTTTCTTTTCTATGTATCATAGAACAGAAAAGAAAGATTATGATCTTTACACGCGACGTCATTACCGACCTCTTCTTATATCAAAATCAGTATCTATATGTTTCGAATTTAACCAAAAATTGTATCCAACTTTACCATATTTCCGGATTGCCACTCCACATCTTCACCCGCGAATTCGGCAACGAGTATCTACACGACCCAACCTCCTTTGACCGTCCTTCCAAAATTCATATTGACGCCAACGGTTTTCTCTACATATGCTCCGAACTACTCAATGTTGTACGCTACGATTTAAATCACGCTCTTATCCAACTCGCTTGGGACTCTTCAAAAAGAAAACTCCTTGATCCATGGCTTCTTCACGCAACTCCCACCGGAATCTCCGTTCAAGAAGATGAACGGATCATTGTCCTTTACGGAAAAGACGCTAAAGTTGGAATTTATACATATCAAGGAGAAAAACTCAACACCCTCGACTACTCCTCCTCATCCATCCTACCACGATTCGTCCACTTTACCCAGAATTTCCTCTATATCCTTTTTGAAAAAGAGGGAACATATGCATACTTCCAGAAGTATGACTCGGAGAAGAAAGCATACTTCCAGAAGTATGACAAGAATGGTATCATCACGAATTACGTCGGGGACGAGTACGGAGATGAACGTTTGTCCCTCTCTTTCCCTAAATCCATCTTTACTCAATTTATACCTTCCAAAAACGCATTTCTTACCATCTCTTCCCACAATACCATATACTTTCCCGATCTTCAAGGATATTTACGCGAAGAGTCCTCTTTACTTGCTCCACCACCATCTTCCCATATACTTCATTATGACGAGAATGAGAAGACATTCTTTTATATCCATGGCTCATATATTCACGCCTCTAAGAGCGGAATACTGGATAAGATACCTTATCACACTGAGTCGCAATATATACCCACCACCAACATGGAAGTGATCCAACTCCTCTTCTCCAAAAAAGCGATTTACCAGAAGTTAATGGACGCTTACACTCACTCCAAACAGTATTTACAAGAGAATAAAGAGTACTTTACCATTTATTACGACCATGAATCAGGGCAAAATGTAAAGGTCGCAAGTTATGATCTCATCTTTATATTACAAGGAAAGTTCTTACTCAATGCGTCTCAATATAATGCGGATTTACACGTCCAACGCTTTCCCCAACACTTCATGCTACGCGGAAAGTATGAGTATCATCAATCGCGGTGCCGCCTTTATCTATCCATACTCCAAACATATCAAGAAGCACTCGTCTTTCAACACTTATGCGAAGAGTTGCGTCGAGTACTCAATTATGATGATTATCTCAACTTAACGGATAATATACAACTTATTTTTGATATTTCGAAGGAGCAGAAGCTCTTTCCACGTGTACATCGCAAAGAGTGGAGAGCGTTTTATAATAAAAAACAGTGCGTTATTCTTCAAAAGATGTTATTATAAGTATTTTGAATTTTAATTTTTTTATTTATAAATGGTTGTTTTTCTTCTTTTTATTTTGTTTTTTTTAATATTCAAACGAAAAAAAATATATAATATTACTCACGCACTATCTTGAAGAGGTCGATGTGAAACATCAAACTCTTCCGACAATACGCACAACAACGTTTTCGCTTCATCCACTCTTTAATACAAGTAGTACAATATTGATGATTACACGATGTAATGACATCCGATGTATCCTCATAACAGATGACACATTGCGTAATCTCAGAAACACGCTTTTCAGACAAAACCATATTTATCACTGGCTTAATATCTCCCGATACTTTGATGATAAACTGATACCGTTCTGGTTGAACTTCGTGAATCCACTGCACAATGGAGTAGCAACGATTTTTACACGCTTCCAAAAAGACCATATCATCTAAAACATCATGCCGACAATCATAGATCCAGCGCGCAATTGCGAGCCTTCCATGTCCACAAACATAGTAAAAGAGATTCTCAAACTCTTCCAAAATTTCCGGGCGCATAGTGTAAAGCCATTGAAGCGCCGGCAAATTCGAATCTTGATTGCAAAGCATATACAAACTATCATTGCCAATAATATCCATATCCGATTTGACCATATAGAGCCATTGAATCACTTCCAAATGACCGTATCCACACGCGCCTTTAAAACCATTCTCAATATCCACATCAGAGTAGTGCGTCCAGAGCCATTGAATCACTTCCAAATGTCCCGACTCACAAACTTGATAAAAGATATAATTAATTGTCAAAATATGTAGTGGCTTACGCATATTCTGCCGTATCCACTTTGCCACATCCAAATTTCCATCTACACACGCCTTCTCAAAGAGCTCATTTACACTGATCTCCGCAAGAGGAAGTGAAGCCATTTTTTCGTTCTTTTTTTGATACCTTTCCATTCTACTCTTCTTCTTTTATCTTTTCATTTTTCATTTTTTATTTTATTATCATTGAACGTAAATCGCTTTTTACTTATTTACATTTCAATATTTGATTTTTAAATATATAATTTTATATATACGTAAATGATTATTTATAATTTTTTTGTTTTGATTCGAATGAAAAAAATAGATCATATTACTCGCGCACTATCTTAAAGAGGTCGATGTGAAACATCAAACTCTTCCGACAATACGCACAACAACGTTTTCGCTTCATCCACTCTTTAATACAAGTAGTACAATATTGATGATTACACGATGTAATGACATCCGATGTATCCTCATAACAGATGACACATTGCGTAATCTCAGAAACACGCTTTTCAGATAAGAGAAGAGTTCCCGGAATAATATCACCACTTTCATTGACCGTGTATTGAAACTGTTCTGGGAAGAGCGAATGTATCCACTCCACAATGGAGTGGCGGCGATTTTCACATGCCGCTATAAAATGATGCTCGTCTAAAACATCTGGCAATAATGAGTAGATCCATTTGGCAAACTCTACCTTTCCATCTCGACACATACGAGTAAAGAGATTTGGCAATTCACGATGAATCATCTTCTCGGATTCATATTGATAATCAGATTCTATCGAATAAAACCACTGTAATACAGGTAAATTCGCTTCATCTGAAGATAATTCTTCAAACTCCTCACAAATAAGATAAATGCTCTCACTATTCTCTGTATATAGCCATTGAAGCACTTCCAATTGTACGTACTTTACTGCTTCTGTTCTCATATCATATAGTGAAAATGATTTAGATGTATAGTTCTCATATATAGTCCTATCTTCCATCTCCGGATCACTTGGATATTGCGAATAGAGCCATTTGATAACCTCAATCTTTCCGTAACGGGCAAGCTCAGGGTAAATATGGATAATCATATTTCTATCTATTTCATAAATACACTTGGAAATGAATAATTGAATTTCTTCAATATCTCCATCCATACACGTATCTTTAAAAAAATATTCACACGTTCTACGCTCTCTCTCTCTCTTCTCCTTATTTCTCTTTACTCTTGCCATTTTCGCATCTGAAAATATCACTTTCGAATACGGATTGTACTGACGTACACGTTCAGGAGCTCTATCTTCATATCCAATAAAATCAGGTGAATGAGGAACAAAAACAGGAGTTGAATGAAATGATGAAAAACCACGCGGAACTCCCGCAATAGGATTCGAACCAAAACCAAAAGATGTCATTTTTAATAACTTTTATCTTCTTTTTCATAAAGATTCTATCCTTTCGATTTTGAATATTCAATTTTTATGATATATTGATTTTATATATACGTAAATGATTATTTTTATAATTTTTTGTTTAGATTCGAATGAAAAAAATAGATCATATTACTCGCGCACTATCTTAAAGAGGTCGATGTGAAACATCAAACTCTTTCGACAATACGCACAACAACGTTGCCGTCTCATCCACTCTTGAATACAAGTAGTACAATACGTATGCGAACAACTGGTAATCACATTTGCATCCTCCTCATAACAGATGCTACACGGCGCGTTCTCGGAAACACGCTTTTCAGGCAACAAGTGATGCTGAATCTCATCTACCATTGGCTCAATGGTCGGAAGAATGTCTCCCGATTCATTGACAGTATATTGATACCGTTCTGGTTGAACTTCGTGAATCCACTGCACAATGGAGTAGCAACGATTTTCACACGCTTCCAAGAAGACCGTATCATCTAAAACCTCGTGTTGACAATCATAGATCCAACGCGCAATTTCGAGCCTTCCGCGCCTACACGCAAAGGAGAAGGCACTCTCAAACTCTTCCGAAATTTCCGGACGCACAGCATAAAGCCATTGAAGCGCCGGCAAATTCGAATCATTATCACAAAGCATATACAAAGTATCAGTGCCAGTAATATCCATATCCGGTTTGAGCCAATAGAGCCATTGAATCACTTCCAAATGTCCGTATCCACACGCGCCTTCAAAGCCATTCTCAATATCGACATTGGAGTAGTGCGTCCAGAGCCATTGAACCACGTCCAAATGTCCTGATTCACAAACTTGATAAAAGATATAGTTAATTGTAGAAATATGTAGCGGCTTACGCATATTCTGCCGTAACCACTCTGCCACATCCAAATTGCCATTTACACACGCCTTCTCAAAGAGCTCATTTACACTGATCTCCGCAAGAGGAAGTGAAGCCATGTTTTTGTTTTTCTTCTTTTGATATTTGACTCGTCCTCTTCTCATCTTTTATCTCTTCATTTTTCAATTTTTATCTTATTACTATATAACGTAAATCATTTTACGTGTCATTTACGTTCAATGATTTATCATTATCGTTCAACAATTTTGGAGAAGAGTTGATAACGTACATCCAGATTAATTAACATAGTGTTATACAACGAGCTTCGGCATAACGGGCAGTGAAAATGATGTGATGTAAAGAGCTCTTTGATACATGTTTGATGGAAGCAGTGCTTACACTTCGAACAGTGTGACCCTTCATCCTTCTTGATCTCCTCCATACAGATGACACACTCCGCTCCAACCATCTTCTCCTCTTCCGCCTTTACCATTGGATATAGATGATTCACATAATGCGAAATATACTTCTGTAAATAGTGCGCCACTACAGGGGATACTGATTCAAGATATTCGCGAATATATGCAATATAATTCTCAATATCGATCTTTATTTTCACTCCCGATCGGGGGGTAATCATGTAATAAAAACCATCACTCTTATTATAGAAAATCTCTGACTTTTGATTGTGATTCAGTTTATAATCAATCAATCGCAACCACATTGTTGTAATATAAATATGATTATAAACACTCACATATGAGCTATGATCTAGATGTTGAATCAGTGAGTCTATGATCGCAACACACTCATCACCATAAAGAGATAACATATTAGCTAAAAATACTTCAATATCTCGGATATTCAAGCAAGTATTTGAGGTGATGTGTACGAGTGGTACTTGTTGCTCTGCCATATGAACGAGGGAAGAACAGAAGCGAAGCCTCTTCTCTTTATCCTCCTCTTCTTTGATAAAATCATTGAAGAAGAAGAAAAAGGAGTAAATGTAAAAAGGATAGCGTTCAAGCTCCTCTTCCAATTCACCCAAAAAGTCGTCATATATGTTTTTACAAAACGAGTCCAATAAACCCAATACATCCACCTGAACGTTTGATTGAAAGAGCCCAATATACTCCTCTTTTGTATATCGACCACTCTCCATCATCTGACTCAAGATGAGAGCAGCTAATTCACGATACTCGATCAGATAAGAGGCGTGGACGAAGAGGTCAAAGAGTGAAACCCGGTCAAAGGGAATTGGAACTTCTTCCGGATTCTCAACAAAGAGCGGATTCGTAAGGTACTTCTTCTCATATCCATGTGAAATAAACGCATGATAGGATTGATACTCTTCTTCAAAAGATTCGTGCGAAATCGTTTGTCGTTTCCACTCTTGATAACTCTTCATCATCTTCAAATAAATAAAGATGAGAAATCGCTTTTGAATAATCTCTTGTCCCTCTTCGCCACAATGCGGAAAGAGATAATCCATATACATCTGAATCTCATGTAACGGCAAATAGGTAAAGAGAAAGAAGAGATGATGCGCACTTTGAAGATATATCTTCTCTTCCATCACATATTCAATAAAGAGTGAAAGATATATCTTAAGCTCCGTATCATCTTTCAATAACTCCTTCACCTGCTCTAAATAATCATCACTATGAATCTTATCTTCTAATATTTTCAACTCGTCCACTTTGGAGTGGAATATTTCAGGCAGTCGCTCGTATGGAAACATATTTTTCTTTTAAGAATGGGTCATTTCCGATTACCTCCTCTTCAAATCCTTTTTTTATTCTTTTTCATAAAAAAATAAAAATAAATCAAAATAAAAATAAATCAAAATAAAAACAAATCAACATACATAAGATCAAATGGAACTCTCTCCTCCTTCAAAATCATCTTCCTCTTCTCCTCCTCCTTCTTTTTCTTCTTCTTCTCTCTTTTGTATCACTTCGCTCCCATCTCGCATCACCGTCATAAAGTGGAACATATGAGCGTCGGCCTCCTTTTTAATCACACTATAAATCTCCTCATTCGGATAGTGTAATTGATACACTTGTAATATCGATGTGCGTCCAATACGTTGTGCTCGGCCAATAATTTGCGTCATCATTTCCGGATTCGGTGTGTGTGTAAAGAGAACATGGGTCGTATTCTCAAAGTTCATTCCACATCCAAAGAGCGTCGAATCACAAAATAATATTTGCGCATCCTCCATCTTATACTGCTTTACCGCATGTTCGATAGAACGCATATTTCCACCATCCAGTTGTACGTACTTGATATTTAACATATCACATAATGGAGTAATCTTCTTAAAGATTGACGAGAAGTCAGAAAAGATCATCATCTTAATATTCGGATTTACATACAAATCACTCTTCTCTTTTGCCTCCTGCTCTGTCTTCTTCTTTCGACCTCGCTTCTTCTCTTCCACCTTGGGTGATGAAGGTTTCTCTTTCTCTTCATTTAATAAACGAAGTAGTTGATGAATAATATCAATCTTATTGATCTCCATCTTGATATCACATTGAACGTTCTCTTTCCGCTCCGCATCCAAAATCTCACAAATTTGCCGTTCATACTGATTCGGATCACGATTCTTCTCTTCCCGATGCTTCACAGATAACTCTTGGATCTGCTTCTCATACTCACTATAATGCTTCTCGATTTGCGTATATTTGATAAACTCTTCCACATAAAGTCGCAAATTATCATAATTCTCAACATATTGTAACATCGCAAGTACCTTTGGTAAACCATCATATAACTTTGCATGATACTCATGGAAGGTTTGAAGGAAGACCTTCATTTGATTGATAAAATCATACTTGTTATTCTTTCCCATATCCTCAAAACCTTCATGTAAATGTAATGTGCGACGACTCTTCTGATTCAACTTCACATAATCTTCTACCGCCATTATCATCTCCTTTCCACTCTCATATGTATAATACGCATTCTTCATACTCATATTTAACTTCTTGTAATACTCAATAAAGTTTCGCATAATCGAAATAAGCGTCTCCTTCTGCTCTTTCGATAATTGCTCTTGCTCCATCATCGCATTATACTTCGCAAAGAGCGCATCAATCAACTTAAACTTCCCCACATACGAGACCAACTGTTGATAATCACTCTCCATTTGCGTCACAAATTGAACGAAATTCTTCATCATCTTGTTATATCTTTGCGCTATATTGACAACTCCATCCTTTTCTACATTTTCATAATGACCCCGATGAATCATCAAATACTCCACATATCGCTCCGTAAAGTAAGGATTTATATTCTCCAGTGACATTTGCTTCGACTTCATCATTGCTAATAATCCATTCATATAAGTCCCTTGTTTCAATGACCGTTTCATCGTCTCTAACGCACTCTTATTTCCCTCGTCCTTTAAAACCTCATTTAAAGTATCCATATTCTCCATTAAACCCACACCTTTCATATAGTAAAGCGCTTGCCCCAGCGATTTCATCAGTGGAGCAAAAGAGTCCATCATATCAAAGACCGCATCATGAAGATCATAACGCTCCTCTTCCACCGCCTTCATCTTCCGAATTTGAGTATCATAATAGGTCACCTTTTCACGCGCATCTTCCAACGTCTTCTTAAACTCTTCTGTTGTATACTCCAAAAGCTGCTCTTCATTATTGGGAATACGCTTTACAAATTGAAACTTGAGACGCGAATAATCATACGCATTGAGCGCCTTCATATCCTCCTTACTAAAGTACGCTATCTTCGAGATGATCTTATCTAAAATCGGATTATAACACTCGATATGATATCGCTGAGGCTCAGGAATTCTCATATTTTGAAAAACATATTCACGATTACACTTTGAAACATAGGTGTTATCAAAATCGGAAGCACTCTTTACATCAATATCAAAGTACGATTGATAAATACCCATTCGCGACGGAGTAAAAGAGGCCGATACAAACCATGTACGATCCGTAGGAATCGCATGAACCAAAAGATTCGCAATCGTATCAATCTCATCAAAGATAATACGACGGAAACTCTTTCCATCATCATATAACTTAAACGTCTTTCCACTCCGATCTTTCACCACATTTGCCTCAATCGTTGCCACCATCGGATGATACAGTGTTGATGGAACAATATAAATATCATAATATTTACGACTCTTAATCATCTTTTCATGTGTTGTCCTATTAATCACCGTTTCAATATCAAAGAGCGTCTCATAATCAATCATATCTTGATAGGAGAGCTTCTTGTAGGTGAGCTCGTCAGAAAAGCGGGCTATGGAAGCGCACCACTGCTCGACAATATTATGTGGTATCACGATGAAATTCACAAACTGCTCTTTGGGAAAACGTTGCTTCTCATCCAAGATGAGCGAGAGCATGGTAAAGGTCTTTCCCGCACCCGGCATCGTTGCCTCAATCCCATATCCCGACTTCTTTCCCCAAAGTGCCTCAATCTCTTTTACACGATGAAGCATGGTAAGTTGATGGGGATATAAAGTCATCTTCGCACCTTTGGGTTGTGGCGCTTTAGGACTCTTCTCATTTAACTCTTGATGCAGTTGAAAAGATGCCATCTCTTGTTTAAATCTGAAATATAAATAAGAATCTTATTTATAAAATATACTTTTTCTTCTATATCCAAACGAAACAATACTTCTCTCTTATTTTTCTAACAATAAAATAAAAGATGGCTAAAAAGGAGTTGATACTCCAAGGTTCGTACAAAGGGTCTCGAAAGCTCGTCCAATGAAGAAGTTTGATATCATTCATTCAACCATTGAATGTGTTGGTAAAGCGTGTTATCAGCCAAAGAAGATGATGACACACCTTATCAACAAACTAACCATTCGTAAAAATGAATCTCCGGAAGAAACCTACTCGATTTATTATATGTATGATTCAATCAATAAAGATGGTAAGGTTGATTATTCGGGTAGATGGTATCATCATGCTTTTTCGTTTAACACAAAGAGCATGGATCCAAAGAAGAAGTGTATTCATACTGAAATGAAATTTCAAGATGAAGTCACCTTTAAGGAGTATCGCGTAAAGATTTCGGTTTATCTAAGTGATGATGGATGGGAGAAGATTCAATCGTTTATTTCATAATTTTTTTTCGAATGTTAAGATAGAAAGAAAGTAAAAAAATGAAAGGTGCTATCAATCTCTTTCACATCCTCTTCGTCGTCGCACTCTTCTTATACCTTGGAGTCCATATTTACCAACAAAAGAAGCTCGACCAAAATGTAGGAGTGCTTCTGATTGTACTCGCCATTGCCATCTTCCTGTATCACGCATACCGCTTTTATATGGTAAATAAGTAAGTTTTATTATTGTTGTTTTTTAATTATTATTTATTTTTATAATTGGATTTGATTCCATTTTTATTTTTATTTTTTTGTGATAATTCGCCATAAAAAAATAATATTTCCCACTACACACCTTTCTCCATTTCGTCGGGGCAGGTGATGACGATGGGAAACTCCAGGTGGTCGAGGTAAAAGTCGATCTCGCTGTGAAAGGTGCTGAAGAGGCGCCAAATCTGCTCCTCAGGAAGGAGGAACTCAGGGTTTGCCAAGAGCTTCTTATACGCCTTCCAGCACCGCTTCTGAAGCGTCCGGTATTCGCGCAGCTCGCGCACCCTCTCGACATCACTCAACCTGTGGTCGCGCTCCAACATGTTCCAAAAGCGTGCGGCACGAATGTGCCGCTGTTGCTTGAAGCTCTTCACGTACGCCATGACGGCGTCGCGGTTTTGGGCGACTTGCTCGCGAAAAACGTGGCTCAAAGTCGCATCAAAATCTACGAAAAAGCTATCCTCCAAAAACCAAGTTCCCGAGTTCGTGCTAATCGCGATCATTTTTGTAAAAGTTGTCGAATGTAATACTCGTTCTTCTCTTTCAATGTTATAAGATTTTTATTTCGTAAATTTTTTTTATAAAAATTTGACAGTAGTCGTAAATTTTTTTTATCAAAATTTGACATTTTGTAATTTTTTTTATCAAAAAAATCAATAGTCGTAAATTTTTTCCACAATTTTATCAAAAAAATCAACCTACGTAAGCGCACAGTGTGTATCAGTAAAAATATAATCAACACCATGGTTCCATATATCATAGAGTTCGTGATTTGTATATCGAGAAATTGGATTCTTGATATAATATTTTTGCTTCATTTCTGAAAAGCTCATGGGTAAAAATGAGGAAGCTAATAACTCTTGATACATACGTAAGCTAAATACGTCGTTTCGATGAATAGCATTCATGATTTCATTACGAACATCATCTTGGTCGATGGTATATTGAACGTAAAGGAAGGATTGAATCAGTCGAAAGACCTCCTTTTCGGTGCGCATACCGAGATCTTCGATACGCGCACTTCCACTCTCTGTATCGATCTCTACAATTCTGTAAAGGTTATATGATTTACGTATCATCTTTTTATACTTTACTTTTGATATAAATGATTTTATAGAGTGATGTAAAATCATTTTTTTGAGAGAGTTTTTTTAAGAGAAATAAGTAAGCGTTTTCTTTTCATTTACACGATGATAAAAAAACGCTTATTTATAATTATTATACAAAAAATAAAACTATGACTATAATCAGTAATAAAAAGTAATAAATATTTTATTTTAAAAATAAAAACGTCTAAACAGTCCAAAAAATACAAAACGTACAAAACGTCCGCTTTAAGCAATTTAGAGGTATTTAAAAAAAAATCCAAGATTAAACAAAAAATAAAATGAAATAAAAAAAGCCAAAAGTTTACCGGGACTTAAATTTTAAATAACTCTAAATTGCTTAAAGCGGACGTTTTGTACGTTTTGTATTTTTTGGACTGTTTAGACGTTTTTTTAAAAGCAAAATTAAATATAAGTTATTTTTAAGGTGGTTTATGGTTGTTATCTTTTATTATTAAAATAAAATACTATTTTATATAAATAAGCGTTTTCATAAAATAATTCGTTTATAAAGGAAAAGAATAATATGATTATATAGTAAAATAATAAAATGAATCAGAATGAGTACTATCAAATATGTCATTATTGTGTTGAATATAAAACAACAAATCCAAGTGATATGATTCGTCATTTTAAACGTAAAAATAAATGTAAATGTAAAACAATATTTTCATACGAAGATTCAATAGAGTTATCTAAAAAAAAGTACAAATTTAATTTTGATATTCATGAATTAGCAATGAATGATTTTATTTTTATAATAACTCATTATAATGAAGATGTGAATATAATTGATAAAAAATTTAGAAATACAAATATTGTAGATCAAGAAATAAACCAAATACCAGATCCAGATAAATCTACACTTGATTCTTCGCAAAATAGTTCAAATAATATATTAGATTTATTAAATAAAAGTACAAATTATGATAATTTTTTAAGTAATATTATAAAAATTTTAGATAATACACCCAAAGATAATTCATTAGATTCTTCCAAGATTAAAAATAGTTCTAATACTAATACAATTGTACCGGTAAATATAAATAGTTATATATCAGATGATATGTATGATGATGTATACTTAAATACTTCTACAAATGAGTATTTATGCAAAAAATGTAATAAAACATATTCAAATATTGATAGTATTCGTAAACATTTAATAAATAAAACATGTATAAAACGCCAAAATCGTAATAATATTATGAAAAAAAATAAAGAGGTCATTGATATAATTATTCAAAAAGAGAAAGAGAATCAAGAGATTACAAACCAACAAATTAATTATAATAATTGTAATTTCCAAAATATAAATAATCAACACAACAACACTCATCACAATACATATTATGTAAATATGCGTGATTTTACTCATGATCGATATGATATTAGTCATATTAAAGATAATTTTTATCTTCAAAAGGATTTTTATTTATATCATAACTTTCTTCGTATGATTATGCAAAATAAAAAGAATCAAAATATTTTCTTTTCTGGAAATGAAGCTGTAGTATATACCGACAAAGAATTAAATCGAATGAGTAGTGATAAAGCTGGATATTTGCTTCTTGATAAGTTGAGTCAATCTTTCGACCAACTTATTAGTACTCAAACAGATGAGGTTAAAACGTACTTCCATTTTATCACGAGTTATTATCGTATTATGAAAGGCCAATATAAAAATGATACTATCTTTAAGGATTATGATATTAACGATCATAAATTTTATTATACATCCAATAGTGGTTTGTTTCGAAGTCGTGATAAGTATTTAGCAAAAATGATCTCTACATTATCGGCTTTCAAAGAGGGTGCTCGTGAAAATATGGCATATTCAATTCATCAAATGAATGATATTCCTCTTGTAAATCCAAATATTGAAGATTTCGCTTCTGTAAAGTTGCGATATCGCGACTTAAAAGATTAAAATTCATAACTAATCATTTATATTCGATAAAAGACTTTTACCTTTCTTTTCGATTATTTTTATGAAATCATCTTCTCTTTATACAATAAAGCATAGGTATATACAACTGCCTTCGCAAAGAGTTCATCCTTTAACTTACAGAACTCTTCATTTACTTCAACACTCTTCTCTTCACATGGAGCACACGATTTACAAAAGATCTCCTCCTCCACTCGTTGGATATTACGCACATTCACCTTTGTTTCACAGCGTATGCACTTCATTTTTATATTCTACTCTTCACTCTTTTTTATTTCTTTTATAATTAAACGATTTATTCTTTTTTACTTCTCTTTTGAAATAGAATGGTTATAGATTACTATTCGCGCATGATCCACTCGAAGTACTCGTTGCTCTCCCCCATCCCGGCGCACTCAATCACCTCAGCGAAGTGCTCATCCAGGTCGCCCCGGAGCACGCTTGCCGAGTCCATCGAGACGAGCAGCCCCTTCTCGGCAGCCCAAAAGAGGATACGGAAGTAGCGGCGCCCGTAGGAGCGGTAGCTCGCATACTCGAGCATGTCAATCCACACGTCGGAAAAGCGGTTGTCAATGAAGGTAATAAGCTCCACGTCGTTCTCCAAGAAGTTTGCGTCGTTTTTAAAGACGTCGCGCGCAACATGGAAGATCGACAATATCTTGGCAGCCGTCTCCACCTCCTTCTCCATTCCCTCATTCTCACCAACAACGAGCGCCATGTAGGCGGCCTGTCGCGGCGAACGGGTGTAGATATACTCCGCCACCAGATCGGAAAGGAATTGGTTCATCTTTTTTTATCGTAAGACGTAAATCAATCGTTTGTTATACTCCTCTTCTTTCTCTTCTGCTCGTATCTTTTTCATTTGGTAAATTTTTTTACAAAAACCATCTTTTTATTTCATTGAACGTAAATGAGCGATATTAGAAGAGATAAAAAGAAGAGTATTAAATAGAAGAAGGAAAACGGATGAAGATCCAATACCTCTCCGACATTCATTTAGAATATTATGATTTAACAAAGATTCCACGACTTCTTCAACAAATTGTTCCACAAAGTAATATTTGCGTACTTGCCGGGGATATTGGGTATGTTTTTCAAAAGAGTTATCTTGCCTTTTTGAAGGGAATGAACTCTCGCTTCGAACATGTCTTCTTGATTCACGGAAATCACGAGTATTATCAACTCAAAGAGAATAAAGGAAAGAGTATGGCTCAAATTTTGGCGTACACTTATCAGATTCTTGAAGATCATCAACTTGACAATATACACTTTTTATATCGTTCTCATTACGACATCGGAAAGTATCGTTTTATCGGTTCGACACTATGGTCTCAGTTGGATAAAAGTAAGATGGTATCCAATGATATCGAGTTTATTTATGAAAATAGTATTGAGAATATGAATGATCTTCATGAAGAGGAGCGAAAGTATATCAACGAAGCCTTGAACCAAGCCAAAGAAGACCAAAAAATAGTGATTATGATTACACACTACTTACCCTCTTATCAATTAAACCATCCTAAATATGCGAAGTATGTCAATCATTTTCACTGCTTCTCGTCCCATAGTGATGATTTAATTCGAGATCCTGTAAAATTGTGGATCTTCGGACATACTCATGCGATCATGGAAAAGGAAGTTAAAGGAGTTTTATGTGTAGCAAATCCGATCGGATATAAGGGAGAGAATCTGGATGTGAGCTTTGTCAAGTGTGTGGATGTAGAGTAGATGTAACATATACTAATTTATCATAAAATCGTATTTTTTATGATAATATGTAAATGGTGATTATGATTTATAACTTCTTTTTTATTTTGTTTTTTGCTTTACTTCTCTTTTTTCTTTTTCTTTTGGAATAGAATGATGGCCGTACGCAGCCTACAGGTCATCCGTAAAGGTCGAATAGTAGTTCACAATCGACGCAAAGTGCTCGTGCCCCCCGCGAACGTGGTCGGCCACCGGATGAACTTCACCCATGTAATCGACCTCCATATCGAGGAGATTCCGCTTGTGGGCGACCAAGAAGGTCTCCCAGTACTTCACGCGCGACGACCTCTTGGAGGCGTATAGCAGCGCCGCGCGACTCTTGGAAGAGAGGTACGGCAAAATTTCAAGAAGGGCGCTTGCGTGCGGGAGCTGTTGCTCCGCCGCCTGCGCCAAAGTCCAAGCAAGTTCAATGTTTGAGGTCATGATTGGTGATAATCTCTTCTCTTCTACCTTTGCTTTCTACTTTTTTAAGCATCAATTTTTCTAAGAAGAGCTTACGTTCTTATTTTTAGATACATTGGATATGTTTGACTTATGGGAAACGTTGGATTTATGGGAAACATTTGATTTATGAGATACGTTAGATGTTTGAGAGTTCTTGGAAGAGTGTGAATAAGTAGATTTGGCATCCTCTTCAAAGAGTTCATCCACTCGAATGGGTTCTCTTTTTGTTGAAATGGGCTCTTTACCTCCTTTTTGATAAGAGGCTAATTTCGCACGCAACTCTTCGATCTCCCGATTTTTCGCCTCCAAAATCTCTTGTTGCCTTTTTACCAATGAAGTACTCTTTTCGTTCTCTTTACTACCACCCTCCATGATTATATTCCCCTCTTTTGTTTTCGTATCACTCTTCCGCTTTCCGAAGAAACGGGTCACGTATAAGAGCTCACTCTTATTTCGGTCGTTATAAATATAACGTTGGACGGAGAAGGTCTTGTTCCCTTTTCCGGCTAATACAATATACTCTTTTGCCACCTTTCGCAAATATCCCCCACTTCGATATAACTCCATACTCTTTTCGGGGTCAAATGTAATATAAGAGATAAGTGTATTTTTGGGTATCAGTTCCATATCTTTTGAATCAATCTCGTCATAATTTGCCAGCTTCTCTAAGATGGCTTCTCGGGTTTGAAGTAGATCAGTAATTGTTTTTGCGGGTTTCTTATATTCATCTTCATGAAGACGTTTGGCATCTACCTTCTTTCCACCATAGAAGAAGTGAGGTGCTCTCTTCTGCTCCAGTCGTTTTTTAAAGTAGGATGATGTTTTTTTGTCGGAATCTCCCGAAAATACAATGGTTTTGACTTCTCCGCCACCTTGCTCTTCCATCATAAAAAAATGAAAAATGTTTCCTTTACTTATTCTTACTATATTTTTTTTTTAAATCCAACATAGAGTACTACTGATTTTATTTAAAAATGGATTACGATCACGGATCAAAGAAGGAGCTATTTTGCTATAAAATGTATCATACATGGACGTATCGAGACCTTCCTTTGGATATTCCGATTTTAATTATGAATGATGAAAATTTGATAAAAAACAGGGACGTAGAGATTATTCCACGTTTATATGCAAAGTACGCTTCACAAAATGTGAAAATTCCACTCTTCTTTTCGACTTCATCTAACCAGTATGAGTCATTAAATGAATACTTTTTTCAATATTGTGGGAAAGTAATCCCTTCATTGGCTGAATTCAAGAAGATGGTCTTAGAGAAACGAGATATAGAAGAGCATGAATCACTTTATGAGTCACTGAATCTTTTTCTTTATACATCTTTTCTTTTGCGTCAATTTGCGCCAGTCATGAAGATTATTCCCCACTTTTATTCACCCATTCGGGATGAAACAAAGTACTACTTTTATCTTTGTGTAGATTATTTACGACGAATGTCGTTAGATGAGAATAAACCATTGATGAAGAGTACAATTTTACATATTATTTCTCAATTAGGTATGTTAGACGGACAAGTATTAAGTAAGGAGATCTTTCAAAAGAGCTTTGATTTTTTGAAAGATGATTTTTTTGAAAGTCACGATTTATCTCTCTTCTTTCAAGATAAACCGTTCTCTTTTATGGTTAAAGAGAATCGTTTGGAATAAACTCAGAAGAGTGGATAATAATACCCATCTTGATAAAAGTAATTTTTATAAATCGGTTGAAAGTAAGGATCTTGGATGGTAGCACTCCATATATTTTGAGGATAGTATGGAGTCTCTTTGGGCGCGTGTGAAAAGAAGTTAAGATGCCGCCCTGAATTTTCGGGTTGATAAAGCGCATATGTCGGAATCTCTTTTATATTTTCAAAACGTTCATGGCTCTTGACGACTTGCGCTGCTACTCGCTGGACTCTTTGAGTCCCAATCGAGTTGTAAACTTGCGCTGCTACTCGCTGGACTCTTTGAGTCCCAAGCGAGTTGTAAAGAGAGAAGAGTATGAAAATCAAAATCAGAAGAAGAGTAAGAGCTATCTTATTTTTCATTTTATAAATCAGAATCTATTGTATCATTTGATAAAAAAATGAGAGTTCACTCATCTTCATCCACCTCTTCATTCTCTTCAATTGTCTCTAAAATGGATTCAAACGTACTTCTCATCGAATCGCCCTTTCGATCTTTCTTCTCTTTCTTCTCTTTCTTCTCCTTCTTCCGTTCCTTCTTCTCATCATCCAACTCGATTCGTATTGGAGCATACTTCTCCAATTGATCCTCCTTTACCATACTCATTTTATTTTCAACAAATAGATAATGATTTTTGATATACTCATAATGGGTTACACTCTTTTTTGAATCTTTAAATATCACAATTCCGGTATCATAATTGACAAAAGTCCCTTCTTTTAAATAGTATTTGTATTTGGAAACAAGGAAGAGTGTATAATCACTACTCTTTTCACAACTCTTTAAAAAATCGAATACGATTTCATGTTTTTCGGGTGGAATATAGGAAGCATACTTCATACGCTTTTCATACTTTTTATAAATGGTATATAATTTTGGCATACTTTTTATAATTTGTGTTTTAAGTTTGTTTTTTATAAATGTGAATATATACTTCTTTTTATTTTGTTTTTTCTATATTCGCGAAGGATAAATCTTTATTTACATAATCGTAATACAAATCGTATTACTTGTACTGGTCGTAATCGTATTACTTGTACTCAATCGTAATCTCACCCTTCTTCTTCTTCAGCTTTCCCACCTGCTCCTTTGTCTCAGGGTCAAAGACCTTGTCCGTAAGGGTACAGAGGATAAGCTCGCGCTCATCGTCGCAAATCTCCTTACAAATCGAGTAATGACCGCCTTCGTACTCCACCTTGGAGTACTTCTTCTTCATCTCGATAAGAGTGCCTACCACAGTAGGACCACCCTCGCTCTCGAGTGAATCAAAGTCATATACTTGCATATTCGCAGGATTGAGAGCGTATGAAACGCCCTTGTCGGTGGTAATCTCTTCCACAACGGTTTCGTTACCTCCCTCCTCTTCCTCGTCCTCAGAACCAGATTCAGAGCCCGAATCCGAGCACTCATCTTCATCTTCGGCCGAGGAGGCAGCACTTGCTGTCTCCGCGTCGGACTCTTCAGCCTCCACTTCAACAACCTTGACAATAGCCTTCTTCTTGGGCTCACTCTGCTTGGAAGCAGGGGGAGCGGGAGGAGCAGGCTCGCTATTCATCAACTCGTTGAGTGATGCGGAGGTGGTAGCTGCCGCAGGGGCACCTCCTTGAGAAATCAAGTAGGTTGTTGCCGAAGCAACGGGCTTACCGCTTTGTAGCATTTCCATGGCACACCTGGCAAGCCAGAGTCCCATCTGCTTGTTGGGGTTCCGCAGCGCCAGAAGAATCGGATGATCCACACATTCGAAATCGTAGTATGTACCTTCGTTCGTCTTCTTCTTGGCACCGCGAGTACCCATTGATTCGAAGAACTTGTCCTGTACGGACGTCACACGATACGTTGTGCCATTTCCATCACTGGAGACGACACTATCAAAAAGAACGCGGTTTTCCGCATCCTGCTTCATATGACGACTGCAAAAGTCAGCATCTTCGACGCGAGAGAAGGAGCAGTGGCTGTAAGCCACCTTCTTCTTCTTCCCGTCCTTCATCGTTACATCCACGATAAATACTGGGTCACCATTGACAAATGCCTCGTAAGCCGTTCCTTTTTGTTGGAACGCCTTCGCGCACTTGCAGCGGTTATCACTATTTACCTTGCTTACACTCTTCTTCTTACTCTTCGACACTTGCTCGTTCAACTCCGAGGGCACTGGAACAACGGAAGCAGCAAGCTTCTCAATATTCTTCGCACGCTCAGACTTCTTACCAATCATCGCAGACATTTTTTTAAAAGATGTACGTATAACGTTAAATCTGTTTTATAATCATTTATACACTTCTTTCCTAAGAATCGTTTTTAAAATCAATTTTTTTCACTCTCCTCTTCTCTTCTTTACGTTCATTGATATTATAATGAATCATAATAGGATAGTATCATATTATGGTATTTATAAATAAGATAAAAATGTTTTCTTGGGATAATAGAATAGAGAAAAGATACTAATATACGTTAATGAACCATATGATGTAGATTCTTATTCTGCTTATACGTATTCTTATCAAAATTCTTATCAAGCGAAACATTCGAAGCATACTTCACATATGTCTCATAATACAATCCAGCATACTTTCCAATATACGTATCCGTGTTTGGATACTTAATACGGGAAATCAAATAAATCGCATCCGTAGGAGACGGGTTATTTTGAATAATATACTTAATGTAATCATTAATATTCGCGCTCGTAATCTTGTTAAACTTCGACATTTTTACAAATTTGAAAAATGATTTGAATAATTATACTCTTATTTTGAAAAGAAGAAATATTTGTCAAAAAAAAATCATTTTTTTTAATTTATCTTCTCTTTACGTACTCTCTTTTTTTACGTTATCTTTTATCTTCTACTTAAGATACCATCTCGTTCAGTCGTGCTTTTTGAAGAATCTTCTTGAAGGTATTTTGATTACTCCTCTTTTCACGTGGCTCATCTCCTTGATTTCGAACGCGGTTTCTGTTGCGAATCCCATAACACAAGGATAAGTATGAGCTCTTTAAATAATTCTTGGGAACTGGTTTGTTATAATGGAAGAGGGGAACGCGAATATCTTTATAAAGATAAAAGAATAACTGATTATATTGTTGTAATAATCCATGATTACGAGCAAGAGGATATATCTTATTTCGCGAAAGTACTTTAGGAGAGGTAGAACCCCAGAAGGTGCGCTCCTTTTTCAAATCTACTTGGAAGTTCCAGAAAGAGGTGTGTTCGATATAATCATTACTACTATGTTTATTCCGGTTTGTGGCATTCATCATGGCAACAATAAAGGAAGCATCACATACCAAAAAGATATTTTCAATACTACTATCTTTCTCCATCAATCCCTTTACGAAAAGGAGAAATTTGCTTACGTTCATGGATGTATAATCGGAGATCTGGTTTGATTTGAGAGACCAATCAAGTTGGACGTTATAGGATGGCAAATAAGATGAGAGCGGGGCAAATTTAGGTTGTTTCATATAATTATTTACATTTTGATTGCTTCCTAACTCATCCATTAAGATACGTAGATCCGACGTTGATTTTATATATTTACCGGGAGCTGCATAAGGAATGGGGTACAACTTGCGACTTGATTGGGTATTTCCAAAGATCATAAACGCACTATCAATACAGCTTCCCTTCGTACTGCTTAGATAAATCGAGTTGGAATCTTGAAAGAGTCGTGTATTATTTGGATTATGATTAAAGTAATAGGATTCGAGCAATCCGTAGTCGGAAATACATGAGTGCTTTGAAGTACCACGTTTTTCCATTGACTTTTCAACAAATTCGCATGACGTACCTTCACAGATTAAATAAATATTTGTATATTTGCTCTTGGTAACCTTATTTGGACTCTTCTCTGTATTCATCTTTTTTGAAATACTTCTACTCTTTGGTAAGATTTATTCTTTACGTATATTGTTAAAAAAAGATGAGAAAAAATTTGATTTATTTTCTTCTTTCACAATCCGAAATCCAAATAGAGAGAAGAAACATATATTTTAAAAGTGTATGATTTGTAAAAAAATGGGTGATACTTTATTTAATAATGAATCAACAAACCTATTTAGCGACGAGTACTCTTCATCCAACGAGCAAAAATTCTTTAAGATCGATTATCATTGGATTGAAGATTATATTCGATACTATCTATTTACAAGTCAGCAACGCATACCCTATAGCTATGTCTATTTTTTTGCTTCAATTATGAATCGACGAATTATGAACGCGAAATGTAGCACAATTCAATCATTGGATAGTCGTCATGCGAAAGCAATTATGCTCTCCTTAATGGCAATTGTGATTTATACTTCGCAAAATCAAAAAGATATGAATAGTGATGAATATATATATTTACTTAAAATATTTTATATTTATTCGTGTTATGTACGCGATTTTTTAGAGAAGAATAAACAAAACTTTTCTAAACAAATTCATCGTTCATTGTCGATCTTTTCAAAGCTAAAGAGTCAAAATCAAAATCAAAATGAGAATCTAAATCAAAATCTCCAATATCAATATTGTATGAATTGGTTGGAGAAGCTAACTCAACACGAACATCAAAATATCAACAAATTGGTTGATGATATTCGTAAAAATTATGATGTTATCTCTTTTATGGAGAAAGACCATCAAAAGTGCGCTTCTTCTCTTTACAACTTTATGGAAGAGAAGATGAAGTGTGATTCTATGATACCCATCTCTGCCTTCTTTGAATGAAATTAAAGTAGAGATAAAGGAATGTAATGAGCGGAAGGATATCAAAACGTATAAAATAAATCATTATTCCCATTATAAATCATCTTTACCCTTAATAATATGGCGTTTTGGTTAAAAGGATTGCCTTCTTTTCCGAAATCCACACATTGTGCTCGTGATGTGCCACATACGACCCCTCTATATCATAAATCGGCAAGTACTCTTCCACCACCTTCTCCTTCACAAGGTCATCAAAACCCGATAAAATCCCCGGAAACCAACGGTTTGTAAAGGGCAAACTCTTGTAATACATAGTGAGTGTATCATATGTAGCTTGAAGCTCTGGTCGGGACGGACGTTTATTGGGAGATAGCATATAATGATTACACGGCGATTTATAAATACAAACCCCACTTCCAGTGGTTACGAAAGGTTCAATCGCATACTTTTCACCATACTTCATTCGTTGATGATAGGGGAATGAAAGGCGACAATTGGGTACAGCTTTTCCTGAGTGAATCGTATAAGGAGCAATCGAGTGACCGCATAATTCATGAAATGTTTTAAGTGGCATTGCCTCAAACTCTTTACTCTCCACATACTCTTGAATGGCTTCCCCAATCTCACTCAAAAGTACATCGACACCCGATGCTTCTACCCCAATCATCGTAGCGCGTTGGGAAATATGAATCAGTGGGTCAAAGCGATGAGTGTCAATGGGAATGGTAAAGGCGGAGTCGGTAATCTCCCCAGAAACATGGACTCCAAAATCGATCTTTACTAAATCACCTGTTTTTAAAATAAGATTGGGATCATTTGGAAAAGGTGTATAATGGGCGACACAATGATTTACACAAATTCCAACAGGGAAGGCGATTCCATGATTGATCTCTTTTTCATTTATAAGAGAACACTCTTCACGAATTTCATTCTCAATTTGTAACGCAATCTCATAAATGGATCGACCTTTGCATATTGTAGGATATATCTTTTTGACAATCTTTTTATGAATAAATGCTGATTTTATCATATTTGGATTCATTTTTATAAAAAATATATATACTTATATTGTTAATACTCTTCTTTTTATATCCATAGAAAGAAGAGTATTAACGCCTGTAAATATGTGTTATTTGTTATTATTTGTAAATATGTGTTATTTGTTATTATTTGTAAATATGTGTTATGTAAATATTGTAAATAACTTCTTCTCTTTTTTTCATATCATAAACTTTTTGTTACGCAGCCCTTCCACTTCAATCGATTTATAAAAAATATAGAAATACCCATATATTTGTTATGAAAGATATAGGTCTATATTTTTGTAGCACTTTTTTTGTTAAACTTTGAATATTTTTCATTGAGGTAATACCCATAAGAAATATTTCATTATATTTTATACAAAGATGGTAAAAATCACATGTAAAATAACTCTTTTCAAAATCATTTTGAAAAGAGTTTATCCAAAGAGCGTTATTACCACACTCCTCTTCTTTATAAATATATAAATAAAGGGCAGAGCCACAGATTTATATATCAAAAGGTAATGCCCTAGGGCTTATTCATATATTAATGTTGAAACTCCTCTAAAGAGAACCGTTGCGCGGTTCTCTTTTGAACTCTCCCCGCTATAAAATACATATTTATAAACAAAATCCACATATTTATAAACAAAATCCACATATTTATAAACAAATTACATATCACAGCTGGAGGGTTCAAAAGGGAACCAAAAAGGTTCCCTTTATTTAGAGGAAAGGGGATAAAGAGTAAAAACAATTCAAAAAGATGAATTCCTTTCAACTCTCTGAGTTTGTTGCCGACTCTAAAAATTGCGTTCACTGTTTAATGAATAAGTGCGTAAATAAGTCGCACCATACTGACGCGAATATAAAAAAGATGAGTTCATATGTAAATAATCCATGCTTACTCGACCAAGTTCAAAAAGATGTGGAAGAGTGTGCTTCTCAAATTCGCATTTCGGACTTTCATGATGAGAAGATTTTAAAGAATGGTTTTATCTACACCACTTGTCTCTTCTGCTTCTTTAAAAAGAATCAACTACAGTGTAAAAACATGAAAGAAGGTCGTTTCGGAAAGTGTATTCTTCGCAATGGTACAACCATTACTTACTGTTATCCCGAATTGAAGAACGTGAAACATCGGATTCAAATTGGTATTCATCTCGATTTGATGATAAGTACAAAGGGGGATCTTACGCACTCTTATTTGGGGAAAAAAGAGAATACCAAGAGTTATGCCTCTTCTTTTAAAGAAGGTAAGAAAGTAGTGAAGAATAAGGTAGAAGAGAAGGAGAAGGTAGAAGAGAAGATAATGGTGGAAGAGAAGGAGGAGAAGGAGGAGAAGGTAGAAGAGAAGATAATGGTGGAAGAAGGTATAAATATATACAAGGATATGTATGAAAAATTATATAAAGATGTTTATGAAAGTGGAACGTTTTTAAAGGCTGATACCTTTAGCACCCGTAAAGATGAATCATCCAAGAGTTTGCTTCTTGAAAATATTTCACTAAAAGCGCATATACAGTATTTACATATGAAGATTGATACAATGCTAAAGGGGAAGTATGATACAATGGATGAAGAGATTGGCAAGAGCTTTTATGAGAAGGTTACTAATCACCATTCTTAATTGATACCTCTTCGCTACTCTTTGCCTTTTTACTCCGATTCATATGATGATTTACAACAGTATCACGAATCGATGTTAGCAATTGTGCTTTCACCTTCTTATCATCCAACTCTTGAATGAAGTTCTGATTATCAATAAAGTCGTACATATTAAACTCTTCAAGCTCATAATATTGATTATTAATCTTCGAGAAGAGAAGAGCAATATTCGAACAGATTAGCTTCATCATATTTGTGCCGTTTGTATCCAAAACCCACTCACCCACTTCATTGTAATATTGATACGTCTTTGCCTTAATCACGCGAATCGGATAAATATCACACTTGCTCTTATCTTTACAACGATAAAGAAGGTCAAACATCTTAACCAATGCGGATGGATTCTTCGACTTTAGTAAATTCTTGACATACTCTTCATCAATATCGCGATTTTCATGAATTGAATCTGAATTCTCCATTTTAATAGGATGTAAATGAGTCGAATCTTCATCATGATCTTCTTGAGTCGTCTCTTGTGATTTACGCGAAGTTGCGGATCCCCGCTTTGTGCCAATTTCATCAATACGGAGATTGAGCTCCTTCAATTTAAATGATAGATCTTGACGTGTTTCGACAACACTTCCCTTCAGTTCAATCAATTGATTCATGAGCTGAAGTTGATTCATTTGGTTCATTTGAATGATTTGATTTAGTTGTACCATATTTTGAAATTGGACGAGCAACTCTTCAAACGTCTTCTCCATCTTCTCCATCTTCTTTTCACCATCACCTTTTGGAACTACACTCTTCCCACTCTTCCCACTCTTTGCCCTCTTTACTTGAGGTGGCTTCTTCATCTGAATTACATACTTATTTTTTAACGTTTCCATCAAAACATTCTGATTTTTGGTTTGTTGGATCTCATGATCTTTAAGAAGACCCAGTTCATTCTGTTCGAACTCTTGATAGATTGATGCGTCCATGGTGATAATTCAGGATTATGTTTTTACTTCTTACTCACTTGGAATCGTTTTACTTTATCCTCTTTCAAATCCTTTTTTTTAACTTTTTCATAAAAAAATAAATTATCTATATTTTTTAACTTTTTCATAAAAAAATAAATTATCTATATTTTTTTATGATATAAAGGAGAAGAGTATAAGTGGAATATAAAAAGATGGGAAACAAGTATGATTTATCACGGGTTCGTAAGATTGTAATGAATGAATTATATAAGCTCTCTATTTATGGAAAGTATCACCATGAGAGATCGCATCATTACAATGTAGAACATATTGTTCCTCAATCACTGGATAAACGAGTCAATTGTGATTTACATCTACTCTTTATAAGTCACGCGATGTTAAATCGCGTACGAAGCAATTATGCGTTTGATGAAGATCGTCCAAAGTATACAATTATATCTATTTATGAAAAGAGTAAATATGGATATACATATTCATATCAAAAACATGGAAACGAACGGCATTATTGTGGATTTGATAAGTATCATCAAGTATTTATTCCACCAGAAGAGTCAAAGGGAATCATAGCCCGGTCGCTCTTGTATTATCAAGAGCAGTACAAAAATGAACGCGCTTTATCAAAGATTATTGATGTACCTCTTCTTCATCGTTGGAATGTAATGTATCCATTAGGTGAAGCAGAGTATAAACGACATCAACAGATTAGTGAGATTCAAAAGAAGATAAACCCGTTTATTTATTACTATAATTAAAATAATTTTTCTATGAAAGTAGTAGATATACTTTTATTATTATGGTATCTTCAAAAAGTTCAAAGAGACCCTATACATTCTCCATTAAAAAACGAGTTGATAACGAAGAGTTATTAGAGAATCCTGCGGAATTACTCTCTTTTACTCAAGAGTTTAGTCCTCTTTCCGGAAGCGAACATCCCTATGAGCCCGAAAAGTGGAATACCCGCGACACCATTCGCACTACCCATAACTGCTACAGTTATGCGCTTGGCAAAATTCGACCCAAATTAAAGTCAAAAGCACAACCCGGATATGCATCGGGACATAACTATATCAATGATGTGAAAGATTATAATTGTAAAGCCTTTTATAAACGCGTCAAAAAAGATAATCCATACGCATATTTAGAGAAGTTCGATAATCCATGTGATAAAGGATTTTATAAAGTATTTATGGCACTGGATGTCGGAAATGATTATCACTGGTGGCGTCAAAACGGACGAAAACGCGTTGCCGATGGAACCGAAGGATTCTGGAGTCATAAACCCGGTAGCACCGATGTTACCGATGTAGACGCATCTGGGGCAAAGATTAAAAACCCTCTCTTGGCAAATCGCAAATACTCGTCGCTGGATTACAGTACTCCATGTTTTTTTATGTGCGTTCATCGCGATCTATCACACTCCATGTCAGTCATTTATAAGAGCGGATCTTCTCCATCCTCCTCTTTTAATCTCTTTTAATCTCTTTTAATTTAGTAAAGAGTAATCATTTATTAAAAAATATTATTTTTTAATAAATCTAATTGGATATAGAGAACTTTATAATTGAATATAAAAAAGAATGATGTGTATTAGCGGGAGGATATCGATCTAACCCTTTGGGTTGATCGATAAACCTTGTGTAGAGTAGGAGCCCGATATTTTAATCTAATCCTCAACTTGTTGAGGATTGATTAAATAACCCTTTGGTAGGGCCAGCTCATTCTTTGAATGAGCCCGAAGAGGTTCCTACTGATTAAGAATCTTTTGGGCTTCAATACGTAAGAGTTGTATGTACTTGTCGATCTTTTGAACTTTATTATCATAATTGGGTGAACCAAACTCAGCTTTCATCAATGCTTGTTTATATTCATAAATCGTCTTTAATTTTTCGTGAATATAATCCATCTTCTTTTCCTTTTCGGGAGAGAGGTGATTATACTTCTTCTCTAAGATGAGAGATACAATATTCTTCTGAGCCGATCCACGATTCATATTATTTCCGCGCTCTCCTTCCATATTGAATTCATAGGATTCATTTTGATTAGATGAGAAGTTATTTTTGGACTCTTCTAAAACGGATTCCAAAATGGTTTCAAACGTTTTGTATAAATTATACTTTTTGGCATAAAGCGTGTAAATCAAGTAAATAAGATGTGTTTGGAATGATTTTAAATTTTTGGTAAATTCATCAAAGTACTTATCATGGAAAACATAATTGGCCTTATATAAAGTTAGCTTCTCTTTCAATGTATTTAAAATTTGGTCGCGATCCTCTTTAGTGGTACCACGGGTAGCATACTGCTTTTTAGGGCCACTCTTGTCCGAAAAGAGGTCATTCTCAATCGAAAAGTACGCATCTGGATTCTCTTCCGCATAAATGATCGGAACCTTCTTCTTAAAATCACACTTTAAAGTATTCGATGATGCATCTCCTTGACAATATCCATGAGATGGATCTTGGAAGAGAAGGTTATCATAAAAGGATACAATCTTCTCCTTTAACTCTTGACTTTCGATAAAGATGGAGTATAAAGTATCACTACTCTTCTCTTGTCCCGGATATACATTATACACTTTTGTCTCTTTTAAGATTTTATTGTATGAGAGAATAAGTGCGTTTCGCTCTTCATACTTTCGTTTCTCTCCCGATTTCTTCTCTCCTTTCTTCATCGCTTTTTGGAACTGTAAAACACCGCGAAGTATCTTCTCTTGATCTTTTCCACCACCTCCACGTTGAAAGTGGAAACGTTTTCGGTCATCTTTCCCATGATATCCTTGGCGTTGGTCTCTTCCATGACGTCCATGTTGTTGATTGCGTCCATCTCTTCCATGTTGTTGATCCCGTCCATGACGTCCATCTTTTCGATCTCCCTTCTTTTTATTTTGCTCGCTTCCATACTTCAAGATACTTAATTCGCGTAAAAGGGTAGACATCGATTTGATATTAAAGAGTTGAGAAAATTCAGTGCGATCTTTTTTAAAGAGTTCTTCGATCATGATAAAGTGGAAGATGTGGTACTTCAGTAACGGATGCCACTCTTGGAACTCATTATTTCGAATCTTCCCATAAATATTTTTATAAAATTCAGAAGCATGAGATGATACTTTAAACATATTTGCAAATAAGTAGCGGCCAAAAATTTCACCTAACTCATACGGATTTGACATCTTTGAGACTAATACACTCTTATGTTGAAAAGATAACTCTAACTTCTTATTGGTTATCACAATCCGTTCAGACTTTTTGAGATCAACAAAAAATTGGATTAATTGTTTCATATGAGAAGCACACTCCTTCTTCTTCTCACCTAACATCTTTTGAACTCCTTGAAAGGAGCGAAGCATAGAACGAATTACTAAATGATTGACATTCTTTTCGCGTTTAAAAATATTTTGAACGTACTTGTATAAGAAAGATTCCGGATGATTTAAAAGTTGGATCTTCTCACTCTTCTGAAGAGAAGTCATGGTTGCCTTATTACTCTTTATCATACTCTCCGGTAATATATCTTCATACATAAAAGAGATGATCGACTCCAAATCTTTATGATTCTCATCATGATTTAAGTACGCAACATACTGATTCCAATCCTTATTTGCCTCCCGTTCAATATATAATTGTATTTGTTCCATATATAATAAAAGAATAGATAACCACTATTTTTGGATAAGATATATTTTTATCTTCTTATGATAGATAACCCACAATGTCAACTTTTTCTATTTCGCGAGCTCTCTCCTCTTTAAGAGGTTCGCGTCCCAGATCAAGCGCAATCTTTACAAGAGAAGGTATCAATGAAAACTTTTTACACGGAAGATCCAATCGACGCATTCAAGAAAACTCTTCTGCTGCGGCTGCCGCTGCTTCCGCACCTTCTTCTTCAACCGGGAAGAAGAAGAAGAAGAGTATTCACAAAATCAATGCTTCACTCATCCCTTTAAGCGAACGTATTGGATTAACTCCATTACATCTTCATTTTAGTTCGCGAAAAAGCCGAAGAGCTCCAAAACGAGTTCTGTTTAATAACTATCAAACAGAAGTTCCTTTTCAAAAAACAAATATTTCAAAAGTTGTTGCTAATGCTGAACGAAGCCGAGTATTGCGTAAAAATATTCGAAATCAAAGTGTTGCTCGTTCTACTTTCTTGGCTCCTCCATCAGAGGAGCATCCCGGTGGGATGGTAGCAGCGCCTATTAAAAAGTCGTCTGCTTCTTCTGGAAGAAATAGAAGTAGCGTAAGAAAGAGTCGTTAAAGTACACTCTTATAATTTTGACTCTATCTTTTTAAATGCGCGTTTCATAAGGGTAAGTAATTCATTACGAATCGCATAGGGTAATGTTTGATTTTGATTGACGATCTCATATAATATAGATGCGTAATTGTAATAGAAGTTCGAGAGAAGTACAAACTCTTCTTGAGCTTTCACATCTTGAATCTTCTCTTTATTATACTTCTTCTCTTTTGACGTTTGAATCAGTCGATAGGATTTGACTAAGTACTTATAACACAAGATAACGATTTGATTCTTCGACTTCTGATTTGAATCCGTCTTTAACTCTTTCAACTTCTGAATCGGACTTTCAAAGAGCTCATATGGAATCGTATGTAATAAATGTTTGCTAATCATATTGGAAAGGAAGATGTAGAAAGAGAAGCTTGATAATAAAACGTTGATATACTTTTTATAAAATTGGATCACCTCCTTCATTAACGATTCACTCGGAAGATAAAATCCAATATACAACTCCTCTTTCGGATTATATACATCTCCACTTCGTCGTTTTCCTACAAGGAAGTGATTCACACTCATTAAAGACTCTTTATCCGTACCACTGCTCCCCATATGCTGGAATGGATACTTCTTTATGATAAATTCATAATCAACCGCTAATTTGCTTCCACATACCACATATCCATTATCATCAATCTTAATACCATATGACTTCGTAAGACGCGATGGTAAGAAGAAGTCATAAAAGTTATTGAGTAATATCTTCTTAAAAACCTTTAATGAGTCAATACACTTATCGATATATAAAATACCCAAATCAATGGAATCTTCGACAAAACGCGAATCTTCTTGGAACTCATATAAAATTTGATTTATTTTCGAGAAGTATGTATAGTAGGTTTCATAAAAGAGTTGAATGGCAAAGTAGACATAGAGCGCCAAGATCTCTTTGACAAAAGGAGTGTTGATATGTTTGGGATTCTCCTTTAGTAAATCCCATGTTTTGGAAAGTAACTCTTCATTTGCTTTTAATATCTCTTTGGAAGAGGTTAAGATGATATACTTGTCATATCGGAAATAATGTGATGCTTGTCCGGAGTTATTTGTACTCTCCTCCTTTCGATACGGGATAATAAATATCTTTTTTACCTTTCCCTTCTCCTTTAAAATATCATCATAGGATAAATCAATACTTTGAAGAACGTTACTTAAAATCTTCTTTCGATAATCACTATTGCTTCCACTCTTTTTAATCATAAATGATGCCATATACTCTCGTATATTTTGTTGATGAAGCGGAATCAGCGACAAGATATCACTCTCCCCCTTACATAATCCTACCATCATATGAGTAATTGAAGAGGGTGTCGTATTGGGTAAGTAGAGGTTACCAATGGATGGAGCATAAAGGTTAATATGATGATAAAAGGAGGTATTTGCCAAGGCGTAAGAGACGGCATCTTGCTTCTTCTTATCTTCAAAATATTCGGACTTTATCATTTTATGAAGAGTGCGAATTTGATTGGATTGAATTTGAAAATGGAAATCTTCATGATGAAAGATATTGGATAATATGTACTTTTGAGAAGTATTCTCTTTAAGAAGCGTTGGGAATTTGAGTATTTCACGTACATCTTCAACATTGGATAACCACTGTTGGCACTGTGTTCTTTGTTGAATGGCTTGAAATTTTCGTTGAATCACCTCCTTTAAAAAATCATCAAACTTCTCAGGCTCTTGCGTGATGTACTTTCGGAACTCTTGATCCAATCGGTCAATATCATTATTTTCATCCATATAGGATAATGTGGCACGCTTCTCCTTTTTTAAGAAAGAGCGGATCTCATTCTCATATCCATCAAAGAGTGATTTTGACTTTAACTCTTGGTTACGCGGAATCATCGACTCTTGAATAAATCCTTTGGATTGGAATTTTTTTAAGATTTTATCTTCCATCTTTCTATTATAAATCCATCTATTTATAATATATATAATTTTTGTAAAAATAAAGATAATACATAGTATTTTATTTACATACCCGAAATACGGTTTTCAATCGAGATTCCATCTAATCCCAAATGAGGAGGAACCGGATAGGTTGTCGAATCCGTAGATAATCCATCATGTGTAATGGTAAAGGAGGAGAGTAAAAGGTGAATGAGGAAAGCAAGAAGGAGTAGTGAAAAGAGGGATACAGGTAACTCTTTGAAACCGATGCTTGAATAGACAATGAGTGCGGCAATGATAAGAGATAAAAGAATTCGTACAACGGCGCTTCCAAAGAGGGTACGAGGAATATGTAAACTAAAATGCTCTTGAACCATTTTTTGTGATTATCTTCTTCTACTTTTATAAAATATAAAATATAAAATATAAAATATATTTTTTCTGTGTTTTTTTTGGAAAGATAAAAATATGCTTTTATTATAGTTTGAAATCGAAAATCCTTAGATCTTCGTCTTATCTTTCACATGTCGAATGACTATCAACTCTATTTTAAAAATACATCTTCCCAATGTTTACCCGTACTATGTCATCAAGAGTCGCCTTCTATAACCGGGTACACAGGATACACCGGCCCCGAAGGCCCACTTGGCCCTACCGGCCCCCAGGGTTGGCCGGGTGAAGCCATGGAAACGGGTGCCACCGGTGATACCGGTGATACTGGTTATACGGGTTTTACAGGCTTTACCGGTGATACGGGATACACTGGTTTTACAGGTTATTCGGGTTATACGGGTTATACGGGTTTCACCGGTTTTACGGGATTCACAGGTTATTCAGGATATACGGGATACACCGGCTTTACCGGCTTCACCGGTTATACGGGTTTTACGGGAGCTACGGGTTACTCGGGTTATACCGGCTTTACCGGCTTCACCGGTTATACGGGATATACCGGACAAACGGGTTACACCGGATATACCGGAAGACAAGGCGTTCAAGGCGCGCAAGGAGAGACAGGATATACCGGATACACCGGAGCTCAAGGTCTTCCCGGTGATTACACCGGTTCCACCGGTTATACGGGTTATACCGGTTACACCGGATATACCGGTATTCCGGGTTCCGCTATGGATACAGGTGCCACAGGATATACGGGATACAGTGGTTATACAGGATATTCGGGATATACAGGATATACCGGTTTTACGGGCTTTACGGGATTTACCGGCTTCACTGGTTATACAGGATATTCGGGATATACGGGTTATACCGGATATACGGGTTATACCGGAGTTGCCGGATCGGCATCCAATACGGGTGCTACGGGATATACAGGTTTCACGGGCTTTACAGGTTATACAGGATACCGCGGATACACGGGAGGAACGGGATATACGGGATACACAGGTTCTACGGGAGTCACCGGATATACGGGATTTACGGGATACACAGGGCCGGCGGGTTTGGCGACAAATACGGGTGCCACGGGATATACGGGCTACACCGGTTTTACTGGTGACACGGGTTATACGGGTTATTCGGGATATACAGGATATACCGGTTATTCTGGATTTACCGGATATACCGGTGAAACAGGATATACAGGATACAGTGGTTACACCGGATACACAGGATACACGGGTACTCCGGGAACGGCGGTGAATACCGGTGCTACGGGTTATACGGGAGATACTGGAGCACACGGTGATACAGGATATACCGGATATACGGGATTTACGGGTGATACAGGTGCCATAGGCAGTACGGGTTATACGGGTTACACGGGTTTTACGGGTTATACCGGTGAAACCGGTTATACCGGTGCTATAGGCGCTACGGGTTATACGGGTTATACGGGATTTACAGGTGATACTGGTAGCACGGGTGCCACCGGTGCCACAGGCAGCACGGGTTATACAGGTGCCGATGGTGCTGCGGCCAATACAGGTGCCACCGGTGCGACGGGTTATACGGGTTATACTGGTTATACAGGTGCACAAGGTGATACCGGTGATACGGGTGCCATGGGTGATACCGGTTATACGGGCAGTACAGGTGCACAAGGTGATACCGGATATACTGGAGAAACGGGTTATACGGGTTATACGGGTGATACGGGTGCTATGGGAGATACCGGTGCCACAGGCAGCACCGGTGAGACGGGTGCCACAGGCAGCACCGGTGAGACCGGTTACACGGGTTATACCGGTGCCATGGGTAGCACGGGTGACACCGGTGCCACGGGCAGCACGGGTTATACAGGTTACACGGGTTATACCGGTTATACCGGCGCCATTGGAAGTACGGGTGCCACAGGCAGTACCGGTTATACAGGTGTCACAGGTTATACAGGTTATACAGGAGCAGTGGGAAGTACCGGTGCTACAGGTTATACGGGATACACAGGAAGCACTGGCCCATCGATCGATACTTCCAACTTAACGGTGGGAAATCTGAATGTTACGGGAAATATTAATATGGGAAGTTCATCATACATTGTTTCAAGTACGCAATTCTTCGCGTTTGCGAGTGGTATTTTTGGTGAAAATCAAAGTACTCCAAGCGCTCTTACTTATAATATTTATAATGTGAATTTGAGTTTGGTAGAGGTGACAAGTAATCCGTATAACTTTAAGATTGGAGACAAGATCTATGTGAATGTTTCAACAGGAACATTGCCAAGTGGATACTATACGGTATCGAATGTAATAAGTACATTCTTCTACTTTACCCTCTCATCTCCCGTTGCGTCGTCACAATTATCAAAAGCGTTAAATGTGGATTATTATGTAAAGAACCCACAAAATATATCGACATTTAGCAGAGTCTCTACAGGACGATATATTATATCTTTCACAACAGCATATGGAGATGAGGATTATGTGGTAAATGCCACGCCTCGTGGATATGGAACGAATGACATTTCGGTATGTATGGATTCGGGAGCATCGCTCAGTCAATCGTCATTCCAAATCGCCGTGATTCAATCATCGACGGGAAGTTATATCGACGCAGAACGCGTTCTCTTTGCGGTGTTTTAAAATAATTCAATTAAAAAATACATAAAACAAAATAAATGAATTTCTTACGCATTCCATAAAATTCCAGTTAATTTTTTATATATTTTTAATATAAAAAATTAAAAACAAATCATATGTATAATCAAAATATGATTTATTATATAAAAAAAATAAAAATAGTATAAATATTTGAAAAAGCATATTTAGTGACAATATTCAGGAAGAGGAAAATAGAGTTTTTCAAAATAAAAGTTCATAAAAATACTTTTTTTTTTTTCAAAAGAAAAAAACCGGATATATTTTGCCTATATTTTTTTCGAAAACTCTATTTTCCTCTTCCTGGATAATGTTACTAAATTATATATTGTTAACTTTTTTTGCTAAATATTTTTATATATTTATATTTGATTAGTTATCATAACCATAAAATAGTCATAATAATATTCATATATTTAAGAATTTAAATATTTTAAACTGGATTTTTTAACGAAATACGCAAGAAATCCGTGCGTTTAAATATAGGAAAATATATAAAATATATAATTAAAATAGGAAAAAGTAAAAATGAGTAAAGTCACTTTATATTTTTGTCATTATTGTTGTGATTATTTCACAAATAACAAAACGGATCTAAAACGCCATTTTGAAAGACAGAATAAATGTATTTGTACGAATGTAATAAATACCTACCAGGATGCTTCTATTTTATCATTAAACAAAAAATATGTTTTTGATAATGATTTTAATACAAAGTCATTGTCAAAAAATGATATATTATTTATTGTTACAAATTACACAGATAATATAAATTATATTCCAAAAAATTACAAAAAGAAGAAAAAAGAAGGTATTTTAAATCATGTTTTAGAAAAAACAAGTGAAGAGAATAAAGAGATTATTAAAAGTGTAAATGATCTATTTGATCCTAAAACCAATAAATATGTTTGTGTATTATGTAAAAGTTCTTATACATATAAACAAGGTATTGAACGTCATTTATTAGAGAAGAATCGTTGTACGAAATTACAAAAAATTCAATCAGTACTCCAAGAGACGAGTGATACCATTCAAAAGATCAAAGAGAAAGAGAAGGAGAAAGAAGAGAAGATAAGTCAAATGGTAATTCAAGATAATCGAGTTCAAAATATTCAAAATAATAATAATCTTCAAGCCAATAATTATCACTTTAAAATGCGAGACTTTATCCATGAAAAGTATGATTTAAGTCATATTAAAGATGAGTTTTATTTACAAAAAGATTTCTTTTTATATCATAATCTTTTACGAGCCATTATGGAGAATGAGAAGAATCAAAATATCTTCTTTTCTGATAAAGAAGCCATTATTTACTCCGACAATGAATTAAACAAGATGAGTTCCGACAAAGCCGGATATTTAATTCTTGACAAGTTATCTCAATCTTTTACTCAAATTTATAATAAACAAGATGCCAATACGCAAGAGTTTTATGAATTTATTCATAAATACTATTATGTGATTAAAGGTCATTATAAACATGATACCATTTTTAAAGATTATGATGTAGATAAAAAGCAGTTTGTATATACGGCAAATAGTAGTATGTTCCGTTCTCGGGATAAGTATCTTACCAAAATGGATTCAACCTTATCCAAATATAAAGATAATACCCGTAAAAATATGTCAATTCAACTTAGTGAAATTAATGATATACCTACAATGAATCCAAATATTGAAGATTTTGCTTCCATTAAAATGCGTTATCGTGATTTGAAAGATAAAGATTAATAATGATATATTCGATTGATTTGAATTCAAAAAAAAGATAAATTCATATAAAAAAATATTTTTATATAAATAGTAATTCACTTCATCTTTTTGATATACATTGAATATAAAAGAAATTCAATCAAGAGAAGAAGAGGTACCATTTCACACAAAAATGAATTCACAAAAGAACTTTTCCAATTATACAGTTGTTAAAAATGATATGAATTCCAATCAAAATCCATCTGAATTTTTTAAGAATGACTTCTTTAATAACGACTTTTTTAATAATGACTTCTTTAAGAGTGCGATGAACGGTCAGTTGAATCAAACCTTAAATGCGATTCCGAATAAGAATAAGAGTGTAACCACAACAGTAACAAATGGAAAGAATGGAAAGACGGTGACAAATGTCGTTCAAGTATATCACAATATTCAAAATAATAATATTCATAACAATATTACCAATAATATTACGATTAATATTTCATTAAAGGGGCTCTTTACGGACGAGGAGATTTATGAGTATATGAGGGAGCAAGAGGAGCGGGAGCGTCGAGAAGAGGAGATCAAGCGATTGATTCAAGAGCGTGAAAAGGAGGAGAAACGGTTGGAACGAGAGGCAAAGCGACGTGCGAAACAACAGAATATGTAAGACCCGTTTATTTTGAATATATATAAAATCATCATTTTATATATATGTATATAAATATTGATAAATATTGATAAAGATGAACTCTTTGATGAATATCTATGTGAAGACGAAGCACTTCTTCTACTCTCTCTATTTACAAATGAAATTGTATCAATTACGTCGAGATTACAATCATCTCAATGTGAAGGAGCCAATGGATGATTTAACGAAACTCACCATATATGAAGAGGAGCACGATCTCCATGAAGAGATTCTTTATGAATGATAAAAGATAACTACACATTATTGATAATATTTAAGAATGACAATACCACTACCACCATTTCCACCAGTACTATTGTCGGATGAGACAGCGCTTGCGCCTACTCCACCATTACCGCTATTTGGGCTTCCATTTGCGCCGTCTACATTAGTATTATCACGTCCTCCATCTCCTCCAGCACCATATGTAATAGCAGAACCTGTAATCGACGATACTATACCACTGCCACCGCTTCCTGGAGTGTTGGTAGTAGATGTGCCACCTACGCTTCCATTGCCACCTCCACCTCCGGCAGAGTTTGTGGTACCAGAGCTTCCGCCACCGTTGCCACCACCGCCACTTGTTAATGTTCCAACATTTGCGATAGCACCACCGACACCGCCTCCTCCAGGAGCTGTACGACTGGCATATCCACCTGAACCACCGGTGGAAATAATCGTATGAAAGTAAGAGTTCTCTCCGGAACTTCCACTCGTTTCAAGAGGTGAGCCAGTGCGATTACCGATGCCTCCAGCACCACCATTTCCAACATAAATAGGATAAGAGCTTCCTGGGGATACGGAGAAGGTACCTGTTTGTACGAGACCGGCACCACCACCGCCACCTGATCCAGTATCATAAGCGCCTCCTCCACCGCCACCTGCGCCAACTATTAAATATTCGACAGATGTTGTACGAGGTGGTGCCGTCCATGATGTAAGTCCAGTAGTTGTAAAAGATTGAATGACGAGTTCTGTGGGCTGTGGTACTGGAACGGGTGCCACACAGTAGGGTACGGATACATTACCAACGAGTTGATAACAATTGGTGCGACCATTCTTTTGATAAATTTTGACTAATGCCGATTGGTCGGTATAATAGGTTATATGATAATCAGTATAATTATCATTTTGGTGTAGTACTTGTGAATAAAAGGGTACTTTTGACATTTCTCTTCGTTTCTCTACTCTTTTGATATATATTATTTTTATATATATCAAAAAAGAATTTGTATAAAAGTATAAAAAAATGAAATGAAGGGATGAAAGAGAGAAGTTTCTCCAATCGATTTAATATAAAGAATATATATCTTATAATATCATATAGGATACTCTATTTTCTTTACAAAGAAGAGAAATGTCTATTCGTGGAAAAGATTTTCTTGACAGGGATGAAGTAGAGGATATCAAAGGAATTCAGTTTAGTTTGTTCTCGCATCAAGATATTGTGAAAGGTTCAGTTTGTGATATTCGTACAGTTGATACATATGATGGAAATGTTCCCAAGAGCAATGGTCTCTTCGATCATAACATGGGTACGATTGACCCGCAGATTATTTGTCCTGTGGATATGAAGCGTTCGGAGCTCTGTCCGGGTTATTTCGGTAAGATTGATTTTGCGCTTCCGGTCTTTAACTATAACTTCATGCCGTATATTGAAAAGCTCCTTAAGTGTGTTTGCTTCCGTTGTTCGACGCTACTGGTGGATAAGTATGATCCTGCGCTTCTGAAGGAGTTGGAAGGAAAGAGGGGATACAACCGATTTATCGCAATCTGTAATATTGCGATGAAGAGTAAGAGTAAGAAGTGTATGTATAACAGTGGATGTATGGTATTCCAGCCGGCGAAATATACGCGACTCAATACGGCAAACATGGTAGTAAAGGATAATATTGTGAAGATTCGTGCGGAATTTACGCAAAACGCTTTCAAAGATTCGAAGATTCAGAAGGAGCAGATCTTTACTCCGGAGATTTGCTATAATATCTTTAAGCAGATTAAGGACGAGGATGTCGATTTCCTCGGCTTCTCATCGAAGTACAGTCGTCCGGAGTGGATGATTATTACTTCGCTTCCGGTGCCGCCTCCGAATGTGCGTCCTTCGATTCGTCAATCGGATAATCAGCGGTCGGAGGACGACCTTTCATTTAGCTTGACGATGATTATTAAGGCAAATAAGGGATTGAAGCAGTTGATGGAGAATAACGGCAAAGAGAAGAATATCGACCAATATCAAGGTTTGCTTCAGTATCAGGTGGCGACGTATATGAATAATGAGATTCCAGGTGTTCCTGGAAGTCGTCAGCGTTCCAGTTTCCGTCCGCTCAAGGCGATCGCACAACGTCTGAAGGGTAAGGAGGGACGGATGAGAGGAAATATCATGGGTAAGCGTGTGGATTATTCGGCACGTGCTGTCATCTCGGTGGATCCTAATATCAATATTGATGAGTTTGGTATGGCACAGAAGATTGCGATGGTGCTAACCTTTCCGGAGATTGTGACACCTTATAACATTCGTCAGATGCAGAAGGCTGTGCGAAATGGACCGAAGAATTATCCTGGAGCAAAGTCGGTGATGAAGCAATCGACGGGAAATACGGTGAATTTGAAACATGCGGACGTTCAGAAGGTTGCGGCGGAGTTGGAGCTGGGAGATACGGTCTATCGCCACTTGGTCGATGGAGATATTTGTCTCTTTAACCGGCAACCGACACTTCACAGAATGAGTATGATGGGACATAAGATTAAAGTACTTCCGGGAAATACGTTCCGGTTGAATATTACGGATTGCGATCCGTACAATGCGGATTTTGATGGAGATAGACCCAATGAGTCTCGTTATTTTAGTGATTTAAACTAAAATAAACCAATTCATTTTGTCTCCAACAGGCGGCTGCTCTTATTGTTGTAGGAATTACAATAAGAGGAAAACAGTGGAAACCCTACAAAGTAAATCATCGAATTGGGGATGATGCGCTTTTATATAACCGTCTAGTTTGTTTGAAACAGTTCAATATAAAGAACTTTTGCTCTTAATAAGTAAAGTAAAAATGGAAAGTTTGGATTTAAGTTATATCGATAAGGTTCTTGATTCCTCTGAAAATATTTTGGGTGAGATATACAAAATAACGAACATAAAAAATGGTAAGGTATATATAGGTCAAACACATACACACCGAAAGAATAGAAATAAATACAAACCGTATGGATACATAGGAAGATTAAACACGCATATAAGTGATGCTCTTTGTAATACAAAGAAGTTCCAATCACGATATTTAGCATGTTCTATTCGATTACATGGGAAAGAAGCATTTGTAATTGAATTGATAGAACGGTGTCTTCCGGAAAAAATGGATGAACGTGAGATATATTATATAGCTCATTATAATTCAATGTATCCTACTGGTTATAATTTAACTACCGGTGGTAAAAACAATTATCCATATAGAAAAAAAGTTGAACTTGAAATTGTTGAAACTGAAAAGAACGTTGCTGGAAAACATGGTGGATGTAAATTTAGAAGTGATGAAACTCGTGAAAAAATACGAGAGTTATTATCTAAACACATGAATCAACCAGAGGTTAAATTTCAACTTATGAAAAGAGTTCAACAACAACATATGGATCGAAAATTAAAGATATTACAAGATTTGGATTTGACAAATATTGATGAAGATAATATTGACAAGTATATGCATATTAGGAAAGACCATACCATAAATAAAGAGTTCGTTTGCTTTATTATCCAAAAGAAAAAGATACAATTCAGAGGAAAACATGAATCAATCGATGAAGTTAAAGAGAGAGCAAAAAAATCAATTATTGAACTGATTAAACAAGCGAAGTTGTCAAACTGTTCGGGAAACCCCTAAAGTCAAACACTACTAAACCTTTGGTGAAAATCATAGGTGGCGTTGGCGAAAGTCAAACGGTATAGTAAAAATGTGTTTGAATGATGAGTACTTATCATACTCTGAAACGGGCAATCCGCAGCCAAGCTCCTAAGTGCGTGGTAATAGAGAGAAATCTCATTTATCGTTAGCATATGGAGAAGGTTCAGAGACTAAACGGCAACTGGTCTTAGATGATAGTGTCTAAAACGACACTTGATAAGGCTCAAGATATAGTCCAACCCTTTTGGAAACAAGAGGTACTTACTACCATTGAGTTTAAGATTTAGCAATAAGTAAAAACTTTATGAATGAGTATGGTGGTAAAAAATTGGAAATGAATTGTCATATTCCCCAATCCTATCAAACGTTAGAAGAGTTGCGTCAATTGACGCTGGTACCGACGCAGATGATCTCTCCGGGTAAGTCGTCTCCTGTCCTCTATTTGGTACAGGATACGCTACTGGGAGGTTATTTAATGACCCAGGATCACATTAAGTTGAAGAAGAATGATATTCACAATCTCCTTTCGTTCAAGGAGAATTACAATGGATACTTGCCAGAACCTGCGGGTATGGAGCATGGAGTGCCATACTGGACGGGAAAGCAGGTCTTTTCGATGATCTTGCCCGATGTGACGATTATGGATTTGTCGAAGGTGAAGATTAAGCGTGGTGAGATTATGGAGGGCTTTTTGGAGAAGAAGAGTTTGGGAGACAATGCGGGTGGTTTGGTACATCAGATTTACAATACTTTTGGTGTAAATGAGACGACGGACTTCCTTAATGATTCGCAAAATCTGGTAACTCGTTGGATCACCGACCATAGCTTCTCGATTTCGTTTAGTGATTGTTTGATTTCGAATGAAGACCATGCGATTGTGCGTGAAATTGTGAAGAAGCACATTCGTGAAGCACAAGAGTTGATTCAGAAGGCGCAACAAGGATTGTATATGCCGGATTTGGATGATATGTATAAAGCGCAAAAGCTGGAGATTGACATTGTAGGAATTGTCAATAAAGCGGGTGAAGAGATTAAGAAGCATGTGAATAGCAATGCAAGTGAGACGATTAAGAAAAATGCGTTCTTCAAGGAGGTTTATTCGGGAGCGCAAGGTAAGGAGGTCAATTTCCAGCAAATCATTGGTTGCTGCGGTCAGCAAGATTTCCAGGGTGGTCGGATTCCGTATGGTTTTACAAATCGTTCTCTTCCTCACTTCCATCGCTATGACATTTCGCCCGATTCACGTGGTTTTGTTCGCAATAGTTTCGGAAAAGGTCTAAGTCCAAGTGAGACCTTCTTTGCGGCAATGTCGGGTCGTCTTTCGAACATTTCGAAGTCGATTACCACAGCCGACTCGGGTTATACTTCGCGTAAGTATATCAAAGCAACTGAGGATTTAAAGGTCAATTACGACTTCACGGTTCGCAATGCGTATGGAATGATCGTCCAATTCGCGTATGGTGATGATAATTATGACCCGATGAAAATTGAGAAGATGCCGATTAAGATGTTTGAGTATCACGATGCGAAGATGAAGGAGATGTATCAGTATGATGAGGAGATGGCAAGTGAGCGTGCTTATTGGGAGACTTTTATGACAAAGGCTGCTGTGGATGAGATGATGGAGAATCCGCGATATATGGAGATTTTGAGTGAGGAGTATAAGGAGGTTCATCACAATCGCGACTTGATGCGAAACGTCTTCTTCAAGAATGTCCGTCTGATTAGTGATGCGAGCTGCTATACTCCAGTGAATCTCTATCGTATGATTCAGAGCAACTTAGTCAAGTTCAACATTCAGCCTTATCAACTGAGCGATATTTCGCCGCTTTATGTGATTGAGAAGTACAAGGCGATGATGAACTCGGTAATGAAGTATATGCCGGAGAAGCAGAATAGTGTGATTATTCAGCAGATCCTCTTCAAGTCGTTTATGGCTTCGAAGCGGATTGTGAAGGAGTATCGTATGAATAAACTGATGTTTGATTACTTGATTGAGACGATGCGTCATAAGATTATTGACTCTTTCGTTCAACCGGGTGAGATGGTGGGTGTCATTGCCGCGCAAACGCTGGGTGAGTCATCGACGCAGCTGACGATGAATGCGTTCCACACTGCGGGTTCGGCATCGGGTGCTTCCATCACTCGTGGTCTTCCTCGTCTTCGAGAGATTATCCAGATTACGAAGAAGCTGAAACAGCAGACGATGCATGTTTATTTGACCCCGGAGTACGGTCAATCGAAGGAGAGTGCTCGTAAAGCGTTGGCGAAGATTACATACACCAAACTTCGCGACCTCATCTCCTATACTGAGCTAATTTATAATGGAGAGAATACGATGACTGATGAGGATGAAGACCGTGAGTTTATGAAGAGTTACAAGAACTTTGCTGCGCTCTTTGGAATGGAGGAGAAGGGAGCATCGTGCTTCTCGCCATGGACGTTGCGTATCGTCTTTGATAAGGAGGCGCTAATGAATCGCAAGATGACAATTCATGAAGTCCAAGAGATTATTAAAGAGAGTAGCCACAATGATGAGGATATTGAGTGTATCTTTAGCGATGATAATGCGAGTGATGTTGTAATGCGTATTCGTATCAAGAATGATGGAAAGAGTGAGTATTATCATTTGATGAAGGATTTCGAGCGTTCGCTGGTGGAGCTGAAACTGCGTGGTATTAAGAACATTGATACAGTGGATCCGATTGAGTACAATATGGTGAAGACGGATCTGGATGGAAGTGTCAAGGATGACAAAGCGTGGTTGCTGCGTACGGGTGGAAGTAATATGATTGATATTCTTTGCCAAGAGGGTGTGGATGCGTCGCGCACGATTACGAATGATATTGTGGAGTTCTATGAGATCTTTGGCATTGAAGCGGCGCGCTCTCTCCTCTTCCATGAGTTTATGGAGGTGTATGAGGAGAAGACGGTGCCCCGCCATGTGAAGATTATGGTGGATATTATGACATATCGTGGAAAGCTGATGCAAATTGACCGTCATGGTTTGAATCGTAGCAATGATATTTCGCCGATTAGTAAGGCAGCGTTTGAGGAGATTCTGAATACGGTAGTAAAGGCGGGATTGTTTGCGGAGAAGGATAATATGAAGGGTGTTTCGGCAAACATTGCGATGGCGCAATTTGCTCCTGCGGGAACGACTTGTTTTGATATTTTGATGGATGAAGATAAGCTTGCTGAGATAGAGGCGAATGATTATTCGCTGATGATGAATATGGAGGGTGGTGAATCGACGATTGAGGATGTAGATGCTGCGTATGAGAAGGCATTTGTGGAGTATGAGGAGCACGAGGAGATTGACGAGCAAGATTTCGAGTTCGGATTCGGAATGGAGAAGAAGAAGGAGCACAAACTGAATAAGATTTCATCGTCGGTTTCGGTGGTAAATAATAGTGCTTCGGCAAACAATCGCCCAAATATTGAGGAGGGTCGTTATAATGAGGGTGAGCTGAATCTGGGAAGTGTTTCTTTGGAAGAAGCTGGAGAGGGTGGTATGGATTTGGCAAATATGGAGATTGAGGAGCATGAACCTGAGGAGGAAGAAGAGGAGAAGGTATCTAAATCGAAGTCCAAATCAAAGTCGAAGGTTCAAGTCGAAGAGGTCAAAGGAGGTGTAAAGGTAAAGAGCGTAAAGAAGAGTGTGACAAAGCGTATTAAGATGTAATAAGATTTACGTATATTTTTATTTTTATTTTTATAATTTTTATTAAATATTTTATTTAATAAAATCATTTACATTAAAGAAGTAAAAACCTTTATAAAAAAAGTATGATCTTCTCACTCATCCAATGAAAAAGTGGTAAAATCCATAAAAATGAGTAAGAATTTACCGATGATTGAATGATTCGAAGAGCGTAATAGAGATAAGTAAGATAAAAGAGTGTATGAAGTGTGTAATAAGCGTACTTTTGGGCGATCTTTACATATTTATAATAAGATAACATTTGTGGTGTAAGGATTTCTGATGAAGTATTTTCCTTCATAGAGAGCATAAATTTTACCTTTTTAATCTCTTCTTCTTCTTCCTCATCTTCATTCTCATCTTCATCCTCTTCTTTAAAGATCACTGTCACTACTACATACTCATATCGATAAATTTCAAGTATCATCTTTTCGAGATATGTGGAAGAGTTAAACTCTTCATATACGTACTTTTCGCGTTGATAAAAGGGTATTTTAATACTTCGTTGATATGCGTCTCGAATACATAGATGAAGATAATGTTTAGGACTTTGATGAATACATTTTTTTTGAAGTTGTTGATAAAGCCAATAAGAGAAGCTCACTTTTATTTATAAATTATTTTGAATCGTTTAATCATTTTCAGTATTTTCTTCTTTATATCAAACAAAGCGATAATACGGGTTTAGATTAAATAGATGCGTTCGATACTCCACAAAGGATTGAATAAAATCAACAAATTGATTACTATCAATATCATTTAGATTCCCAGACTCCTGAAAAAGGCGCGAAATCGCCATACTATAGAACTTCCCGATATAACCATTTCCATTGGTGTAATAATCCGGATAGCGGTACATAAAGTACTTGTGAAGTAATGAAGAGTATTCCGGATGAATCAAACGGAAGATATCATAGAGAAGATGATTACGCTCGTGCGTAAAGTTCTTCAACTTCTCTTCCGTCCAAGACCCGAATACTTCATATGAATTTTTCAAATCAATCACCTTCATATCCAATGTACTCGGGTGAATCATCACCTTATCCACACATAGATTTCCATGAATAAACGACTTTTGCTTCATTTCATACAAGAGCTTATATACACTCTGAAAAAATAAGTCTTGATTTACATTGGTAAAGTATGTGCGAATATAATCACGAATGGTGATATAATCGCGCAAATACTCGATGCTAAGGGTCAAATGACCTACATCAGAACCATAATATTTTGGTACAAATGAGTAATTTCGAATAACGGATAGCTGATACATGACGGCTTCGTTTTGAATTCCAACTGGAAAGATCGTACGTGTTTCATACATATCAATACTATCCATATAAATCTTTCGAAGGCAATTACCATCTACAAAAAAGTAGGCAGCATTTCCAAAAAAATCGGCGTTATTCTTCATCTCCTCGTTAAGGGCAAAGTACTTTTTCATTTTCTTATTCTTCGTTGTTATAATCTTTTCAAGAATCATTCTTGAAAAAGCATTTTAAAAATCATTTTTTTTTGATTTTTAAAAATGATTTACGCTATAGGATATGATTGATTTATAATTTATTTACGTTTATTCAATTAGCATTCGCAGTAGCCTTTTAATGATGACAAATCATCATTAAAACTCGAATCAATTTTTAAATATCCCAATTGGGATATTTAAAACTCGTAATAAATGAAGCACCGCTTTTCATAATGGGTGTGTAAATATTGAAACAGCATAAAGAGGTGATAATACTTCTCTCTACACTCTTGTTGAAATTTGTGGCTAAAATCATTAAAATGGCGCGCAGTCTTCTGATAATAATCCTCAAATTTGGGGACGTTTTGCATCGTCTTTGATGTAAAGAGCAGAACACCTGAAGTAAGATCATCGTGAAGCATCAAATCCTCAAAAAAATAGTAAAGATCATTGCCTCGATACGAGATAAAATCATAATACTTCTTGGGAATATGCGGAATTACATCATACGTAACCTCACTACTCTTCTCATTTGAAGTAGGGACAACCCACTCATGGGTTAGAGGATCCAGTACGGTTCCAATATAAATATTGTAAGAGAAACTCATTTTTATACTTCTTTTATACTCCTATTCATATACTTGCTCTCTTTTCATTTAAAATTCATTTTTTCCCAAAAATTGATTTACGTTATAGGTTCTTTTCAATCATCTCATGGCATCCATATAATCACTCCAACTCATTTCGTGACTTCTTCCGTTGGAGTAGTAGTTTCGTACATAATCGACCCCATCTTTTTTATAGTGTTCCCGATCCAAACTTCCATCTACACGATAATCCTTCATAATATCTGAATTAGCATATGATTTTAATGTACCATCTTCATAATAGTGATAATATTCGTATCTTCCATCTTCATAATCATTGTATCGATAAAAGAGCTTTCCGCTATCATAATACGATTCGTGAAATCCAACCTTCTTTCCATTGTGATAAGAGTACTCTTTTATCAACTTCCCGTTTTTATCATATCCAACCTCTTCCAGTCGCGTACCCTTTTGATAAAGAGAGTATGAAGAAATCCTACCATCTGGATAATACCATGTGATTCTTCCATCCATTTTACCCTCTTTATAATATGCAATATGTCGAATCCAATGATCGTCTCGGTCAAATTCAATCTTAACACCATCTTCTACACCATTTACATAACTACTTTCAACATAACTTCGACATATATAATCAAACTTAAAAGTACAACGTTTCATACATGTTTCTTCACTACGACATATAGGACATACATATGCCAGAGTATAAATATATTTTGGATGTATATTACTTGATAAAGTTGCGTAAGTCGTAATACATTTATGGCAAAACAGGTGATGATTTTCACAATAATCAATTAGAAAATTGGATATCTCCTTATCGCGGTCAAAAAATGAGGTTTGGCAATAAGAGTCAAAATCTTCGTAGCAAATGGCACAAGTATGACTCATTTACAAAAAGATGTATATTTATATCTTCTCCTAATTCCTTTATATCAAAAATAATTCAATAAAAATAAAAAGTGATTTATATTTGTTTTAAGGATATAAAGGAATTATATATAATCTTTTATAAGAGTATGGATCATCTTTATGAAGTAGTATTTAAGAGTATGTCGGAACACCTTCAATATGAAAATGTGGTAATGCGTAGCAACGGGCAATTTAGTTGTGGTGACCAAACAAAAGAGTGTCGTTCTTCATTTGCCGAAAGTGATTTTAAAATATGTCCTAAATGTCATTCTACGGAGATTGATACAAAAGTACATGGTGCCAATTGCCGAATGAATGGTGATGCTTTTGGTACAGATGTTTTTACTTGTAAATTGTGTAATTGGATTACAAGTTTCCAGTGGGATGAAGGTGGTGATTATCCATATTATTATGAAATCATATACTTTGATTATTACAAAGAAGAGTGGGAAAAAATACAAAAAATACAACGTGAAGAATATAAGCAAATGAGAGAATCAAGAGAAGAACGAGGTCGTAAATCAGATGAGGATAAAAATAATATTTGATTAGAGTAGAGGATTCTTTTACTCCATTGGATGAGTTATTTTATGAATCATATAAATCCTATTTCAGATCATCGTTTACAAAGCAATGTGGAAGAGTTAAATCGTACAATTTTATCTTTTTTTGAGCTAATCAATCGCATCAATCGCATCAATCATAATAAAAAAAGAAATATAAGTAATCTTCGCCAACATGAGATTTGTACCTATTTTGAGAAGAAGCGTGGTTTACCTTCTCTTCACTCTTTCACTTTAGAAGAAGTTCAAAAGTGCACAATTCAACAAGATGAGAAGAGTAAAAAGTATCTATTTATTTATGGCGATAAAGAGATTCCATTTGAATTTCAAACTATCAAAGAAGATGGAACCCCTATTTTACTTCTTTTTATCAATATGATACGTCTTTATTATGTCGATCATTTACTTCAAATTTTAAATACATACTTTACTCATCAGCGAAGACCTGGTAAAGTTCAAAATTACTTCAATATCGTAGATGTTGGAACCGCTGGATTAACAAGCAATTATAATATTACAGTTTCCGGTATCTTATATCCTCAAAAGATTGTCGAATATTATAATTATTATTTTTATTTGTTTTGGAATGATTACTCACCAATAGTGTTTGACACCAATATTTATGGTTCATCGTTCTTTATTACATTGCCTAAAAACTTTACATATACAAATCAAAGTACATTTGAACCTCAACCCAATCGTGAAAATAGTAGTATTTATTCACGTATTATAAATAATAAAAATCCCAAAAAAATATTATATTTACACCCAAATACAGAAGAAGCCCAGCGCACAGCATTTATTTCTCAAATTCAATGGTTGCTTCTCAAAATTCAATATCATATTCATGATTTAGAAATTAAAGAGAATTTTCATATCACTCTTCTTCGTCAAGTAGAAGAGAAGATACGCTCTCTTTTACCTAAAAACCAAAATACAAACAACACTTTTCAAAAGAAGAGTGTTATATTACCCGAAGAGTTTGATAGAAATATTCCTAAAAAGATTCAATTATATGAAGAGAGTCAAAGAGCCATTCAATTAAAACAAGTTGCATATGAAAATGAAAAAACTCCTGAAGCACAACTTGAACTGATCGAATCCATTTCGCGCTCCAACTATTACGGTTTTGAAACCTACTTCTGTATGGGAACCATTTATCACGTTGTAGGTTCTATTCAAGGAGCCGGTGATTTTACAATGACACGTTATTATTATATTGAATCGGCTTTAGAGAATTTTATTGATATCTATCGTTATTATAAATATATGATTGATAATACAAAGAGTTTAGAATATATAGTGATTAAAATATCGAAATATGTATATCGCACATATGATGCTTTATTACATCTTGTCAATCAAGAAGATATTCAAATGAAAAGGGATATGTTTCAATATATTGTCAAACATATGAAGAATGAAAAGTCTTTTGAAAAGATGAATCAAGAGAAGAAACGTCAATTTTATCAACTGTTTACAAATCAAAATACTCTTTCGATTGAAACACTTATCACACACATCTATAACGATATATCTTTGATCCAAGTATAAAATTATATTTTATCCTTTATTTTTCCCACATAGCTCATCCAAAATCTGAATCTGTTCGATGATCTTCTCTAAATAAAAGTTGCTATAAATCCCCACTTGCTCCTTTAAAAACGCTTTTAAGATCTCCGGTTTTTTACCCACTTTTGTATACTCCATATGTAAATCTTGAATGCGATGAATCTTCTTCTTCTCGAATCCAAAGAAGTGTGCATATCCCGCAATGGCCGATATCGGTGATAACATAATCCCGCCATTGGTATAAGCTCCTCGTATATACGGTTGTAGTGCCGCACGTTTCGGATTAAGGGTTTTACACACCATTTCCAGCGCATATACATCATCATGCGCTGTGTGAAAATCAAGCTTCTTTTCTTTACCTTCACACTCTTTACATAAAAATTGATATACATTGCTTAACTTATAACCCCCATTTTTTCGGAAATCTGGATAGTAGCGTTGAATAAACGGCATAATATCCACAAAGAACCAATTTTGAGGCACTTTCATCTGATGATGCCGAAAGTGATACTCCAGTACATTCTGATCGAAGCCGAAGTTATTATAAGCTAAAAAGTAGTAGATGACACTGGAGTCGGAGAAGAGTTGTAGCAACTCTTCTAATAGCGCCCGCGAAGAGATCGCCTTCTCCTCATTCAACTTCTTCTCATCAATTCCATGAATCTCCGTTGCTCCAATGATATCATCATAGGGATAGACGTACATATTTCGCGGTTTGGGAAGAAGAGTGGAAGAGAGTGCCATTTGCATAATGGCGGATTGATAAAAGGGACGCTTTCCATTTGTCTCTAAATCATAGTAGATCACAGCGGTTTCTTGATTAAAAAAGAGTTGGGATGCCATCTTCTTCTTTTTCGTATAAGGTACTATGGTAGATACACACTTCTCTTCTACTCTTCTTCCGCACAATCCCTTTTTCTTACTTTCTGATAAAATCAGATAACGTAAAGAAGTATAAATGGGTTACGTTATAAACAAAAAAATTGATTTTTTTCTTTAAAAAAAGGTACAAAGAGGAAGAGAAGATACAAAAGTAATCATTCTTTACAACGATATACAACAATGTCGAAGAAAATTTTCATTGAACGTAAGCGTGTTGCGGAAACGCATCCGGACGCTCCTGAAACAAATCGGCGTCGTACGCGTAGTATGGAAGCGGATGAGAGTGCCATTATGGCATTGATAAATATGAGAAACGAAGTAGCTCCTGTAGCTCCTGTAGCTCCTGTTGCTCTTCCCACTCCTTCAAAAGAGGATGTGAAGAAGATGGTAAGCAAATATGTGTATTTGCTCCCGGAAATGACTGATTTTATTCAATATTATCACGAAATTCCTATCAAGTGTATTCGAGGGTATATCTTCTTTTTGAAGGCTCTTGAGAAGAGTGGTCTTAAGGTTCCGCTTTTTTTGGCGAGTACTATGGGATTTCAGCATATCGAAAAACGACCTCCTTATTATTACCATGGTGCACTTCAAACATTTGTGGAGAAGTCGCCGTATCGCACTCATTTTGAGTCGCGATTGGTAAAGTATGGAGAAGTGCGTATAATGCGATGTGAAGATGTGGAAATACTTTTTCGGACACATGTTTGCGATGACGAGATATCGGGTATTACGAATCAGAAACGGTCGCCTTATGAAGAGATGAGCGTTGAATTGAGTCGATATTTGTGCCTCTTTTTTGATCTCCCAATGGGTTCAAAGATGAAGATTATGGACGTTCTTCAAAAGATGAATGAGTATGTAAAGATAAATCATCTTTTGATTCAAAATGAAGAGAATCAAACACGAATTCAATTGGATGAGAAGTTATCAAAACTCTTTATGAAAATGAATCCAGTAATACCACATATGTTTTATGTGTATATTCGACAGCACTTTATCTTTGAGAATACAAAGCACGTCGTTGAAAATAAAGTTTCCGATTCAGGAGAGATGTATGTTTGGCGCGAAGTATATGTATCGAAAGATAATATATTTCACGGATTATGCCGTGAATACTATCCAGATGGAAAATTAAAGAAGGAAGGCTTTATGGTAAAGAACCAACAGAGCGGAATCTTCCGAACTTGGTATCCAAATGGCAAAATACGCCAACATTCATCCTTTTGTGATAACGCACGGTTTGATATCTCTTCGTATTTTAATGAGGATGGTACGCCACTTTTACGAATGCTCTTCCATATGAATCAACCGATTCACTTTGAGATTCAGTAATTATTTTTATGGTTTTATTCTGTAAATAATGGCGACTTGTGCTACTACTTGCTGGACTCTTTGAGTTTCACCCGAGTTAACGTTTCACAATATTATAAATATTTTATGAAAAGAGAGAGTGATAAAAGAGCTCATTCTCGTTGGAGGATTTTTTTAAATAGTTCTTCATCTTGACATAAGCATCTCGTTTAAACACTTGTTTCATAATACTTAACTTCCCATCTTTCTCCTTTAAAAGATACTTATATTGAACTGGATCTTCTATATCAAATAGTTCAAACGCATTAATATACCCACTCTTCACTTTAAAACCTCCTAAAAGTTCCACAAGCGAAAGAAACTTCATAATCTCCTTCTCAAATCTTTCTATTTTACAATGATTATCAAATGGAATGGAAAAGAATAACATACTCTTATCATTCTTCTCTGGACGAATAATGGGAGCAGCACAATACTCTGTTTCATACTCTTCAAAGTAATCAAGTACCTTCTTTTCAATATCATTGGGTATCGTTCCTTCTATCAAAATCTTTCCAATATATTGAATCGGACTCATACTCTCTTTTTTCTCTTTTTATCTATACGCACTTCTCTTCTATGCTCTTTTACTTTTTAATGATTTGAAAAAGATAAAGAAGAGTGAAAAATGGATTGAATGAAGAGAAGAGAATAGAGACCACCTTCAAAGAATAAACCATCATGACATCTCATTCATCTCAGTCATCTCACTTTATAAAAAAATCTGAAGAGTTGCGCGAATTTGAAGTGGAGTATGCTTTTCAAATCGAACCATACTATTTTATGACAGAGTATGATATGATACCACTCTTTTATGCTCGCCAAAAGTGTAAAAATAACGCATTTTGTTATTTTTATACAGATCAAAAGAGAAAGAAGTATGGAGAAGCAAAAGGTTATGACTCTTTTGGAAATATATCCTTTCAATTTCATTATCACGCAAATCAAATTCATGGGACATTTCGCTCCTATCATCCTAACGGAAATCAACATATTGTAGCACACTTTCAAAATGGGAAGTTAGAAGGAGCACTTTATGAGTATGATGAAGATGGAACGCTTTACTCATATGAAGAGTATACGAAGAATCAATTGAATGGAACAAGTATGATTTATACATACGAACAAAAGATTCTTCTCACCTTTGAATCGAATCGATTGAAACGAGTGTCTGGATATGATCTTCAAAATGATAGGTGCTACTTTTCGACGGAAATACCTGAAACGGAGTCAAACCTCTTTTATCAGAATACAAACCAAAAAGAGGCACTTTATCAAAAGAGTGTGATTCAACGACTACTACCCTACTGGGTTGAACCTGAAGAAAAAAGGATAAAGAAGAGTACAAATCCTATTTTGATTCAAAAAGAAAATCCTATTTTGATTCAAAAAGAGAAGCGAAAGTATATCAAAAGTGGAAAGTATAAGAAGAATGTATAAATTCAATATTAAGCATTGCACTTTTTACACTTTATCTTTTGATAATTACCATGCTCTTTTAAGATCGAAGTAAAGTACTTCTCATAACGATAATGATTATTCTTTTCATTAAATCCCTCCTTCTCTAACTCTTGAAGATAATGACCGTATGTTTCAAAATTGGAGATCATTGATTTTAATAAATAACTTGATTTACATACTGCTGGTGTATTATGAAGCGCATGTGCTGTCTTCTCAATTGCCGCTTTAACAATCTTCTTTCGAATGGTTAATAACTTCTTTTCACTACTACGATTTGCTTCTTTTAATTTATGTACCATCGTATTATATATTTTACACACTTTATATAAATTCTTTAAAAAGATGATATTTGCGTTCCATGTTCGCAAATCTTTCGATGTAATATCATATGGTGATAAGTACTCATTGACGTCACTTAAATTGACGGATAACTCTTCACCATCTTCGTTTTTGATATGGAATAAGTAAGGATTTGATTTTGTCGACCGTTTATATAAATCTTTGAGAAGTGAGATCATTTCAGGATTTTTGATTTCACATACATTTTGAACTCCTTTTTTTCCTATAAAATCAATAATCGCACTACCGCGTCCAAATTCAATATGCTTCTTATGAAGCGTTGTAATTCCATGATGCTTGTATAACTTTTCATTATTCTTATTTCCACCGCGAAAATTACATATATTCATAATTCGAATTACAAGAGCACACAACTTCTCTTTTGTATATTTACGAGAGTCCAAATCACGAGATACCGCTCGATTTAACTCTTGGATCTTCGCACTCATCTTCATCAGTTGGCAGTACTTCTTCTCTTCACGTTTCATTTTGAACTTCGAAGAGTATATATATTGTGTTCGACCTGCTTCATCTACACCCGTTGCTAAAAGGTCGCTCTTTAAATAAATCTTTACATCACGATAAGCGGGAGCAATATATACTTTTTTAATCTCATCTAATGTCTTCTTATCTTTAATCGGCTTACCATTCGCATTGGTATAAAGGAAACCATTACCTTTCTTTTCACGAATATAATAATTTTTCATCTTTATTTACCTTTCTCTCTTCATCTACCTTTCACTTCGATATATTTTTGGATTGAGAAGATAAGAAGGTGGGATCAATTTTAATTTGACGTGTTATCACCTTTTGACTTTTTTTACAAAAGTAGTAGATGATGACCTTGTCATAAGAAGAGGCAATACACTTGGTATATGAGAATTGAGGAATATCAAATATACTCTGTTGTAGTACTCCATCAAGCGTTTTTCGATCACTTCGCTCTTCAATGAGATGATTTTTATATAAGTAGTCTAAAAAGAGGAGTGACGGAGCATCGTCTTCGGTGGCATACGCAATAAAAGAGATATCCATTTTTTGATCTTTATCATATGTATAGAACATTTTTATTTATGATAAAAAAATAAATGAAAAATAAATAAGTTATTTATTTTTAGCGAAAAGTAGATTAAATATCAGTTCTTAGAATAGAATATTTTTATTATTTCATTTATATTGATTTGATTATGCCACCTCTTCCACCTCCATCCACCGAAAAGAAGGACGAAAAAGAGAAGAAGGAAGATACCCCCAAAGTATGGAATGACTCCGAAGTTCAACTTCTCAAAAAGTGGGGTGAAACCGCCGCTTCATATCGTCTTCTTCATGACCGTGCCTATCGCATTTATTCCTGGAGATCTTATATGTATGCCGTACCCGTCATCGTCTTCAGTACCATTACAGGAACAGCCAGTTTCAGTCAAACCCTCTTTCCACCCGCATATCAGCCATATGTTCCCATGGTAATTGGTGGAGTCAATATTTGTATTGGTGTTTTAGGAACATTAGCACGTTTCTTTCGTGTAGATGAGTTAACGGAAGCTCATCGCGTAGCATCCGTCTCTTATGGCAAATTTTCGCGAAATATTGCAACCGAATTATCATTGCCTCCGCAAAATCGCAAATATAATGGCGCGGATTTGGTAGAAATGTGTCGCACAGAAATGGATCGATTAATCGAACAGTCACCCGTAATACCCATGAAGATATTATTGGATTTTAAAAAAAATAAAGATTTTGCGAATATTACCAAACCAGAAGTATTGGATATAAAACCGATTGAAGAGTATAAAATGAGTAAAGAGGAGAAGGTTGCTAATATTGTGACAAATGTTGTTGAAAAGTTGCGCCAAGCAAAGCCCGAGAAGACACTTGTCCAACAAATGGCAGAGAAGCATGGTGCTCCAGCTCCAGCTTCCGCCCGACCCTTATCCATGGTACCATCTCAACCACATGTACATACTTTAGGTATTACAGACAGAGAAGGTACCAGTAAAGTTCTCGATCATCGAAAAAAAGAGTTGGAACAAATCGCAAATCATAATGTTGTATCCAATGCAAAATCCCACTTTCAAGGTTTATTAAAAAAGAGATTATCCAAAGAGGAGTTAAAATCGGCCACCCAAACAATATTAACCAATGCCATCGAAGCAGGTGAGAATGCTATTGCCGATGTAGAGATGGGTATTACTCAAGCTCAAAAAGAGGTAGAAGCAGAGATAAAGAGTGATGGTAAAGAGAATTCTACAGAAGAGCACGAGTGAAAGGATCATCCATAAAGAGATCTGCGATAAAGAGTGGTAATGAGAAGGGAAAGAAGAAAGCCTCCACACATCCCCATGCGGTATGAGAAAGGGTGCGATGAAAAAGATTCGAATACGGATAGGTCGTTCTTCCCAACTCCCACTCTCTCCATCCAATCCAAAAACCATGGCAAGCATGGTAAGATATCAAAAATATGGCAACATGCTGGTTTGTAAACATATTTATGATTTATTGTGATTTATTATGATTTATTTTTATTTTTATGATTATTTTTATGATTTATTTTTATGATTTATTTTTTATTTTTTTAAATGAATGTATAAATCATATGATTATGTTTCCTCTATATCGATTTATAGCGTAGAGATGGGTTCTTGAGGATTCATATAAATCGTACTCTTTCCATGAATCATAATCACCTTTGGCTTTTCCATAGCAATCTTGATAGTCGTATGAAGTCGCTGATACATATGTTGAACGCACGCACTCTTCGACTTTGGATTCATATAATCCAGCGCACTCTTCCCTTCACAATTTTGATGGAGAATATACCAAAGTGGTGCCAAATCCATCAGCTTATCAAAGAGGAGCATATTCTTGGTAAAGACGGCAGAGATGAGTGCGCTATTTCCACTACCCTTCTCGATATAAAAGGGATTAATCTCCCCTTCATCAATCATCATACAAACTCCCTTTTGATTGAGGTTCATTGCCAACTCCATATAAATCGAATTCTTGTGGAAGAGGTCAGTATGCGCTATTACCAGAGTATCAATGATGGGAAGTGATTTATTTTCCACTTTTTCATAAAGAGATTCTGGCGTTTCGCGTGAATACTTCCAAAATGCTTCGGAATCCACAATCAATAGTTTATGAAGCAAATCTGTATTTTGATTTCGAAGCGCATACATATATACATTGGCATAACTCTTCGTATATTGGTTATAGGTCTCAACATGCGTATTGATATAGGGGAAGGTCATCAGAAAGCGCGTCATCTTTACGAAATTCTTATGGGCTCCAATCATTAAAAGTGAGTGGCTATCATACTCTTGATTGATAAAGAGGTCTGAGTAAAGGTGCATACTGTGATCCTCTTCGTAACGGAAGATGTAGTTAAAGAGATAATCATGCTCGGAGAGACGTTGTTTCATATCGCGGAAGAGAGTGAGAAGAAAAGACTCCTCTTGAAGCTCTGCTTCTTGAAGCATAAGTGCCAAATCATATCCGCAAAGCTCATACGATGGCTTTTGGAGAAGCGTACTTATGATTCTAAAGAGATTCGCATTCTGCTTTTCAAAGACTCTTCTTGCGTGAGGAGCGCACCAATTGTACTTCTCATTTAAGACCTGTTCCAAAGATTTGGAAGTATAAGTAATGTGCTTCACGCTCTTCTCCTTTTTAATAAGAATCACCATTTTATAAAATTCTTTTTATAAAATGAAAGAGGGAAAGAGAATAAGGATAGAGAGATTTCACTTTTTTATACTTTTATATAAATAAATTATTTTATGAATAAATATTTACATTAAAAAAGGAGTTTACATATTGAATAAGTAAATAATTATTGGTAATGGATGAATCGAGGCGATAATAAACAGAAGTATCTTGGTTATAATTGATCGCACGTTGAGCTTGTAGAAGGGTTCGATAGTACTTTTGGGCGACTTCAAGTAAGTAGTACATATTGAGATAAACTGTTTTGTTATACAAATACAAGTAGAAGAAGTACATATCTTGATAACCAACTACATATGGAATCGTTGGTTGAGATTCATCATAACGAATCTTAGCATACCATCTCACATTATAATAAAAGGGTGTATTTAATCTTCTTGGATTCTCATGAGCGTTCTTCATCTTTTGATAGAAATTACATAATTTAGATACAATCGAGCGATTACTCTTAAAGAGAGAGATGATTTGAGCTTCATTTCGAGCTAATACCGCATCATATAAATAATAGGGAATCATCTCTAAATCAATACGTTGTAAATAATCGATATATGTTTCTGGCCCGACTGGCCCAATCGTGACCTCATAATTTTGATAATATGTATAATCATAATAATATACTTGAATTTCATAATCACCATCTTCCGTAGCATCATAATAGGTAGAGTATCCCGAATTGACCGTTTGATTATAAACACCTACAGAACCATCTTGTTCTGCTATATAGATTTTATTGGATGGTCCAATAAATAGATAATCAGCATCTAAAGAGAGAATAGATGAATAAATACTATACATATCACTTTGATATAATAAAATTTTATCACTTACTGGGATATATACTTTTCCATTAGTATCTACACCAAATTGTTGACAATTTTGACCTGAATTTAATGTTGAAATGAATGTACCATTTGTAGATGTAAGTTGATACTTTGTAACTTGGAAATCACTATTGGAAATATACATATAATTATTTTTAAAGAGTAAATATAATGGATCAACAACTCCTGTTAAATTGTAATTATAATCAAGTGCTAAAGTGTTTTTATTAAAACGAATAATCGGACTATTTTTCATAGATACATATAAATAAGTATCATCGCAAGTTAAACCGTGAATTTCATCTCTTAATGGATAATTAATATAAGTATATTCATCATTGATGGATACTTCATTTTCAATTGTACCCAAAAGAGTTCCAGAAGAGTTGTATTTTTCTATCTTCATATACGTTTGAGGATTACGGTCATATTGATAAAGATAACGTTCTGAAGCAACATAAACATTATTATCGCTATCTACACATATTGTACGTACATAAAGAGTATCAAAAGTATTTAATTTATTTCCGGAAGAGTCATACTTTATTAAATGATCTCCATCTGTATCATTTTGGACGTATATATTTCCATTACTATCCGCACAAATAAACTCTTCATAATTTTGACTATTTAATATTTTAATAATGTTTTGAGTATTATTTTGTAATATTCGTACATAATTACTATTTGGATCTTCTAAGATATATACATTACTATTATACACATTAATGGAAATAGGATAATAAGCATTATATACAAATGTTTCCGTATATGAATCCGATGCTAATGTATATTTATATACTTTATTCTTTCCTGTTGCCTGTCCGTATGATAAATAATCGTCAGGTGTTCTTAAATACGTACCAATATATAAATAATCAGCATCAATACCAATACTACGTTTATTCAATACATTTGAAAATACTGTTGTTTCAACATACGATGAACCATCATAACGATAACGATTAAGAACATCAAAATCAAAATTTAATACATAAATTGTATTACTATTCGATGTATCTACAACAATTTGTCTAAAATCAGTTGGTAATGAAATTGTATTTGTAACACTTTCGGAAACTAAATTATAGATTTTAATCATGGGTGAGCCAGTATCATTACAACTTATATATAAATTATTTGAAGTATCAAGAGCAATTGAATATAAATCTAAATAACCACTGTAAGGAATCATATACTCTTGGACGTATGTTAAACTTGTAGTTAATTTAATTACTTTTGATATATTCGTTGTATAATCATAATAAGCTACATATAATAAACTATTTGTTCGGTCACATATAATGTCACGTGTATCACCACTATTGGATAATTTATATGATTTTATAATATTATATGAAGTATTATATTTATATACATAATTGTTATCAATTGTATAAATATTTCCACTTCCATCCACAGCAATATTATCATCAAATGCTACATTATTTTTAAATGTTGCTAATATATTTGTTCCACTTGAATCATATTTAACTATGCTATCATTATCATAATTTGCAATATAAATATTATTACTACTATCTACCACAGTACATCGTGGCGAATTAAGATTGGAGTTAATCGAAAGTTGAAGAACTCCAGATGAATTATATTTATCAACTTTATTATCATCTTGGTCTGTAATAAATAAGTTATTGGAGCTATCAATATACATATCTCGTATATAATTATAACCACTTAAATAAGGATCTGAAAGTAAATTAAATTCAAAATCATATTTATAGACAGTATCATCATTTGCTATATAAATATTATAAAATGAATCAACCGCAACAGAACGAGGATTACTAAATTCAAAACGGTTTAATTCAACACCATTTTCATCATAACGTATGACAACATCATCACCGCGATCAGCAACATATATTTTAGATAAATGATCCACATAAATACTATAAGGACTGCCAAAAGGACCTAACGTAAGTAATAATGCTCCAGATGAGTTATATTTACGTAATATATATTCACCTAACTCTTCATCTTCTAAGAAGAGCACATAAATATTTTTATTACTATCTACAAATAAATCACGTAATGTTTCTTCATCATTGTATAAACTAATCGATTTTACAATTGGATAATTCGTAGATGTCAAAGTTGCTGTATCATATACATCGACTGTATAAGTATTATCATTTAATACATATAAATAATTATCACTATCTATCGCAATAGCAATGGGATCTTCAATATCATTAATTGCTAATACTTTTTGATATTCACGTAATGACTCTTTTTTAATAGTACCATCTTTTCACCATACAATACGTTCAGGTGATATCGCATTACCATTATTATCAGTGGTTGAATTTAATGCTATACGGTTCTTATTTCCTGCTATGTTTGTGGATGATGTATTAACATTATAAGTATGATTACGATAAATATAAGAAGCACTCTTATTATTTCCATCTAAAAAGGATATAGTTGAACCAATGGTTACATTTCCAGTTTCACTACTTGTAATTTCAACATATGAATAAGCATTAAAATAACCTGTATAAGATGGAACTGTAACATATAAATTATTTGTTGTAATATATAAAATTTTAAGGTGGTCATAAATACGTAATTTATAAGGAATATTAAATCCTAAACCGCTATTAATACTTACATTTTGGAAAAATGTTCCATTATTTTGATATATATAATCTGAATAATAATTATTATTATCTAATATATGAAAGTTATCATAAATATCGATGTCAAAATCCGTAATATTTGTAGGAGGCGATGTAAGAGAAATTTGTGAAACAGAAGCCAATGATAATGGGTATTTATAAAATCCTAAAAAGGAGTTATCTGAAATATAAATATACTCATTCATTTTGTCTATATTACATTTTCGTCCAGATACGCTTCCACTTCCATAAGTTACTTCACTTAAAAATGTACCAGATGAATTATACTTCTTAAGTTTTGTATCATAATTTACATATACATTTCCACTTATATCTACACAAATATTTTGTGGAATTATTCCACTACCACTATTATATTCAACAGTAAATTGTGAAATAAAGTTCAAATAATTATCATATTTTGCTACATAATAACTTCCACTTGATTCATGTAATACATAAATTTGCTTTGTTTTATTAATGTAAACATCATATGGAGTGATTCCATTTATAGTATTACGACAAATATAACTTGTAGATGAACCACTTGTTGTTACACTAATTAAATATAATTGATTAAATACATTTGAACCGGCACACGTTATAAATACATCATTTAAAACATATGAATCACCACAAGTATTTGAAGGATTTTCAGCTGATATACTTAAAGCATCATTTACATAACGATTATTTACATAATCGGTATCACTTACTAAATCACCATTTTTATAAAATGCTAAATTTTTTATATATTCAGCACGATTTGTAGTAGAAAATGTACTATTACTTGATGATTCTCCACTCTCTTGATATCGTGGGTTACTACTAATAGCCATATTATTGACAGTAAAGTTTTGAGTTACTTTTAATAAATCACATAAACGAGATCCATTTGCTAAATTACCAATGAATGTAATATTTACGGGTGAATAAAAGTATTGAAACGATGTATCAAATGACGGAGTATATTGATAAATTGTACTATTTGAATTATTGGATATATATAATTTTTCATTACTTGGTGAGTATTGAATAGTACCAGCATTACTAATATTTGTTTGATATAATGTTTCCGAAATAAGATGGCAATATGAACTTACAAATTTATATCTTTTAATTGTACTTGATGATCCATCATATTGTGTAATATAAATTACATCAAATGGATCAATATAAATATTTACTAAATTATCGAACTCAGTTAAATTAAAAGCATTGGATGCGCTTGAAATATTATAATTTGTACCATTATACCGTAATTCAATCTTTTCAACTTTTCGTTCACTTACATTTGGCAAGTAAATATAATTTTGCGAATCCATTGCGATGGCTGGATAGGATGATGCTTCAGTACTTATAGTTAATGCTTGAGAGTAACCACTATCAATATTAACCATTGTTAAAGTTGAATAATATTCAATACCATCATAAATACCATTTGCTATATAACAAATACCATTACTACCAAATGTAAATTTACTTTCAGCACGGCATTGTGCCGCAATATAATTACAAGCATTTATACCAGCTGTACTCACATCTTGTGTAACAGTTCCTGCTAATAAGTAATAACGGAAAACTTGTAATCCTTCTGTTTCATGTAATATATACAAATAATCATTATATCCAATCATATAATAAGGTGTTCCTAAACCAAAAGTAGAACCACTATTATTATCAACAATATAAGAACCCGAGCTATTGTGAATTCGTAGCACTTGTTGCGTACTTACATTTGCTAATGTTGCTGTTTGATTTGCTCCAAAAACATAATACGAAAAGAGCGTTCCCGATTCAACAATCGATGAAGAGTTTGACGGAAAAGAGCAAACACGCTTATCATAATACTGTTGATTCATATAAACATCCAGACTATGAAGTGTTGATGATGATGTTGTAGTAATGGTGTATGCTTCATTATTAACAACTGTTGGTTTATCAACTGAAACTGAAAAGGTCGCCATTGGATTGAATTCCTATATTTCATTTGGATAATATTTTATAAAAAAAGGAGAAAGTAGAATATAGAAAAAATGATTTTTAAAACCTCTTCTCCATATATCTATTCAATGATATAAAAATCAAGATACGTAAGCAAAGATGAGTGAATTATTTTCGAATGAGATGGATCTGGAGGTGGATGAATCACCTATCATGAATTTAACCATGTGTAAGCAGAAGTACTTTGCCCTTAAAATTGAGTTATATCACTTTTTGGACTCCGTTCTTCTCTTTGATTCCACGTTTCACATTTCGCGCCATGAAGTAAAGTCTTACTTAGTCGTCGCAAATATTATGGAGTTATGTCGTCTTTGTCATGACTTCTTTTTGTGCCGAAATATGTCTATTTTACATTCAGCTACCCATATTTTGGAGAAGTTGGTGATTACCGATGACTCTCCACATGATGAGGTCTTTATGTATATTTCTGCGTATATACTTCAGCTCTTAGAATTGGAGCCCCATAAGCATCAAGAGGTTTTTGATCTAATCATGGACGTAAGTTCATATTATGAGTTATATATGAGACACGATATATTTGCGATGATTGAGTTGGAAGAGTCTATCTCCAACCTCTCCTTTTAGGGCAATAACTTGTAATACGTGTATGTGTTTTGATTTTAATTTATAAATATAAGAATTATTGATTTTATAAGATAGTTGCCGCACGCATTCCAATCTTCCAAGCTTGTATCTCCCACTCCCGTAAAGGGATATGGCCTCCGAAGAGGGTCGATTCAAGGAAGAACTCAAAACACACGAAGTGTAGAGAGCTGCGTTAAGATTCTCGCGCCGATGATTCTCTGAAAACATGTTCCAGAGAATGATAGAAAATAGGCACTGCCCTGTTCCACCACCCCTCCTCACGGTTTGGAGGGGTAATCATATTCTAAGAGAAATATGTAGAGATGATCTTATCCGTCATTTTTTATAGATTCATAATATGAATCTATAAAAAATGCTCTACGTGTCATTTTTTTTAATTCCATAGAATTTAAAAAATGCTCTACGTGTCATTTTTTT
>VFQS010000144.1_pt1 | contig 94728 bp, 85 predicted proteins | sample 3512361 | NCBI WGS metagenome assembly VFQS01 (sample SAMN10412375, study PRJNA504923) | tailings metagenome | isolation source: Relicate 1 Philex TSF3 active mining | place: Philippines | reverse complement strand
GGGTCGTTTTCTTTCGCAATTGAATCTGGTAGGGAGTGTAAGGGTATTTGAGCGAAAAGTAACCACCATAATCCTACGGTTAAAAACGAAACGCGGGCAGCCATTTCTCCCCCTATTCCGCCGTACCATTCAGGTTTTAGTAGCATCGTTAGATTCTGTATCAGTAATAAAACAGAACCTATGTAACCTAGCGTAAATCCTTTCGCACTTAAGCGATCGAAGCGATCTGAAGTGGCTATTTCAGGTAGAAAGCTATTATAAAAGACCATACTACCTCCCCAGCCAATAATGGAAAAGAGGAAACCAAGCGTTCCAATGTAATAATGGCCTTTGCTGAAAAAATACAAGGCGATGCAGCTGAAAGAACCCAAGTAGCAGAAGAATCGCATAAAGTTCTTCTTTGTTCCTGTATAATCTGCGATTCCTGATAGGAAGGGCATTATAACGGTTAAGGCTAAAAAGGCCGCGGAAATAGTATAGGAAAAAACAACTGTATTGCTTAATTCAAAGCCTAGAATGGATATCATCCCAGGTGTAACACTACCTAATGTAATCGCTGCAGAAGGAAAATAGATAGGGAAAATAGCTGAAGTAATCGTTAATGAATGCACTGAATTTGCCCAATCGTAAAAGGCCCAAGCATTCAATGTTTTCGGATTGTTCAGCTTCTGTTCCATTAAAATAAGCCTAATTGTTCCCCTTTAGGTGGGTTTTTGATTTCAAAAGGTATTTCATCTGCTTTCTTATCTTCTACAGATGGCTTCTCTTCTACTTTTGTTTCTTCTGGAAAATTGACCACGAATTCAGGTTCTTCTGACATGACTTCTTCCTCTGAAGCAGATTCTACTTGCGTTTCTACCTGAGCTTCACTGGTTTCTACTAATTCTTCATTTTCCTCTATTTCTTCGGGCTCTGGAGTATCAACTTTCTTTTCAGTTTCCGGTGCTACCTCCTCTGTTTCTAAGAAAACAACTTCGACTAGTTTCGGATAATTTAATTTACTGCCTAAGGCCTTCCAACCTCTCACTTCAGCTAATTCATCAATCGGAATTATTTCTAATTCATTCGTCTTCCCATCCGGTTTATGCTTAATCTGCACGTTAGGTGCATAATTGTCTGTTACAGCAATTAGTTTACTTGCTTTGTGATCTGAAATGAATAGGAATTTCTTGTCCAGAGAAGTCGTTTCTAAACGGAAACGCTTAATCAAATGTGTTTTATTTGAACCGTCGAAATAGGCAGCTGAAATAATGGCTTGTTGTTCAAATTTCTTCAAGTACATAATTTCTTCAGCTGGGTACCGATTTGTTAACTCGAAGTTCGTTAGTTCATAATTTCCAGAAGCATAAATTGCTAATATGCTATCGTTTGGTTCAAAATTACCGATGTGGTCTCCATGTCCATCGCGGTTTAAGCGACCAATCGTAGGATCATACCATATATCAACTCCACCCAAGGTTGATACTCCCGCAGACTTCAGGGTGATTTTGCGCACCGGATATTTGGTTAGCATATTACCTAAAGATTCACGGCCTTTAATCGCTAGTTTCGCAAAGTCATAATCAAATTGCTTGATTTTAGCTGTACAATTAGCCGTTAGGTTGATTTGGATTACTTCTGCTTCCCCGTTCTCATTTGCGGAGAAGTATGTAATCTTTGATTTAGCATGATCGCTACTCACTTTGTATTCGCGATCACGCGTCACTGAGGTGACTTTGAAACGCTTTACATACGAAGTGCCTGATTTGCCATCGAGGTAAACCAGATTATATACTTTTCTATCGTCGTTTTTCTTGAATACAGAGCAATAAATGATGTCACGACCCACGAATACTTTCTCTTGTACTTTAGTGACTACGCAGGTACCGTTTGATCGGAATACGATTATATCATCAATATCCGAGCAATCCATGACATATTCATCTTTCTTTAAGCCATAACCAATGAAACCGTCTTCGCGATTTACATATAATTTTTGGTTAGCTGCAGCTACGACGGTTGCTGAAATCGTATTGAAATTTTTGATTTCCGTGCGACGCTCTCTCCCTTTTCCGTATTTAACTAATAGATTTTTGAAGTAGTCAATGGCAAAGCGAATCAAATTAGCTAAATGATCTTCAACCTCTGCTAATTCGTCTAATAAACGCTTCATTAATTCGTCTGCCTTAAAGCTGTCAAATTTAGAAATACGCTTAATTCTAATTTCTAGTAATTTAAGAATATCATCTTCCGTAATTTCACGGTAGAAGTCCTTTTTATAAGGCTCTAAGCCTTTATCTACCGTTTGAATGACTAATTCGAAGGTTTCACACTCCTCAATGTCACGGTAAATGCGGTTCTCAATGAAGATTTTTTCCAAAGAGCTGAAAAGTACTTTCTCCATCAACTCCCCTTTGCGTATCTCTAATTCTTGGCGAAGTAAGTCCACCGTTTGGTTAGTAGAAACGCGTAGAATCTCACCCACTCCCATGAAATGAGGTTTGTCATCAATAATCACACAAGCGTTTGGCGATATAGATACTTCACAATCTGTAAAGGCATATAAGGCGTCAATTGTTACATCAGGAGAAATACCCGGTGCTAATTGAATTTGAATCTCAACGTCTTTGGCCGTATTATCAATTACCTTCTTAATCTTGATTTTACCCGTATCATTTGCTTTGATGATGGAATCAATTAGGGAAGTAGTTGTAGTGGTGTATGGAATCTCGGTAATAACAAGGGTTTTCTTATCTAATTCATCGATTTTAGCTCTAATGCGGATTTTTCCACCCCGTAATCCATCGTTATAATTAGATACATCCATCATTCCACCTAATAGGAAATCTGGATACAACTCTACCTTCTTATTGTTTAATATGTCTATAGAAGCCTGTATAATTTCACAGAAATTATGTGGCATTATTTTGGTAGCCAAACCTACTGCAATACCTTCTACTCCTTGAGCTAGTAAAAGCGGGAATTTAATTGGAAGCGTTACGGGTTCGCGCTTACGACCATCGTAAGACATCTGCCATTCGGTGGTCTGGTTGTTAAAAACAACCTCGTTCGCAAATTTGGATAAACGTACTTCAATGTAACGAGCTGCTGCAGCGCTATCACCAGTACGGTTGTCTCCCCAGTTACCTTGGCAATCGAATAAAAGGTCTTTTTGGCCTAAATTAACAATCGCATCATTAATGGAGGCATCCCCGTGTGGGTGATACTGCATGGTTTGACCTATCACATTTGCCACCTTATTAAAACGGCCATCGTCCATTTCTTTCAGCGCGTGCAATATACGACGCTGAACAGGCTTAAGTCCATCCTCTACGGCAGGAACCGCACGCTCTAAAATAACGTAAGAAGCATATTCCAAGAACCAATTCTCATACATCCCTGCTACCGCAATCTGATTCTGTAGTGCGCCGTCCGCTGTTTCACTCATAATAATTATCGCTATTTATCTTCTGTGTGGAAGAGTTTGTACAATATTAAGGCTGTAGCTCCCCAAATCAAATTCCCCTCATACAAAAAGGAAGGACTCAAGATCTTGTTTCCATCGTAGCTAACTTCAAATGGTTGTAGATTAGCGGGATCTTGAAAGAAGGATACAGGTATTTCAAAAATACGATTAATTTCTCTTTTATTTAAATCGTAGCTGAGCTTTTTATTCAGTCGAATAGAAAATGCGGTTATCCAATAATTAGACACATGAATCCAATGCTCCGTTACATATTCTAATGTCGCTGCATCGATGTCTACTCCTATTTCTTCTAGCACCTCCCTAGCCGCCGTCTCTCGTAAATCTAGATCCGTCGGATCCATTTTTCCACCAGGTAAAGCCATTTGGCCGCTATGATGTCCATCGTATTGATTCCGCTCAATCAAAACGAGCTGCGGTTCTTGTTCATCTGTTTCAATAAATAAAACGGCTACTGCTGCTTGCTTTGCATTGGCTTTGATCTCCTGTTTTTGAAGGATTTGCTGATAAATCTGTCTGAAAGGTTCGAATACTTTCATTTTACAAGAGCGTATTTGCGATAGCTTCCGCACATCGTATGCCATCCAATGCCGCAGACATAATGCCGCCTGCATATCCACCACCCTCACCACAAGGATAGAGGCCTTTTATTTCAGGATGCTCTAAGGTTTCCTTATCGCGGGGAATTTTGACTGGGGAGGATGTTCTACTCTCTAACCCTATGATTTGGCCTAAATTAGAAGAGAAACCGGGAATTTTCTTGTTGAAATCTTGAAATCCTTGAGCTAATGGTTCTGAAATGTAATCCGGTAAAAATTCCCGCATTTCGCCAGGTTCTAAACCCGGAACGTAACTTGTCGGATGCGAACTCTTACTCGCTTTTCCCTGTATGAAATCGAGGGTATATTGAGAAACCGCTTTCTGGGACCCTCCTACTAAACTTCCTGCCTTTTGCTCTAACTCTTCTTGCAATTGCATACCTGCTAAAGCCCCAAATTCTTTGTATCGGGCTAAATCTTCCGCTACAATACTGACCACAATCCCAGAATTTGCGTATTTAGAATCCCGTCTAGAGGGTGACATCCCGTTAACTACGACTTGATTAGGTGAAGTAGCTGAGGGTACAATAAAACCTCCAGGACACATACAGAAGGAGAAAACACCCCTTTGAACACCTTGGAATTTACTTTGCGTGACTAAACTGAAACTAGCTGGTGGTAGGTATTCAGGTCTTTGTTTTACCTTGTATTGCGCTTGGTCAATAAAGGACTGTTGGTGCTCAATTCGAACACCAATGGCGAAAGGTTTAGCTTCGATGGCTACACCTTTGTTTTGAAGTAACTGGAATATATCACGGGCAGAATGTCCCGTGGCCAATAATAGTCGATCGGCTTGGAATTCTGCTCCATTCGCACACACCACCCCTTTGATGGATTTATTTTCGATTAATAAATCGACTACTCGGTGATGAAAATGCACTTCTCCTCCTGCAGCAATGACCGAATCCCGCATGGAGGCGATAATTCCTGGTAATTTATTAGTGCCAATATGGGGGTGAGCTTCAAATAATATATCACTATGCGCTCCATGAGCCACGAATGTTTCTAGCACTCCTTTAATATCGCCGCGTTTCGTACTTCTGGTGTATAATTTGCCATCAGAATAGGTTCCGGCTCCCCCTTCCCCAAAACAATAATTAGAATCAGGATCCACTAAATTAAAGCGGTTAATGGCGGCTAAATCCCTTCTGCGCTCTCTCACATCTTTACCACGTTCTAACACGATGGGTTTAATTCCCTTTTTGACAAAATCAATGGCTGCAAATAATCCGGCAGGACCGCTTCCAATGATGATGACTTTTTTTGCTTCTTTAGGTAAAGTGGGTAATTGGGCAGAAAGACTAAAATCATGGCCCTTTTCATAAAAACCTATGCGAAGGTTGACTTTGATTTGCCTACTTCTAGCGTCGATTGACCTTTTTTCTATGCGATAGCTACATGCTGCAAGATAAGCCACTCCCATCTCAGCAGTTAAAAACTGCGCTAATTTTTCTGGAGAATGGGCTATATCTGGGCTAAGAACGAAATCTCTTTGGTCAATCATACAAGTATTTTGTGCAAATTTACAAATCTATTTTACTAATTCAGATGAATAAGCTCGGCGCAGAAGTTTCTCCTTATCTATTGCAACATAAAAATAATCCTGTTCATTGGGAACCTTGGGGTCCTGAGGCATTAGAGCGTGCAAAAAAGGAAGACAAACCCATTTTAGTTAGTATCGGTTATGCGGCATGCCATTGGTGTCATGTGATGGAGCATGAATCATTTGAAAATGAGGAGGTTGCTTCCATTATGAATGAGTATTTTGTAAATATCAAAGTGGATAGAGAGGAGCGTCCAGATGTGGATATGGTCTACATGGAAGCGCTTCACCAGATGGGATTAAATGGAGGTTGGCCGTTAAATGTATTTTTGTTACCGGACCAAAAACCATTTTATGGTGGCACTTATTTTAAAAGAGCGAATTGGATTCAGCTTTTACATTCTATCCACCATGCTTTTATCAATAATCGCGAAGATTTAGCTAAATCTGCGAATGGTTTCGCTGAAAGTCTTTCTGAAAATGCGTCTTACTTTTCCCAATCGGATTTATCGGAAACAGCTGCTATTATTCCAGCGGCATTGACTAAAATTAAATCGGCATTAGATCCCGTTTTCGGAGGAATCAATAAAGCGCCTAAATTTCCTCTACCCTCTTTGATTCAATTATTATATGCTGTTCCCTCATCTCTTTCTGTTGAATTGGGCTTGCCTGTATTTCAAAAAACGTGGTTAGAGAAAATGGCTCAAGGGGGTATTTATGACGCGGTTGGTGGTGGTTTTTCTCGTTATTCGGTGGATTCAGAGTGGTTTTGCCCTCATTTTGAAAAGATGCTTTATGATAATGCGCAGTTGTTGTCTGCCTACACGAAAGCTTATAATCAAGAACGAAATCCGATTTATCAAGAAGTTATTTTCGATACCATTTCCTTTTTAAAGCGTGAATTACTTTCACCAAGGGGCTTGTATTATTCCTCCTTAGATGCGGACTCAGAGGGTGAGGAAGGTTTGTTTTATACTTGGGCTTATGCGGAATTAGCCGCCTTGAATAATGATGAGTTTATAAAGACTTATTCTATCTCGAAAAACGGTAATTGGGAGGATGGACGTAATATTTTATTTAAATCATCTCCTGTTTTAAATGCACATTTCGAGAAAGAAATGAATGTTCTACGTGCAGCAAGGTTAACACGTGTAAGACCTGGGACAGATACAAAAGAAGTCTTGGTATGGAACGCACAATTAGTGACGGCATTTGTGGAAGTTTATCAAGTGTTTGGTCGTAAAGAGGATTTACAAAGCGCTGTTGAATTGATAATGTCAATCGAAACTTATTTTAATCAAGGTGATCAATGGTTGCATCAAGCTCAATTTTCTCGCGAGCCTATTGGTGCATTTTTGGATGATATTTCAGCGTTGGTTTTGGCCTATATTAAACTCTTTTTATTGACTTCAGATAGCTCCTTTAAGGAGAAAGCAGACAATTTACTGCTTCTTATTGAGAATGAATTTACTCACCCACAACTAGCGTTATATCAATACCGTTCAAAGAAAGCGGATTATTTAATTGCAGAAAAAGTGGAAGTGATGGATTCGGTGATGCCCTCTTCTAATTCGATGTTGTGTGAGGCATTCTTATGGATGGGAATTCTAAAAAATAAGGCAGAATATACCCTTAATGGACGTGCTATGCTGTCTCAAATTCTTGAAAGAGCCATTGCCCATCCCGCCTATTTTGCAAATTGGTTGCGGATCTATTCGGAATGGATAGAACATCCGAAAGCGATGCTAAAATATGCGGGTAATGGCGAAGGATTAGCTGGTTTTAATTGGTGTATTGATAAGGATCAACTTGTTTGTATTCCTTCAGATGAAATAAAGGATTATTTGTTGTGCGTGGGCGATTATTGCTTTGCCCCTGTTTCGACTTTGCAAGAAGTTAATAAACAATTAGCAGAGCTTATTTAATTCGTTCTGGATTCTCGGTGACAAATGCGCCCCAACCTTTCTTTGTTCCTTTAAGCGTAGAGCTGATGTTTTTATTATGAAAATGGTGGCAAATAGCGATTCCTAGGGCGTCAGTTGCATCGTGCATTTTAGCATCTAATTTAATATTGCCAATAATCTCCACCATTTTAGCGACTTGTTCCTTAGAGGCATTTCCATTCCCTGTCACCGATTGTTTGATCTTTTTAGGTTCGTATTCCGCTATTGGAATAGATTTTGAGAAGGCTAAAGACATTACCATTCCCTGTACACGACCTAATTTCAACATGGATTGTACATTTTTTCCAAAAAACGGAGATTCTATCGCGATTTCATCTGGCAGAAACTCTTCGATTATGCCTAGTACACGCTCATGAATCTTTAAAAATTTAGCTCCTTGTGTCGTGTATTTGGTCAAGTTTAATACTCCATACTGCAAAATGGTCACTTTTTCATTTGTAATACGCAATAGGCCATAACCAAGGTATCGTGTGCCTGGGTCAATGCCTAAGATTATTTTTTCTGAAGAGGAAGTGCTAATTTGCGTCATTAATGCTCTGTATGTTTATTCATCAAATTCCGTCGTTCATTCCTGCCCTGTTTCCGCGTTTTACGTGGTCCAAATTAGCTGATCTTCAGATTTATTTAACCTTTGATGATGGACCAACTCCTGAAATTACGGATTTTGTCCTAGAATGCTTAGCAGAATACGATGCGAAAGCCACATTTTTTTGCATTGGTAAGAATGCGGTAGAAAATCCGAGTATTATTCAGCGCATTCAAGCTGCCGGTCACAGTATCGGAAATCATACGATGAACCACAGCAATGCTTGGAAAATGGATTATACAGCTTATCAAGCAGATGTGATTCAATGTGAAGAGGTATTTGCACAACAACAAATTAATTCCATCGGCTTTCGTCCACCCTATGGTCGTATTACACGTAAAATGTACCTTGAAATGGATCGAGTTATTCTATGGTCAGTTCTTACGGGAGATTATAATGCTAGCTTAAGTTCAACAGAAATTATTGACTCCGTTTTACCATTATTAAAACCGGGTGCTATAGTGGTGATGCATGATAGTGTAAAAGCCTTCCCACATTTGCAGGCTATTTTGCCGGCCATTCTTCGTTATTGTAAAGAGCAAAACTATACTTTATCCGCCTTATGATTGATACACACGCTCATTTGTATGATGTTCATTTTCAAGAAGATATGCCCTTTTTCTTAAAAGAGATTAAAGAGGCAGGTATAATGGAAGTGTGGCTCCCTAATTGCGATTCGGAATCTTGGGTTGATTTGAAGAAACTAGTTAATAATTACCCTGATTTTGTTCTTCCCATGATTGGATTACATCCCACTTATGTGAAAGAAAATTATGTAGAAGAGTTAGCCATTTTAAAGGCTGAATTAGACCAAACCAAGGTGTTAGCCATCGGAGAAATTGGCCTGGATTATTATTGGGATACCACTTTTGCGCCACAACAAATGGAGGCTTTTAAGCAACAATGCCATTGGGCATTAGACCTGGGTTTATGGGTTGATATACATTGTAGGAAAGCGTATGCGGATTTAATTAAAACGCTAAAATTGCCGGAATTCAAGACTTTAGGAGGAATTATTCATTGTTTTTCAGGTGATGCTCGAGAAGCAAAAGTATTGACGGATTTAGGCTTTTATTTAGGCATTGGAGGTGTGATTACCTACAAAAACACGACTTTGTTTCAAGACATTCAGGATATTCCTCTGTCGAAAATCGTTTTAGAAACAGATGCCCCTTATTTAAGCCCTGTACCATTTAGAGGAAAGCCTAATTCGCCTAAAAATATTCCGATTATCGCTCAAAAATTAGCGGATTTATATGAGGTTTCACTAGAACAGTTGGTGGAGCAAACAAATCAGAATGCTCAGCAATTAAAAGCTATTTCAGGTTTTTAATCAAATCTTTCATTTGGTTGTCCCAATCAAGAATGGCCTTTCTAAGGCGTAGAACTACCTTATTAGTTGACTCTTTAAACTTATCCCAAGAGCCTTGAAATACAAGTTTTCCATTCTCCATAATGCCCACCTTATGGCTTAATTGGAGTATATCGGTCAAGTCATGGCTTATCAATATACAAGGTATTGCTCGTTCATGAACGACGGAAGCAATGATTTGCGAGAATTCTAATTTTTGTTCCGTGTCAAGCTGGCTAAACGGTTCATCTAAAACTAAATAAGAAATAGGTTGGCTAATTGCTTCCAATAGTGCTAGTTTCTGCCTCTCTCCCCCAGACAATGAAGCAACCTTTGTGTCCTTTTGCTTGATTAAATAAAATTGCTTCAGGTATTTTTTAATGACCGCATCTTGTTGTGCATTAGGTAAGTATTGAAATAATACCTGCGCATAATTATACACACTATGATGTGGTTTTAAATGAAGGGTTTGTGGAACATAACCTGCTTGTTTAAATTGAGGAATTAATCGATCGATTCCGTCATTTAATTCTTTGGAATTTATTTTAATGGAATAGTCTTCATCGTATTTTAAACCCACCAATAAATTAGCAATGGTACTTTTACCTGAACCGCTTTTTCCGATTAATGCGTAGATTTCACCTGATTTTACCTTTATTTGAATATTGGATAAAGCAAAATGACTTGTAACTTGGTGTTTCTTTATGCCTATTTTTAACATTAAACCTATTTAAAATGATTTTGTGCGGAATTGATGTGGGAACTTCTTCCATTAAAGTTAGTATGGTAGACGCTGCAAACCAACAATTAATTTATTCTACTTCTTTTCCTGAGGTTGAAAATGAAATTTCCTCTCCTCAACCGGGTTTTGCAGAGCAGGATCCGGAGCATTGGTGGTATTGCGTTAAACAAGCACTATTAAAAGCGAATGCAACGGGTTTATATGATCCTAAAAATATCGGAGCCATAGGAATATCGTATCAGATGCACGGCTTAGTGGTTATTGATAAAAATGCAAATGTATTGCGTCCTTCAATTATTTGGTGTGATTCTCGTGCGACTCCTTTTGGAGAAAAAGCCTATAAATCACTAGGAGAATCATTTTGCCAAAGTCATTACTTAAATTCCCCAGGTAATTTTACCGCCGCTAAATTAGCCTGGGTCAAGGAAAATCAGCCTACCATTTTTGAACAAATTTCGCAGGTGATGCTACCTGGTGATTTCATAGCTGGTCGATTTACGTCTACGTTTACAACTACTACCTCAGCCCTTTCAGAAGGTATTTTATGGGACTTTAAAGCCTCTCATCCAGCCAAAGACTTAATGGCTTATTACGGATTTCCTGAATCCATTTTCCCTCCAGTCCATCCTTTGTTTTCTAACCATGGAACTATTACCGCGACGGTGGCTGCTGAATTAGGTTTAGGTAATCACGTTAAGGTAACATACAAGGCAGGCGATCAGCCCAATAATGCCTATTCATTAGGTGTTTTACAACCAGGAGATATTGCAACTACTGCAGGGACATCCGGTGTAGTTTACGGTATTTCTGATGAGTTGAAGTTTGATAAAGAAAATCGGGTTAATTCGTTTGCCCACGTAAATCATTCTGCAAAAAGTACCAGTATAGGGGTACTAATGTGTATCAATGGCACAGGTATTTTAAACCGGTGGGTGAAGCAAAATTTCTTCTCTTCCTTATCTTATAACCAAATGAATGAATTAGGATCTAAAGCAGCCATTGGGACGAACGGTTTAGTTTGTATGCCTTTTGGAAATGGTGCAGAGCGAATTTTTCAAAATCAAACTTTAGGTGGAAGCTTTCAGCATATAGATTTTAATCGACATCAATCTGCTGATATTATTCGTGCTGCCCAGGAAGGTATTGCCTTCTCAATGGTCTATGGTATTGAATTGTTGGGCAATGTAGGAGTTAAGCCTAAAAAGTTAAAGGCCGGATTAGCCAATATGTATTTAAGTGATTTATTCACTCAAGCCATTGTAAATGCTTCAGGTGCATCGGTTGAATTATTGGAATCAGATGGGGCTTTTGGAGCTGCATTAGGCGCCGGTGCAGGTGTGGGTTATTATGCAAATGAAGATGAGGCCGTGAGTCATATCAAGGTATTGAAGACGATTCAACCTGATGAAGTATTGAAGAATGCCTATGCAGATGCTTATGGATTTTGGAAGGAAAATCTGCCCTCTTAAAAAGGTAAAGCCTCTCAATTGCTTGAGAGGCTTGTACCCAGAGCCGGAGTCGAACCGGCACGGGCTTGCACCCACGGGTGTTTGAGACCAGCGCGTCTACCAATTCCGCCATCTGGGCAATTCAAAATTGCAATGCAAAACTAGGCTAAATCATTTGCTTTCGCAAATATGCATCTGATAAATTCTCTATTATTCGTAGCGTAAAGCCTCTACAGGATCCATTTTAGATGCTTTGAAAGCTGGATAAATTCCTGAAAATAAGCCCACTATAATACAAATAATTATACCCGTCATCATCCATAACCATGGTATAATAAAACTAGCTGCTCCTGAACTAATAGCTTGCGCAATTAGATTTCCAATGGGAATTGCTAATATAATCCCTCCTATACCTCCCAGTAAGCAAATGACAATAGCTTCAATTAGAAACTGTTGTAAAATACGGCCAGGGGTTGCTCCTAATGATTTCCGGATACCAATTTCACGTGTACGTTCACTCACAGATACCATCATGATATTCATTAAGGCAATAGCAGCACCTAATAAGGTTATAAAGCCTATCACAAAACCTCCAATACGTAAAGAACCTGTAATACTTTCAAAGCTTTTAGCGATTGAATCCGAGCGGTCTATGCTGAAAGAATCTTCCATTCCAATTGGATCCATTCTAACTTTTCGCATCGCGCCACGTGCTTCTTCCATAAAATCATCTAGATTACTAATCTTGGAGGAGGAAGTAGTAATATCAAAAGTTAGATTACGACCTACAGCCATTTTTCGGCCTGTTTCAAGGGGAACCATAATAACACGATCATCTCCGCCCCCCATCATATTTCCCTTTTTGTCTAATACCCCTATTACTTTTAGTTTAATACCTGATACAATTATTTCTGTTCCTATCGGGCTTTCTTTTTCATACAATTGGTCAATAACATCCACTCCGAGAATACAGACGTTAATAGCATTTAATTGCTCATTAGGAGAGAAATTACGCCCCGCTCCTACTTTATATCCTTTTAGCTCCATAAAATTCTCGTCTATTCCCAATATACGCGTATTGGGATTCGTTTTCTTGGATGCGTATTTAGCGATAGCGTTATTATTTACATTCGTCTTAAGGGAGACTTTCCCCTTTGACGTAAACAAATATTTATAGTGAATGGCCTGACGGTAATCAATGTTTTTAAAGCGCTTTTCTTTTTGCCCTTCACGTCTCACTTGCATGGCAGGGCGGTTACGAATATCGAATGAATTAGCCCCTAATCCTGAAAATGAATTATCTACAGAACTTTGAATGCCGTCTATAGCGGTTAGAATCCCTACTAAAGAGGTAATTCCTAGGGATATAATAAGCGCGGTTAATACCGTTCTCAACAGGTTCCCTTTAATGGAACGAAGACCCTCTAATACATTTTCTTTTAAATTCATATGTCAATTGACTAAGTCACTTAGTGACGATTAAATCGCGTAGCGATGACTATACCGAAGGCGACTAAGTCACTTAGTGACGACTACTGCAACGCAACCGCAAGTTATCCTCTTTTTCACAGCATTAAAAACCAATGAAACAGGCATTTAATCCGTTAGTCCTTTTTTTACCCTAATTAATTCAATCCACCCGCTTTCTTAATCGCTAACTATTTGATAATTTAGTGTAAAATTATGCCAGTGGAAGAAAATCAAAATAACGCACCTGTTTATAACGACGATAGTATTCGTTCCCTAGATTGGAAAGAACATATTCGGCTTCGTCCAGGTATGTACATCGGTAAATTAGGCGATGGTTCGTCGGTGGACGATGGTATCTATGTTCTCGTTAAAGAGATCATGGATAATTCGATTGATGAGCACATGATGGGAAATGGTAAATCCATTGACGTTAAAATCTCTGATCATAAGGTAGAAGTACGTGATTATGGTCGTGGTATTCCATTAGGAAAGGTAATTGATTGCGTTTCTAAAATTAATACCGGTGGTAAATACGATTCAGGTGCTTTCCAAAAGTCGGTAGGTTTGAACGGTGTGGGTACAAAGGCTACGAATGCCCTTTCTAATTATTTTAAAGTACAATCGTACCGGGATGGCCAAACTAAATGGGCGGAGTTTTGCAAGGGTGAATTAACGGCAGAATCAGCTGGTATAGAGCCATCCAATGCGAAAAGTGGTACTCATGTTCAATTTGAGCCTGATAATACGATTTTTAAGAATTACCATTTCATTCCACAGTATTTAGATTCCTTGTTTTGGAATTATGCTTATTTAAATGCGGGGTTGACCATTAATTTTAATGGAGAAAAGTATTTTTCTCAAAATGGACTTTTCGACTTACTTTCTAAGAAGACGAATGCCGATGAAAATCGTTATCCAATCATTCACTTAAAAGGGAATGATATTGAATTAGCCATTACACACAATAACCAATATGGAGAAGAATATTATTCCTTCGTTAATGGTCAAAATACGACACAAGGTGGTACTCACTTAGCGGCATTTAGAGAAGCAATTGTAAGAACGGTGCGTGAGTTTTTTAAAAAGGATTTTGATCCTTCAGATGTGCGGGCGAGTATTGTAGGTGCCATCGCTATTCGTGTTCAAGAACCCGTTTTTGAATCCCAAACGAAGACAAAATTAGGTAGTACTACCATATCTCCTGATTCAAATTCCACCTCCATTCGTACGTTTGTAGGGGATTTTGTGAAGACTGAATTAGATAATTATTTACACCAAAATCCAGCCTCAGCAGACGCTTTATTAAAGCGAATTTTGCAATCAGAGCGTGAGCGCAAGGATATTGCAGGTATTAAGAAATTAGCTAACGAGCGCGCGAAAAAAGCGAACCTTCATAACAAGAAATTAAGAGATTGCCGCGTTCACTTATCCGATGAAAAATCGGAGGCCCGTCACGATACCACCTTATTTATTACCGAGGGTGATTCTGCGTCAGGAAGTATCACGAAATCACGTGATGTTCAATTGCAGGCTGTATTTAGTTTACGAGGAAAGCCTTTGAATAGCTTTGGCTTAACAAAGAAAATTGTATACGAAAACGAGGAATTTAATCTTTTGCAGCATGCATTAGATATTGAAGATTCTTTAGATAATCTACGTTATAATAAGATTGTGATAGCGACGGATGCCGATGTAGATGGAATGCATATTCGCTTACTTATATTAACCTTCTTCTTGCAGTTTTTCCCAGATTTAGTAAGAAACGGGCACCTGTATATTTTAGAGACTCCCCTATTTAGAGTTCGGAACAAGAAAGAAACGCGTTATTGCTATTCAGATGAAGAACGACGTAATGCAATTGAAGCATTAGGTCCTAAACCAGAGATTACGCGATTTAAGGGCTTAGGTGAAATCTCTCCGGAGGAGTTTGGGAACTTTATAGGCGAAGATATCAAATTAGAGCCGGTGATTCTCGAAAAGGATTTCACTATCCCGCAGCTATTAACGTATTACATGGGTAAGAATACCCCAGAACGTCAAAAATTCATTATTGATAACTTGATTATCGAAAAGGATTTAGAAGAGGTGCTTCTGGCCTAGTTAAAAATTCAATTCAAGGAGTTGCTTTAGTTCTTTCAAGGCTTTGGCAGCTCCTTTTTTTTCTGCTTGCACAATACCACCTTGAATTATTTCTTCAGCTCTTTCTTCTTTGCCTGCAGCTAATAAAGCATTCGCGTAAGTATAATAAGTTGCTAGGTAATCTGGGAAATGGGACAAAATTGATTCAAATCGCTTAAATGATTCTTCCATTTCTCCTTCCTTTTGGTATTCAATAGCTAATAAATAATGGTTAAACGGATCCGTTGGATCTTGATTAATCTCATTTTTAATAAATTCTTTGCGATCCATTTTGCTAAATTAAAAACAAATTAGTATGCTTGCATAACAATTTAATCTGCCATGAAAATACTAGTTTGTATCTCCTGTGTCCCAGACACTACCTCAAAAATAACAATAGATCCATCAACCTCCCAAATTAGTAGTCAGGGATTAACATTTATCGTAGGTCCCTACGATGATTATGCCCTCTCTCGAGCAATTGAATTAAAGGAAAGCAATGGTGCTGAAGTGATTGTTTTTCACGTAGGTGGTTCAGATTCAGAAGCACTTATTCGAAAATGTTTAGCCTTAGGTGCTGATTCTGCAGTTCGTGTAGATGGTAATCCAACTAGCTCTGCTCAGATTGCACATTCCATTGTTTCCTATGTGAAGCAAAATCCGATGGATTTAATTTTAATGGGAAAAGAATCGATTGATTATAATTCTGGAATTGTACATGGATTAGTCGCTGGTGCTTTAGGGTATACTCACTTTAACCCAGTGATGCATTTGGATATGGTAGGTGATGGCATGAAACTAGAAGTAGAAATGGATGGAGGTAAAATGGATGTTTCGTGTCCCCTTCCTGCCGTTTTAGGATGTCAAGAACCCATAGCTGAATGGAAAATACCATCGATGCGAGGTATTATGACTGCTCGAACTAAAGAAATTATTGTTTTACCTTTTGATGCTTCAAGTCAAATTCAGATTCTTAAAGCTGATATCGCTGAAACTGCTCGTAAAAACAAGATGATTAAGGCAGAAGATGCTGAACAATTAATCGATTTATTAAAAACAGAGACAAACGTATTATAAGATGAAAAAGGTAGCTATCATTGCCCAAACAAAAGAAGGTCAACTTTCAGATGCTTCTAAATCGTTAATTTCATTTGTGTCTTCTTTTAATCCTGAGTCTATTTTACTTTTGGCTATAGGAGATGTGAATTTTAGTACTGTTTCTGCTTCTAAATCCATTGAAGTGATTTCCTTATCGGAGGGATTATGGATTGATTCAGCTAGTATTCAACCCGTAATTCAAGCCGTTGATGGTTATTCCGTTTTTGGAATTAAATCAATTCAAGTTGATAATTTATTAAGTCTATTAGCCGCAAGTTCGTCTCTGGAAATGATTTCTGGGATTCAGCAACTGTCCTATTCAGGTGGAAAATTTTCGATCACTAAATCGATCTTCTCAGGAAAGGCATCTTTGTCTCTGACGACTGAAACTGCTGCCTTTTTTAGTTTGAATCGTAATTTCGATTTCAGTGCTAATCAGGCATTTGGAGAACAACCTATTCATTTAGTTTCCACTTTAGCTAGTGTTCCTGGTAGCAAAGCTTCTATTTTAGCCTTGAATCCAATTACAGGATCTATTCCTTTGCCAGATGCGGCTTTAGTGGTAGGTGCGGGTCGAGGACTAAAAGATCCAGGTAATTGGACGATAGTTGAAGATTTAGCCAAAGCTTTGGGCGCAGCAACAGCCTGTTCTAAACCTGTGTCAGATTTAAATTGGCGTCCTCACCATGAACACGTAGGTCAAACAGGTGTGAAGATTTCACCAAATTTATATATTGCCTGCGGAATTTCAGGTGCTATACAGCATTTAGCAGGAGTAAACGGTTCTCGAATTGTAGTCGTTATTAATAATGATGCCGAAGCTCCTTTCTTTAAACATGCAGACTACGGAATTGTGGGTGATGTAAATGATATCCTTCCAAGGCTAACAAAAAAGCTCCAAACTCATTAAAATTAGCGGTCTAATTGGTACATTTGTGTTTTAATATAGGCCTTTGAAAGAGTTTGTTCCTTTGCGTATTTTATCTGTTAACCCTAGTTCTGTAGGAGCTAGTTCTTATATTCTTTTGTTAGAGGCAGATAACTCGCAGGCTTTGCGCTTCCCTATAGTGATAGGAAGTCAAGAGGCACAGTCTATCTCGGTTTATTTGGAACATATTCAAACAAGCAGACCGCTTACGCATGATTTGTGTGTTAATCTGCTTTCTTACTCCAATGTGTCACTACAAAAAGTAGTAATTACCAATTTTAAGGATGGTATATTTTATGCTAATTTAGAAATAGCAAGAGAAGGAGAAATCTTTCAAGTAGATGCCAGACCTTCGGATTCTATCGCCTTAGCTATTCGCTTAGCTATACCCATATTGATTTCTGAAAAACTTTTAAATGAAATCTGCATTCCTGAGCAGGAGTTTGAAGATGAGTTAGAAGATGACTTTGATGTACTGGACAAACCTCCAGTTGTTCGTTCTAAGGCTGAATTAGAGGGTTTATTAAACAAGGCATTACAGGAGGAGAACTATGAGGAAGCGGCTAAATTAAGAGATGAAATTGAAAAATTATAAATATGAAATATTCTAAAAGTCGTCCGCAGTCTACCCAATTAACTTTGGTGATTTCTATGGCGAGTTTGGCCTTTATTCTTGCCTTATTCTTTCAATTATTTGTAAGCGTAAAGTCGTGGGGTGATGAGATTAAATCACAAATGAAAGTATATGTTTATTTAAGCGATTCTTTACAGACGAGTGATTTAGCATCCACCATTAATTACTTTAAATCACGTCCCTATTTAGGTCAAAAGGAATTAAAACCTGAATTAGAATTTAAATCAAAAGCACAAATTGCGACTGAATTTTTAAAGTCTTCGCAGGAAGATTACCAAACCTTATTAGGGGAAGAAAATCCGTTTAAAAACTGTTTGATTTTAGGGATTAAAGAGGAATACAAAAATGAAGCCTCCTTTAAAAAGATAGTAGCTGAAATTCAAGCAAGGCCTGAAGTGTATGAAGTTACTTACCCTAACACTTTTATTGGTTCTCTTCTAGGAAAAATTAAGGCGGTGGGTTATGTAGGAGTTGTCTTAATTTTTCTATTGATAGTGTTTGTTTATGTTCAATTAGCTAACAGTATTCGACTTCACATTCATGGAAACCGCGTATTGATCAAAACAATGCAGTTATTGGGAAGTACGAATGGCTTTATCCAAAGGCCTTACCTTTTGAATGCTTTATTAGTGGGTTTCCTAGGCGGATTAATTGGTTTTTTGTTAGCTGATGGCGCCTTTTATTATTTTTCTATTTCTATTCCAGAAATAGCCTATCTGTTTTTTGAAGTGAATAATCAAATTCAGCTAGCATTAGTTTGCGTAGGTTTTTGCTCGATTTTCAGTTTAATTGCTTCTTTCTTTTCTATTTCGAAGTATTTAAAAATTCAACATACTAACCTTTTTTAATATGAGTCAATCAAACATGCCATTAGGGACTAAAGACATTAAAATTCTCTTACTGGGTATTGGAATTATGTTAGTAGGTTTTTTCGTAATGACCTTAGATAAGGAGGAATTTGGTTTTGGTTTTTTAGGCTTAACCCTTGGTCCCATTCTAGTTTTAGTAGGGATTATCATTCCTATTTTCGCCTTATTTAAGAGGAAGCGCTAATGTCAGAGATTCTAAAAACAATCATTTTAGGATTAGTTGAGGGATTAACTGAATTCTTACCTGTTTCTTCAACGGCACATCTACTTGTTTCAGAAAAACTATTGGGGATAGAAAATTCAAAGTTCCTTAATTTTTTTACAGTCTTTGTACAGTTAGGAGCAATTGCGTCGGTTCCATTTCTCTACTTCAAGCGTCTATTTGCCTCTGGTATATCCATTTACTATACCATTGTGGCTTCCTTTATTCCTGCGGTTATTTTAGGGATACTTTTGGACGATTTTTTAGAAGCACTATTTCAAGGCTATTGGTTTGTTGCGGGTTCATGGATTTTGGGTGGTTTGCTTTTAATTCGAATTGATCAGTGGCTTCCCGCTAAATCAGAGTCAGTTGAAATTCATTCGATTTCATTTTTGAAAGCCTTTCAGATTGGTTTATTTCAATGCATCGCCATGATACCTGGGGTTTCTCGTTCTGGAGCTACTATTGTAGGAGGTCGAGTGCTAGGTCTTAGTCATGCTGCTGCTGTTGAGTATTCCTTTTTACTGGGGATTCCCACTATCTTAGGAGCATGTGCAAAAAAACTGTTGGATTACCGAACTGATTTTGATGTACTATTTACGAAGGAACATATTCAATTTTTGAGTATTGGTACGTTGATTAGTTTTGTTGTTGCCCTACTAACGATCAAATGGATGGTGGGTTTCGTTAAAAAACATGGATTCGCCTTGTTTGGCTACTACCGTATTGTTGTTGGTCTTTTATTAAGTGCGTACCTGTGGATGAGTTAGCAGAAGTTCAGGATAAATTTTATGTAATTAATAAGCCTAAAGAATGGTCTTCTTTTGATGTAGTTAAGAAGATTCGGAATCTAGGTCGGTTTAAGAAGATTGGTCATGCTGGCACATTAGATCCATTAGCCACTGGTATATTAATCATGTGTGTAGGGAAATACACAAAAAAGATCGATTATTTTCAATCTTTACCTAAAACCTATACTGGAAAATTGGTTTTGGGGAAAACAACTCCTTCAATTGATTTAGAGACTGATTTTGACGGAGAATATCCTATTGATCATATTGATTCTGGTTTATTAGAAGAGGTTCGTTCTTCCTTTTTAGGACATATTCAACAGGTCCCTCCTATTTATTCTGCCATTAAGTTAAATGGCCAACGCTTATTTACCCATGCAAGAAAGGGTGTAAGTGCGGAAGATTTAGAAATCAAAATAAGGGAGGTAGATGTGTATCGAATGGATATCGATACATCTCATTTCCCAGAAATTAGCTTTGAGATAGAGTGCAGTAAGGGGACCTTCATTCGAAGTATAGTACGTGATTTTGGCATAAAATGTCAATCAGGCGCTTATATGAGTGAATTAGTTCGAACAAAAATTGGTGATTGGGGTTTAGATAAGGCACAAGAAGTGGCCACATTTAATAGCGATTTACATGAAGTGCTTTTATAGTTTTGATACAGTACAGATTGAGTCAGCAACCTCAGTTACGATTGGGATGTTTGATGGATTACATTTAGGTCATTTGAAAGTTATTCAGGGCTGTCTTGTTGCTGCAAATCAGAGTCACCTTAAGACTTGTGTTATTACTTTTTCGAATCATCCAGCTGATCATTTCACCGGTAAACGAAATGAGCTTTTAATGCCAATGCCTGAAAAAATCGCAGCATTTGAAGCCATTGGTGTTGATTATTTGGTGATTCTTCCCTTTGATTCCTATTTAGTGGAATTACCAGCTACACAATTCATTCAAGAGCATCTCTTAGATCGAATGAAAGCGACCAAGGTGATATTGGGATATGACAACCATTTTGGTAAAAATAGAGAAGGCTCCATTACTTTTATCAAAGAACATTTTTCAGCTCAACTAGAAGCTATTTCGATTGATGTGGCAAAAGTGGATGATGTAATAGTTAGTTCTTCTCAGATTAAGAAATTTTTATCGGAGGGAGAAGTTAAAAAGGCCAATGCCATGTTAGGTCATCCATTCTCGATAGCTGGTGCGGTCATTCACGGAAATCAAAATGGACGTAAAATTGGATTCCCTACAGCGAATATGTCGCTTCATTCAGATAATAAATTTTTACCTCAATTAGGTGTGTATTTAACAGAGGTGCACGTTCAGTCGGGTACTTTTTATGGGTTAACGAATATGGGATACCGTCCTACCTTGAATAAGGATGAAGGTATTCATATAGAAACGCATATTTTAGACTTTGAAGGAGACATCTATGGGCAGGGAATAGATATTCGATTCATCGAGAAAATTAGATCAGAAAAGCGATTTGATTCCTTTGAAGATTTAAAGAATCAAATCGCTGCAGATTTAGCCTGGGCTAAATTGTATCTAACATAAATTCATGTAACTTCCTAGAAAGACTAATTCGTCTCCTCTTTTCGTTAATAATTCCTGAATTTTTTGATCTAATTTATTTCCCTCAATATCAATAAAGAACCAGAATTTGAATTCATTGGTATCTTTTTGTGGTCTAGATTCAATTTTTAATAGGTTAATTCCTCTTGATTCAAAGTCTTGTAATAGGGACAACAAGGCACCTGGCTTATCATCGTTCTTTAATTTAACGGCAAGACTTGTTTTATCTTTATCGGTTTTCTTTAGATTTTCTACTTTAGAAATAATAAAGAAACGTGTTTGATTCGAATCGTTATCCTGAATGTTATCAAACAAAATAGGTAAAGAATAAATCTTAGCAGCTATGTGCGAACACAACGCAGCTCCATCCTCTTCTTCTACGGCTAATTTTGCGGCACGTGAGGTAGAATCTACTTGGACAAAGAAATCTTCTTCCTGACCTGAGAAATAGTCGTTTAGGAAGCCTTTACACTGTTGAAAGGCAATATCTTTTGAATAGATTCTTTTGATACCTTGAATGCCATTGTGTTTAGAGGCTAAACAGAAATTGACCGGAATGATGATTTCAGAAATCACAAATAACATCTTTTCATTCAGGAGATCCATTGTTTCTTTCACCATTCCTTCCTGATTGTTCTCTATAGGCACAACACCATATTTAGCACGACCCGTTTCTACAGATTCAAAAACGGATTTAATAGATGGCAATGAGATATAATCAGCCACTGCGCCAAAACGATTCTCCGCCGCTTGGTGTGTAAAGCTACCTTCTGGGCCTAAATAACAAATAATTTCAGGAAGTTCTAAATTACGCGAAACGCCAAAAATCTCTAGAAATATAGCCTCGATTGCTTCTTTTCTTAATTTACCAGTGTATTGGCTCGCTAAACGATCAATGATTTCCTTTTCTCGATCTGGATGGTAAATAACCGCATTAGACTCACGTTTTAATTTTCCAATCTCCTCTACAAACTCCATTCTTTTAACAAGTAATGAAAGTATGGAATCATCTATCTGGTCTATTTTGCCTCTTAATTCAGGTATATTCATGCGTAATAATGTGCTAATTAGCTCAATTTACGAATTTTAGCAGATTAACGGAAGGGAAATAAAAAAAGGATTTGAATAAATCCTTTTTAGTAATGCAAAAAAGCAATGTGTGATTCCGTTTGGATTCGAACCAAAGACCTACTGCTTAGAAGGCAGTTGCTCTATCCAGCTGAGCTACGGAACCCTAATCAAAATAAAAAGTCAATTTATAATTGGTGTAAAACACTTCCTCATAAATTGACTTTTGTCGGGGTGGCAGGATTCGAACCTACGACCTCTTGGTCCCAAACCAAGCGCGATACCGGGCTACGCTACACCCCGAAAATTGACTGCGGAGAGAGAGGGATTCGAACCCTCGGTACCGTTACCAGTACGCATGTTTAGCAAACATGTCCTTTCGGCCTCTCAGGCATCTCTCCTAGCATTTAAGAGAGCACAAATGTAGTAAATATATTTAGTATATGAAATATATGGCGAAAAAATTATTTCACCATAACATCAAAACTCGAGATTGCTTTACCTTCTAAACTCGTTTTACCCATTAAATATAAGTCGATATTTCTAGCAGCTTCACGACCTTCAGAGATTGCCCAAACTACTAGTGATTGACCACGTCTTGCATCTCCTGCAATGAAAACTTTCTCATTATCAGATTGATAAGTTGAACTAGCCACTAAATTGCCCCGTTCATCAGACTTCACTCCTGCGGCTGTTAATTGTTCAAATAAGCTACCGTGATCAGTATGTAAAAACCCTGCCGCAATGAGAGCTAAATCGCAAGGAATTTTTCTGATGTTAATGACCTCTTGCTCCATTTTCCCATCTTTCATCTGATAAACGATGTCACCAATAAGCAAGGCTTCTAACTCGCCTTTGTCGTTCTTAATAAATTCTTGAAGAGAAATAGACCATAAACGCTCAGCACCTTCATCGTGGGAAGTAGATGTGCGTAACATATTTGGCCAATTAGGCCAAGGGGTATTAGCTGCTCTTTCTACTGGAGGTTTAGGCATCACTTCAATTTGTGTAATAGAAGCGGCTTTGTGGCGATTTGATGTTCCTACGCAATCAGAACCAGTATCTCCACCACCTATAACAACAACATGCTTTCCTTTTGCACTGATGTCAGAATTACTATATTTCTCACCTTTGTGATTCACTTCTAATGCAATAGATGCATTACGTTTATTTTGCTGAGATAAAAACTCCATTGCTGGATAAATACCGATAGCGTCATTTCCTTTAGCTGAAATAAAACGAGGAGTTGTACTTCCTGTAGCGACTAAAACAGCATCAAAATCATTCGTTAAATTAGTTAGCTTTTCCGATGTTCCGATATTGGCATTCGTAATGAAGGTAATTCCTTCTTGTTTCATTACTTCTACTCGGCGAGTCACCACTGATTTATCTAATTTGAAATCTGGAATACCATAGCGTAATAAGCCTCCAATTTGATCTGCACGCTCATACACCGTTACTAAGTGCCCCGCTTTATTTAATTGAGCGGCCGCAGCTAAACCTGCTGGACCAGAACCAATCACTGCAATTTTCTTGCCTGTACGTGATTTAGGTATAAATGGAACTACCCAACCTTCAGCATATGCTTTTTCGATAATTGATTTTTCAATCAATTCAATAGCCACTGGTGGTTTATTAATTCCTAAAACACAAGCTGATTCACAAGGAGCTGGACAAATACGTCCAGTAAACTCTGGGAAGTTATTCGTTGTGCTGAGAATATCATAGGCATACTTCCAATTTTGCTCGTAAACAGCATCATTAAATTCTGGAATAATATTTCCTAGTGGACATCCATTGTGACAGAATGGAGTACCACAATCCATACAACGACTGGCTTGCGCTTCCGTGTCTGCTGTAGAATTTAGTTGTTCAATTTCTTTGTAATCATTAACACGCTCAGATACGGCTCTTTTAGGCGCTAATTTGCGGTCAATTTCCAAAAATCCTGTAGGCTTACCCATTCTATCTTATTTTAAATCTACTTTAATATCTTGATATACTCTGTCTTTGTCTGCTAAAACGTCTGAAATGCTTAATTTTCTTGAACTCAAGGCATTTTTATAGTCGATTGGCAATACTTTTTTAAACTGACTCGCTAAAGATTTGAAATTTTCAAATACTTGTTTTCCTTTTACGGAACCTGTCAAGCCAACGTGCTTTTCCAAATACATCAAAATGATGTTTTTGTCTTCCGGGGTCAATTCCGTGATTTCTACCATTTCACGATTTACTTTCGCTTCAAAGGTGTTTTGTTCATCTAGGATATAAGCCACCCCTCCAGACATTCCGGCACCGAAATTACGACCCGTATTTCCTAAAATAATCACTAATCCACCTGTCATATATTCACAACCGTGATCACCAATACCTTCTACCACAACTTTAGCTCCTGAGTTTCTCACACAGAAACGCTCTCCCGCCATTCCGGCTAAATACGCTTCACCAGACGTTGCACCATAGAATGAAACGTTGCCGACAATTGAATTCTCCGCTGCTTTGAAAGAAGCATTTGGTGAAGGATAAGCTACTAATGTTGCCCCACAAAGACCCTTACCAACATAATCATTCGCATCACCTTCGATTTCGAATTTGATTCCTTTTACAGAAAACGCACCAAATGATTGTCCCGCGGTTCCTTTGAACTTGATATTGATAGTATTTGTAGGTAATCCTTTCTCTCCGTATTTCTTCGTTATCTCATTCGATAAGATAGTACCTACTGACCGGTTAACGTTAATTATCGCTAATTCTCCATTAACAACTTGACCATTATCAATCGCAGGTTGAGCTATTTTTAATAATTCCCAATCCAATTGATCAGCTAAGCCGTGATCTTGTTCTTCTGACTTGTATACAGCTACACCTTCCTCTAAAACGGCTGGCGCTAAAATGGGGCTCAAATCTACATTTTTGAACTTCCAATGTCCTGACAAATCTTTCATTTCTAAAAGATCGACACGACCCACCATTTCTTCTAATCTACGGAAGCCTAATTCTGCCATAATCTCACGTAATTCCTGAGCTAAGAAATGGAATAAGTTGACGACGTGATCAGCTTGTCCTGTATACAGAGCTCTTAGTTCTGGGTTTTGAGTTGCCACCCCTACTGGACAGGTATTTAAGTGGCATTTACGCATCATAATACAGCCGGCAGTAACAAGTGCTGCAGTGGCAACACCAAATTCTTCCGCTCCTAATAAAGCGGCCACAGCGATATCCTTACCGGTCTTGATTTGACCATCCGCCTGAATGGTCACACGACCGCGTAACTTATTTTTAACTAAAGTTTGGTGTGTTTCTGCTAAACCAAGTTCCCAAGGTAAACCAGCATGACGAATAGATGATAATGGAGATGCTCCTGTTCCACCGTCGTAACCTGCAATCAAGATATGATCCGCATGCGCCTTCGCTACTCCGGCAGCAATGGTACCCACCCCAGCCTCAGAAACTAGTTTTACTGAAATTCTAGCTTCTCTATTCGCATTCTTTAAGTCAAAAATCAATTGAGCTAAATCCTCGATAGAATAGATATCGTGGTGCGGTGGAGGGGAAATCAAACCTACACCTGGTGTACTATGGCGTGTTTTACCAATCCAATCATCTACTTTATGTCCTGGTAGTTGTCCTCCTTCGCCTGGTTTAGCACCCTGCGCCATTTTGATTTGAAGTTCTTTTGCATTCGTTAAGTAATGCGCCGTTACACCAAAACGACCAGAAGCTACTTGTTTGATTGCTGAATTCATCGAATCGCCGTTCGCCATTTTTTCAAAACGAATCGGATCTTCACCCCCTTCACCTGTATTAGATTTTCCACCAATACGGTTCATGGCGATGGCTAATGTAGTGTGAGCCTCGTATGAAATCGATCCAAATGACATCGCACCTGTAGCAAAACGAGCAAGTATATTTTCAACGGGCTCTACCTCATCAATGGAAATAGCTTTGCTTGATTTGAACTTCAATAAACCACGGAGCGTAATCGATTTTTTGCTTTGGTCGTCAATTAATTGAGCGTACTTTTTGTAAACCGAATAATCATTCTGCTTTGTTGCTTGTTGCAATAAGTGAATGGTAGCAGGATTAAATAAGTGCTCCTCTCCTCTTTGTTTCCATTGGTAGATACCCCCTACTTCTAATTTAGGTGAATCTTGCTTTAATAACTGATAGCCGGAAGTATGCTTAATCAAGGCTTCTTTGGCAATCGTGTCTAGGCTAATTCCGCCAATACGAGAGATTGAACCACTAAAATAGGTATCCACTACTTCTTTACTTAAACCAAGAATTTCGAAAATTTGAGCTCCCTGGTATGACTGTAAAGTAGAAATACCCATTTTAGAGAAAATCTTCAAAAGTTCTCCATTAACGGCTTTGATGTAGTTGTATTCTAATTTATCGTAGCTTAAATCCTTGTTGACAAAGCCTTGATCTTTCATCGCTTTTATCGTTTCGAAAGCCATATAAGGATTCACAGCACTCGCGCCGTATCCTATCAACGTAGCATAATGGTGTGTTTCCCACACATCACCTGCTTCGATAATAATACCCACTTTTGCTCTCTTCTTTGTACGAATCAAATGATTATGAACAGAAGCTAAGGCTAATAGAGATGGTATGGGTGCATGAGAACTATCAATTCCACGGTCTGTTAGCAAGATAATCGAGTATCCGTCATCTACTGCGTCTTCTGCGTACTGATTAATACGATCTAAGGCCTTTTTCAACACTCCTTCCTCCTCAGAAGCGCGGAAAGTCATGTGAATGGACTTAGTTTGGAAATTTTCGTGATCAATCCAACGAATTTTCTCTACTTCTTTATTGCGCAGAACAGGTTGTTGAATTTCGATTTGGCGGCAGTGCGTAGGACTTTCTTCTAATAAATTAGATAAACCTCCAATGTCAGATAAAAGTGACATGACCATACGCTCGCGAATAGGGTCAATCGGCGGATTCGTCACTTGAGCAAATAACTGTTTGAAGTACGAAGACAAATGCTGAGCCTTTTCAGACAAGACAGCTAATGGCGTATCAATACCCATCGAACCTAGAGCTTCTTTACCTGTTTCAGCCATTTGAGCTAAAACAACTCGGATATCTTCCGTCGTAAATCCAAAGATCTGCTGTCTAGAAACTAATTCAATAGCTTTTGGTTGTCTGTATTCCGATCCTGCCTCTGGAAGATCTTCCACTCTGATTTTGTTATTTAAAAGCCACTCTCCATAGGGTTGTTGTTGGCAAATCTTCTCTTTTAATTCCTCGTCTGGGATGATACGACCTTGCTCCATATCCACTACGAACATTTTACCAGGCTGTAGACGTCCCTTAGAAACAATAGTAGCTGGATCTAAATCCAATACACCTGCCTCAGAAGCCATAATTACGTGATCATCCGAAGTAACCCAATAGCGAGATGGACGTAAGCCATTTCTATCAAGCGTTGCTCCGATCATTTTTCCATCTGTGAAAGAGATACTTGCAGGACCATCCCAAGGCTCCATCATGGCAGCATGGTACTCATAGAAATCCTTTTTGTATTTCTCCATGCTTTCATTGCCATCCCAAGCTTCTGGGATTAACATCATCATAACATGAGGTAAAGAGCGACCGGTTAAGTACAATAACTCAATGGCGTTATCCAATATCGCAGAATCTGACTGTCCTAAGCTACAAACCGGAAGAATCATATCTAATTCTTCTTGGGTAAAGTATTTACTAGAGAACAAGGCAGATTGCGCTTGCATCCATGATGAATTACCTTTTACCGTGTTGATTTCCCCATTATGTGCAATGAAGCGGAACGGTTGAGCTAATTTCCACTCTGGAAACGTATTAGTAGAGAAACGTGAGTGAACGATGGCCAAAGCAGAAGTAAAATTCTCCTGGAATAAATCTAAGAAATAACCTGGGACCTGCATGGTCGTTAACATACCCTTATAAATAATGGTACGACACGATAAAGAAGCGAAGTAAAACTTATTGTTTAAACCCGCGATGGTTTCGTTCAATAACTTAGAAACATATTGTCTGAAGACGTACAGTTTACGTTCAAAATCAATTTCAGTGGCGCAGTCAGCTGGCCTTTCAATGAATAACTGTTGTATTGATGGTTCTGCATTACCAGAGTCAGCCCCCGTGATTTCCGAATTATCAACAGGCACTATTCTGTAACCTAAAATGCGTAATCCTAATTTCTTGGATTTACGTTCGATTACTTCTTTGCATTCCTTAATTAATGTTTCGTCCTTAGGAAAAAACACCATACCTACGCCATAGTTTCCTAAGGAAGGAAGTGCGAAACCTAAAGAACTAGTTTCTTCAAGAAAAAATTCATGAGGTAGTTGAACTAGAACACCTGCGCCGTCACCAGAGTTAGGATCGCATCCACAAGCACCCCTATGATCCATTCGGATCAACATTTTAATCGAATCTTGAACAATACGATGTGATTTAATACCCTTTAAACTGGCAACAAAACCAATTCCACAAGCATCATGTTCAAATTCTTTTCTGTACAAACCTACTTCATTCGGATTTCTCATAGGAAACTATAAATATTCTAATAATAATGATAATAAATTGAAAATAGCTATGTGTGTTCAAAAAGCTATTTTAGGTAGATAATATACCTAATTTCAAATTTAATTAAAAATAAATTTGGCAAAACGATCTAAAGACAAAATATTCTTCTGAATCTAAAATATCAGAAAAGCAACACAAAAAATCTTGATAAAATGCTATTTTAGTCGTAATCTTCTCCGTAGGAATCTCCAAATTCGCTCCCTCCCTCTGTATCATCCTCATCTTGGAACTCATTTTCTAGATCATTTAGGTAGATTGCATCGACTCCTTCTTGCACCGTATTTAGTAAGGTTAGATTGTCGATTTTAGCAACGTCTAATCTTTCAGCTATGGGTTCGTTTTTTGTTACTACTACAAATAAACCTCCTTCGTTAGTACAAATCTTAGTTCCTTTCCGAATTGCCGACACACCATAACCATCGAGTTCTGTTGTTTTAGAGAGGTTTAGGATGATATTGGCGTAGTCTTTCTTAAATAAAAGACGAATTGCGTTTTCTAATTCCTCTGAATTTGTGGCCGATAATTGTTCAGCTTTCCAATCAATAACGGCATAACTCTCGTTCTGTTCGAGTTGAAATGAATTGACGTTAGACATTTTTTATATACTGTAAGGTGTTTGTGTAAATACGGTTAGTTAAATCTTCTTGAGGTTCTTTTATAAATGGAAGACCTGTAATTTCCTCGTATAAAAGAATGTATCGTTCTGAAATTTGTTGTACAAATTCATCAGTCATCAGAGGAATATTTTGCCCCTCCTTACCTTGAAAACCATTTGCTATAAGCCATTCTCTTACAAATTCTTTAGACAACTGTTTTTGCGCTAATCCTTTAGCAAACAATTCTGCATAAGGTTCTTTATAAAAATAACGGGAAGAATCTGGTGTGTGGATTTCATCCATCAACATGATTTTCCCATTGTATAGCCCAAACTCATATTTAGTATCCACTAAAATTAAATTTTTCTCTGAGGCCATCTCCTGCCCTCTTTTAAACAATTGATGTGTAATAGCACATAATTCATCCATGTGTTCTTTCGAGACAATTCCTTGTTGAATAATAGCCTCAACTGAAATATCCTCATCGTGACCCTCACTAGCTTTAGTGGTGGGTGTAATTATGGGTGAAGGTAATTGTTGATTTTCAACTAACCCCTCAGGTAAAGTAACTCCACAAACCTCTCGTTTACCGGATTTATATTCTCTCCAAAGATGTCCTACTAAATAGCCTCTAATAACCATTTCAATGGCAAATGGTTCGCATTTTAAACCAAATGCTACATTAGGATCTGGAGTAGCTAAAAGCCAATTGGGAACGATATCAGCTGTTTTCTTCAAAAAATAACTAGCAATTTGGTTTAACACCTGACCTTTATAAGGGATTAATTTAGGTAATACGACATCAAAGGCAGAGATGCGATCTGAAGTAATCATTAATAAATGGTCTCCTATTCCGTATACATCACGCACTTTTCCTTTATAAAAAGAGGTTTGATTAGGGAATTGATAAGGTGCTGGATTCATGGTTGGGCTAATTAGTAAATAAGATTTTTCTGCTTCTTTTTCATTAAATCAAGTAAAGATAAGGCTTCCTGCGTATTAATTTTTTGGGTTTGGCTGATCATTTGTGTTGATGAGGATTGTTTCTTCAATTTGTTCTGAGGAAAATTGATTGCGTACAATTCATATGCCTTGACTAGGGTATCTAGGTTCCCATTTTGAATAATGGATCGATGAAGATCAGCATAACCTTCGGTTAAATGACCATTCATAGCCATAAAATAACTATATAGTATGTCATTATTTACACTATGATCTTTAATGAAAATGGAATTAGTCCGTTTTGTATTTTGATGCGTTCTTAATTCTAATACTGCTATAATGTGTTCTATTTCTGGATTGGTAAAAATCGATGATTTTTGAATTTGCTTCGCATTCATTAACGCTTCGTTAAAGTGATGCGAACTTAGCTGTTTGTTTAATTGCACTATTTGAGCATTATATTCTTCTGAAGATTTTGAGAATAAACCATCATAAAATAAAAGGAAGATATAAAACAAGGTGGAAAACATCTATATCTTAATGGCTTTAGCTGTAAATACAATATCAATAAAAAGGAAAAGCAATATTAAAATTACTAAATAAACGCGCACATAGGAACTCTTAATCCAACTGTTTATACTATCTGTAAAAAAAACAGAAGACTTATTTCCCTCGATAGAAATGGATTGCCAATGATTATTCATAGATACAAATGCATCATATTGATCTTCTTTTGGATGAGAGGAGAATTGATCTTTCATTATGCGTTTAGTGTGTTGGCTTGTATTCTCATTACCTCGTTCCACTAAATTCAAAAAAGAATCATGGTTCGTTGCCGGTATTACTTGCAAAAATTGATTTAAACGTGGTTCATAAATAGCTAAACTGTAGGTGCCATTTTCTGGCATTATTAATGCTTTTTCTGCTAAGGATTTCCAGGTTAAACTCGAACTATTGGAGGATATTACAAATAAAGTAGTTCCTAATTTAGCACTTTCTCTATCTATATTTTGCTTACTAGTGATCGTATGAAAACAGAGTATTAGCAAGGCATTCAGTAATAGAAATCTCAATGCATATTTAAATACAAGTACTCGAGATATTTGAAATACCTTACCTCTTGCTAAATAATATTTATAAGCTATGAGCAACGAGGAGCCGACAAATAAACCAATCAATAAAATACCTATTTCCTTTAAATTCATAAAAGGGGGTAAATTCAATTAAAATTAAATTGCTATTTTTACAATTCTATCAAAAATAGCATGGATATATTAAAAAGTAAGCGTCTCGATCACTTAAAATATGAAATTCGTGGACCGGTTTACGATAAGGCATTAGCTCTTCAAAATCAGGGTTACAAGATTACTTCATTAAATATTGGTAATCCAGCCGCCTTTGGCTTTGAAACGCCTGATGAAATTGTCCATGATATAATCGTAAATATACGAAATGCTCAGGGATATGTTGATTCACGTGGTTTATTTGCTGCTCGTAAAGCAGTAATGCAGTATTACCAAAATCTAGGAGTAAAAAATATTCTAATTGAAGATATTTACATTGGTAATGGGGTCAGTGAGTTAATCTCATTAGTCATGACAGCTTTGTTAAATACAGATGACGAAGTATTGATCCCCTCTCCTGATTATCCTCTTTGGACTACAGTAGCTGGTTTAGCTGGTGGCAAAGCCGTTCATTATCATTGTGACGAGGCCAATGAATGGGCACCTGATTTAGCTGATATGGAAGCAAAAATCACGTCTAAGACGAGAGCAATTGTATTAATTAATCCCAATAACCCTACAGGAGCCGTTTATTCAAAAGAAATAGTTGAACAAGTAGTAGCTTTAGCTGCTAAACATCAATTAGTGTTATTTGCTGATGAGATCTACGATAAAATATTATACGATGGGACATCTCATCATACCGCTGCTGGCTTATCGGATGAAATATTAATCATCACCATGGGTGGTTTATCTAAAAACTACCGCGCAGCAGGCTTCAGGGGTGGATGGATGATCTTAACTGGTGCAAAGCATAAAGCAAAATCCTATATTGAGGGATTAAATTTCTTATTTAGTACTCGTTTATGTGCGAATGTGATTACCCAATATGGCATTCAAACAGCATTAGGCGGTTATCAATCGATCAATGATTTAGTGGCAAAAGAAGGCCGTTTAAATCGACAAATGAACTTAGCCTATGAACGTATTAATGCCATAGATGGTGTTAGTGCCGTAAAACCGAAAGGGGCCTTGTATTTATTTCCCAAAATAGATTTATCTAAGTTTAATTTTGAAGATGATAATCATTTTGTGATGTCACTTTTAGAGGAACAAAAGATATTAGTGGTAGGTGGGCAAGGTTTTAATTTCAAAGAGAAAGACCATTTTAGAATTGTATTTCTTCCGCACGTAGAACAATTAAGTGTTGCTTTAGATAAAATCGCGCTTCACTTTGAAAATTACCGCAAATGATATTCAACGAATTTTCTCGCAAACAAAAGCTTTTTATATTCCTTTTTGGAGTATTCTTAACGAATGCGATTGTTGCAGAGATTATTGGAGTTAAGATCGTAAGTATTGAACGTACGCTTGGATTCTCTCCTTTACATTGGGGGACTCCTTGGGGTGAATTTTGGGACTTGAATCAAACAGCTGGAGCTTTAAACTGGCCACTTGTTTTTATTACGTCAGATATCATCAACGATTATTTTGGAAAGAAAGGTGTTCGGTTTATTTCCTTCACTACTGCCCTATTTATTGCTTTTTCCTTTTTCATTATTTATTCGGCCACATTGTTAGTACCTGCAGATTTTTGGGTAGAGGTAAATAAGGGCTCTGAAAATTTTAATATCAATTCAGCCTTTGCTAGAATATTTCGCCAAGGCTTGGGTATTATACTTGGTTCTTTATCTGCCTTTTTAGTTAGCCAAATCATTGATGCCCTAGTTTTTGAAAAGATTAAATCACGTACAGGTTCTAAACATATTTGGTTGAGAGCTACCGGGTCTACACTGATTTCACAGCTAATTGATAGTGTATTAGTTATTGGGATAGCTTTCTATGTATTTGGCAATTGGACTTTTGGCCAATGGATGAATGTCTCTTTCAATAATTACTTCTACAAATTCTTCGTAGCCATTCTATTTACTCCCGTACTTTATCTCGCTCATTGGGTAATCGAGAAGTATTTAGCTAAGGATAAAGCGCTTTAAATTATCTGCAATAACGGCAGTAGAAATGCCAACATTTAAAGATTCTGCTTCACCAAAAGCGGGAATAGTGATTCGCTCGTCTAACGTTTCTATAATTTCTTTCCTAATACCGTTTGATTCATTTCCTAAAATGATAAATCCTTTCTCAGGAAACTGGTAGTGATGTATATTTTCACCATTTAGAACAGCGCCTATCTTTTTATATTCGCTATGCTCTTTGAAAAAGGATGCTAAGTCTACATAGGCAAATTCGATACGTGAAAAAGAGCCCATTGTTGAGATAATTACTTTGGGATTATAAAACTCCGTGCAATCTTCAGATAGAACTAACTGTTTAAATCCATACCAATCGCATATTCGAATAATTGTTCCTAAATTTCCCGGATCGCGAATACCATCTAATACAATGGTGTACCGGTCTCGTATTTTAAAAGAAGGGAATTTCTTTTGTTGTACGACAGCTAAACCTATTTGATTGTTGACTAGGGTGCTTACCTTTTGGATAGTATCTATATCTAAAAGATAGATCGGTGCATTAGAAGCTTGACTGATTTTATGGGATAATTCTGGTTGACTCTCACTAATGACAAAAAAATCAACTAGAAAGTCTGATTTGATTAATTCAAGCAGAGACTTCTCTCCTTCCACTAAAAATAAATCATTCTCTTTTCTTCCTTTTTTAGAATGTAGGGAATTAATTAACTTTATTTGTTTATTAGTTAGCATCTCTTGAAGAATCAATCCATTATCGGTTTTATTGTAGTCAGTATTGGGCTCATTTCATGTGGTCAATACCAAACCTTTGAGATCCCTAATCCGGTTATTAATCAAATTAACGTAACAGGTAATCGCCAAATACCAAAGGCAGAATTACGTGCCAATGTCATAGGCATTAAAAACTCGTATCGCAGATTACTCCCTGCAAAATTATACACTTATTTGGGCATAAAAAGGAAAAGAAAAGATTCTCTTGGAATTAAACCTAGTTTCATTCAATTCTTTAAATCGCCCAATCCTACGTTAAATCCAGTATGGTTAACCACCAATACCACACTAATTCAACGTTATTACCGGGAGAATGGATTTTTGAAGGCTCATATTCAAACCAAAATAGATACAATTGGGCAATTAGTTAATATCACTTTTGTCATTGATGAGGGTGAAGCGAGTTATTTTACCAAACAAGATTCAATATCGGTAGACAATCCTATTCTTGCGGAACATGTGAGCTCCTATTTGAAAGAACATAGTATCATAAGACCGATGGGCCGATTACAACTATCTTTGTTAAAGAGAGAAAAGGAGCAATTAAGTCATCATTTGCGAAATGAAGGATATTACTATTTTTCGCCAGATGCGATAGGAATACGGTTAAATGATATAAAAGATTCTACGCTTCAGCGGATTTCGCTTTACTATAAAATACCTGAATTCAAGAATCATTTGAGTATTGCTAATTACGATCGATTGTATCGAATAGGATTACCTGAATTTAGCATTACGGATCCTTATGGTAATCCAGCGGTTCATCCTCCTTTAAAGGGCTTGTCTAGATTGATTAATCTAAAAGAAGATGACTTGTACTCTGTCGACTTATTTAACCAGAGTTTAAAGAATATTTACCTTACTGATCAATTTAAGACGGTATCCATTCGTTTTGATACGACAAGAACAAGGTTGTTTCCTAAGATTGAGTTGTTTCAAAACGAGAAATATAATTTCAGTTCTGAGTTAGGTGGTAGTGTATTTAGGGGTATTCCAGGACCATTTTTGACGAATTCATTTAAAGTGAGACGTCTATTTTCAAGCTTGGATTACTTTGATTTCTCCACGCGCATTGGTTATGAGGCGCAATCTGGCTTTATCAATACAACTGATACAAGAAATAATTTAGAATTAAATGTATCCGCTTCCATTAATTTCCCTACACTGTATTTACCTAAAGCAATGGTAGGCAAATTAGGTTCTTTTTATGGAGCTAAAACATCCTTGGGGGTAGGATTTGACTTTATTAATCGTCCTGAATACCAACGAACAAATGTAAACCTGTTTCAACGCTATACGTGGCAAAAAAGTGAGTACAGCTTTTTTACTTTTTCGCCCATCAATCTTAATTTATTAAATACGATTTATCCTGAAACGGCTACCTCTGATGCCTTTAAATCCTATTTAGAGGAGCTTAAAATCAAAGGGAATAATTTATACCGAAGCTTTAATCCCAGCTTTGTTAGTAGTATATCTTTTCAGTATGTCTACCGTGATTTACTTCCAAGTAACGAATTGAAAAATGGAAAAATATTCCAAATCGGCTTGGAATCCGGAGGTACAACACTGAATCTGTTATCTAATCGTAAATTTAGTTTTGTAACAGATCTCTTAAATAGTGGACAGGATATTCAATTTTACCGATTCTTACGCTTTAATTTAGATTACAGGAAGTATAAAATGCTAGGGCGTAATCAGAAATCGCAAATTGCTTTTAAATTATCGGGAGGTGTCGCGTACGCCTATGGTGATGAAAATGGTTACCAATTACCTTATGAAAAAAACTTCTTTATTGGTGGTCCTTCAAGTGTTAGAGCATGGAAGCCGAGACGTCTAGGGCCAGGTTCTTATGTTTCCTCTTCTAATTTGGTTGAACAGCCTGGTAGTATATTAATGGAGTCCTCTTTAGAATATCGTTTTAAATTATTCCCTTTGTTTGGCCAAATGAATGGAGCTTTCTTTGTTGATGCTGGTAATGTCTGGAATATGTCACAAGGAAATACAGATCCAAGTACACAATTCCATCTGAATGATTTTTATAATCAGATTGCGGTGGGTGCAGGTTTTGGACTTCGTTGGGACTTTGATTTCTTTTTATTACGACTTGATATGGCTACCAAAGTCATAAATCCTGCTAACCCAGTTAATCAAAAATGGGTTTTGCCACAGACTTCTTTCGAAGGAGGACAAAACCCAATTGAGTATAATATTGGTATTGGATATCCTTTTTAAGGATTATTTACGAGCCATTACTTTGATGGCTTTCGCTACAATAGCATCCGCATTTAAGCCATATTTTTCCATTAATTCGGCTGGTTTTCCTGATTCACCGAAGGAATCATTTACTCCCACGAACTCCATTGGCGTTGGATGATTCATAGCCAAATATTGTGCTACAGAGTCACCTAAGCCACCATGGTATTGGTGCTCCTCTGCCGTAACAACGCATCCTGTTTTTTTAACAGAAGCTAAAATAGCTTGAACATCTAAAGGCTTGATTGTGTGGATATTAATCACCTCAGCTTTAATTCCTTTTTCTAATAACGCTTCAGCCGCTTGAATGGCTTCCCACACTAAGTGTCCCGTTGCTAAAATAGTGACATCAGTTCCTTCTACTAAATGTAAGGCTTTACCTATTTCAAATTTCTGATCTTCAGGTGTAAATACAGGAACAACAGGACGGCCAAAACGTAAATATACTGGTCCTTCGTAATCTGCAATGGCAATAGTAGCGGCTTTGGTTTGGTTGTAATCACAAGGATTGATGACTACCATACCTGGTAACATCTTCATCAAGCCGATATCTTCTAGAATCTGGTGCGTAGCTCCATCCTCACCTAGCGTTAAACCCGCGTGAGAACAACAAATTTTTACGTTCTTTCCGGAATAAGCTACTGATTGACGGATTTGGTCATATACACGGCCAGTTCCAAAGTTAGCAAAGGTCGTTGCGAAAGGAATGAAACCACCTAACGTTAAACCTGCTGAAATACCAATCATGTTCGCTTCTGCAATACCGGTTTGGAAAAAACGTTCCGGGCTATTTTTGATAAATCCTTCTAATTTCAATGAACCAATCAAATCAGCGCACAATGCGACCACTTTAGGGTTATGCTGACTTAAATACTCCATACCCGCTCCAAAACCCGAGCGTGTATCTTTTTTTGTTTCGTAGGTAAATAATGCCATTTCTCTTTTATTAATAATCGCCTAAAGTTTCTTCTAATTGCGCTAAAGCGTCTTGTAATTGTTGGTCGTTAGGTGCTACACCATGCCATTTGTGGGAGTACATCATGAAGTCTACACCAGCTCCCATTTCCGTCTTCATGATAATCATGATAGGAGAACCTTTGCCTAATTCAGACTTGGCCATATTAAGCGTATTTTGGATATCTTCTGCATTGTTACCATCCATACGCATTACCTTCCAGCCAAATGCTTCATATTTAGCTTGTAAATCACGGTTACTCATTACTTTCTCGGTAGGTCCATCAATTTGTTGACCGTTTTCATCTATGAAAGCAATCAAATTGTCAACCTTGTGATGAGGCGCATACATGGCAGCTTCCCAAACTTGACCTTCATTTTGTTCGCCATCACCCATCAAACAATAGACAGTTGATTTGTCGCCATTTAGTTTCTTTGCTTGAGCAGCACCGATGGCCACACTTAGACCTTGTCCTAATGAACCCGAAGCGATACGAATACCTTCTAAGTGCTCATGTGGTGTAGGGTGACCTTGAAGACGTGTATCTATTTTTCTAAAGCTTGCTAACTCCGCTGTAGGAAAATAACCACGGCGAGCTAACACACTGTAGATTAATGGAGAAATGTGACCATTAGACAAGAAGAATAAATCTTCATTCTTTCCATCCATGTCAAACACGACTTTACCGGCAGCATCTGTTTTTAGGTTCATCGTGCTAAAATACAGATCCACTAAAAGATCTGTACAACCTAATGATCCACCTGGATGACCTGATTGGCAACCGTGAACCATTCTTAAAATGTCTCTACGTACTTGTGAGCTGATTTTTTGTATTTCTTGTGTTTGCATGGTAGGTGATTAGTGAATTTGAGAACTGTGGTTCTTTGTATCCACTTTTTCAATAATATCAGTAATAATTCCGTTTTCGTCGATAATAAATGTAGTTCTAGCTACACCCATATATTGTTTGCCGTACATTGATTTCTCAACCCATACGCCAAAAGCTTCCGCTAATTGATGCTCAGGATCAGATAAAAGAGGGAAGCCTAAATTGAATTTTGCTTTAAACTTCGTGTGAGAAGCATTGCTATCAATGCTTACCCCTACTACCTGAAATCCTTTGGCTTGAAGTGCCTCCAAATTTTCATTTAAATTGCAGGCTTGAGCAGTGCAACCAGGCGTATTATCCTTAGGATAAAAATACAAAACTGTTTTCCTGCCGTTAGGGATTGAAAAAATGTTTCCATCTGAGTCGACCATCGAAATGGCAGGAGCTGCGTTACCTATTTGTAGTTTCATAATTAAGAAATGACTAATTCAAATAAAGGAGATCCTTCTAACGCACCAGTTAAAACATCCCCTATGGCTAATGGACCTACTCCCGCGGGAGTTCCTGTAAATAGGTAATCCCCCGTTTTGAGCGTAAAATACTTGGAAACCTCTTCAATTAACTCGGCCACATTCCAAATCATTAAATCAGAATTACCATCCTGAACCAAGGATCCGTTTTTGTGTAACGTAAAATGAATGGGCTTAGCTAAGATTGCTGGATCGAATGGCTGCATGGTGCTCACAAAGGCTGAACCGTTAAATGCTTTAGCCTTCTCCCATGGAAGTCCTTTCTCTTTTAATTTACTCTGTACATCTCTGGCTGTAAAGTCAATTCCTAAGCCAAATGAATCAATGTACTTGTGTGCAAATTTTGCTTCTATATTTTTACCCACTTTTCCTATCCTAAATACTAACTCTAGCTCGTAATGAACATCTGAGGAGAATTTAGGATAGTAAAAGTGACTATTTGCATCTAATAAAGCCGTATCAGGCTTTAAGAAGACCACCGGTTCCGTAGGTCTTTCATTCGATAATTCTGTAATATGATCTACGTAATTACGACCGATGCAAATAATTTTCATGGCTTATTTCAATACTTCTGATACTAAACGAGCAGCGTCTTTTAATAAAACAGCGGAGTATACTTTTAAACCCGAGTTATTAATGATCGCAGCACCTTCTTCTGCATTAGTTCCTTGAAGACGAACAATAATTGGTATATTGATCTCACCAATATTTTTGTAGGCTTCCACTACCCCATTTGCCACACGATCGCAACGAACGATACCGCCAAAGATATTGATCAAGATAGCTTTTACATTAGGGTCCTGTAGGATAATGCGGAAACCAGCTTCCACTGTTTTAGCGTTTGCTCCACCCCCTACATCAAGGAAGTTAGCGGGATCTCCACCAGATAATTTAATAATATCCATAGTAGCCATCGCTAAACCAGCTCCGTTTACCATGCAACCTACGTTACCATCTAATTTAACATAGTTTAAATCGTTCTCAGACGCTTCTACTTCTAATGGATCCTCTTCTTCAATATCACGTAAAACGGCTAGATCTTTGTGACGGAATAAAGCGTTATCATCTAAGTTTACTTTTGCATCTACCGCTAAGATTTTATCATCAGACGTCTTTAATACCGGATTGATTTCAAACATAGATGAATCAGTCTCTACATATGCACGGTATAATGATTGAATGAATTTAACCATCTCTTTCAACGCAGTTCCGCTTAAACCTAAAGCAAAAGCCACTTTACGTGCTTGGAAGTCTTGAAGTCCTACACGTGGGTCAATCCATTCTTTAATAATTTTTTCAGGGCTATGCTCAGCCACTTCTTCAATATCCATTCCGCCTTCTGTACTAGCCATAATCACATTACAAGCCTTCGCGCGGTCTAATAAGATAGACAAATAGAATTCTTTAGGCTCAGAATCACCTGGATAATAGACATCTTCAGATATTAAGACCTTATTTACTTTTTTTCCTTCAGGGCCAGTTTGATGTGTAACTAATTGCATTCCCAAAATTTGAGAAACGCGTTCTTTTACTTCATCTAAGTTTTTAGCTAGTTTAACACCGCCCCCTTTTCCACGGCCACCCGCATGAATTTGAGCTTTAACAACAAACCATCCTGTACCCGTCTGAGCTTTTAATTGCTCAGCCGCTGAAATAGCGTTGTCAACAGAGTCAATCACAATTCCTTCTTGAATGCGCACTCCGTAACCTTTTAAGATTTCTTTCGCTTGATATTCGTGAATATTCATTTAGTAAAATTTTAATTTCGTGAAATTACTATTTATTTGCGTAAATATTAAATAACCGCTCATTCATTCGTATTTTCTAAAAAAAAGACAAAAAAATGTTAGAATTAAAAAATATTTCCAAAAGTTATGGAACACAATTAATTCTAGACAATATCTCTTTACAAGTAAAAGAGTCTGAAATGCTTAGCGTTTTAGGTCCATCCGGGTCGGGTAAAAGTACCTTACTTCAAATCATTGGCTTATTAATGAATGCTGATTCCGGCCAGATATACTTAGACGGTGTTGATTATGCTACTTTATCTGAGAAAGATCAAGCTATTTTCCGGAATCAAAAACTAGGTTTTGTTTTTCAGTTTCACAATTTGCTAGGTGAATTTACTTGTGAAGAAAACATTAAATTTCCATTATTTATTAAAGGAAACAAGCTTAATGAATCTGATTTGGAACTATTTGATAAAATAGTCTCCACTTTAGGTATTCAATCTGTTTTACATAAATTACCCTCACAGATTTCTGGGGGAGAGCAACAAAGGGTGGCCGTAGCGAGAGCCTTGATTAATCGCCCTACTTTATTGTTAGCAGATGAACCTACAGGAAACTTAGATAATAAGAATGCTGAAAATCTATATGATTTATTTGTTGAACTAAAAGCGGTTTGGTCACAGCGTATTATTATGGTAACACACAATGAGAAATTGACATCTCATTCTGACCAGGTTATTTATTTAAATTCTGGTAGAATCGAATAGAATTACTGACAAAATGTCATAAATTTGCAATCTATATTTCATCGATTGTAAAATGCAAGATTTAAAGGTACTGACTAAGGAAGAGAAAGAGGGTTTAGATATTCCGAGAATTTCGGAAGATCAGGTGTCAGAAAACTCATTTGGCAAAAAGGTCTATATCGAAAGTTACGGTTGCCAAATGAATTTTGCAGACTCAGAAGTCGTGACTTCCATCTTACAGGATAAAGGATATGTAACGACTTCAAACCTGAAAGAAGCGAACACCATTTTATTAAATACCTGCGCTATTCGCGAGAATGCAGAACAAAAGATTCGTCATCGTCTACAAGTATTTACCCATTTAAAAGCAAAAAATCCCGCTTTAACAGTCGGTATTTTAGGCTGTATGGCTGAGCGTTTAAAGACAAAACTGATTGACGAGGAGAAGATTGTTGATTTAGTGGCTGGACCTGACGCTTACCGTGATTTACCTGCCTTACTTGATGAGGTTTCAGAAGGCCAAAAAGCTATCAACGTATTCCTTTCTCGTGAGGAGACCTATGGGAATATTGAACCTGTTCGATTAAATTCCAATGGAGTAACCGCGATGGTCAGCATCATGCGTGGTTGCGACAATATGTGCACTTTCTGCGTTGTTCCCTACACGCGAGGTCGTGAAAGGTCACGTGATTTACCATCCATTATTCAGGAATGCGAGAAATTATTTCAGCAAGGCTACAGAGAAGTGACTTTATTGGGCCAAAACGTTGACTCCTATAAGTGGACTTCTGAAGAAGGTCTATTCGTTAATTTTGCCCAATTATTAGAAGCGGTAGCTTTAGTTAATCCTTTATTGCGTGTACGGTTCTCTACTTCTCATCCCAAGGATATCACAGACGAGGTATTGTATACAATGAAGAAATACGATAATATCTGTAAAAACATTCACCTGCCAGCTCAAAGTGGAAGTAATCGTATTTTGGAATTAATGAAGCGTTCCTACACGCGTGAGTGGTACCTTGAACGAATTAAATCAATAAGAGCGATTTTAGGTAGCGAGTGTGGCATATCACAGGATATGATTGCCGGATTCTGTACAGAAACCGAGGAAGATCACCAGGATACGCTTTCTTTATTAGCTGAAGTTGAATATGATTTCGGTTATATGTTTGCCTATTCTGAACGACCGGGCACTCCTGCTGAGAAGAAATTAGTGGATGATGTCCCAGAGGATATTAAAATGCGACGATTGCAGGAAATCATTGATTTACAGCGTATACATTCGGCTAAAAGGAACGAAATGTGGGTAGGAAAAAAAGTGCAAGTATTAGTAGAGGGTGATTCAAAGAAGTCAAAATTGCATCATTTCGGCAAAATAGATTCGAATAAAGTAGTTGTATTTCCGAAAGGAAACGAAGTTAAAGGAGATTATGTATTTGTTAACGTAACTCATTGTACATCAGGAACTTTAATAGGTGAATTATGTTAGATAATAGTCATCTTGCAAGTATTAAAGCACGGTTTGGGATCATTGGGAATGCCCCTGCCCTACTTCGTGCCATCTCTGTTGCAGAACAAGTAGCTGCTACAGATATGACCGTATTAATTACAGGAGAAAGTGGATCAGGAAAAGAGTCCTTTTCCAAAATCATCCATTCTCTTTCTAAACGTAAACATGGAGCTTTCATTGCCGTAAACTGCGGTGCGATTCCTGAGGGTACCATTGATTCAGAATTGTTTGGACATGAAAAAGGGTCCTTTACAGGAGCCATTGAAGCCCGTAAAGGATATTTTGAGGTGACAGATGGCGGTACCATTTTCCTAGATGAGATAGCCGAAATGCCATTAGGAACGCAGGCTCGCTTATTACGTGTATTAGAGAATGGAGAATTTTACCGAGTAGGTTCTTCTAAAGTGCAAAAGACTAATGCACGCGTCGTTGCGGCGACAAATCTCAATTTACAGCAAGCCATTGAAAAAGGTAAATTTCGGGAAGATTTATACTATCGATTAAGTACAGTTCCTATTTATGTACCCCCATTGAGAGAACGTGGAGATGATATAGAATTGCTCTTCAGAAAATTCACTACTGATTTTTCTGAATCACACCGGGTGAAACCAATTATGCTCACAAAGGAGGCAAAGGATTTGCTTCAGAAACAACGTTTCCCAGGCAATATTAGGCAATTAAAAAACCTCGCTGAACAAATTTCTGTATTGGAATTAGGTGATCGAATCATTGATGAGTTGCAATTACAATACTATTTGGATTTCAATGAACCTAAATTGGGTACTTCTGTGGTAAAGTCAGATGCCTTTTCTGGTCCAGAAGGAATGAATGAACGGGAGATTTTGTATAAGATTTTGTTTGATCTTAAACGAGATGTAACTGAATTAAAGAAGATCTTATTGAAAGTTATGGAATCAGATCAGTCAAAAGCCTATGAAATTCTTCATGACAATATGGCTATCTTTGAAGATGTTCGTAATCAAGTGGAAGTTAGTAACCCTGCCACCGGATTATCTTTACCTGTGCATGCACAGGAAGAATCAAAGTTCTTAGAAGAACCTATTGATTCTAATTATGAAGAGATCGTTTTGCCTGCAAATGATGTTACCTTGTCTTTGGAAAAACAAGAAAAGGAGATCATCATTCGAGCTTTAAAGAAAAACAAGAATAAAAGGAAGTATGCAGCCAAGGATTTAGGTATCTCTGAGCGTACTTTGTATCGTAAAATCAAGCAATATGATTTGGAGGAATTGGATTAATCTTTTTGTTATCGTTTTAGTCGTTTTCGGATTGGCCTCCTGCTACAGCTTCAAAGGGGCTAGTTTAGATGCTAATTTAAAAACGATTCAAGTGAGTAATATTCGTATGGAAACAGCGGGGGGGCCAGCGAATTTAAGTTTAGAAATAAACGAGAAACTAAAAGAATATTTTCAACGCAATACTTCCCTTAAAATTAACAATAATAACCCTGATTTATTAATTGAAGGTAGTATTATTGGTTACGAATTAACACCACAGGCACCTACTGGGGATGATAAAGCTGGATTAAACCGCATTACCTTGCGGGTACAATTTCGCTTAACGAATCGTTTAGATGAGGATAAGAATTTCGAACAAGAATTTTCGTTTTATCAGGATTTCCCTCAGAGTCAAACCTTGACACAAGTGGAAAAAGCCCTAATTCCTAAATTAGTCGATCAAATTATTCTAGATTTGTTTAACAAAATAGCTGGAGATTGGTAGTATGGACACTTCTAAAGCACAAAAACTGTGGTTCTTGTTGAACAAAATAGATCGAGCAGATCAGGCTGATTTGAATCAGGATAAAGTACTTTACCCCTATTTCTACTTATTACACTGGAATGAGCGCTTTTCTATATTGAAACAGCAAAAAATTGCCCTACAATCCTCTCAGCGTAAACAGTATTTTCATTCTATCTGTGATATTTCTACCGAACAAGTTGAAACTGCTGAACCCATTCCTGCTGAAGAAATCAAAGCCTTACAAGATTCATTAATTGATCAATTTATTTTAAATCAGCCTACTCTTTCAAAACCCAAACGATCGGAACTTGACGATATTCCACAAGAAGACCTTTCGGCAGTTGAATTCAGTCTGCCGGTTTCAGAAACCGTAGCCATTCTATTAACTAAGCAGGGGAAATATTTACAAGCGATTGAATTATATGAGAAGTTAAGTTTGATTAAACCTGAAAAAAGGCTTTACTTTGCATCTCGAATTTCAGAATTACAACATTTACTAACAGAATAAACATGTTTACTTTATTAATTTCTTTAATTATCATTTTCTCTGCTCTTTTAGTGGTACTTATTTTAGTTCAAAACCCGAAAGGCGGTGGAATCAGTGGTGAATTTTCCTCATCTGGAGCTACTCAAATGTTTGGAGTTCAAAAGACAGGTGATTTAGTTGAACAATTAACGTGGGGTTTCTCAGTAGCGATATTGGTGTTAGTGTTAGCCACTAACTTTACCTTGTCTGACACAAAAGAAACTAGCACTTCTGTTAACGTAGAAAAAGCAGCTACTAAAACGGTACCTGTTGCTCCTGCTCCAGTAGCTCCTAAGCAATAGTTTATCCCTTTTTATATCTTACTAATACTGCCAAAATTTCAGCAATGAGTTTTGGCATTATTATTGTATAGACCTTTATACCATGTTCGCATGGATGTATAATCTCTAATTTAAAAATTAAATTTATAACACATGTCAAATTTAAGTATTAAGCCCTTAGCGGATCGGGTTGTTGTAGAACCAGCTCAAGCTGAAGAAAAAACAGCATTTGGTATTATTATTCCTGACACAGCGAAAGAGAAACCACAAAAAGGAACAATCGTAGCGGTGGGAAATGGAAAGAAAGACGAACCTATTACGGTTAAAGTAGGTGATTCAGTTTTGTATGGTAAATACTCGGGTACAGAAATCACGATTGATGGTAAAGATTACCTAATCATGCGTGAGTCTGACATTTTTGCAGTTTTATAATTTTAACACAACATTAATTACAAAATCATATGGCAAAGGAACTATTTTTCGATAGCGAAGCGCGCGAAAAGATGAAGAGAGGGGTTGATACCCTTGCAAATGCAGTGAAGGTAACTTTAGGACCTAAGGGTCGTAACGTTATTATTGATAAGAAATTTGGCTCACCTTCTATCACTAAGGATGGTGTGTCAGTAGCGAAAGAAATTGAATTAGAGGATTCTGTAGAAAATATGGGTGCTCAGTTAGTGAAGGAAGTGGCTTCCAAAACGGCTGATCAAGCTGGTGACGGTACAACAACTGCTACTGTTTTAGCTCAATCTATTTATACAATTGGTTCTAAAAACGTGGCTGCTGGTGCTAATCCAATGGATTTGAAACGTGGTATTGAGAAGGCAGTGGATGCTATTGTAGCTGATTTGAAGAAGCAATCACGTGCGATTACCACTTCTAAAGAAATTGCACAAGTTGCTACTATTTCAGCAAATAATGATTCTGAAATCGGAACGATGATTTCTTCAGCTATGGAGAAAGTAGGTCGTGAGGGCGTAATTACCGTAGAAGAAGCGCGTGGTACTGAAACTGAAGTAAAAACAGTTGAAGGTATGCAGTTTGATCGTGGTTATTTATCAGCCTATTTTGTTACGAACACTGATAAAATGGAAGTGGAATTAGAAAAACCATTCATTTTAATCTCTGAGAAGAAGGTTTCTTCTATGAAGGAATTACTTCCTGTGTTAGAGGCAGTAGCGCAAACTGGTCGTCCTCTATTAATTATCTCAGAAGATGTTGATGGAGAAGCATTAGCCACTTTAGTTGTTAATAAAATGCGCGGTGCATTGAAAGTGGCTGCTGTTAAGGCTCCTGGTTTCGGTGATCGTCGTAAAGCGATGTTAGAAGATATCGCCATTTTAACTGGTGGTACAGTTATCGCAGAGGAAAGAGGTTTCAAATTAGAAAATGCGACGATCGAATATTTAGGTCAAGCGGAGAAAGTAATCATTGACAAAGACAATACGACTATTGTAAATGGTGCTGGATCAAAAGACAATATTGATAATCGTGTAAATCAGATCAAAGCTCAAATCGAGAATACTACATCTGATTATGATCGTGAGAAATTACAAGAGCGTTTAGCTAAATTATCAGGCGGTGTTGCAATTCTTTACATCGGTGCTGCTACGGAAGTAGAGATGAAAGAGAAGAAAGACCGTGTGGATGATGCTTTACACGCTACGCGTGCTGCAGTGGAAGAAGGTATCGTAGCTGGTGGTGGTGTAGCGCTTATCCGTGCGATTCAATCATTAGATAAATTAAAAGGAGATAACGAAGATCAATTAACCGGTATCAATATTATACGTCAAGCGGTTGAATCACCTTTACGTACGATTGTATCTAACGCAGGTGGTGAAGGATCTGTTGTAATCAATGCTGTTAAAGCAGGAAAAGATGATTTCGGTTACAATGCACGTGAAGATAAATATGAGAATATGATCGCTGCGGGTATTATTGACCCTACTAAAGTAACTCGTTTAGCATTAGAAAATGCAGCTTCTATCGCAGGCTTGTTGTTAACAACAGAATGTGTGATCGCTGACAAACCTGCTAATGAGCCAGCTCATGGACATGGCCCAGGTGGCGGTGGAATGGGTGGAATGATGTAATTTTAATTAGATTAATCCTTGAAAACTCCCCATATTTGGGGAGTTTTTTTTTGAATACCTACATATGAAAAGAATTGCCATTGATATGGACGATGTGTTGGCTAAGACCACACATGTCATTATAGAGCGGATAAATCAGATTGTCGATACGAATTATACCTATGACGAACTGTTAAATGGGAGTAGTGAAGTGAAACAAGCGTTTTATGCACACTATCTAACACATAATTCATTTCTGTGGGAACCGGGTTTTTTTGAGCATATTCCTGTGAATGAACATGCGATTGAAGTGGTAAAAAAATTAACTGAACAATATGAGGTGTTTATCGTTTCTGCTGCCACTGAGTTTCCTAACTCTTTGAAAGAGAAGTTAACATGGATGGAAAAACATTTTCCATTTATCACATGGAGGCACATTGTGTTTTGTGGACATAAACATATGATTCAAGCAGATTACCTCATTGATGACCATGAAAAGAATTTGCATACTTTTACAGGAACACCTCTCCTATTTACTGCACCACATAATCTACATATAAACGATTTTAAGCGAGTAAATGATTGGAAAGAAGTTGAAAAATTATTGTTGGATTAATGAAGAAAGCGAGGTTTAGTATTGGTATTTTATTTTTTATTTGTGGGTTGAATTTTGCCACTTGGGCAACGCGTATTCCCGATTTTAAATCTTTTTTAGCCCTTTCAGATGCGCAATTAGGAACGGTTTTGATGGGGCTGCCTATTGGTTCGTTGGTTTCCTTACCTATAGCTGGTTGGTTATTAACAAAATACGCTTCACGATGGATATGTATCATCGCTGTAGCCATGTATGTGCTTGTCATACCTAGTCTTAGTTTTTTAAGTTCTCCTTATGCTTTATTTGCTGGGCTATTCTTTTTTGGGATGGCTGGAGATATTATGAATATCGCAATGAACACTCAAGTAGTTAGTTTGGAAGCTAAAATGAACAAGATTATTATGTCTTCGTTTCATGCCGTTTTTTCAATCGGTTTAATGGCTGGAGCCTTTTTAGGTGGGATTTTGGAAAAGGAAAACTTTAGTACTACAGAACATTTTAGTCTAGTTGCCTTATCAAACATTTTATTAATTCCTTTTAGCTTTCCCTATTTACTAACTGACAAACCGGTGCAAGATGAATCAAAACCGAAGTCATCCATTTTAAATTTAAGCCCTTATTTAATCACCTTATCCTTTATTGCCTTTTGCGGAATGTTATGTGAGGGAGCTATGGCGGATTGGATTTCTTTGTATTTTAAAGAATACATTCCTAATTCACCCTTCCCTATTACAATTGGTTTTTCTTTTTTCGCCGCAGCCATGGTTTTAGGACGGTTTATTGGCGATACAGTTTCTCTTAGATATGGTGTATCCACTATTTTACTATTAAATGGAGTATTGCTAGGTTTAGGAATGTTATTTACACTCCTTTTTCCTTCTATCTACCTAAAGATAGCTGGTTGTTTTATTACAGGGATTGGAATTTCGACTATAGTACCTTTAATCTATTCTCAGGCAGGTAACCAGAAAGAGATTATGCCATCTATTGCAATTGCAGGTGTTTCTACAATAGCATATATAGGATTTTTGTTAGGTCCTGTTCTCATTGGTTATTTATCCGATTTTATAGGCTTGGATAAAGCCTTGTATTTACTTGTTATTCTAGGATTTTTAGCTGCTTTCATCTCTAAAACTTGGGCCAATTCCAAATGATCATTGAATACCGCAAACCTTCTGAAGCCCTAGCACCATTTGTGGACCATTTGTGGGAAAAACAAGTGGATATTTCTGGTATTATCCCTTATGAAATGGAGACGATATTCCCAGAAGATCAAGCGGTGTTAACCTATTCTTTTGGTAAAGAATATTATCGTTCTCATGCAAATTCCGATCATTTTGTATCTATTAATGGAATACAACTAGAGGGGCTACATCAAGCACCCAATTTTTATAAACACCAACCGGGTATTCATATATTTGGCGTAAAGTTTAGGGTGGGTGGCTTATTCGCATTTTTGTCATCTCCTATTTCTGCTACGAATAATGTAAGTACAGAGGCACCTATTCTTTTTCAAGAATTACCTGCATTGCATCAGGGAATGAGTTTTAATGAACGGTGTGAGCTAATGGAAGCCTATCTACTAGATCAATTAATAGAAAAACAAGCAAAAAAATACCTAAAATTGCTCTTAATGCTCCAAGAATTAGAAGAGGATTCGATTACTCTTCAAAGTTCTTATAAGACACTCTCCCGATTATTTCAAGAGGTGATAGGTATAAGTCCTAAAGAGTATGTACAAATAAAACGCATCAATCAATCACTTGCTTTATTTGCCACAACTAAAGACATTAAAAGCCAAGATTTAGCGGATCAATTAGGGTATTACGACTCCGCTCATTTTATAAATGAGTTTAAAAAGTATACAGGAAAAACTCCAAAGAATTTAAAGAATAGCCTCTTTGATATGAAGGAATCCGAATTCATAGATGAGTTTAAGCAGTATATTTCTCCAGAACATTTGCTTCATTATACGTCGATTTTTCATCGGAATTCATAATTGTCCTTTTTTTACAATTTATATCCCATAAAAAATTCTAATTTTTGTGTGGAACAATTTTCATTATGAATAAACATGTTATTTTCTGGTCTATTACGGTAGGTTTAGGCGGTCTTCTTTTTGGAATGGACGTGGCTGTTATTTCTGGCGCTGAACTTGCCATTCAACAGTTGTGGCAATTAGATTCTTTCACACATGGTTTAGCCATTGCTGCAGCGTTGTATGGTACGGTTATTGGGGCTGCACTAGGGGGAATTCCGGCGGATTTATTTGGAAGAAAAAAGACTTTATTCTGGATAGGTCTTAGTTTTTTTATTTCTTCCATAGGTGCAGCAATAGCACCAGACGTAAATTTATTTATGCTATTTCGATTCTTAGGTGGATTAGGAATAGGTGCTTCTTCGGTAGTGGCCCCTATCTATATTTCAGAAATTGCGCCTGCAAAACACAGAGGTAAATTAGTAATATCATTTCAGCTCAATATAGTACTGGGTATTTTGATCGCCTATGTTTCTAATTTTCTTATTCAAGGGATGGAAAATGACTGGCGTATCATGCTAGGCGTGGTATCGCTACCTTCTCTATTATTTTCTATTTTAATTTTACTTACTCCTGAGACACCACAGTTTTTATTATTAAAGCGGAATGATTTAGTGGGCGCTCGTCAAGTTTTACAATTAGCTGATCCAAATCCAGAAGAGACCCTTCTACGTATTCAAAACAATGCCAAACAAAGTACAGAGAAAGAACGCTTATTCTCGGGTAAGTTTGTGTGGCCTTTAACGCTAGCTTTTCTATTTGCTTTCTTCAATCAAATGTCTGGAATCAATGCCATTATTTATTATGCGCCTAGAATTTATGAATTAACGGGTTTAGGAAAAGAGAGTGCCTTATTATCAACGGCAGGAATTGGTATCGCTAATTTGTTATTCACTTTATTAGGATGGTATTTGATTGATCGCGTAGGTCGTAGAATTCTAATGTTCATAGGTTCCATTGGTTACATTGTTACGCTCAGTTTAATTGCTTACGCATTTTATACTGAGTCGTATACGTTTGTCCCTATTTATATTTTTGCTTTTATTGCATCACATGCTATCGGACAAGGATCGGTTATTTGGGTATTTATTTCTGAAATTTTTCCAAATTCGGTGCGCGCATCGGGTATGGCATGGGGATCTTTAACCCACTGGGTATTTGCAGCTTTAGTAGCTAATTTCTTTCCTTTATTTACTGAAAGTTATGGTGGTGCTGTAATCTTTGGTTTTTTTGCGGTAATGATGGTAGCACAATTAGCTTATGTGGCTTTCATGATGCCTGAAACCAAAGGAGCTAATTTAGAAGACATTGAAAAACAAGTAATAATGCATTAATTGTGTTCGTATGATATATTTCGATCCTACTAGTAGCAAACCTAAATACCAACAATTAATTGATGGTATCATTGATGGTATCAATTCTGGATTGTTAGAGCATGGTAAACAATTGCCATCCATTAACAAAATGGCTAGTGAATTCAACATGGCTCGAATGACAGTTACGAAGGCCTATGATGATTTGCGTGAAAAAGGATTGATTAGTTCTCATCATGGAAAGGGTTTTTATGTATCAAGTACCAATACAAAAAATGCTTTGCGCGTTTTTATTCTTATGGATGCGTTGACACCATATAAGGAAATTTTATATGATAGTATTATCCAACATTTAGGTGAAGATGTTAGTCACAACTTGTTTTTCCATTACCACGATATCGAGTTATTTGAGGAGTTAATCACCAATAATTTAGGAAAATACAATCACTACATCATTCTCCCCCATTTTAATAAAAGTGTAGCCAGAATTGTTTCGAAAATACCGAAAGACAAATTGTTAGTCTTAGATATTAATGTGAAAGAGTTTAGCGATGATTATTCAATTCTTTACCAAAATTTCGAATCTAATATCTATCAAGGATTAACGGCGTGCTTAGACAAGGTTAAAAAATACCAACAACTTAACTTGTTATTAAGCTCTAAAAGTTTTCAATATACGCCTGATGGTATCATTCAAGGTTTTACGCAATTCTGCACAGAGAACAATTTGGAATTTGATATAATTCCTGATTTAGATGACGACTACGAATTGCAAGTTAATCAAGCCTATATCGTCTTTAGAGAGTATGATTTAATCAAGATGATTAATTGGACGACTAAGCAAAAATTGAAGGTTGGTAAAGACATTGGCATCATCTCTTACGATGATACACCTTTAAAGGAAATCATTGCGGAAGGGATATCCGTTATTTCCAACGACTTTAAGAAAATGGGGGAACGCGCAGCCGAAATAATTATCAATAGAGAAAAAGGCCGCGAATCAAATGAATTCTATTTTATCGACCGCGGTTCCTTATAGGTCTAAATGGACATTCAGCCATCCTGCATCCATTTTAACCCCTAATGTGTGGTAAAAATCAATGGCCGGTTGATTCCAATCGAGTACTTGCCACATCATTCCGGTGCATTTTGTACGTTTAGCTTCTTCTATTGCCTCCATAATTAGGCGTTTTCCTAATCCTTTACCTCTGTATTTTTCCTTAATATACAAGTCCTCTAAATAGAAACGTCTTCCCTTCCAAGTGGAGAAACGGTAATACCAAAGGGAGAACCCTCCTACCTCACCATTTAAGTAAATCAGGTTAGCAAAAAATAAAGGATTATCTGAAAATCCTTCCGCCACGTAATCATCCATAGTGGAACTCACTTCTTCAGGAGCCTTTTCGAAAATGGCTAACTCCATTACTAAATCTCGGACTACACCAATATCTTCTTTTGTGGCTTTACGTATCTCTATTTTATCCATTGATGGCTCTCAGTTTAGTTAAAAGGGTTAAAAAGTCTTCCGGAAATGCTTGTTCGAACTGCATAAATTCATTGGTTGTAGGATGTACAAATCCTAACGAATACGCATGCAAGGCTTGTCTTGGACATATTTTAAAAGCATTATCTATAAACGACTTGTAATTAGCCATAGATGACATGTACCTAATCTTATCCCCTCCGTAAGTTGAATCAGAAAATAAGGGATGACCAATAGATTGGAAATGTGCTCTAATTTGATGCGTTCTTCCTGTTTCTAATTTAAATCGTACCAAAGACGCAAATCCAAAAGATTCAACCACCTCATAATGCGTAATAGCTATTTTACCGAGTTCGTGATCATCAGGGAAAATGGTCATTACTTTTCGATCTTTAGGACTACGGCCAATTTTCCCTCGTAAAGTCCCTTTAGATTCCTTTGGAACCCCCCAACAGATCGCATAATAGGTTCTTTCAATACTATGTTCGAAAAATTGCTGTCCTAAAAAATTAAGAGCGAATTCCGTTTTACCAATTACTAAAATGCCAGATGTATCTTTATCAATCCGATGTACTAAGCCTGGACGAATATCTTTTTGACCTGGCAGATTTTGACAATGAAACAATAATCCATTAACTAAAGTACCTGACCAATTCCCTTGAGCAGGATGCACCACCATACCGGGAGACTTATTGACCAAAATCAATTGTTCATCTTCGTAAATAATATCAATAGGAATATCTTCTGGATATACTTCTTTATCACGTGGGGGATTTGCAAAAGAAACCGAAATGTTATCAAACGGTTTTACGCGGTAATTTGACTTAATTAAACCACCATTTACTTTAACTGATCCTGCATCGATACCTACCTGAATTTTATTGCGACTTGTGCCTGCAATTTTAATCATCAAATATTTGTCGATTCTGAGTAATTGCTGACCTTTGTCAACGGTGAAATTAAAATGCTCAAATAAATCATCTTCCTCTTCGGAATCAGGAGCATTCATTTCTGGATCGATGGACATAGAAAATTTCGAATTTAATGCGTTACACTTACCGTCTCCGATAGAAGAGATTTTGGATGAATACTGGAATTCAAAGGGAATTCAGGTGTTTGTCAAAAGAGACGACCTCATCCATCCCATCATATCAGGTAATAAGTGGCGCAAATTAAAAAAATATCTCCAAACCTTTTCATTTAGCACTCATTCTGGCCTATTAAGTTTTGGAGGAGCCTATTCAAATCACCTGTATGCACTCGCTTATGCGGGTTATTCACTAGGAATTCCTACGGTAGGCATTATTCGAGGTGATGAATTGACGATGGATAGTAATCCCTATTTAAGCCAAATGAGCACTTGGGGAATGCAAATGCATTTTATTTCTAGGTCAGCCTATCGGTCTAAACCCATTCCATCCGATTATGAAAATTACGCTGTCGTTGCGGAGGGTGGTTTTGGCGAATTTGCGATACAAGGAATGGAAATTCTTGTTAACGAACTTCCTGAATGTGATTATATTTATACAGCAGTTGGTACCGGTGCGACAGCCATTGGTCTTGCAAAATATTCTGATAAACCGGTAGTAGGCGTATTAACTTTGAATAATCTATCTGAAATAGAAGCGCACGCATTACCTACCAATTTAGAAATTGAAAGTGCATATGTTTTTGGTAAATACGCTAAACAGAATGAGGCATTAGATTTGTTTTGTGCTGAATTCTATCAAAAACACGGCATTCCTATCGAGCCAATCTATACTGGCCGTCTGTTTTATGCCTTGATTGAACACATAAAAAATGGCCACATAGCTCCCCATTCGAAACTAGTGGCCATCCATACCGGTGGAATTAAATAATCCTAACCTACCGAACCTTCTAATGAAATAGCTAAAAGCTTTTGAGCTTCCACTGCAAATTCCATCGGTAATTGATTTAATACTTCTTTAGCGTAGCCATTGACAATTAATGCAATTGCTGTTTCGGTACTTAAACCACGTTGGTTGCAATAAAAAATTTGATCCTCCCCTATTTTAGAAGTAGTCGCTTCGTGTTCCACTGAAGCTGTATTATTCTTTACCTCTAGATAAGGGAATGTGTGAGCGCCACACTTATCTCCTAATAAAAGCGAATCGCATTGCGAAAAGTTCTTTGAACCATCTGCTTTCCTAGCCACTTGCACTAAACCACGGTATGAATTCTGAGAAAAACCAGCCGAAATACCTTTGGAAACAATACGGGACTTAGAATGCTTGCCAAGGTGGATCATTTTAGTACCTGTATCTGCTTGTTGGTAATTGTTAGTAACCGCTACAGAATAAAACTCCCCTATCGAATAATCCCCTTTCAAGATAACTGATGGGTATTTCCAGGTAACTGCGGAACCTGTTTCCACCTGTGTCCAAGATAATTTAGAGTGAGCTCCATCACAAATTCCACGCTTTGTTACGAAATTATAAATCCCTCCTTTTCCTTCTTTATCACCTGGGTACCAGTTTTGTACCGTTGAATATTTTACTTCTGCTCCCGCATGAACATAAATCTCTACGACTGCCGCATGCAATTGATTCTCATCACGCATGGGCGCAGTACAACCTTCTAAGTACGAAACATAAGATTCATCTTCCGCTACAATCAGTGTACGTTCAAATTGACCAGTTCCTGACGCATTGATACGGAAATAGGTGGATAATTCCATCGGACAACGAACACCTTTAGGAATATAGCAGAATGATCCATCTGAAAATACCGCACTGTTTAAGGCAGCGAAGTAATTATCCTTAACTGGAACAACGGAACCTAAATATTTTTTGATTAATTCTGGATGATCTTTAATGGCCTCTGAAATAGAGCAAAAGATAACCCCTTTTTCAGCTAATGTTTCTTTAAACGTAGTGGCAACCGATACCGAGTCGATGACTGCATCCACCGCTACATTGGATAAACGTTTTTGCTCGTCTAATGAAATACCTAACTTTTCAAAGGTGCGACGCAATTCAGGATCTATTTCATCCAATGAATTCAGTTGCTTCTTTTGAACCGGTGCTGAATAATACTTCAATTCATCGTATTTCGCAGGCGTGTACAATAAATTAGCCCAATCTGGTTCTTGTAAAGTTCTCCAATAACGGTAGGCTGATAAACGCCACTCACGCATCCAGTCTGGTTCATTCTTCTTATCGGATATAAAATGAATGATAGATTCGCTTAATCCAATAGGAGCTTCATCAGTTTCAAAATGAGATTCAAATCCGTATTTATAATCGGATGAAGTAACTTCTTGTAAAATATCGTCTACTTTCTCTGCCATTATTTTGCATTTAGAACACAAAATTACAAAAGGATTTTGGAGAAAAATAGACTTAGTTTAGAATTATTCTAAACAATTAAAATAAAGGGGTATTTCTGATTAAACTTTCTTCCAAAGAGATAAAGGTTTCAGTTCGTTGAATACCTGTAACACGTTGAATCTTATCATGTAAAACTTCCCGTAAATGCTGGGTATCACGGCAGATAATTTTAGCAAAAATGGAATATATACCGGTCGTATAATGAATATTAACCACTTCAGGAATCTGTTCTAATTGTTTAGCTACATCCTCATACAAACTACTCTTATCTAAATAGATGCCTAAAAATGCACTGATATCCCATCCTATTTTAGCATAATCAATCAATAACTGAGCCCCTTTTACGATACCCAATGATTCCATCTTTTTCATTCGCACATGAACTGTACCTCCAGATACATCAAGTCTTGATCCTATTTCTGTATAGGGTAAATTAGCATCCTTCACTAAAATTTCTAATATTTTATAATCTAAAGGATCAAGCTCAAACTTCTTTTCCATTGAATTTTCGTAATTTTTTCAGGTTCGAATTAAAAATTATGCAAAAAAAGACAATTATTTTTGAAAAATTTTGAAAAATAAAAAATCTCCTTCTATATTTGTCCTACTAATTATTGCAAAGGTAATAATTTTCACTGTAGGGTGATGAAATTGGCAGACGTGCCCTCCTGTCTCGGGGGTGGTGAGTTCAGGATAAACACGGCATAATGGGTTGACCACTAAATCAGTTCTGTGTCGAGGCTAACTGCACCTTGGAGGTTCGAATCCTTCTCCTACAGCATTTTAATTAATTTGGTTTTTAGTTTGTTGATGAAGTGTAATGTTAAAAGCAATCTTATTTTAGGATTGCTTTTTTTATTATACAATAATCTATATATTTGGTAGACAAACTAGTTTATCTAAAACTTTAACCCCTACGATTATGTCATTAAGATTAGGAGATATTGCACCAGATTTTAGTGCAGATACCACATTAGGACACATTCATTTTCATGAATTCATTGGTGATTCATGGGTATTACTATTTAGTCATCCTGCAGATTTTACACCGGTTTGCACAACTGAGTTAGGGAAAACGGCATTATTAAATGGTGAATTTCAAAAACGAAATGTGAAACCTATTGCTATATCTGTAGATAGTTTAGACTCTCACAATCAATGGGTTCCAGATATTGAAGAAGTTAATTCAGTTAAAATGAATTTTCCGATAATTGCGGATCCTGAAAAGCAAGTGGCCTTATTATATGATATGATTCATCCGAATGCATCTGAAAAAGCAACCGTACGTTCGGTTTTTGTCATAGGGCCTGATAAAAAAATCAAATTAACACTCACCTACCCTGCTTCCACAGGTCGTAATTTTACAGAAATCCTTCGAGTGATTGATTCCTTACAATTAACGGCTAATTACCAAGTAGCTACACCTGCTGATTGGGTGAATGGTCAAGATGTAATCATCGTTCCAGCAGTTTCTAATGAAGAGGCAGTAAGTAAATTCCCTAAAGGATTCACCTCGGTAAAACCGTATTTACGTAAAACGCCTCAACCTAATTTATAATTAATTTTTGCCTTCATTAAATGCCAAAATTCAATAGCAGTGGGATTTTGGCATTTTTTATTTTAAAACCGTATTTTTGTTGCTCATTAATATAATCCGCATGTTATCTACGATTAACTTTACTTCAACGGCTGCCTATAAAGCACTCGTTTCAGATCAATCTCGTTTAGCTTCAACCACGATCGCACAATTATTTGCCAGTGATTCCAATAGACAAGCGACCTATAGCCAAACATTTGATGGTATCTTTTTTGACTATTCAAAAAATTTAATCGATGAAAAGAGTTTTAACTCATTGATTCAATTAGCCAAGGAATGTGGATTAGAAGAGGCAATTAAAGCGCAGTTTTATGGAGAGAAGATTAATCAAACAGAGGGACGTTCGGTCCTGCATACAGCTTTAAGAGCTAAATCTTCTGCTTCTGTATTAGTAGATGGTGAAAATATAATTCCTAAGATTCAGGCTGTCAAAGCTCAGATGAAGGAATTTTCTGATAAAGTAATTTCTGGTACATGGAAAGGCTATTCTGGAAAAGAAATTACCGATGTAGTGAACATCGGTATTGGAGGATCTGACTTAGGTCCTGTCATGGTTACTGAAGCCTTAAAACCATACAAATCACGGTTAAATGTTCACTTTGTTAGTAATGTAGATGGAACTCACATCGCAGAAACATTGAAAAAAGTGAATCCAGAAACTACTTTGTTTTTAATTGCTTCTAAGACTTTCACAACGCAAGAAACAATGGCGAATGCCTTCACAGCGAGAGATTGGTTCCTAGCTGCTGCGAAAGACAATGCAGCAGTGGCAAAACATTTTGTGGCTTTGTCTACGAATACTAAGGCTGTAGCAGAATTTGGAATAGATACAGCGAACATGTTTGTGTTTTGGGATTGGGTAGGTGGACGTTATTCTTTATGGTCTGCGATAGGACTTTCCATCTGTTTATCGGTCGGATATACCCACTTCGAAGCGCTATTAGCTGGAGCAGAAGCAATGGATACTCATTTTGCTACTGCATCATTTGAAAGAAATATTCCCGTTATTTTAGGTTTATTAGGTATTTGGTACGTTAACTTCTTCCATGCACCGACCCATGCCATTTTGCCATATGATCAATATATGCACCGTTTTGCAGCTTATTTCCAACAAGGAGATATGGAATCGAATGGAAAGACGATTGACCGAACAGGTAAAAGAGTAAATTATGCTACAGGTCCTGTTATTTGGGGAGAACCAGGCACAAATGGTCAACATGCCTTTTATCAATTGATTCACCAAGGAACTCAATTAATTCCGGCAGATTTTATCGCCCCAGCTATCACTCATAATAAGATAGGAAATCACCACACGCTATTAATGTCTAATTTCTTTGCACAGACAGAGGCATTAATGAATGGTAAATCGAAAGAGGTAGTTGTGGCTGAATTACAGAAAGCTGGATTGAGCGAAGGTGAAATAGAAAAATTAGCACCATTTAAGGTTTTTGAAGGGAATAAGCCGACTAACTCGTTCTTAGTAAAACAGATTGATCCGACTACTTTAGGTTCTTTAATTGCGATGTATGAACACAAAATCTTTGTTCAAGGCGTTATTTGGAACATCTTTAGCTACGATCAGTGGGGTGTGGAATTAGGAAAGCAATTAGCTAATTCGATCCTACCTGAATTAGAGAATGATGAAAAAATCTCATCACACGATTCATCTACGAACGGATTGATTAATCAATTCAAGGCTTGGAGATAAATTTTATCGAAATAGTTCGATTATTTCAGAGATGGAGAGCAGATTCTGTTCTCCATTTTTCATGTTCTTTACGTTCGCCTTCCCTTCTTTCAATTCAGACTCCCCTATTACAGCCACGTATCCAATTTTTTTCTTATCTGCGAATTCGAATGACTTTTTAATTTTCGCAATATCCGGATACACTTCGGTAGGAATACCTTCTTTACGCAATTCATTAGCCATTGTTAGGCTAGCTTTACGACCTTCTTCATCAAAATAAGTAAATAGGATCGCGCTTGCACTCGTAGCTATTTCTGGAAAAAGCTTTAACTCTTCCATAACATCCAAAATACGTTCGATTCCAAAAGAGATTCCCACACCAGACATATTGGGCAATCCAAAAGAAGTAGTTAAATCATCGTAACGCCCACCTCCTACGATAGAGCCAAAAGGTAGGTCCACGGCTTTTCCTTCATAAATCAAACCTGTATAATAACTTAATCCCCGGGCTAATTTATAATCAAAAACAAGGTTATCGGAAGAGAATCCATTAGTCTCAGATAAAGATAAGACCTCTTTAATCTCCGCTAAACCTTGTAAGCCCAAAGCATTGGTGTCAAAAAACGAGGTTAATTTCGCAATTTTATTTTCATTAGATCCTTCAAACAAAACTAGGTCCTTAATTGCCTCTGTTTTCTCTTTTGTAAATCCGCTTTGCACTAATTCCTTAGCCACATTTTCCCAACCTATTTTATCTAACTTATCTAATGCCACAGCAAAAGGAACAAAAAGAGCACTTTCACCTAAGCTATCCACAATTCCAGCTAATATTTTACGCGAATTGAGGTAGAGATTAACTCGTAGCTTTAGTGAATGGAAAATCGACTGAAATAAGGCGATTAATTCAGCTTCATTAACTAATGAATCTGAACCTATAATATCAGCATCGCATTGATAGAACTCACGGTAACGCCCCCTTTGTGGACGATCTGCCCTCCACACAGGTTGAATTTGATAACGTCGAAAAGGAAAAGCTATTTCGTTTCTATTCATAGCTACGAAACGTGCAAATGGTACCGTTAAATCATAGCGAAGGCCTTTTTCAGAAATTTTAGATGTTAAGATCTTAGATCCAGCCTCGATGTCAGTGGGTGAAACTTTGGATAAATAATCGCCACTATTCAAAATTTTAAATAGCAATTGATCGCCTTCTTCGCCATATTTTCCCGTCAAGGTAGACAAATTTTCAATCGCTGGAGTTTCTATAGTTTGAAAGCCAAATCCTTGAAAATGAGTCTTTATGATGTCAAAAACGTAATTCCGTTTTGCCATTTCTGTGGGACCAAAATCCCTAGTACCTCGTGCGTTTGCTGGTTTTTGCATAATATCTAAAAAACAAATTTAATTAATTATGCTATAATATTTTTGATATAAGTCGATTTTAGCTATTTTTGCAAACCAAATTATCAAAGACATGGCAGTAACTAGACTAAAACGTAAAGACAGAAGAAATAAAGCAGTAGCTAACAACAAGGTTGCGGCTATCAAAATTTTAAAAGCTAGACCTATCATCAAGTTAGTTGATGTAGAAGCTATTAAAGCTAGCTTTGCTAAATAAGAATTATATTCTTTATATTTAAACCGGTTTATGCCGGTTTTTTTATGCTCCATATTATCCTATTCAACAATGAAAAAAACACTGTTTGCAATCTCAGCACTACTTTTAGGTTCAGCTACGTTATCGTTAGCCCAAGATCACCGTCACGTAAAAGCGAATCCTACTAATCCTAACGATACAGAATATTGGGAGCCAAGCATTCCGGTGGTTACCCCTGGTGCCATTCCATCCGATGCGATTGTATTATTCGATGGTAAGAATTTAGATAATTGGGAATCAGCAAAAGATGGGTCGCCAGCACAATGGAAAGTGGCGGATGGAAAAATGACTGTAGTAGGCGGCAAAGGGAATATATCTACAAAAGAGAAATTTACTAATTACCAATTACACATCGAATGGCAATCCCCTATCGAACCAGAAACTTTGAAAAGCCAAGGAAAAGGGAATAGTGGTATTTTCATGCAAGGGATGTATGAGGTTCAGGTTTTGAATTCTTATCAAAATCAAACTTATAGAAACGGACAAGCCGGTGCGATCTATAAGCAAACACCTCCATTAGTAAATGCTACTTCTAAAATGGGTGATTGGAATACTTATGATATCATTTATACAGCTCCTGTATTTACCACAAATGGTGGGATTGAAACTCCGGCCTATGTAACCGTGATTCACAATGGAATCGTAGTACAAAACCATACTAAAATTCAAGGTACCACAGAATACATTGGTCAGCCATTAAATCCAGTGCATGGACCAGGTCCTATCAGTTTACAAGATCATGGAAATGCGGTTAGCTTCCGTAATATTTGGTTAAGAAAAATGTAATTAATTTCTTAATTTTGAAGGGAAGGTTTTCAACATAAAAGCCTTCCCTTTTTTTGTTTCTATGAAATACATCATTAGCTGGGTTTTACGATTTATCCCAAGAAAATTCATTCAATTATTTGCCCACAGACTTATCAAAATATACAGTATTTTCTTAACCGGAAATAAGGTCTATTGCCCTGTTTGTGATCATTCCTTTCGACATTTCTTGCCCTATGGTCGACTAACTCCTCGTGAAAATGCACTTTGCCCCTCTTGCTTAAGTTTAGAGCGTCATCGGTTAATGTATTTGTACCTAAAGAATGAAACCAACTTTTTCACAGAGAAACCTAAGTTATTGCATATCGCTCCTGAATATTGCTTCATTGAACGTTTTGAAAATCATTTAGGTAATCAATACATTACTGCAGACATCGAGAGCCCATTGGCAAAGGTCAAGATGGATTTACACGATATTCCATTCGAAGACAACACATTTGATGCGGTATTTTGCAACCATGTTTTAGAACACGTAAAAGATGATGTTCGCTGTATGCAAGAAATTAGACGAGTTTTAAAGCCTTCAGGATTTGCCTTATGCCAAAGTCCTCAACGCTACGACTTAGAAACAACCTATGAAGATGCGAGCATTACTGATTCTCGTGAGCGTGAAATTCATTTTCTTCAAGATGATCATTTGCGAATCTATGGACGTGATTATGGCAACCAATTAGAAAAATCGGGGTTTAAGGTAGAACCTGTTAACCTAATTGAAAAATTAGGTATCTCGGAAAGCCGCCGAATGGCTTTACCACTAGAAGAAATTATATACGTTTGTCGCAAATAAGATGAGATATACTCCCTTTTCAGCAGAACTTTTCAAGAGGAATCGCGCCAAATTATATGCGCAATTGCCTCCTAAATCCATTGTTGTTGTTAGTTCTAATGACATTATGCCAACTAATGCAGATGGAACGATGGGTTTCAGGCAAAACAGTGACTTATTTTATCTTTCAGGATTAGATCAAGAAGAAAGCTATTTGATTTTATATCCTGATGCTCCTGAAGCACAATGGAGAGAAATTGCCTTTGTACGCGAAACTTCTGAATTAATCGAAATTTGGGAAGGACACAAGTATACTAAGGAAGAAGCGACGCAAACTTCTGGTATTCAAAACATCCAATGGTCGTCTAATTTTGAATCACTCCTGAAAACCTTAGTTTATTCTGCAAATCACATCTATTTAACTGATAACGAGCATTTACGCAATGCATCAGTCGTTCAGACACAAAATGCTCGTTTAGGTATAAGCATCAGAAATACATATCCTAATCACGCCATAGGACGCCTCGCTCCTATTTTAAGTGATTTAAGAATGCAAAAAGAACCAGAGGAATTACAAGCACTTCAGGTGGCTTGTGATATTACGGAGAAAGGATTTAGGCGCATTTTGAATTTTACCAAACCCGGTGTAACTGAATACGAGATCGAAGCGGAATTTATTCACGAATTCACGCGTAATCGATCGGAAGGTTTTGCATATACTCCCATCATTGCCTCTGGTGCGAATGCATGCGTACTTCACTACATAGACAATGCACTTCCTTGTCAGGATGGAGACATGCTATTATTAGACGTAGGTGCTTCCTATGCTAATTACAATGCAGATATGACACGTACCATTCCAGTGAATGGTCGTTTTACCTCTCGTCAAAAGCAGGTGTATCAGGCAGTGCATTCTGTTTTACAATATGCTACTGAAATAATGCAACCGGGAGTGTTTTGGGTAGATTACCAAAAAGAGGTAGAGCGTTTTATGGAAGGTCAGTTAATCGATCTAGGTTTATTCTCCCGTGCTGATGTAGAAAAACAAGATCCGGCAAAACCTTTATTTAAAAAATACTTTATGCATGGCGTAGCACATCATTTAGGGTTAGATGTGCATGATGTTTGGGATAAGTACAAACCTTTTCAAGAAGGAATGGTTTTAACTTGTGAACCCGGAATTTATATCCAAGAAGAGGGATTAGGAATTAGATTAGAAAACAATTTAGTTATTCAATCGGGTACGAATATCAATCTGATGAAGAATATTCCGTTAGATTGGGAGGAAATAGAAGATTTAATGAATCAATAAAACGGGTTAAATGGCTTGTTTTGGCTATATTTGTAGCTTAGTTTATGGGGGAGCCCTAAGGAGAAAAAATTGTATATGAAACACCTGCGTAATTTTTGCATCATTGCCCATATCGACCACGGAAAAAGTACCCTTGCTGATCGATTAATTGAATTCACAAATACCGTACAAAAGCGTGATATGATGAATCAGTTATTGGATGATATGGACTTAGAGCGTGAACGCGGCATTACGATTAAATCTCACGCCATTCAAATGCAATACCCAAAAGATGGGGAATTGTATACCTTTAACTTGATTGATACACCAGGACACGTAGATTTCTCCTATGAAGTATCGCGTTCTATCGCCGCTTGTGAAGGAGCTTTATTGATTGTGGATGCCTCTCAAGGGATTGAAGCACAGACCATCTCCAATTTATACTTAGCTATCAGTCATGACCTTGAAATTATTCCTATCTTAAATAAAATTGATTTACCTGGTGCGATGCCTGAGGAGGTATCAGATCAAATTATCGATCTTATTGGCTGCAAAAAGGAAGATATTATTCATGCATCAGGAAAAGAAGGAATTGGTATTCAAGATATCTTGGATGCTGTTGTAGATCGTATCCCTGCCCCTAAAGGTGAGCCAGAAGCGCCATTACAAGCTTTAATCTTCGATTCAACTTTTAATTCCTACCGCGGTATCGAGGTAATTTTCCGTGTTTATAACGGAGAAATTCGCAAGGGAGATCGTGTTAAATTTATTAATACGGGTAAAGAATATTATGCGGATGAAATTGGTACACTTGGATTAGAACAAGAACCTAAGCAAATCATCAAAACAGGGGATGTGGGTTATCTGATTTCTGGCATAAAAGAAGCTAAAGAAGTTAAAGTAGGTGATACAATCACACACGTAGCTAATCCTACCCTTTCAGCAATTCAAGGTTTTGAAGAAGTAAAACCGATGGTTTTCGCGGGAATTTATCCAGTTGAAACTTCTGAATTTGAAGATTTGCGCGACGCGATGGAGAAGCTTCAATTAAATGACGCTTCTTTAGTTTGGGAACCAGAGACATCTGCAGCCTTAGGTTTTGGATTCCGTTGTGGCTTCTTAGGTATGCTGCATATGGAAATTGTGCAGGAGCGACTAGAGCGTGAATTTGACATGACTGTCATTACCACAGTTCCTTCCGTTAAATTCAAGGTATTAACAACAGCAAAGGAAGAACTATGGGTGTCAGCACCAGCAGATTTGCCGGAAACGAATTTAATAAACATCATAGAGGAACCTTATATAAAGGCGCAAATTATCACTAAATCTGAGTATACTGGGGTTATTATGAGCCTTTGCATGGATAAGCGAGGTATATTAGTGAATCAAATCTACTTGACGACGGATCGAGTTGAATTAACTTTTGATATGCCTTTATCAGAGGTTGTTTTTGACTTCTTTGATCGCTTAAAAACCATATCTAGGGGTTATGCCTCATTAGATTACGAATACAAAGGTTATGAACCTGGTGATATGGTGAAGTTAGACATCATGCTAAATGGTGACAAGGTAGATGCATTATCTGCTATTGTACACCGAGACAAGGCGTATGATTGGGGCAAACGCTTGTGTGAAAAATTGCGTGAATTGATTCCAAGGCAACAATTTGAAATTGCTATTCAAGCGGCAATTGGACAAAAAATCATTGCCCGTGAGACGGTGAAAGCTTTGCGTAAGGATGTTTTGGCTAAATGTTATGGGGGTGATATTTCTCGTAAACGAAAATTATTAGAGAAGCAGAAGAAGGGAAAGAAACGCATGCGTCAAGTGGGTAACGTTGAAATCCCACAAGAGGCCTTTATGGCAGTTCTAAAACTGGATTAATACAGAATAATTATCACATAAAATTTTTAAAAACAGGGTTTAAAGCGTAATTTTAAACTTTCAAACAAAATAAGATGGCTGAAATTATTAGAATGCCCAAGATGAGCGACACCATGATAGAAGGTGTGATAGCTAATTGGCTTAAAAAAGAAGGTGACGTTATAAAATCAGGTGACATTATTGCAGAAGTAGAAACAGACAAGGCAACAATGGAACTAGAGAATTACGAAGACGGTACTTTACTATATATTGGTGTTAAAGTGGGAGAAGCGGTACCTGTTGATGGAATTATTGCTATCGTAGGTTCACCAGGCGAAGATTATTCAGCACTTTTAGCACCTGCAGCCACAGCTCCCGCGGTAGCTTCTGTAGCTACTGAACCTGTTGCCTCAGCTGTTGCTCCAGTAGCAGAAGCAGCGGTTGCAACTCCTGCTATCGATTTAAGTGGTGTGAAAGCTGTAGCAATTCGTATGCCTAAAATGAGTGATACCATGATTGAGGGTGTCATCGCTAAATGGTTAAAGGGCGTAGGTGATGTCATTAAGAGTGGAGATATCATTGCAGAAGTAGAAACAGATAAGGCAACCATGGAATTAGAGAACTATGAAGATGGAACTTTATTATACATTGGTGCAAAAGAAGGACAAGGTGTAATCGTAGATGGAATTATTGCTATTGTGGGTGAGCCAGGCGCTAATTATCAATTAATATTAGATGCAGAGGCAGCTCCTAAAGCAAGTACACCTACACCAGCTCCCGCGGCTCCTGTGGCTGCCCCTGTTGCAAGTGCTCCCGCTCCTGTAGTAACAAAAGCTCCTGTTGTAGAAGAAAAAACAGCTTCAAAGCCGGGTGCAGAATTGAAAGCTAGTCCTTTAGCACGTGCTTTGGCAAAAGAAAAAGGATATAACTTAAACTGGATTACGGGAACGGGTGAAGGTGGACGTATCACGAAAGCTGACGTAGAAGAGTACAATCCTAATTCAGGTGGAGCAAACTCAAACTTCACAGGAGGCGTAGAAAGCTTCGAGGATATCCCGAATAGCCAAATGCGCAAAACAATCGCGCGTCGTTTATCAGAATCTAAATTCAGCGCTCCTGAATTCTATCTTACGATGGAAATCAATATGGATAAAGCGATGGAAGCACGTGTTAGCATGAATGAAGTATTACCTGTTAAAATCTCATTCAACGATATGGTGATTAAGGCTACTGCCCTATCCTTAGCTAAACACCCTAAAGTGAATTCTTACTGGATGGAAGATCGCATCCGTGTGAACAAACACGTACACATCGGAATGGCGGTGGCGGTTGAAGACGGCTTACTGGTTCCAGTTATCCGTTTTGCTTCTGAAAAATCAATTGCTCAAATCTCTGCTGAAGCAAAAGAATTAGGTGCTAAGGCGAAAGGTAAATTATTGCAACCGAAAGATTGGGAAGGTAACACGTTTACTGTTTCAAACTTAGGTATGTTTGGTATTGATCAGTTTACTTCTATTATCAACTCGCCTGAATCATGTATTCTCGCTGTAGGTGGGATTAAAGAGACTGTTGGTGTAAAGAATGGTCAATTCTATGCAACAAATATTATGAAATTAACCTTGACTTGTGATCATCGCGTGGTAGATGGAGCAACAGGAGCTGCATTCCTGTTAACGCTAAAACAATACCTAGAGGACCCAATCAAAATGTTTTTATAAAATTGATTCTGCAAGCCTCGAATAATCTCGAGGCTTGCTTTTTTTAGATTAAATAAGATGAGCACAAACAATATCAGAATTGCGGTACAGAAATCAGGTCGATTAAGTGATGACTCTTTGAAATTATTCAAGGAGTGTGGAATTAAGTTTGAGTCAGGCAGTTCTAAGCTTCGTTCTATTTCAAGCAACTTCCCTATTGAATTTTTATTCTTACGTGATGACGATATTCCGGGTTATGTAGAAGATGGTGTAGCGGATTTAGGTGTAGTGGGCTTAAATGTATTAATGGAGCATACGCGCCAAGTAGCTATTGTGAAGGAATTAGGTTTTTCTAAATGTCGCCTTTCATTAGCTATTCCCCGCAGTGAAAGCTATACTGATTTAAAACAGTTTGAAGGAAAGAGTATTGCTACCTCCTATCCCAATTTAACAAGTCAATTTCTCTTAAAAAATGGTGTAAAGGCTGAAATGCATGAGATTTCGGGATCTGTTGAGATCGCGCCTAGCATTGGTTTAGCAGAGGGTATATGCGATATTGTATCAACTGGAGGAACATTACTTAGCAATGGCTTAAAAGAGGTAGCTACGGTATTCCAAAGCCAAGCGGTTATGATCTCAAATAAGGCATTATCATCCGATAAACAGGCGATTCTAGACAAGTTATTGTTTAGAATTGATTCAGTACAAAGAGGTCAAAATGCTAAATACGTTGTCTTAAACGTCCAAGAGCAAAACATTGAAAAAGTGACAGCCTTATTGCCAGGCATGAAATCACCTTCCATTTTACCATTAGCAACAAAAGGCTGGTTCTCATTGCATTCTGTCATTGAAGAAAACGATTTTTGGAATATCATCGAGAATTTACGTGATGCTGGAGCAGAAGGAATATTAGTTTTACCCATAGAAAAAATGATTCTTTAATCATGTTCAATCAGATTAATTACCCTTCTCGTTCCGATTATGCAGCTATTTGTCAGCGCCCAGCATTAGAGCAAGGTCAACTAGATGCAATTATTTCAGATGTATTTTCAAGTGTAAAGTTGAATGGAGATCAGGCTTTACGCGATTTTACCAAGGCCTATGAGAAAAGAGATATAACAGATATCCTTTATACATCAGCAGAAATTGATGCATTAGCTGCTCAAACTCACGTTGAACTTCAAAAAGCAATTGATCAGGCGTATGCCAATATTTATGCTTTTCACGAAGCCCAAAAGTTAGTGTCTCAAGAGATTGAAGTAAATCCGGGTGTAATTTGTTGGCAAAAAGCTACAGGCATTGATAAAGTAGGCATCTATATTCCTGGAGGTACCGCTCCCCTATTTTCAACGGTTTTAATGTTAGCCATTCCCGCTCGAATCGCTGAGTGCAAAGAAGTGGTCCTTTGTACCCCAGCAGTTCACCCAGCTATTTTCTACGCTGCTAAATTGTGTGGAGTAACTAAAATGGCAAAAGTGGGAGGATCACAAGCTATTGCTGCGTTGAGCTTAGGAACGGAGAGTGTTCCTGCTGTTTACAAAATTTTTGGCCCAGGAAATCAATATGTTACTGCTGCTAAGATGTATGCTAATCGATTAGGTACGGCCATCGATATGCCAGCTGGTCCATCGGAAGTAGCTGTGTATGCTGATCAAACAGCAAATCCCGCTTTTATTGCCTCCGATTTATTGTCCCAAGCAGAACACGGATCGGATTCACAAGTACTGTTAATCAGTACCTCATCAGCTATTATTGAGCAAACCATAGCTGAAATAACAAATCAATTAGCTGAACTACCTAGAAAAGAACTTGCTGAAAAAGCCTTGGTAAATTCTAAATTCGTTTTAGTAAATACTTCAGCTGAGGCTATTGACTTATTAAACGAGTATGCTGCAGAGCACTTGATTCTAGCCTGTGATAATGCAGAAGGATTTTCTGATCATATTCGTAATGCAGGATCCATATTCTTAGGTCATTATACACCTGAATCGGCTGGAGACTATGCTTCTGGAACGAATCATACCTTGCCTACGAATGGTTTTGCTAGAGCCTATTCAGGAGTGAATTTAGATTCGTTTACAAAGAAAATTACTTTGCAATCCATCTCAAAACAAGGTTTGGAGCAATTAGGTAAGACTATTATTGATATGGCAGAGGCCGAATCTCTTCAAGCTCACGCCAATGCCGTAAAAATTAGATTAAGCTAAATATGAACTTCGAAAACTTCATATTACCTCATATATGGAATCTAAAGCCTTATTCATCCGCTAGAGATGAATTTAAGGGTAAAGAAGGTGTGTTCTTAGATGCGAACGAAAATCCACTAGGCTCAGGTGTTGATGAAAATTGGAATCGTTATCCTGATCCTTTACAATTAGCCATTAAAGAACAATTAGCTTCCTTAAAGTCTTGTTCAATCGATCAGATATTTTTAGGTAATGGATCTGATGAAGCGATTGACTTAATCATGCGCATGACCTGCCAAACAGGCATCCACAATATTATACTATGCCCTCCCACCTATGGTATGTATGAAGTGAGTGCGAATATTAATCATATCGAACAGCGAAAGGTTAGCTTAACCAAGGAGTATCAATTGGATGTGGAGGGTATTTTACAAACAATTGATAAAAATACCCGTTTGTTATTTCTCTGTTCGCCTAATAATCCGACGGGTAATAAATTGAATCGCTCTGATATTTACAAGCTAATTGAGTCCTTTCATTCAGGGTTTGTCCTTATAGACGAAGCCTATATTGACTTTTCAGATGAACCTAGTTTTATCTTAGAATTAGAGAAATTTCCTCAGGTTATTGTGATGCAGACACTTTCTAAAGCGTACGGATTAGCTTCACTGCGTTTAGGCATGGCTTTTGCACATCCCACGATCATTAGTTTATTAAATAAAATCAAACCACCTTATAACATCGGAGGAGCAACACAAGAAATTGTACATAAAGCTTTAGCAAATACAACATTTAAAGATAAAGCCGTGCAATTAATTCTAAGTGAACGATCTAGGTTAATTAATAATCTTCAAATTATACCTGAAGTCCTTCACATTTATCCATCAGACGCAAATTTTCTGTTAGTACATTTTGCGCGAGCGAATGAACTATTTCACTACTTGATTGAAGCCAAATTAATCACTAGAAACCGAAGTACAGTCGCTTTGTGTGAAGATTCTATCCGTATTACGATTGGTATCTCAGAAGAAAACGATAAATTAGTTCAACTAATTAACCAATTCTACAAAGCGTAACATGATAAAGCGTCTATTACTATTCTTGTTGCTAGTCAGTTCTTTTACTTCGGTAAGAGCACAGATGAAAGACTGGGCAGCAGGATTTAGAGTGGGTGAACCCGGAGGCTTTATGATCAAGCGCTATTTACCAAATGGAAAGAATGCGGTTGAATTTAATTTTGGCAGTTACGGGGGGCTTTGGGGAACAAATCGTTCCTATCAAAACGGATCATTTCAAAATAGTGGATTTTCGATGAATGCCTTATATATATGGCATCGTCCCACTTTAGTCAATTCAGATTTACACTACTATTATGGTGCTGGTCCTCAGTTTGTATCTAGAAACCTATTTTCTGATAATTCTATTTATCCAGAAACAAAAAGAGGTCTTGGAGCAGCTGGAGTTGCTGGAATGGAGTATTTCCCTATAGATGCTCCTAACTTATCCTTTTTCGCCGAGATAGGTATGTATTCAGAAATACTGCCCAATCCTTTTTTCTTACACGTTCAAGGTGGCGTAGGAGTGAGAGTTAATTTTTAATGGGGATGTAGCTCAGTTGGCTAGAGCGCTTGCATGGCATGCAAGAGGTCGTCGGTTCGAGACCGATCTTCTCCACATTTACAAGCGGTCCTTAAAAGACTCGTAACCAAACGATTTCAATAAATGGAATTGCTCCTCTTTATCCAATTTACCAATACTAGGTAAGTTTACTCCATTAAACGTAGTTGTTTTCACCATGGTATAGTGAATCATATCCTCTAGAATGATTTCATCCCCTATTTGCAATTCCTTTTCGAACGAGTAATCCCCGTAAAAATCTCCGGCTAAACAAGTCATGCCTCCAAATCGATACGTTGGTTTCCCTTTTTCGGGTTCTGAATTTGCCCCTCGAATCCGAGGTTTATAGGGCATTTCTAAGGTATCAGGCATGTGTGCAGCGAAAGACACATCTAAAATAGCCACCATTATACCAGCAGATGAAACGATATCTAAAACAGATGATTTTAAAAAACCCGTTTGCCAGCCTACTGCTGAACCTGGTTCCAGAATAATCTGAAGGTTAGGATATTTTAGGCGAAACCCATTTAACAACCCAATTAAATGCTCAACGTCATAATCAGCTCTCGTGATTAAATGGCCACCTCCTAAATTCAACCATTTTAATCGAGGCAATAAATCACCAAACTTTTCCTCAATTACCTTTAATGTACGTTCTAAAACAAATGAATCATTTTCACAAAGGGTATGAGAATGTAATCCTTCAATACCCGTAGGTAATTCACTCAAATCAGTGCGCCGAATGCCTAAGCGTGAACCAGCCACACATGGATTATACATATCAGTCTCTACTTCTGCATATTCCGGATTAATTCGTAAGCCACAAGAAATACCCGCTGCATGAGCACGATCTCTAAATTGATAATATTGATTCAGGGAATTAAACGTAATATGGCCTGCATAAGAAGCAAGCTCATCCCACTCTGACTCTACATAGGCAGGCGAATATACATGCGGCCTAACTCCCATCTCCTCAAATGCTAAACGCGCCTCGTTAAGTGAACTAGCTGTAGCACCTGCTAAATACTGTTTGACTAACGGAAATTCATGATAAAAGGAGAACCCTTTTAACGCACAAATAATTTCAATACCTGCTTCTTTCTGTACTCTTTTTAAGAGTTCAAGATTAGCTATTAATAATTTTTCCTCCAATACATAACAAGGAGATGGAATCGAAGGATAATAAGACATCTTAATATTCGTGTGGTAAAGTGATATTATGTTGTTCATCCCAAGGCAAACCATGAATATTCAATAATTCCATGAATGGATCAGGATTAAATTCTTCTACGTTGAATACGCCTGGAGCGAACCAAGTACCATCAATCATTAAAGAAGCTCCAATCATGGCTGGAACTCCAGTGGTATAACTAACCCCTTGAGCTTGCACTTCTTGGTAACAATCAGCATGATGGCAGTTATTCCAAACATAATAAGTAGCGTCCTTGCCATCTTTTATTCCTTTGATTTGGCAACCAATCGAGGTCTGACCTGAATAATTCTCTCCTAAGGTACCTGGCTCTGGTAAAACAGCCTTTAAAAATTCTAAAGGAACAATATCCATTCCATTGAACTTAATTGGAGTTATCGAAGTCATGCCTACATTTTGAAGCACTTCTAAGTGCGTTAAATAGGCTTGTCCGAAGGTCATCCAGAAGCGAGCACGCTTTAAAGTAGGGAAGTTTTTAGTTAGCGACTCTAATTCCTCATGATAAAGTACATAAGATTCTCTAGGTCCAATGTTAGGGTAATCAATAGGTTTGTGGATAGACATCGGTTCGATCTCAATCCATTCGCCATTTTCCCAGTATTTACCTTTTTGTGTTATCTCTCTAATATTAATTTCAGGATTAAAATTAGTTGCAAATGCTTTACCATGATCTCCCGCGTTACAATCGATGATATCTAAATAATGCATCTCATCGAAGTAGTGTTTATTTGCATAGGCTGTATAAACACCTGTAACGCCTGGATCAAAACCGCAGCCTAATAAAGCCATTAACCCTGCTTTTTTAAACTTCTCTTGGTAAGCCCATTGCCACGAATATTCAAACTTCGCTACATCTTTAGGTTCATAATTCGCTGTATCTAAATAGTGCACACCTGCTTCTAGGCAGGCATCCATGATGGTCAAATCTTGATAAGGTAAAGCCACATTGATTACTAAAAATGGCTTTTCTTCTTTGAATAAAGCAACTAATTCGGGTACATTATCTGCATCAACCTGACTGGTTTTAACCGCAGTAGGTAAACCAATAGCAGCACACTCAGCGGCAATGGCATCACATTTAGATAAAGTACGAGAAGCTAGAACGATCTCAGAAAAGGAAGCAGGATTCATCGCGCATTTCTTTACGACCACATTACCTACCCCACCAGCACCAATAATTACGATTTTTTTAGACATAGCATTTTAAAAAGAAATGCAAAAATAGAACATCAATGGCTAAAAACCATATTAATTTTTATAGGGACGTATAATTTTGACAATTCGATCTAGCCAAAACTTTTGGTACAACAAATCCTCTCTTACACCATACGTTGTACTGGCATGAATGAAGCTAATGGATGGACGATCTTTAGTCACTAATCCTACGTGATTAATGAGTCCTACCTTCCCTGTTGCAAAAAATACCCAATCCCCTAATTGAACATCTTTCAACTTAATTTCTTCTCCGAATTTTGCCTGATCGGATGATACCCTTGGAATCGAAAAATCATTGGAGGTATATGCCGTAAATAAAAGGCCTGAGCAATCCATACCACTTTTATCCATTCCACCTGTTTTGTAAGGGACACCTTTGTATTTCTTGGCTTCTTTTATAATGTCCTTTAGTTCTGAAGAACTGTAATAAGACGAACCAGGACGGTGAAAAATCCGTTTGACGAAAGAACAGGAGTCTAACAAAATCAATAAGAAAGCAAAAAACAGTAAACGCTTACACATAGACTAATTCTTTGGTTTCTAAATAGATCAAAACTCCCTTCGTTACTTGATGACCCATGTCTACTAAAGTTTGCTTATAGCGATTAATTTGGTCAAGGTGTTCTGGCTTTTGTTTCCCCGTTTTAAAGTCAATCACCTGCAAGGCTTCCCCTATTTTATTCACTCGATCCGGACGAATGATTTTTCCGTCTGGACACAGTAAATCCACTTCTTTAAAAGCTAAAAGATCTTTGGCAAAGAATGATCGAACCTCTTCTGATTCAAAAAGAGCCTCTAACGAAGAGACGTCTAATTTAGATTTAGACTTTATTACATCCCAAGCTTCTATATCAGGAAGTTGAGCTAATAGATCGTGTAATTGATTCCCAATTTCTCTCTTTTGAGAAGCTGCCGTATATAAATCAGCTTTTGCGGAATTCACACGAAGTGATACAGATGACACCTCATTACCTAGCGAAATATGCACATTTTTCTCCAAACTAGGTAAATCAACATGTTCTAAGGAAGGAATAACGGTAGCAGTAGAAAAGGCAAAATAAGAGGCATTCCAAGCAGTTGTAGTTTGCAAATAGGCAGGAATCTCTGCAGGTTCTAAGCTATTTAGTGCATAATCGTAAACAAAGCGACCAACCGAATTGGTATAGGTAGCAATCGTCCTCGGATGTAAATCAGCATCAGGCACGGTTAAAAGTAGATGCAAGGATTGTTTAGGTCTAGTAGTAGCTACATAAAGCATATTAAGTGCATCCAAGAAAATTACTTCTTTTTCTTTTTGAGTCTGTTGAGCTAAACCAGGGAAAGAGAGTATTTCGGCCGAATTAACTCGACCATACACCTGTTTCAAATGGGAAGTTTTAGTCATTTGTAAATCAACTGTCTCCTCCTCTCCCATTTCATACCAAATCTTTTCGGAATCAGCCTGATAAGTCCAATTAACAAAGGGAAGAATAACCACCGGATATTCTAATCCTTTGGACTTATGGATACTTGAAATGGTAACCGCATCCTCTTGCATAGAGCTAGAAATACAATATGAGTTTCGATTTTGGTTAAAATGATCTAAGAAACCGGCTATTAATTTATCCTTCAATAAAACATATTCATTTACAACATCTAAGAATTTCCACAGATATTCCTGGCCATTGATATCATTCAATAGATCAAATGCAGAAACAAGATCATATACCCCACGCAATAAATCTGAAAAGATGGGAACCTGTATCTGTTTAGATTGAAAATAAACAGATGCATTTTCAAACGCAGATCCGGATAATCGCTCTACAAAAGCTAAATCCGAAGCAGAAACCATCTCACCCTTCATTTCTGCATACTGATAGACTAATTCATAAAAATAAAGAGATTCCTTAGGATGCTCAGCTAATGCTAGATAGGACAAAATAAATCCAACAACTGGAGAATAATGTACTAATAATGAATCCGATGAAGTGACTGGTATTCCTTGTTCTTTCAGTCGTAAAGCTAAATACCGAGAGTGCTTGTTTTTACGAGTCAAAATGGCCAAATCTTGGTACCTAAATCCAAGACTCCGATTATGCCGAATTAGATTTATTACCTGTTCAAACATAAACTCATTTTCAGGTTCCGTAAAACCAAAATTCTCTTTTGATTTGTGATAAACTAACAAATCAACCTTTCCATTGAATACCGAGGAATCCACCTTCGGATTTTGCTTCAAATTTTCTCCATACAACGGTTTAATTAAGGGGCATAAAGCAAGTACTGACTCATTTTCTACTAAAGAATGGTAGAATTGATTATTGAACTCAACGACCTCCGTTGCACTTCGGTAATTATCGCGTAAAGCCTTAGGACCTATTTGATGTAGCAAATAATCAAAACGTTGTTCATCTATTGAGTCTTCCGTGTAATGATTAGCCACTAAAGAGGGATCCTGAGTGGCTAATGAAGCAATTAAACTAACTTCACCTCCCCTAAACTTGTAGATAGATTGTTTAGCATCGCCTACAAGCAAACTCCGTTTCCCCACCGAAGTAGCATTCTCAACTAAAGGCATAAAGTTCTTCCATTGTAATATAGAAGTATCTTGAAACTCATCAATAAATATATGGAAATAGCGATCCCCTAACTTCTCATAAATAAAGGGAATCGGATCCTGAGAAATCACTTCATAAACCCTTTTGGAAAACTCTGAAATTGGAATAGCCGAATTTTCCTGTTGATAAGCCCGCATTTCACGCTGAATCAGATTTAATAAGGCCAGCTTTTTTAAATCCTTAACTACCCAATGTAAAAAACGGTAACGTTTCCAATATAGGGATTGCAATTCAAGGAATTGGCTACCTAATTCACTGAATTCTGCTGCATATTGCTCGATGCTAGCCTTATCCGCTCCTATAGCTTTAGCCGATGTCCACGAATTTCCCTCTATTGCTTTCTTGAAATACGAATAGCCTTTATCTGTTATCTCCGGATTGCGTAAAAAGGAACGAATATTTCCCACAGGACCGGTTCCTCCATAATAAAAGTAAGCATCTGGTAAACCAAGTGAATCAACTAATTGAATAAACGAATCCGCCACTGCTTTAACTTCTAGCAGCATTTGTTGAAGTATTCCCCGTAGATGGTCTTCCAGATGAAGAAAATCACTCACTTGAAATGGCGCTAAATGTGGCTCGATGGCTAAGAACTTCTCCTCGAGTGAAATCTTCAAAAAACTATGTAGGCTATCCCGCATTCGATTCCAATTTCGCCCTTCTGCTACTTCTTGATTAGCAAAAGATAAAATCAACTCCGTAAGTTCGGCATCACCAGTACTATTTACTTGATCTAGCAGTCGATTAATTAGTTCGTGGATAAGTCCATTGGAGTCTAAAAGTACCTCATATTGACTTGGTAGATTCAATTCATCTATAAAGGAAGCACTTAGTCTTTGGACGAATGAATCAATCGTCATCACAGAAAACAATCCATAATCTTGAAGTATTTGTTGCAAGGTGGTACCCGCTCGAAGAGCTAATTCCTCTTTCGTTAGTATCATTCCATCCTCAGCTAGTTCCGACTGAACTTTATCAATGATGGCTAAGATTTTAGATTGTTCAGAAGTAATTGTATGGTTGAAGTGAGGATAAGCTGACATACCCGCCAAAAAATGTAAAATTCTTTGGCGCATTTCTTCTGCCGCTTTGATCGTAAATGTTACGGCTAAAATACGACGGAAATATCCCTTCGATTCCACCTCTGAGAGCGCCATCTTGATATACTCAATCGTCAAGGTATAGGTTTTACCTGAACCGGCTGAGGCTGAAAAGAGGGTGATTTGTGAGGGTTTCATCGAAATTCTATTAAGAATGCAAGATAAAATAAAAATAGGATTAATTCGGTATGCTTTTATTTCCCTATCTTTGTTTCCCGTAACCAAATCAACAATTCTTTCAATGTCTGGTAAAGGGAATCCCAAGAAATCCAAGTTCATTTTTGTTACGGGTGGTGTAACAAGCTCGTTAGGAAAAGGTATTATCGCCTCGTCATTAGCCAAGCTATTACAAGCACGAGGTCTAACCTGTACCATCCAAAAGTTTGACCCCTATATCAACATCGATCCAGGTACGCTGAATCCATACGAACACGGTGAGTGTTATGTAACGAATGATGGTGCAGAAACAGACCTTGACCTAGGCCACTATGAGCGTTTTTTGAATACACCCACTAGTCAGGCGAATAACATCACAACTGGTCGTATTTACCATAATGTTATTACTAAAGAACGCCGTGGTGATTATTTGGGAAAAACAGTTCAGGTGGTACCTCACATTACTGATGAAATCAAACGCAATATTATGCTTCTAGGCGAATCAGGTAAATTTGATATCGTCATTACAGAAATTGGTGGATGTGTTGGTGATATTGAATCATTACCTTTCATTGAGGCAGCGCGCCAATTAAAATGGGATTTAGGGGAAAAAAATACGTTGTTTATTCACTTAACGTTGATTCCTTATTTAGCCTCTGCTGGTGAACTTAAAACAAAGCCAACCCAACATAGCGTAAAACAACTATCTGAGTCCGGAATTCAACCTGATATCTTAGTTTGCCGTACAGAACACCCCATTCCTCAAGAAATGAAGAAGAAGATTGGTTTGTTCTGTAACGTTTCTGAAGCAGATGTTATCGAAGCTCGCGATGCTTCTACGATCTATGAGGTTCCTTTATTGATGAAAGAAGAGCGTTTAGATAGCCGCGTATTATACAAGTTAGATATCTACAATGATAAAGAATCTAATTTAAAGAACTGGACTAGTTTTCTTTCCAAATTGCAAAATCCGAAGTCCGAAATCAATATTGGCCTAATTGGTAAATACGTCGAATTAAAGGATTCGTATAAATCGATTGCAGAAGCCTTTATTCATGCAGGAGCGGCAAATGACATTAAAGTAAACTTGAATTGGATTTCTTCTGAAACCATGGATACGGAGGATGTTTCAGAAACATTAGCAGGACTAGATGGGATACTAGTTGCACCTGGTTTTGGAGAACGTGGAATTCAAGGGAAGATTAATGCCGTAAAATATGCTCGTGAGAATAAAATACCTTTCTTAGGCATTTGTTTAGGTATGCAATGTGCCGTTATTGAATTTGCACGTAACGTGATGGGGCTATCAGAAGCGCATTCGTTTGAAATGAATCCTGACAGTCCAGACCCGGTGATAAATTTAATGTTAGAACAAAAAGATATCTCCGAAAAAGGAGGTACTATGCGTTTAGGTGCTTACCCATGTAAAGTTGAAAAAGGGACTTTGGCCTACAAAATATATGGCAAAACTCTTATTCAAGAACGCCATAGACATCGTTATGAATTCAATAACGATTACCTAGATCAATTCCATAAAGCAGGCTTAATCACATCAGGAATTAATCCAGATTCTAATTTAGTAGAGATTGTAGAAATTGAAAACCATCCTTTCTTCGTAGGTGTTCAATTTCACCCAGAATATAAATCGACGGTTGAAAGTCCGTCTCCCCTCTTTGTACAATTCGTTAAGGCAGCGCATCAACACGCAGTGCCTTTCATCAAAAATTCTAAATAATTATGGATAGAAATTCCATCACGGGTATTGTTTTAATTATGGGTATGCTATTAGGCTACCAATATTTCTTTGCCCCTAAAGAGATACCAGCAGTAAAGCCTAAGGTTGTTACTCAAAAAGTAATTTCTCCAAAAGATACCGCAAAGGTGGTTGCATTAGATACAACTGTAAAACAAGAACAAGTATTTACCTTAGAAAACAAAGATATCATCGTAAAGGTGTCATCTAAAGGAGCTAAGCTAGTTTCAGTTCAATTAAAGAATTACAAAAGCTACGCTAATTTCAATGAAGGTAAAACCGGTGGATTGTTTTTATACAATGCGGCAACTGATGAGTTTAGCATTGAATTACCTACAAGTGCCGGAAAAGTCAAGGTAGCTAATCTAGATTTTGCAGGAGTTCAATCAGGAAACACGGTACGTTTTACGGGAACATTAGCTAACGGACAACCAATTTCATCGAGCTACGTATTACCAGAAACAGGTTTTCTTGTAGATTACCAATTCGATGCAAAATCTGTAGCCTTGTCAGGAGGTGACTACTACATTCACTGGAAAGAGCAAGTACATCAAACAGAAAAAGATATTACAGAAGAGCGTAAAGCGACGATCAACTATTTACTTTCGGAAGATGATGAATTTGATTATTTATCAGAGAATCCAAGTTCAGCTACGAATGAGAATTTAGACCAAAGCACGAAATGGATTAGCTTTAAAAAGAAATACTTCCTTTCTGGTTTAATTCCACAAGGTTTTACGTTCAAATCTGCGGCGTTAACTGCAACACCTAATTTGACAGATTCAGTCAATATCAAAACATTAGATGCGCAGATCATTGCTTCAGCTCAAGATTTATCAGCCGGTAAATCAAACTTTACCTTCTATTTTGGTCCTAATGATTATTCCATTGTTAATAAAGTGGAAGCACCTAATTTCGGTAAAAACGTAAAACTAAGTTATGATTTCTTGTTGCCCATCACGAAATACATTTTCGTACCACTTTTCGGTTTCCTAGAAAGTTTATTTACGAATTACGGCTTATTAATCATCGTTTTGGTGTTAATCATCAAGACTGCCTTATTACCATTGACGTATAAATCATACGTTTCCATGGCAAAGACCCGTATTTTAGCTCCTGAAATTGCTGCTATTAAAGAAAAAATTGGTGATGATGCAGCGCGCGTACAACAAGAAACCATGAAGTTATATGGTGAGGTAGGTGTCAATCCTTTGAGTGGATGCATTCCAGTGTTAGCGACTATGCCTATTTTAATGGCGGTTTTTATGTTATTCCCGAACTTGATCAATCTACGCCAAGAATCATTCTTATGGGCAAATGACTTGTCAACGTATGATTCGTTTATCAACTTGCCATTTACAATTCCATTCTATGGAGCTCACGTTAGTTTATTCTGTTTGTTAATGACCGTTTCACAATTAGCGTATGGTTACTATAACAATCAAATTACACCCGATCAGCCAGGTCAGCCTATCAACATGAAAATGATGGCCTACGTTACACCTGTTATTTTTATGTTCGTAATGAACTCCTTCCCTGCTGGCTTAAGTTTCTACTATTTCGTTTCTAATTTAGTGACCATTGGTCAGCAACTAGCTATTCGCAAATTTGTGAATGAAGATAAGATCAAAGCCCTATTAGACGAAAATCGTAAAAAAATAGCAGCGGGTGGCGGTCCTAAAAAATCAAAGTTCTCACAATACCTTCAAACACAATTGAAGACGATGGAAGAACAACAAAAAGCAACAGCAAAGAATCCGAAGAAGAAATAAGATGAATACCTTAAGCACCGCCTATTTTGAGAAAGCGAAAGAATTAATTCCAGGTGGAGTTAACTCCCCTGTTCGTGCCTTCAAATCTGTGGGAGGAAATCCTGTGTTTATTAAATCGGCAAAAGGTGCTTATTTACACGATGTAGATGGTAATTCGTATATAGATTTAATAGGATCATGGGGGCCTATGCTTTTTGGGCAAGCGCATCCCGTGATTGAAGAAGCAGTACGAGGTGCGTTAAGCAATGGATTTTCTTTCGGTGCTCCTACCTATAATGAGGTGCTAATCGCAGAGAAAATTATTTCGATGATACCCTCGGTAGAGAAGGTTCGTTTAGTTAATTCAGGAACTGAGGCTACCATGGCGGCCATCCGTTTAGCCAGAGCTTATACTAAACGTGATAAAATCATTAAAATGGAAGGTTGTTACCATGGACATGGAGATTCCTTCCTAATTGCAGCAGGCTCAGGCGTGGCTACCCTAGGCACACCGGATAGTCCTGGAGTAACCATTTCTACTGCAAGAGACACCTTGACTGCCGTATACAATGATTTAGAAAGCTTAGAAAATCTTTTCAAAGCAAATACTACAGACGTAGCGGCAATCATTCTAGAGCCCGTTGTAGGAAATATGGGATTGGTAATTCCTCAAGAAGATTATTTAGAAGGAGTTCAAAAGCTGTGCAAACAATATGGTTGCTTACTTATATTTGATGAAGTAATGACGGGATTCCGTCTATCAGCTGCCGGTTACCAAGGATTAGTGGGCATTCAGCCTGACTTAACTACCTTAGGAAAGATTATTGGCGGTGGACTTCCTGTGGGGGCCTATGGTGGAAAGGCAGAGATTATGGATATGATTGCTCCTGCAGGTCCCGTCTACCAAGCAGGTACGCTATCCGGAAATCCTTTAGCTACTACCGCAGGTTTAGCTATGCTAAATTTAATTACGGATAATCCAGGTGTATATGATACACTTGGAAAACGTGGTTCAACATTAAAGGAGGCACTAAGTGCTGATTTAAAGTCTTTAGGACTTAACTATACCATTAACCAAATTGGTTCTATGTTTACTTTGTTCTTCACAGACAAAGCAGTAAACAATTTTAGTGATGCTAAGACATCTGATACAACTTTATTCGGCAAGTATTTCAGAGGCATGCTAAATAAAGGTATTTATTTACCTCCTTCTCAATATGAATCTTGGTTCTTGTCAACTGCCCTAGGGGATACTGAATACGATCAAATCATTTCTGCTAGCAAAGCAACGCTACGTTCCTTATAAAATGAAAACGCCGGCCTACAGCCTGATCATCCCAGTATATAATCGTCCGCAAGAGTTAGACGAGTTACTAGCGTGCATTCAAACACAGGAATACAAAGATTTTGAGGTGGTGGTAATAGAAGATGGTTCAACAGAAGATGCCGCCTCTATTATTGATAAATACAAAGAATCTTTCTCTTTAACGTATTATGTTAAAGAAAATGGAGGTCAAGGTTTTGCCCGTAATTATGCATTTGAACGTGCCAAAGGAGATTACTTCATTATTCTCGATTCAGACGCACTTTTAGAACCTAGTTATTTAACGGAGGTAGATAAAGCGGTGAAAACAGAAAGATTAGATCTCTTCGGAGGGCCAGATCAGGATCATCCCAGCTTCACTCCGATTCAAAAAGCGATTAGCTATTCCATGACGTCATTTTTTACGACAGGAGGAATTAGAGGAAAAGAAAAAAACATCGGTGGTCAATTCCATCCACGTAGCTTCAACATGGGAATATCTCGGAAAGTGTACGAAGCAACTGGAGGATTTAAAATTACCCGTATGGGTGAAGATATCGAATTCAGTATTCGGTGCATCTCACTCGGGTTCAAGTCTGGATTAATTCCGAAAGCCTTTATTTACCACAAACGCAGAACCGATTTTAGACAGTTCTATAAACAACTGCATTTTTTCGGTAGAGCAAGAATTAACATTAGTCGATTCTTTCCTAAAGAACTAAAGGCGGTACATTTCTTCCCTTTCCTATTCTTTAGTTATTACGTACTAACCGGAGTTGCGTTGTTAGCAATGCCCGTATATGGCCTAATCTTATTAACAGGGATTGCTGGGTATAGTCTTTTAATTTTTATCGCTGCATTAGTAAGTACGAAAAGCATCAAAATTGCCATGCTGTCCATCTTTGCCGCAAACATTCAACTATTCGCCTATGGCAAGGGATTCGCAGAGGAGGGATTAAAGAAACTAGTTAATAGTACAGTTGCTTAGCTAAGTAGTTTTGTACGTAATCCTTTACTCCTGCTTCTAAACTCGTAAATTCATTTATATATCCGATGGAACGCAACTTGGCCATATTGGCTTCTGTAAAATATTGGTATTTATCACGAATATCAGCTGGTGTATCAATGTATTCAATGGAAGGTTTCAGTCCCAAGGCAGAAAAAGTCGCTATCCCTAAGTCATTAAATGACCTTGCTTTCCCGGTTCCTAAATTATAAATTCCAGAATTCTTACGATGTTCCATTAAGAATACACAGACATTTACTAAATCCTTAACGTAAATAAAGTCGCGCATCTGTTCACCATCCTTAAAATCATCGCGATGCGATTTAAATAACCTCAGAGAGCCATTTGATTGAATCTGTTGATAAGCATGCCAAATTACCGATGCCATACGACCTTTATGAAATTCATTAGGACCATACACATTAAAAAACTTTAGGCCGGCAAAGAAAAATGGTTTTTTCTCTTGTTGAAGGGCCCAAATATCAAAGTCATTCTTTGAATCTCCGTATGGATTTAAAGGTTTTAAAGAAGGAATTAATGATTCATTATCGTCATACCCTAATTCACCAAGACCATAAGTAGCGGCAGAACTAGCATACACTAATGGAATTTGATAATCCACGCAAGACTTCCAGACCTTCTTGGAATAATCTAAATTTAATGTATCAAAAATCTTTGTATCAAATTCAGTCGTATCTGTACGCGCACCAATGTGAAAAAAGAATTCTACTTCTCGATTATTCTTCTCTAACCAAACAAAAAGGTCCTTTCGATCTACTCGTTCCATAATGGACTTTCCTTCTAAATTTCGATTCTTATCGGCATTCGAAAAATCATCCACGGCAATAATGTAGCGAAACTTTAACTCATTCAATCTTTGAATTAAACAACTTCCGATAAAGCCAGCGGCCCCAGTAACTATGATCATACAGAAAGGATTTAAAATACAAATTTACACAGATTCCCGGAAGGTTTATTAACTTTGTACAATTATTGGAACTCTGCTATTGTTTTCCCAGAGTCCCTCCACAAAAACTGAAAACAATGGTATACGTCATCCGTAAGGAACATTTTAACGCTGCACATCGCTTATTCAATCCAGCTTGGACAGAAGAAAAAAATCACGAAGTATTTGGGCCATGTGCAAATAATAATTGGCATGGACACAACTTTGAATTAATTGTTACCGTGAAAGGAATTCCGGACCCAGATACTGGATTTGTTTATGATCTAAAACAATTAGGTGATTTAATTAAGGCTGAAATTATTGATAAAGTAGATCATAAAAATCTTAATTTAGATGTAGATTTTATGCTAGGCAAACTGGCAAGCTGCGAAATTTTAGTCATGGAATTTTGGAAAATATTAGCTCCTAAAATAGCAGCTACCTCATCAACTGCCACTTTACATAAAATTCATTTAATTGAAACAAATAAAAATTCAGTCGAATACTTCGGAGAATAAGAATGAAATACTTCATCCTAGCAGGAGAAAAATCAGGGGATCTTCACGGATCAAATCTTATTCAGGAAATCAAAAAACTGGATAGTGAAGCTCTGATTCAAGCCTGGGGTGGCGACCATATGAAGAACCAAGGTGCTGAAATACGCATACACCATAATCAACTCGCGATTATGGGTATATTAGGGGTTATTCAAAATATCCAACGCCTAAAAGGACTATTCAAAATTTTTGGGGAACAAATTGAAGCCTTTCAACCAGATGCAGTTATTTTTATTGATTACGGTGGCTTCAATTTAAAAGCCGCTAAAATGGCTAAAAAGAAAGGCTTTCAGACCCATTTTTATATAGCCCCTAAAGTATGGGCTTGGAATAAAGGTCGAGTAGGTGAACTCAAGAAGTGGATTGATCATCTTTATGTGATATTTCCTTTTGAATTAACCTTATTCAGAGAGGCAGAAATAGCGACAGAATATGTTGGAAATCCGCTTCAAGATGCCATCCAATCATTTGTCCCTAATGAACAATTCAGCTTAAAAGGCAAAAAATATATTGCCTTATTAGCCGGAAGCCGAAAGCAAGAAATCAAAACAGCCTTACCCCTATTTGAACAATTAGCTAAAAAGAATCCCGATTTATCTTTTGTCATCGCTGGTATTTCAGATTGTAAAGAATTATACCAAACAAATATCCCTGTTCTGTTCGATCAAACATATGATGTCATTCAGCAAGCTGAAATGGCTATTGTTACCTCAGGAACAGCCACTTTAGAAACAGCCTTATTGAATACGCCTCAGATCGTCGTTTATAAAACGGATTGGGTCTTTTATTCGTTAGCTAAAATGGTTATCCAAATAAAATACATCTCACTAGTCAACATAATCTTAGACAAACTAGCAGTACCCGAACTAATTCAGGCTAAATTCTCCGTTGAACACATGACAGCTTGGATGCGAGACTTATTAACGAAAGGAAAGACCTATCAGAACCAGAAGAAAGCGTATTTAGAACTACAAAAAGTAGTAGGAAATGCAGGAGCCTCTAAAAAAACGGCAGCATTAATCTATTCTGCAGCTTCTGCTAAATAGTTCTTAATCCAAGATTTTTGTACACCTGGAATGGTCTGATAATACCGGGCTATATCCAATTTATCTTTATGAAAATCGCCTGTAGTATAATAAGGTTCTCTAATTTTAATTTCTTTATTCACAAAGTCAAATCCTATCATAATGAGAGGTACCTTCGCCCCATTAGCTATATAATAAAATCCGGTCTTTAACTCTTGCACATCCTTACGCGTACCTTCTGGTGCCAAAACAGCATAAAAGGATTCCTTAGAATTGTAAATATCGACGATGGCATCCACTAAATTCGATTTTGTTCCTCTATTCACAGGATAACCACCTAACCAAGTAAAAATACCGCCAAACGGTCCGTCAAAAAGTTCTTTTTTACCCCAAAACAAAATAGGCATACGAAGTATGGACCTAGCTCCTAGGCCCACGATAAAATCCTTCCAAGTAGCGTGTGGACAAACTATTACTAAAGCCTTCTTGATGTCTCGCGGTACCTCTCCCACTAATTTCCAACCAGCTAATTTAAACAATACATCAAAAACAGGACTACTAACTAACATAGGTATCTAAGATTTCTTGGATTTGTATTAAAGATCGACTAGGATCTACTAAAAAAGATTGAATCCCCATTGACCTTGCGGAATTAATATTAGCCACATTATCATCAAAAAACAACACCTCTTCTGCAGAAAATTCCTGTTCATTCAAAACACGCTGATAAATCGCTGTGTTAGGCTTAACCAGCCCCATTTCAAAAGAATAATACACGTGATGAAAAAGACCAAATAAATTTTGACCCTCAGGTCCTAAGGGAACCTTGGTAAAACGCTCAGCATGTATTGAACTCGTATTACTTAAAAGAACTAGGTAAAATTGAGACCGTAATGAATTTATCCAATCGTATACGCCTACATGAAAGTCTAACAATAAGGCAGAAAATGCTTCATCAAAATCTACGTCAGAAATAGTTAAACAAAGTTGAGATCGAAGATAATCCCTAAACTCATCATCTGTTTGTAGACCTGACTCATAGGATATCCACAACTGTCGATCTAAAATAATAGATTCAATATCTATAGCACTTAAAGTAGAATAAGCAGAAAATGCCTTATAGGTAAGAGAAAGATCTATCGGTAACAGAACATTGCCTAAATCAAAAATAAGGGCCTTAGGAACTGCCATTTTATTCAATCACCTCACCCATGGCACCAAACTTTTCGATACGTTGAGCAATACGAGTAGCAGGATCTAGAGCAGAAAGAACAGCTAATTCTTTTTTAATTACCTCTTTCAAAGTAGCAGCAGCTTCCTGCGGATAAAGATGCGCCCCGCCTAAAGGCTCCGGAATAATTCCATCTATTAGTTTATTCGCTAACATATCATTAGCAGTCAATTTCAAAGCTTCAGCTGCCTGCTCCTTATAATTCCAACTTCTCCATAAAATCGAAGAACAAGACTCAGGAGAAATCACCGAATACCAGGTATTTTCCATCATCAATACACGATCACCTACTGCGATACCTAAAGCACCACCAGAAGCACCTTCACCTATGATAACACAGATAACAGGAACTTTAAGCATAAACATATCACGAATATTGCGTGCAATGGCTTCACCCTGACCTCTCTCTTCCGCCTCTAAACCCGGAAAGGCTCCGGGTGTATCAATTAGACAAACAATAGGCTTATTGAACTTCTCAGCCATCTTCATCAAACGAAGTGCTTTTCTATACCCTTCCGGATTAGGCATCCCAAAATTACGGAATTGTCGTTCTTTCGTATTACGTCCCTTTTGTTGACCGATAAACATGACAGACATTTCGCCATCTATGGTCCCAAAACCTCCTACCATGGCCTTATCATCACCTACATTACGATCACCGTGGATTTCAATGAATTCCTCACATAAATGCTCTATATAATCAAATGTATAAGGTCGGTCTGGATGACGAGAAAGCTGAACACGCTGCCAGCGAGTCAAATTCGAAAATGTTTCCTTTTTCAATTCTAATATCTTATCAGTCAAAGAAGCTACAGCAGCTGTCACATCGACATTATTCTCTAAAGCAAGCTTACGCATTTCGATCAATTTATCTTCTAACTCAGCGATAGGCTTTTCAAATTCCAATAATGTTTTCATAAGGCGTAAATTTTAATGCAAAAATAAAATTAAAGCTCGAAAGTCTCCTCCTTTTGAGGTAAAATAACTTCATTAAAGCCCATTCCATTTAAAATAGAGGCGAATTCGAGCATGCTCTCTTCTTCACCATGAGATAAAAAAACCTTTTTCAATTTAGAAGGCTTTTGTTGCTTAACAAAATCCAACAGTCCTGTTTGATCGGCATGACCAGAGAATACATCAATTTTACGAATTTGGGCATTAACCTTGTACTCCCGATCTTTCACAACAATGCTATCTGTTCCCGCCAATAATTGTCTACCTAAGGTACCCTCAGCCGTATACCCTATTAAGAGAATCGTAGCATACGTATTCGAAATATTATCAGCGATATGCTGCTCAACACGTCCACCAGAAATCATTCCTGAGGAGGAGATAATAATACAAGGCTCACGGTAATCTTTTATAGCTCTACTTTCTTTTTCCGTTTGTAAGAAAATTAAATTATCTACATCAAAAAGTTCATCATTCTCCTTGTGGAATTCACGTGCTTCCGGATTTAAATAAGATAAGTATTTAGCATAAATTTTAGTCGAACTTCTCCCCATCGGGCTATCTGTGAAAACACGAACAGCTGGAAAATTACGTTCTTCTATCAGTTTATTAAGGGTATACAGGACCGCTTGAGTTCTACCCACTGAAAAAGCGGGTATAATTAAACGACCTGGACGATCAATGCAGGTTTCTTGAATAACTTTTCCCAAAGCATCCATTGGACTTTCCTTATCCTCATGGATACGATTGCCATAGGTTGTTTCACATACAAGGTAATCCACTTCAGGAAAAGGTTGAGGGTCAATGTGCAAAGGATAATTAACTCTACCAATATCACCACTAAAACCAATTGATTTAGTTTCTCCATTTTCAGTCACTGAAATCAAAACATGGGCCGCACCCAATAAGTGACCCGCAGGTATAAAAGTGATTTCTAAACCAGGGAAAACAATAAACTTGCGATTAAACTGCAAAGTCACGAAGTTATCCATCGCATTCTCGACATCTTTCTGCAGATAAAGATCCCCTTTACGAAGTAAGCGATCCATTTGCTTGTGTTTCTTGCGACTCTCACCTTGTGCTGCCTTCAAACGACGCAAGTGTAAACTAGCAGAATCCATTAACAACAACTCGGCTAAATCAGCTGTGGGAGGTGTACAAAGGATTTGGCCTTCATAACCCTCACGATACAACATGGGAATGTTACCTGAGTGATCTATATGCGCATGAGTAAGAATAACTAAATTAATGAGGGAAGCATCGAAAGGGAAAAAAGACTTTTGCTCTATCGGCTCTTCGAAGTCGATCTTACGCTCCATGTCCGTTCCACAATCGATTAATATTTGATAGCCGTCTTCTAATTGCAACAAGAACATACTTCCTGTTACTTGTCTAGCGGCTCCTAAAAAGGATAATTGCATAGAATAAAGAAAATAGGGGCTACAAGAGCCCCCTTTACCTTACAAAAATAAGCGAATTTTCTTAAATATTACTTTACAGCGGCGAATTCCGCTTGAATTTTGTCTAATTCCTCTTTCGAATTTAAACGATCTGATATGAATGTGCGGTATCTAAATGTAACCGATTCACCTTTCTTTAAAGTCAAATTACGCTCATCTTTACCATTACTAAATACCTTAGCTCCTAAAGGGTTAACGGCAAACAAACCATAACCTCGTGCATGCCAATAACTTGGATAAGAAACATTGGATGGATGATCAAATATAGTTAACGATATAGGATGATTATCCATTTCACCATGCAAATTCATCCATTTTGCACGCGTACTCCATACTGCCTCCCCTTTTGTGCCTTCAGAACTCTCATAATCACCTGTAACTCCAGAATTGTCCATCACTGGTACTTTCGTCTCCACGCCATGTGCATCAGTAAATACATCTGGTTTATTAGAAGGAATTTCTAATTGACGAGCGACGCGAATAGCAAACATCCCATCTTTGACGTCTTTAAAAAGTACTTGATCAGCCACCGCAGTTAAAGTGGTGATACGATCAATTGTCCTTGAATCAGCTGTACCTGAAAAAACATACGTCGTCTTTTCTTGCAATACCTTTTGACCTTTACCATCATTATCAATCCAATCTGCTGACACTTCAAATAGGCCTTTCTTAGCATCTTGTCTTAAAATAGAAGTATGGACAATCGTTCCCATCTTGTGATTCTGTAGAGACGCAATGATGTTCGTTGAGTTGTTCCAATAATCAAAACCGTTAACATCCTCATAATTTAACCACATTCCTACATGATGTGGATGATCTACACGTTCTCCTGCTCGAGGAGCAATAGGATAACCACGCGTAATCGTTGTTCCTTTGGCAGAAATTAGCGGAAACAAAACAGCTTTCTTTAAAACGTCCTGACCAGGAAAAAAATAGGATGTGAATGCCTTGCCGTCTATTAACACATCAATAGAAGTCTTTCCATTTTTAAATGTAACAGGAAGGTTTTGTGAAAAGGTTACAAAACTGCAAAGCCCTAATAACAAGGAGAAAATCTTTTTCATAATGCTTATTAAATAAAATTCCGAAGACCAGAAGGCCTTCGGAATTTAAATGAAGAAATCAAATTAATATTAATACCCTGAATTTTGAGGGAAACCACCATTTTCAGATAGATCCACCTGCTTTTGAGGAATTGGACGTACATAGTGAATGTCTTTAACTCCTACGGCACCATCCGTATTATACAATTTAACACGCTCTACTAAATTGTTCCAACGTTTCAAGTCCATCCAACGTGTTTGCTCACCAGCTAGTTCACGAGCACGCTCTTCCATGATTAAATTCATATCTACAGAAGTAACTTTCATCGCCTCTTCTTTACCTTTAGCAGCTGCACGGACGCGTACCATATTAATAGCCGCTACTGCTTCAGCTTGTTTACCTAATTTGAATTGTGCTTCCGCTAACATCAAATAGGTATCCGCTAAACGGTGTACAAAATAATCACGAGAACCATTTTCGTACGTCATATCAGGACGAAGTGGATCGAAGAATTTCTGTAAAGTAGGGAACAAGGCAAAATTATACAAACTAGGAACCAATACTTGGTACTTCTTCGTAGCGCGTTCAGCTAATGACATTTCATAACCTGGGATAAAAATCGCCGTATCTCCTGCTTTGAAAGTTAATGTAGCTTTAGAGGCATCGAAACTGGTGTTAATTGGTGTAGCTGAAGGCTTATTAACATACCATGTATCTTTAAACGTTTTCTTGTAACGTGTATCGTTTACCCGATCAGCAAAAACCGTATTTAATAAATATGGTGTCGGTTTTAAACGCTTAAATGGACGACCATTAACCACATCACGTTGCATACCAGGTTGAACGTCATATTGCATACCAAAATACAAGTGAAGCTTATTTCCTTGGTTATCCACTTGCCCGTTCGTTAACGGATCTGAAGTATACTGAACTGCAAAAATAACTTCATCATTAATTTGATTAGATTGATCAAATACAGACGCAAAGTCAGGCAATAACTTAAAGCCATAATTCGCAATTACATTATTACATAAAGTAGCTGCATTAGCATAATCTGTAGACTCCGCAAACTTAGAAGAAGCACGTGTTAAATACACTTTAGCTAATAAATTCTCTGCGGCAGCTTTTGTTGCGCGACCATAATCTCCTGCCGCTTTTGTAGCAGGTAAAACAGGTATAGCCGCTAATAAATCAGCCTCAATTTGCTTGTAAACAGCTTGTTCAGACGTACGAGTCGCAGCCTTTGTTGGACCAGTCGTTTCTTTTAAACGAAGATCCAAAGGCCCAAATTGTTGCACTAAAATAAAGTAATAGTGTGCGCGCAAATACTTCATTTCACCCACACGTGTTGCTTTCACCGCATCAGTTATCCCTGTTACCGCCGGAGCGCGATCGATAACCGCATTAATCGTATTGATTCCTTTATAGGTCTCATCCCATAATTCAGCTAAAATACTAACTGAGGAAGTTAGTTGAGAATCATAAAAATGGAATCCTTTGAAAGAGCCATCTGCACCCGCACTGTAAATATCAGTTCCATATTCAGACATAGTTAAACCACGTTCAGTTGCATAGAATGAACGAAGCGGTGTATATGCAGCATTGGTTGCCGCAATGAATCCTGGAGTCGTAGCAATGTAATCATTACTGATAGAAGAAACGACTGTCTCTTTCAGTAGATCACTACATGAGGCAGTACCCAACATAATCGCTGAAGCAATACCTAATGATTTTAATGAATTTTTGATATATAAACTTTTCATTATTTCAGGGATTAAAATTTAATATTTAAACCAAACGTAGAAACAGAAGTAGCCGGAGTTACGTTATTTTCTACATTACCGTTAGATGTTTCTGGGTCAACACCATTTTCTTTAGAACGGTAGTTCGAGAAGATGAATGGTTGTTGAATACTAGCATATAAACGTAAAGAAGATAAACCCAATTTCTGAGCCGTTTTAGCCGGGAAAGTATAACCTACGTTAATATTACGAACTTTAATGAATGATCCATCATAGTACATAATCGCTGTATTGTATGCCGGGAACTCTTGGTTAAAGTTAGGGCGAGGGTATCTTGCACCCGGATTGTTAGGAGTCCAATAATCCACTTTAATTTGGTTATAACGACCTTGTAAATAGTTAGAGTTTTGGTGGAACTTAGATACAATCATTTGTCCTTGACGCGTAAAGATGAAGAATGACAAATCAAAACCTTTATAAGAGAATCGGTTGGTAATTCCACCAGTCCAAGCAGGTACATCTGAACCCAATAATACACGGTCAGCGGCTGTGATTTTACCATCATTGTTAGTATCTGCAACTTTAATTTGACCTACTGTGAAACCCATTGCTTTTGCTTTATCCGCTTCAGCTGTTTGCCAAATACCCGCATATTGATAATCAAAATATGAATTCAATGGCTTCCCAATGAACCAACGATTACCCACATCATCCTTTGCTCCATTGTATAAGGAGATAATTTCCTCCTGATTCTTATAGAATACAAAATCAGTGCTCCACTTAAAACCATTTGAAGCATCAATGTTATTTGTCGTCAATGAAAGTTCAATACCACGATTCATTGTCTCCCCTACGTTACGTGTAACGGAAGCGAAACCAGTTGAAGTAGGCAATTGATCAGACAATAATAAATCAGTTGTATTTGTTTGGTAGTATTCAGCAGAACCCGAAACGCGACCTCTCCAGATAGAGAAATCCAATCCCACGTTTTGAGATGTTGAGGTCTCCCATTTCAAATCGGCATTACCAATCGTGTTAGGACGGTAACCATAGGCAGCTGTGTTATTCCAAGCGTAGGAAGTACGACCTTCTAAACCTACCGTTTGATATGGAGAAAGACCTTGATTACCTACTTGAGCATATGAAGCACGAACTTTTAATTCATCTAACCAAGTTAAATCCTTCATAAAATTTTCTTGGTGAACATTCCAACCAAGAGCTACACCAGGGAAGTTACCCCATTTTGTATTTTCACCGAAACGAGATGAACCATCACGACGCGCAGTTACCGTTAATAGGTACTTCCCTTTGTAATCGTAGTTCACACGCGCCATATAGGAAGCAATCGTCCATTGGATTAAGTTAGAACCTACCCCTTGAATAGAAGAAGCATTACCCACATTGTAAAACTGCTGAGTCTCCACAGGAACACCTAAAACACTTTGTGTATACTGCTCGAAGTTATCACGTTGCATAGATTGTAATAAAGTTACACCTAGGTTGTGATCCTTGAATTGCTTGTTATACGTTAAGATATTTTCAATTGTATAGTTAAAGCCAAAACGGTTATCCGTGGTTGCAGTAGGATTACCTCCTTTAATAGCATTTGTTAATGCACCATAGAAACGACCATTACGAGAAATAGTAAAATCTGGTCCAAAGTTAACACGGTATTTCAATCCTTTAGCTAATTCTAACTCAGCATAGATACTATTGAACATTCGGTATTTCTTCGTCTCATCAACAACAGCACCTGGAACGATTTCATTCAAAGGGTTTGTTAATAAAGCATCATCCGTTTGTTGGAAAATCAGGTTACCACTGTCATCATATGCTTTCGCTAATGGATTTTGTGACATTAAGAAACCATATGGATTAATATTAGCACCATTTGTAACTGCATACATTAAATAGGAAGAGGCACCCACTTTTAAACGCTTATTTACTTGGTGATCCACGCTAGCTCTAA